>Ga0100380_10000935_pt1 | contig 31704 bp, 23 predicted proteins | sample CryGeymeta201504_FD_80417 | JGI IMG/M metagenome (GOLD analysis project Ga0100380, IMG submission 80417) | Groundwater microbial communities from Crystal Geyser aquifers in Utah, USA - Crystal Geyser metaG 2015-04 | ecosystem: Environmental > Aquatic > Deep subsurface > Groundwater | place... | reverse complement strand
CTACAATGGGTTGATTTCGATCGTGGTTAAAAAGTAACTGGAGCAGGTTTTCCATTTTATATCGGAGCTGGCGCGCGTTTACAACGAGCATTAATTAACTTTTTCCTTGATGAAGCAGTTACTGCAGGATATACCGAAGTTCAGCCTCCTTATTTTGTAAATGAAGATTCAGCTCGTGGAACTGGTCAGATTCCTGATAAAGAGGATATGATGTACACTATGCCGAGAGACGGATTTTTTGCAATTCCTACGGCAGAAGTTCCAGTTACTAATTTCTACAGAAAAGAAATTATTGCGGAACAAGAATTACCTGTAAAAATGGCTGCTTATACTCCATGTTGGAGACGTGAAGCAGGTTCTTATGGAAAAGATGTTCGAGGCTTAAACCGTTTGCATCAATTCGATAAAGTAGAATTAGTAAAATTTGTTCACCCAGAAACTTCTTACAATGAATTAGAAGCATTACGCCAAGATGCTGAAAATTTATTACAAAAATTGGGTTTAGCGTACCGCACTTTACTGATGTGTACTGGTGATATGGGATTTACTCAAACAAAAAAATATGATTTAGAGGTTTGGAGCCCAGGACAGGAGAGATGGCTAGAAGTAAGTTCTTGCTCTAATTTTGAATCATTTCAAGCTAGAAGAATGCAATTGCGTTACAAAGAAAAAGAAGGAAAAGTTGAAATCCTTCACACTTTGAATGGTTCTGGTCTTGCATTGCCACGTGTAGTTGCTGCACTTTTGGAAACTTACCAAGAAGAAAGTGGAAAAATTCGTGTTCCGGAAGTGCTCAAACCGTACATCGGACGTGACTATTTGTAAGAATTTGAAAGTATGATTTGAAAGAGGAATTAGAGAAACGAGCTTAGTATCGTTTAAATTAATTCCTTTTTTATTTTTAAAGCTGCGTTTCTTATTCCTGGACTTAGCGATTTTAAATAATATTCATCTAGTAAGAAGTGAATTTCAATTTTAAGATCCTCAATAATTTTCGCTATTTGAACCATAGCTTTTAAGGCAGTAAATCGTAGAGAAGGTATGTTTTTAATATCAGACCAAAATTTCACTGAAATGTCAAAAACTAGTCCAGTTGTTTCCTCATTTAATGTTGCTAATAGCAGTAATTTCAATAATTCACGTTGATGACCAGCTTCTTTTTCTTTTATAACATTCAGAATTGGAATGATATAATCATTAAGTCTTATATCATTTTTTTCTAAACAATCGGATAATAACCAGGCTGATCTCCAAGAAAAGGGTTGATTGTTTCCTAGAGCTAAATCGAAAGCTTCATCAATACATTCGGGATTATTGTGAAGAAACTCAATCATGTGATTCTTATAACCTTGTAGTAAAATCTGTTTTAGAGGCGATAAATTCATATTGTAATCAAATGGAAATATTGAGTTTAATTAATATAATTTGAAATTTTAAGATCCTTAAAACTCGATTATTAATAGTTGAACGTTAATTACCACTTATCTTCGTGTTTTGAAAATACTATTTTTGATTAAGTGCAAAAATTTGTTCTTGGTAAAAAGAATGAGATTACTCAAAAAAGTAGTTTTCTGAAAAATAATTAACGATTTTCACGATTTGAAATGGTGCATACCGTTTAAATTGACTTTTTGTAGTGGGCACAAGAATATTAATTATAAAAATACCCCAATTAAGGAATATTCAGATTATTCTAACTCTCTGAAATCTATTTAATTCATTTTTGCCCTAGTTGAATGCATCATTTTTAAACGCCATCCATCGTTTGTTTTAACTGCTAATGCACTTTCAAGCCAACGCGCATTTCCAACTATGGAGTCATTTTTTGAAAATGTTGCATAATTATGATAGGCAAGTTGAATACTGCTACCATATTTCTCAATCAAAAAGAATTCCATTTTATTGGTTCTTATTGGTCTATTTATTTGTTTTAATTGTCCTCTCATATAGTCTTTTATCATTGCATTATCCCATACTTGACCTTGTTCAAATATAATAAAATCATCTGTGTGGTAAGTATTTATTTTTGTAGAGTCTAGGCCAGCCCATAAATCATCGAAAGAACCTTGAATGAGTGATTTCGCTGCAGCAATATCATCTGATGAAATTGGGTTTAATGAGTTAGTTTTTTTATCAAATTGGCAAGAAAAAACGAATAAACAACTAAATGCGATAAGTACTTTTTTCATAAAATTAAGATTAAATTTAAAATCCGAAAGGCATTCCTACTAAAATGTAAGCTATTTGCTCAAATCCGCTTCAAAAAGAAAACCAAATTGTCTAATTCTTTAAGCCCAACATAGAAGTCCGAAAGTTGAGATAATAAAACTCATTCAATTCCTTCTAAACTCCAGACTTTAACAGTGAAATCATCGCTTGCGGTAACAATCCATTTTTTGTCAGCGCTCACATCACATCGATTTACATCATTTAAATGATCATTTATTGTAAATTCAACATTCTCAGATTCAATATCCCAAATACTGCCAACAATGTTTTTTGAACCCTGATAGTGAAAATGATACTGGAAAAATTCTCCCAAAATATTTTTATCAGTTCCTGCAGAGAATAAATAGTTGTCATTGATAAAATCAACAGAGTGAAGTGCTTGATTCTTGCCTTTTAAACTATGTAAAAGTTCTCCAGTTTTTGTATTCCATACTTTAACGTATTTATCGTCAGCGGCACTTGCCAATAATTTTCCATTGGGACTAAAATCAAGCGATAAAACCGCTTGAGTATGACCTTCTAATGCAAAGATTCGATTACCATTGTTTAAGTCGTATAAACTAACAAGTTCATCTCTTCCTGAACTTGCTACAATAGTTTCTTCGGGATTAAAGGTCACTGCCCAAATAGTTCCATCAACTTTATCAAATTTTCTAATAATTTCACCACTTTTTGAATCCCATAGAAGTAGATTTTTGTCTTCGCCACCAGCAGCAATATATTTTCCTGATGGACTGATAGCTAAACACCAAATAGTTTTTTCTAAACCAGAAAGAGTTTTGTTTAAGTTTCCACTTTTTACATCCCAAATTCTGACTTTTCCATCGTAACAACCTGTTAGGACTGTTTTGCCATCTGGACTAAAAATTACACTTGGAGTTCCATAAGGATGGTAAATTATGAAGTAATGAACCATCTTTGCGATTCCAAATTTTTACAACTGAGTCTATTCCACCACTGACAATTAATGAATTATCAGGACTAAATTGAGCTTCCCAAACCTCTCTCTGATGTTCAGAAAAGGTTGTTTTGAGAGAAAGGTTAACCGTTTGAGCATGTATGGAAATAAAAAAGAGCTGAAATAAAATATATAGGAGAGATTTTAAAGATAAATGCATTATGAAACTTTGTGATGTATGTTTTTTTTAATATTGATAAGTTTGAAATCGGGGAGTGCTATTCGCAATTGAATCTAATCTGTTTCATTTGTAGGAATAGTGTTCTAATTACCTTGAATTTGAAATTCTTAAGAAATAGAACACATAAAGAGATGTAAACTTTTCGGTTTGAAATCTTACAAATTGAATGTTATCGCTGATTTTATGTTGAAATACACTTTTTAGAGTTAGCCCTGAATTGATATTCGTTAAATTTAGATGTGATGTTTGGATATCTCTTTGTCTACATTTTATGATTTAAGGAATTCCTATACTTAGGAACCAATTTGATATTTCAAAGAGTAAAAAAATAAGATTTCAATATTTATATGAAAAAAGTAGCGTTTTTACGTTTTATCAATCAAACAATAGCACTAAGTTTAAGTCTATTTATTATAAATGCATGTAGTACTTATCATATTAATCCAACAAAAACTGTAGCAGATGAAATTAATTCCTTTGGAAATCCCTATCAAATAATTACAAAAGGTGGTTTAGCTTGGAATCTTGATTTTAGTTTTGGAGAGTTCACTACAAATACGATAAATCTACTGAATAAAACTAATTTCAATTTTGTGATAAGAAATGGTTCTGGTGATTCTATAAGTGTTATCTGCAAAGAAAAAACAGAATTGGCTGAAAAGCATTCTTTTGAATATCAAAAGCAGCTAACAGGATTTACAGAAGTACCTGTTGCTCAATTAGAAGATATTCAGGAAATTGATGCTGAAAGACAAATTAACTCTGTTTACAAACCAAGTGTCGATTATGCTTTTTATATTGAACAAACGACTAAATCAGGAAAGAAATCTGTTAGATATGTTCATACTGAACCAAGTGAATTTAGTATTGATTCTTATAAACTTAGCCTTCTTCCATATTTTGTTTATCGACCATTAGAAGATTTGAAATTTATAGGTGTGCTTTTTGAAAATGAAGATAATACACATTTACTAGGTGGTGTTGAGATAAACTCAAACAGAGTTTGGATTAATCCAAATTTAAATAAGGATGAACGATTAGTTTTGGCTGCATTATCAATCGCGTTGATTAATATTCCAAGACACTAAGTATTTATAAATTAAAAGTAATTAATATCAATTATTTATAGGAAAGTATAAAATGGTTAGCTATTCGATATTCGGTTAATTAATGATTAAACTAAGTTGATACGTTTCTTTTTTAATTAATTCTACTTAAACTTTTTGAGTTAGCTCCTTTTCAGATTGTAGAATTTCCCCAAAACTTAAGAACTAAATACTAGATGGGATTAGCTAAAATAATTTTCAACATCATCCAGTGTAAGGCCTTGATGTTCAAATGATTCCAGTCGATCTAATAAGTCTTTTGAATATTCAAATTTTATAGAAGCTTCAATAAAAACTTTTTCTTCAAATGATTCTTTCTCAATTTTCAATGACGAATAAGCATGAAATAACTTTTGAATCTGACTTGTTTGACTATAATCATAGCTAAGTTTAAAACGAATTCGTTTTTCAATCGGTTTTATGGTGCAAAGCTCAAGTACTTTTTCAATCGACTCTCTGTAAGCATCAATTAAGCCTTTTTTACCTAACTTTGTACCACCAAAATAACGAATAACAATAGCACAACAATTCGTTAAATCATTTCTTTTTAACACATTAAGCATTGGTACGCCCGCAGTACCACCAGGCTCGCCATCATCAGATGCAAACTCTTGAATGGACTCTGATCCAATACGATAGGCCAAGCAATGATGATTGGCTTTTGGATGTAATTCGCGTGCTATTTTTTGAAGGTTTTGAGCTTCAGTAACTGAAATGCAGGGATAAATTTGTCCAATAAATTCAGAACTTAGTATTGAAAAAGTAAAAAATTGTTCACTTGAAATGCTATTCATTTCACGAAAAATAATCTAAAGAAGTGAACTAATAGCTATAAAAGTGCAAGAATTTCGCGAAGTTGATTTATTGAAAATATCGAAGCTCATAGGTATGGAGAATTACACTAGTTGAAATGATTTGGTTTAAATCTTTTATCAAAGTAGTTGAAATTTTTAATTATCGTTGAATCATGGTGCCTTTATAAATCATTAATTATTAATATGATGATCAAATTTAATATTCAAATTTAAGTATTCAAGCAACATCATGGTTATATGAATTGATCATTGTCGTTACTAAAGTAAATTTAATCAAATTGTTTTCTTGAAAATATCAGAAGCTAACAGATTTGGTATTTATTTGAAAACCATAAAAAAGCCTTTCCAGAGTAGAATCGTCCAAAAAATGTCTAAAAAATATTTAATTCAAAGATTTTTTTTAAATAGAAAATGAGAAGAGCGTTTCATATGGTAAGTCAAAAGCGATCTTGTTTCTCATTTTAAATACAAGGCATCATTCTTCAAAAAGCGCTTTTTTGACAAAAAAATTAAGGACTTAACAGTTGATTTATTTTTTTATGAAATCTTTTATTACAGACTTTACAATTTTCCTAAAAAATATCAGTATAAAATAGTGATACAAGTGCAAGTGTAAGCATCATTTATTCAGTTAAATACTTGCAAATACTTAATTTTTTTCGCTTATTTGGTACTATTACCATTACAACCTGTTTTAGTTTGGCAAATAATCAACCCAGTTTTTAAGGAAAGGAATATTGAAATGCATTCATTTCAAGCTCTTGATAAATCAGCCTGTGGAGTAGGCTTTTTAGCTAGCAGAAAAAACATTTTTAGTCACGCACAATTAGAGTTAGGGCTACATGCACTTCGATGTGTTGAACACCGTGGCGCTTGTGCCGCAGATCAGTTAACAGGTGACGGTGCTGGGATTATGACTGATATTCCATTCGAACTTTTTGGAATTGAAAGAAATACTTCAGCTGTAGCAACTTTATTTGTTCCAACAACACCTCATAAACAACGTCAGTCTCTTAAGATTTTCGAAGAAATATTTCATTTCTATGGAATGGAAATCATTAAATATCGTGATGTTCCGACCAATCCTTCGGTATTAGGAGAAGAAGCAAAAGCTACACTTCCTGTAATTATTCAGGCTTTTATTAAGCGTCCTGTTCATTGTCGTACAGATTTATCATTTGATAAATTATTGTTTACAGCGAAGCAGCAAGTCCGTTTAAAAGTGAAAGAAGCTGGATTCCAAAATGATTTCTTTTTTGTTTCTTTATCTCCTAAAACTATTGTTTATAAAGCACTTACAAAATCGAATGCACTCGATCAGTTTTATCTTGATTTAAAAAATCCTCGTTTTAAAACACGTTTTGTTTTATTTCACAGACGTTTTTCTACCAATACCAAGACATCTTGGGACAAAGCACAACCTTTCCGTTTAATTGCTCACAATGGTGAAATTAACACGATTCAAGGAAATCGATCTTGGGCAATTGCACGTGAAAAATCACTTGGTGTTCAGAAAGACGAACTTTTATCACGTGAAGGAATTTCAGATTCAGGGTCTTTGAATGAAATGGTTGAAAGTCTTCGCTATAGAAGTGGTATACCAGAAGTTGAGGATTCGCTTTCAATTATGATGCCACCTGCTGATCAGCAAAATGAGTTCTACAAATTCTGGTCCCGCTCAGTAGAACCTTGGGATGGACCTGCTTTTATTACTTATTCAGAAGGTAATCGAATTGGAGCTCGTTTAGATAGAAATGGATTTAGACCTTGCCGTTGGGCAATTACCGATAATCATTTTTATTTATCATCAGAAGCAGGGGTTTTTGATTTAAACGAAAAATTAATTCATGCAAAAGGAACGTTGAATGCTGGGCATGGAGTTTCCGTTGATCTAGGTTCTGGTGAAGTATTATTTAGAGATCCATCACATTCGGTAGAGAATCAATCCTTTAAATATGATGCAAGAGTTCAAAAAATACGATCACTCCAAGCTCAAGAACCAAGTGATTTAGAAAAGAAAAAAGCAGTTTTTGCTTTCACTGATGATGAATTAAAGATGGTTTTGTTACCAATGGCTTTGTCAGGTAAAGAATCAATAGGGTCGATGGGAGATACCGCTAGAATCGCGATATTCTCAGATCAACCACGTTCATTTTTCGATTTCTTTTACCAAAACTTTGCTCAGGTTACTAATCCACCATTAGATTACCTACGTGAAAAAATGGTAACCGATTTAACCACTTACTTAGGTAAAAAGCCAAATATTTTTGAACCAAAAGAATTGATTCCAATTTCACCTGGTCTTGAGTTAGATAGCCCCGTTTTGTCATTAGGACAAATGGAGTATTTAAAAAAACTGATGAATGAACCTGATGAAAAAACAGGTGTTCGCCCAGTAGTTTTTGATACAACATTTATTAGGAATCATGGTGTTGTTGGTTTAAAAGATCGAATTAAAGATTTGGAAAAACAAGCTGTTGCAGCAACAGAACGTGGAATGACTTGTATCATCTTGTCAGATGAAAATGCAAGTTTTGAGCGCCCAGCGATTCCTTCACTTATTGCTCTTAGAGCTGTTGTTACAGCTTTAAATAACGCAGGTCTTCGTTTGGATACTTCCATTGTTGTCCACTCGGGAGAAGTTAAAAGTACACATCATGTTGCTTGTATTATTGGTTTTGGAGCAAATGCAGTTTGTCCATATTTATCCTTAGAAATAGCAAGATTTGAAGATGACAGAAAACTAAAAGCCCTTGATGCCGATAAACGTGAATCCAATTTGATTAAATCACTTGAAAGTGGATTGCTAAAAATCATGTCAAAAGTTGGTATTTCTGTTGTTCGTAGTTATCAATCAGCTAAACCATTTGCCATTATTGGACTTGGAAACCAGTTAGTTAAGAAGTTTTTTAGTGGTGCAACTAGCCCAATAGGTGGTTATGAATTAGAACATATTGTTGAACAAGTTATTCTTGTATCAGGAATAGCTCAAGAAGCATTCAATACAAATAGTTTACCTTTAAAAACCTATCAGTTTAAAGAACATAACAAAGGTCTTTTGGGTGAAAAGCACTCAATGACCAATACGCGTTCAAAATTAATTCATGAGTTAGTTCGTGAAACTGGATTTTCTTTAAAAAGCACTGAATTATTTGAAGCTTATTTAAAAATAGGTTTAGATGATGAGCCTATAAATCCACGTCACTTATTTGATGTGAAAAACAGCGAAAAACCTGTTTCTAAAGAAGAAGTTGAACCAATAGAAGCAATTACAAAACGTTTTGGCTCAGGTGCAATGTCTTTTGGAGCAATTTCTGCTGAATCTCAACGCGATATTATCGAAGCCATGAAAGAAATTGGCGGTAGAAGTAATTCCGGTGAAGGTGGAGAAAACCCATTCTATTATTCTGATGGAATTTCTGCAAGTATAAAACAAGTTGCATCCGGTCGTTTTGGTGTAACTGCAGAATATCTTGTTTCAGGTGACGAAGTACAGATTAAAGTTGCCCAAGGCGCGAAACCTGGTGAAGGTGGACAGCTAATGGGTATCAAAGTGGATGAGTTTATTGCAAGAGCAAGACATGCAAACGTTGGAGTTGATCTAATTTCACCACCGCCATTGCATGATATTTATTCAATTGAAGATTTAAAGCAATTAATTTATGAGTTGAAACAAGTTAAGCCTGGAATGAAAGTCGGAGTTAAACTTGTAGCAGGTGCTCATATTGGAACAGTAGCTGTTGGAGTTGCAAAAGCCGGTGCTGATGTTATCCACGTTTCTGGTGGTGATGGTGGAACGGGTGCCGCATCTTTAAGTTCTATGAAACACGCTGGAATGCCATGGGAATTTGGTCTATTCGAGGTTCATCAAACACTAATTAATAACAACTTACGTAAAAATGTTGTTCTAAGAACTGATGGTGGTTTATCGACTGGAAAAGACATTATTATGGCTGCATTACTAGGCGCTGACGAATACGATTTTGGTAAACTACTTCTAGTTGCTGAAGGTTGTGTAATGGCGAGAATTTGTGAAAAAAATACCTGCCCAACAGGTATTGCAACACACGATCCAAAGTTTAAAGCAAAATACAAAGGCACAAAAGACGATGTCGTTAATGTCTGCAAGTATATTGCTGAAGACGTTCGTCGTTATCTTGCTGCAATGGGATTTACTACAATTAAAGAAATTATTGGACGCAATGATTTATTAACTGTTAATGATAAAACAGTTGAATTAATTAGAAATAGAAATCTCGATTTAAGTTATTTCTTCGATGCGCCAGTTCCTGTAACAGTTCAAAGAACAGATTTATTCAATGATGGAATTAGCCCTTTAAATCAACAATTGGTTCATACCGTTAAACCATTTATTCAGAATAATGAAAAATTTGAAGGCTCATTCGATATTTATTCAACAGACAGAGCGGTTTTATCCACTTTATCTGGCTATTTGGCAAAAAGAAGAAGTGAACGCCGTTTAGCTGAAATAAAAGGTGAGGAGCAGCCAACGAAACCTTATACAGAACAAATCAAATTGACATTTAGTGGAAGCGCTGGTCAAGGTTTTGGTGTGTTTATGGTAAATAACATCGATGTTAAACTTTACGGCGAAGCAAATGATTCAGTTTGTAAAGCAATGTCAGGTGGAAAAGTAACGATAAATCCATCTTTAGAAGCTACTTATGATCCATCCCATTCTGCAATTATTGGAAACTGTGCCTTATATGGAGCAACTGGTGGTACATTATACATTCATGGGCAAGCTGGAGATCGCTTTGCAGTGAGAAACTCAGGAGCTACTGCAGTGGTTGAAGGCGTTGGTCTTCATGCTTGTGAATATATGACAAACGGACATGTTGTTGTTCTTGGGCAAGCTTATCACAATATTGGTGCTGGTATGACAGGTGGAGAGTTATACATCTACGGTGATCCAGGTAGTTACATAAACAAAGAATATATCTCTGAATGCCAAATTTCTGATGAAAATTATCAGCAGTTGTATGTTCTTTTAGACGATTATCAAAGAGAAACCAATTCTTCTAAAGCAAAATATATTTTGAAGGATTGGGAAACGGCTAAATCTGAATTTAAATTGTATGTTCCATTAGGTATGCTACATTCTAAATATTCAGAAGTACCTGTTGTTTAATCATATTTAAACATAAAAATCAATAAATAAAAAAAGCCCCAATTTGGGGCTTTTTTTATTTAAATACTTTCTTAGTTGGAATCAGGCATTCGATTCTTTTTATCTTTTCGATTTCTAGAATCTTGGCGCTTAAATCGTTCTTTATTAATATCTCGATTTTGCATTCTTTCCATGTGATTAGTTCTATTCTCCATCATTTTGCGAAGTCTTTTACGCTGAGTTTCATTGGAAACCTGATAGAGTTTACGAATTCGATAAAATGTTTGAGTTTCCATTTCGGCATGCATTAATGCGATTTCATTTATTAATGAATCAACATATTTTTCGTCAAGTGAATCAGATTGGGCAAAACGCAATAAATCATTTCGGTGCTTCATCATCTGAAGTTGAGCAAAGCGTTGAACTTCACTTGGTCTAAACTCTTCTTTTAGAGCTGATTTTTGGTCATCAGATAAATTTAAACGGTTTCCTAGTTGAAAAACCGGATCGGGTGGAGGTTCAGGAGACATTGGTCTATTTACAAATAGAAAAATAAATCCAGCAATTAAGCTGATATTTAAAAAGGATAATATCCCAGTTAAAATGATCCAAAAGCGTTTTGATTCAAACATAATAATCTTATTCATTTAAAGTGAGAAGGGTTGTCCAATCAGAATCGGTGCTGTAAAGAGAATCGATAAGTTCTGTTTGATTCTTTTCTTGTGAGTAATTCCAACTATACCATAAAATGGCTCCATTTATGGAACTTAAAAGTATTGCTGCTGCAACTGCAAAACGCTTTAAACTGAAAACTGTAGCAGAATGGTTTCTTTTTGCACCAAGTACTTTTTCAGTAACATCAGGAACTTCGACAGAATCTAATTGTCTGCTCAAAGATTGAGCTAGTAAGTCAAATTGTTCGGTATTAAGTGGTTTCATAATGGAATTCTCCTAATGATTTTCTCAGTTTCAATTTCGCACGGGACAAAAGTGCTTCAATGGCTTTCACAGAAACTTCCATAATTGAAGCTGTTTCTTGGTAACTATGTCCATTTAAATAAATCAGTGAAAATGCTAGCCGCTGATTTTCTGGTAGTTTTTCAATGTTTAACTGAAGGGCTTTGTTCAATTCCTTGTTCTCCATAATATCTGAAATAGACGCAGATGGGTCAGGAATTGCAATTGGTTCGTCACTTTCAGTTGCAAAAATCGATTTCAAAACGGCAAACCGTTTTTTTCGTTTTGATGATCGCAAATGTTGAAGACTTCTATTTACCGCTATTCTAAAAAGCCAAGTTTTTAAACTAGAATCACTTTGGAAATCACGAATGTGTAATAAAGCATCCATAAAAGTTTCCTGAGTCAAGTCTTCGGCATCTAATTCATTAAAAACAATTTTTAAAATGACTCGAAAAACATCGCGCTGATAGGTTTGAATGAAAAGCCGAGTAGCTTTTTCATTTTGATTTCGTAATTCTTCAACTAGATGCTGTTCGTTCACAATATTAATCTAAAAGATTTGAAGCTTAAAGTACTGTTGTTCTTTAAAGTATAAAAGAGAAAGCTGCAATAATCCGATTTTAACCTTCTCAAAGCAGCTTTTCTATGGGTTATCAAATGTTCAAAGTATTCAAAAAATTAACCTCTTAGGGCACAATTTCTTGCATTTCCACCTTTTTTACCTTGGCGTTGATGCATCATGTCAAATTTAATTTTTTGTTTGTCTGTTAATAAAGCTTTTACTTCAATTCCATGACCAATGCGTTCTTTTTCTTGATCAGCACGGATTTTAGAAATTTCATCAACGAGTGCATTTAATTTTTTTTGATCAGGTTTGTCAGCACTCATAAGAGTTCTTTTTTGTGCTTGTTTCTCACCGAGTTGATTTCTAAAAGCAATCATTTTTTTCATGTGAGGAGTTTGAAGTGCCTCAATTTTTGTTTTTTGTTCATCGGTTAATTCGAGACGTTTTGCCATTTGTTCAAATCTATCACCAGGATCGTTTTGTTCAAAGCGTGGTCTGAAATCATCTCTATTTCTATCATTTCCCATTTTATTGCCTGGTTGGGCTTGGATAGAACTAATTGCTAAGAAGAATAAAGCGATGAAGAGGAATCTTATTTTCATAATAGGTTTATTTGGTTTTGGGTTACAAATGGTTAGATGTCGATCTTATGAAAACCCTTCGCTACTTTATGTTAAATAATTTCAGATTTAACCCAAATAAGAAATCAAAAAAAAATAATAAGTAGTTAAGTAGTATATTATCAATAAGAAAGGAGATTTAAAAATATGAAATGATATTTCTAAACTATTTATTTTACTTGTTCAAATTAATTTATTGACAGATCTGAGTTTAAAGAATTGATTCAAACTTATTGATGATTTAAGTGCACTTATCGATGATCTAAATGTCACAAATAGGTAAATAAAAATTAAAATCAGAGTAATATCTTTTTATACTTAGCAATAAGAGAAGAAATAAATTTCAAATTTTAGATGATTTTATAAATATGAAAGATCAAGTTGTATTAATTGCGGGAGCGTCAGGCGGAATTGGAAGTGCTTGTGCTCGTTTGTTTGGAAAAGCAGGAGCCAAAGTAGTTTTAGCTGCTAGAAATGTCGCAAAAGCTGAAGAAATTGCTAAAGAGATTAACGGAAATGGGGGAGATGCCTATGTTAGTTATTTAGATGTAACCGATATTTCATCAGTTACTTCACTTGTTAATGAAACAGCTAAAGAATTAGGCAAAATCGATGTTTTAATAAATGCATTTGGAGTTGGAATAATTAAGCCATTGTTAGATATCAATCCCAATGATGCAAAAAAAGTATTTGATGTGAATGTCTATGGAACATTTTTGTTAACCCAATCAGTTATGCGCTATATGGAAACCGCAAAAAAAGGTACAGTCGTTATGTATCCTGGAACTATGGGGAAATTTGTGATGAAAGGCTCTTCTGTTTATTCTGCGGCTAAACATGCACTAGTTGGCTTCACGAAAGGTTTAGTAGAAGAAAATAAAAGGAATTCAATCCGATTTTCACTGATTTATGCAGGTGGTGTAAATACACCATTTTGGGATAATCCAACGATTGAAATGAAAGTTCAAAAAGAAAAAATGCTTTCAGCGGATGAAATTGCAAAGTCAACCTATTACGCAGTTAGCATGCCAAATGGTGCAGTATTAAATGAAATTGTACTACAACCTGAATCGCATCAGTTACTTTAGAAATAGTGTAGAGTTGAGACTATTCTGAAAAGTCGTTTTTCCAAAATATGCTGCAAATTCTAAGGAATGGGAAGAGTTTAAAGAAAAAAAATCGACTTTCTAGTGTGGGTTCAGTGTTTAATTCACAAATACTCACAAATGCATAGAAATTGATTGACAAACCTCATTAATATTTCGTATATTACGAATCTACACCGCGGGGTGGAGCAGTTGGTAGCTCGTCGGGCTCATAACCCGAAGGTCGCAGGTTCGAGTCCTGTCCCCGCCACACTGAAAAAGCCGTTCATAATAAAATGAATGGCTTTTTTTTTGATCAATAGTCGAACATCAAACTTAATCTGAAAATATTTTTGGTTTCAGATTCTACAAAACTAGAAAAAAACTATCATTAATGATTTATAGTGATTATTAATTTCGAGTAGAATCAAAGCTTTGAACATTTTTTTTGCTTATTTAGATTCAAATTCTGCCTTGATTTTTTTGAGTTTCTAAAATGCAGTAAGGTAATCGTTGTTTAAAATGCACAACAAAATCAAATTCGAAATAGGTAGTTTTACGATCAAACTCATAGATTCCGACGAGATAGCACTTCGTGGTTCTTCGAATGGTGTCGGAGCACGAGATGACCTTTTTTTGCTTAGATTGTATTCTAATACAAATTTTAATGTGTTGATGCGCAGTGTTTGTTCTAAGAATATCCGTTTAAATCCAGTACTCAAAAACCTACGCTGAAAGTTATGTATTTAAACAGTTTCCGTTTTATTTGTGGATTCATATTCTTATCCAATTATTTATCGATTTGTTCTATGGAATCATATTTTTAACCTAGTTCAAATAGTTGTTTAATTTCTTTATTACTCATATTGCCAATCCAATTTTCTCCTGTATTAACGGTCATAGTTGCTAAGGCTTTTTTTGATTGAATCATATCATTAATACGTTCTTCAAACGTGTTTTTTGATATAAATCGATGAACCATTACGTTACTTTTTTGTCCAATTCTATAGGCGCGGTCGGTTGCTTGAGCTTCAACAGCAGGATTCCACCATAAATCGTAGTGAATTACATGGTTTGCAGCGGTCAGGTTGAGACCTGTACCAGCTGCTTTTAAAGAAAGTATAAAAATTTTATCGGCGTGATTCATTTGGAAAGAATTCACCATCTCTTTTCGTTGTTCAACACTACAACCACCATGATAAAAAAGTGGTGATTCTTTATATCTTTCCGTGATAAAGTGCTGTAATAAAGTTCCCATCTCTTTGAATTGTGTGAATACTAGAACTTTCTCATTGCTATCGACGATACTGTCCAATTTGTCAAATAATAAATCTAATTTTCCACTTAATGAGGCATCGAGAATGTTGTTTTTTAAGAATTGAGTTGGATGATTACAAATTTGCTTCAAGGCTAGAATCAATTGTAACACTAGACCTTGTCGCACGAATAGACCTTTTTTATCTGAAGTGTCAATGCCTTCAATTTGATTCATTGCTTTTTCCAATGTTTTTTCATACAAACCTGCCTGATCTTTCGTCAACGTTGCAAAACAATCCATTTCAATTTTATCTGGTAAATCGCTAATAATTGATTTATCTGATTTTAGTCGACGCATTAAAAAAGGAGCAGTAACTTTTTTCAATTTTTCCGCAGTTGCCACATCGTTGAAGACTTCGATTGGACTGCCGAATTTTTCGTGAAATTCTTTGGCATTTCCTAAAATACCTCTATTACTGAAATCTAAAATGCTCCATAACTCACTTAGTCGATTTTCAACGGGAGTTCCGCTCATAGCAATAAAATGATCAGCTCCAATACTCTTTATTGCTTTCGACTGCGCCGTTGCACTATTTTTTATATTTTGCGCCTCATCAATAATTAGAGATTGCCATTTGTGTTTTTTTAAGTTAGCGGCTTCAGATCTTACAATACCGTACGTTGTAAGCATTACATCAAAATCTGCATCCATTTTTCTGTTTGTACCATGGAAAATGTGCGTTCTAAGGGTTGGCGCAAATTTTTGAATTTCTACTTCCCAATTTGATAATAATCCGGTTGGTACCACAACTAAGGCTTTTTTATCATTAAAAAAACCATCTTCTTTGTACTTAAGTAAAGTTGTGATTACCTGAAGTGTTTTTCCTAAACCCATATCGTCGGCAATGACCGAACCAAAACCGATTTGAGCGTTACGATACATCCAAGAATATCCTCGAGATTGATAGGGTCGTAGTTCGGCTTTTAAACTTTTTGGCAATGGAATTTCTTTAAATTCAGTTAATTCTTTAATTAAGTTTTTTACCTCATCAGTTAAGATAACTTTTGCTCCTGCATATTCTCCACTCAAAGCAACACGAAGTAACTCGAATGAAGACATTACTTTTTTAGTGTTGAAGTGATTAACTAATTTTTCCAATTCCACTTTATCAACATACATGTACTGAGATTTAAACTTGATTAAGCCTTCCGATTTTTTCAATAATCTCTTAAACTCTGCTTCATCCATAACTGTGTCGCCAATAGAAACTTGCCAATCAAAATCTAATAATTGATCTAAACGTAGATACGATTTCCCTACAGCTTTTTTCAATTTAACGCTAGGTTTTGGTTTTAAAATGTCGCGTAACGATTTAGGAAGAAGAACATCGACATCTAATAATTGAATAGCTGGAATCATCTGAAACAGAAAAGGGGTAAACTGCTCACTATTCATTTCAATTAAAGTGTAAGCCTTTGAATTGATATATGAGTCTAAGCCGTTAATAAAACAACTTAATTGTGTGAGCGATTGAAGAATTTCAAAACGGCTGTTTCCATAAGTGACTGAACTTAAGATTTCTTTTAAGTGGACAAACTTACTTTCATGCTCATCTTTGAATTCAATTTCAATATGTACTATAAATTGTTCATTGCCAGATTCTTCCACAACAATTCGTGGTTTATAATTTCCTTTAGCAAGGTAGTATTTTTGTAGCCATGCTTGAATTCCACCGGGCAAGGCGTTTTCACCTGGTTTACTAAAGGTATAGTTTGTTTTCTTGAAAAATAAATTAATGAAAAGCTCATCTTTACTGCTTTCACTAAATAAATGAATTAATTTAGTTAAGAAAACAGAAACCAAATTTTGGCTAAAATTTTTAGTAATTGACTTTTCTTTTCCCTTATGATCCCAAAAAAATGAATAGAGTAGACTCATTTCGTCTAATTGACTCATTAAGGACTGAACGGGTTTACTGAGTGTTGCTGGTAACCAACGGATGGCATAGGATTTATCCGATAACTGAAAGATTTGAGGAATCACAGCTCCGTTGGCTATCAAGTGCAAGGAAAAATGGAAAATTGTGTGTAAAAAAGCTGTAGTCGGCTGATAATCTAAGGTCTTGGAATGTGGAATAGATTCTAATCTCAGCAAAAAGGCCAAAATAGAATCCGTGATCTCATCAACATGTACTCTAGATTGAAAAAAATCATCAAGCATTACTTTAATTTGACTATGTGTGGTGATTTTATATCCATCTATTTCAATCTCTTTGAACCATTTTTCAAAAGGAATTTTTCCTTTAATTAATTTTTGAGCACTTTTTACTACTCTGTTTAAGGCAATAAGATATTTTTCTTTGAAATCTCCATAGAAAGGGTAAAATACGGGATTAGCAGAAAGTAAAGCCGCAAGGGGTTCATGAATAGAAATGAGTTGGGAAAAGACTAATTTCTCATAGGCTTTTTCCTGACTTAATGGAGCAAGAAATTCTTTAGGTCGTGATTTCTGTATCAGTAAATCAGGCAGCAATGGAATTTCCGAATATTCTTCCGTAATAAAAAAGCCCCGCTTATTCATTTCTGCAATTAAATCAACGTTGTGTAATTTAAAAACAAGAAATGGATCATTATCTATTTCAGCGCTAACCTTATAAATTACAGCCGCAAGATGTTTGCATGGAACAGCCCAATCGGGGCAACTGCACTGCATTTTGAAATCAGTCCATTGTCTTGGAAATACTTTTAATCCTAGTGATTCTGCAATATCCAATACTTCTGGATTCAATTCACGATTCAACAACTTTGAAATAATAACTGGACGTTCAGCTAAAGCCTGTACAAAATTACTTATTTGTTGTTCAAAAAAAGGCGGTAACACGATATCAACAGAATAGGGTTTAGGGCGACTTCCCGATACGTTTGCCTTTATATAATTTTCATAGATCGTAATTTTAGTTACGGCTCCTTTATTTGCATAACTGCTTCCACGAGGTAATCTGTTACTGTAATCAATATTATTTAACGAGTTAAGCCATTGTTGTCCCCTCCAAGTTTTACCAAATGTTTGTGCCATACGAATTGATTTAAAATGTCAAGTGTTCAGGTTATTGGCTTAAAATATAAAAGCAATTTATTGAATTACATACGTGGGTTGCCAATATCTGGATATCTACTCACTACTTGGTAGATGATAAAATAAGAGTTCTTATTTATTAATATTAGATAATAATGCTCAAAATGTTAAAATAGTATATTGTAAAATATATTATTTAAACATTTTTGTTTAAAATGTTGTATTTTCTGATAAATTGAATCTTATTTGTACAGATTGCTAAGGTAGCATTTATTACATTTGAGTTGAAATAAGCATGGTATGAAGCTTATTTTTGCATAAATTCATAAAATCACCTAAATAGTGTATTTTAAAATATACTATTTAGACAAGAAGGTAATTATATGGTCAAATTTGAACCACTTAAACCCATTGATCGTGAACTTATCTATTCACGAATACAATTTGAAAATCCTTGGTGGATAAGCTCATTAATCGATCCCGATTTTAGTGCTATGCAAAAGCGTATGTACTTCGATTTATTTTTTCCACTGGTTAAGGAAATGTTACCTAAAAGAGCGGTTGTGTTGTTAGGGCCAAGACGTGTTGGTAAAACCGTAATGATGTTTCATGCTATTGAAGCCTTAATCAAACAAAATGTACCGCAACAGAAAATTGGATTTTTATCTGTTGATAGCCCCATGTATTTGAATTTAGGACTGGAAGAGATGTTCATCATAATTCGGAAATTGACAGGTAATGAGAATCCTGATGGTTGGTATGTTTTTTTTGATGAAATACAATTTCTAAAAAATTGGGAGCAGCATTTAAAAGTTTTAGTGGATAGTTATCCACTAACAAAGTTTATTGTTTCGGGTTCAGCAACTGCTGCATTAAAGGTAAGAAGTATGGAAAGTGGAGCTGGTAGATTTACTGAATTTATGTTACCACCATTAACGTTTCACGAATATATTCATTTGCAAGAATTGAATCATTTAATTCGCCCGTCTGAGACCATTTGGAATGGCAATGTAAATCAGTTTTATACAACCATAAATATTCAGGAATTGAATAAACATTTCTTGAATTACATCAATTATGGAGGTTATCCTGAGGTACTTTTTACCAATCGTATTCGTGATAATCCCGGCAGATACATTCGAAACGATATCGTAGATAAAGTATTGATGCGTGATTTACCTAGTATGTATGGAATTAGTGATGTACATGAGTTACACGCATTTTTTTCGTCATTAGCCTATTATAGTGGAAATGAATATTCGCTGGAAAGCCTGTCTCAATCGAGCGGAGTGGACAAAAATTTGTTGAAAAAGTATCTAGAGTATCTCGAAGCTGCTTTTTTAATCAAAGTGGTACATCGTGTTGATGATGCAATTAAATCGTTTAAACGAACAACGTTTTATAAAATTTACCTGACCAATCCGAGTTTGAGAAGTGCTTTATTTGCCCCGATGGAACCCACTCATGAATTGTTAGGCAATATGGTTGAAACGGCCATCTTTTCACAATGGATGCATCGCGACTGGTTTGTTCCGATTTATGCGCGATGGACTACTGGAAGAACACAAGGCGAAGTGGATATGATTGGCCTCAATGAACGAAGAAAGCCTGTTTGGGCTGTAGAAATAAAATGGTCGAACCGTTACGTTTCCAAACCCAATGAATTAAGAAGTTTGCGTCATTTTTGCGAAAAAAATGATATTTCATCAGCATTAGTAACAACAATTGATAAAGAAGCCCGAGTTAATTTTAACGGATTAGAGTTAAATTTCTATCCTGTTGCATTGTACGCTTATGTAATTGGAATGAATTCTCTTGAGCAAAAGCGAAATAAGTCGGGTCATTAAAAAATGCGAATTTGAATAAATTATTCAATTTTCAGCTATTTTAAACTGAATGCTTTCTCAGAATATTTGACGTAATACATGTATATTTGTAGAATCATAAATGGTTATTTCTTAATAGATTATCGTTGTTATTTAAATAAATATATGAATTTTGAAAATTGAAATAATCGAGTTTAATCCAGAAGTCGATGTTATTGATATTTTACCCACTCAAAAAATGCAGTTTTATTGTTTATTTTGCTGTAAGCTATTATATAATAAAGCTCTTGATTTAAAAAGATAATTGTTTAATCAATAAATGAGTCCATTCCCCAAAGTCGATTCTTTCGGTTTACATCCTTCCAAATCCTATGAATTCGATGAATGTTTTACAGAAAACTATTTTTTGGAGTACGCTCATAAGTTAATTTATCAAAGTGGAAGAATTTATTTAAATAAGGTTATCAAAAAAAAAGATAGCCTTTATTTAAATTTAGAACTATTTAATCAACATCATCTTTTGTGTTAGCAATTGATTTGGTGTTTGTAATCTAGCGAAATAAAGCCCACTTGCTAGATTTGAAGCATTAAAATAAACGGCATGTTCTCCACTAGTAAACTGACCTTTTCTTAATTCGCTGATTTTTCTTCCAAATACATCATAAACTTCAAGAGTTATAAATGATTGAATTGGAAGCGTAAACCAGATCATAGTAGCTGGGTTAAACGGATTCGGATAATTACGAATGCTTATTTGTTCAGGTAAATCTGCTTCTGATTCTTTTGATGTTAGGGTTGGTGAGTCTAGAGTAATCACCGCAAATTCATCAAAAGTTACATTATCATCAACTACTCCATTTGCTGATGGTGCTTGTTTATTAATTTTCCCATTATCGCCATTCCCAAAACGAACAACAGATAGATATAAAGTGTCAGGTTTTTTTGTGAATTGGGCGCTTAAATCCCAAGAACCTTCAAGAATGGTTCCTGCATTAACAGATTTAGTTCCAGGTGCATCGTACCAACTTGCATAAGTGTTGTCTGACTCATTAGCAATATAGGCGCTCCAATTCAAAATAGTTCCAGCTTTTGCCCAAGGCGATGGTCTAGAACCAGTTTTTTGATCAGTAATAAAAATAAACACATCATTTCCTAGACCTTGAGCTGCTTCGGTAGCTACATATAAATCTCTACCATTCCAATCTGCTCGTAATGTTAATCCATCATTTTCAGCAATTATTTTTGAAGTTCCATCTAAATTTCCATCAATGGAATAGCTAAGAGTTGGTTCAATGTATCCCGTTTCTCCATCACCTCCGCCAACTGTTGAGCCAGAAACGGTGATTTTATAATCATTTCCACCATTATTATCCCAAGTATCATTTTCATAATTGATTACAAATGCTAAACTTGTTACGGCTTGAGTTCCATTAAATGGACCAATTTTTAAAATGCGTTCACCTGCTGCATTTGAATCTGGGAAAGGAGTTTGTATTGCAGGCCCACTTTGAAAAAGAAAAGATTCTTCAGGTCTATATTCTGTTGCAGGAGTTTGCCAATTACTTCCTTCTGGATTTACACCCCAATGTAAACGAGCATCAATTTTGCTTTTTAAGGTAATAAAAATAGTATCATTTATTGTTGGATTTTCAGGAATCCAAGAAAGACTTGTTGAGCCTGTTGAGCCACCGCCGCCAGAAGAGCTACTTGTTCCAATGTAAACTGATCGAATGGGACTGCGTTTGATATTTCCTTTTGTATCTTCGGCTTCAACATAATAATCAATGAGTTTGTCTTTAAAATCTGTTAAAGTTGCATCAAAACGATTCGCTCTAAATTTTGGAAGAGGATCGGTTTGCGAAGCAGGTTCGTTTCTTTCTGTCATAGGTACTGCAGACCATGCAGAAACCCCTGAACCATCCGAATAAACTTGGTTTGCATCAGCAACTATTCCGTCTTCATCAACACGATAGTTAAGTTCTACTCTAGCTAAACCTGAAGCATCAAAAGCATAAGTCCATACGGTTATTTCTGATGATTGAGCCATTTCCCACATGAATCCGCCAGGATTATAGGCATCTCTTTGAGGAATAAAAATGGTTGGCGCTGTTGTTTCATTTGAAATATTCCAAGCTCCATTAATGGGATCTAAGGCTAAATTTCCACCCAAAGCAGGATTGGAATCCCAAATTTCGGTTCCATCCCAATACCAATAATCTGATGCTTGAGCATTTGAAAGCATTTCGCGTGCTTGTGCTAAACCTGTGTGATTAGGATTGTTTTCTGCAACGGTAGTAAGCATATTTTTTACAGCAGTTAAAATCGCCCAAGAATTTCTATCAGGGCTGTAACCATTTGATCCAGGTTTTCTAACCATTTTAGGAATTCAGGATCTCCATTATCTGCGCCAGCCCAACTTCCGTCTTCAACATGAATTTCATCATTGATGTCAGGTGGGAATAAATCTAAATAATCTTGAATCGTAGTTCCTACAAAACGTGATGGATTCGCTTTCAACCAATCAACAAATGCTTGAAAATTGCCACCATAATAGCCTTCAGAACCGCCACCGAAATTATCACCATCATGGTGTAAAACGATTAAAATTGGGTGATCTGAATCGGTGTTATATCTTTCCAACTGACTCATAACAGATTCATATTGAAGCGCACCAAATCCACCTCGACCATCTTCGTTGCCTAAATAGCGAGAAGTTGGAACGGCAATTATTTTTGATTTTTCACCCGTTTCTGGATTTGTATAGGTAACATAATGAGGTTGATGTCCCCATTGTGCTGAAATTTTTGTTGGCACCCAAAGATTATTGAGCTGAACCCAATCACCTGGGTCCTCATTTCGTTGATCAGCTAGATTTGGTTCATATAAGTTTCCACTCTTACTATATGGATAACCTTTCACAGCTCTTTCGAAATGTACATTATCAACTAGAGCCCATTCCAGCCCTTCATCAGCTAAAGCAGGAATCATCCGTGGAGAAAAAGCATTTTCGGGTGGAAAAGTTCCTTTAGAATAAGAAACCCCAAAATTATCAAACAATTCTTTTTTGTGAGTTGAAATTTGTGCTCGAATATCGTCATATTCAACTAGACCCATGAGCGGATGATGATAACCAAATCCAATTAAATCAAGACGATAATTGTTTAAAGAGGTTTTGTTTTTTGCCATCGATTTCCATGGATTTTTCCAGCCATTAAAACCTCTTCCTGCTGCCTCAATTTGATTTAAATTTCGAATTAATGAGCCTGTAAGACTAACAGAAGCGCCAAAGTGTTCAAGACCAGCAGCAATCCCTTTATTTACCGCATCACTTGGCCAAGTAGTGTAAGGACCCGTTCTTGAATTATGTATTTCAATAACCGAATAAGAATAGCGACCTGAGCCATCGGTTTGAATAACGTTTTCACCAGGTCGATAGACCGGTTGGTGCATGTGCCATAAAAAAGCGATATAAATAGGAGGATTTGCTGTTTGTTTTACAGGGTTTTCTTTTTCTTGTGCAAAAGATGAATTACTAAAAAAGATTAGGAATGCAAAGGTAACCGATATGATTTTTTTCATAGTAATTAGACGTAATGTGAATAGTGGGCTGAATTAATTGAGCAAAAAGCGCAAAAAATCAACCAAAAAAAGGATAACCAACCAAGTAATAACAGATATATCTGAAATTAAATCCAGTAAACTCAAGTTAACAAAAGCGATTCAATAAGAATAAGGAAATAGAGAAGTTTTTGTTTTGGGATAGAAAAACGCTTCCAAAAAGAAAAAATACCAATATGCAATAAAGTTCATAAATGTAAAAAAGGAACTTGATGCTATAAATCTAATCTGAATCAAAAGTTGTGGAAGCTCATAAATTCAGTAAGTTGATCATTAAAATCGAATTAATTTACATTCGAAATTATACAAGGAATGATGTTTATATTATTTAAGGAATCGAATTAGTGAGAATAACACCTAAATTGCATTTCTAGCAAATATTATTACTTTTTTACTGATTCGAGTGAATAAAGAATCAGAAAGGATAGAACGAATATGGATTGGCTACTCAATCATTAATAGTCTTAATAGGAGTCAAATTATTCGTTAAATACTAACATAACATTGAGATTTCCTCTAAAGGATTCGGTTTTAATTGGAACGTAAATACGAATTAAACAACTAAATCAAATCTTTTCTCCATTGAAAAATTGACTAATTGCTCACCACGTAAGGAAATAATATTTTTTTAGTCACCCTAAAACCTTGTTTTTCAAAAAACGGTTTTGCTAGATAAGAAGCATCTGTATAAATTTTTGAAACGGAAATAGTAGATAGAAGCTCAAATTCAATAATATCATAGAGTTTTTTTGCAATACCTTTTCGATTAAACTCTGGTAATACATATAAAAAATCGATATAACCATCATTTCTGAATGATATAAACCCTGCTTTTTTTTCATCAGAAATAGCAAATATAGTTTTAAGGTTTTTTAATCGCATAGACCAATAATTACTGTCAAAATCTGATGGTGCCCAAGCTTCACATTGTTCGGTTGAATATACCTTTATTCCAATTTCATGTACTGATCTGTAGAAGATAGCATGAAGCTCTTCTAAATCCTCATTTGTAAAGGTTTGAAAGTTTAAACGAGAAGTATCGAATTGCATGAACAAAATTCGTAGGTTTGATAAAATTAAGTAAACCAATTTTCAATTTCATTTTAAAGTAAGAAATTCTATGGAAATAATTGACCTTCGTAGCGATACCGTTACAAAACCTACAACTGAAATGCTACAAGCCATGATTCATGCAGAAGTTGGGGACGATGTGTTCAACGAAGATGCTACTGTTTTAGCTCTAGAAAAAAGAGTTTCAGCAATGTTTGGGAAGGAATCAGGCTTATTTGTTCCATCGGGTACAATGAGTAATCAACTAGCTATAAAAGTATTAACACAAAGTGGTGAAGAAGTCATTATTGATGAAAGTGGTCATATTTTTAATTATGAAGGCACTACAGCTGGCTGGCTTTCAAACGTTCAATTGCGTCCCGTTCTTGGAAAACTTGGAAAGTTAACTCCTGCGCTTATTGAAGCTGCAATAAGACCAAGAAATGATTGGGATCCACATACATCAGTAATTGAAATAGAGAATACTGCAAATAAAGGAGGAGGAACAGCTTATACTCGTCAGGAATTAATAGATATAAAAGTAGTTGCAGAAAAACATCATCTTTTAGTTCATTTAGATGGTGCAAGAATTTGGAACGCAATAACTGCAACTGGCATTGAACCAGAATTTTTTGGAACAATTGCTGAAACCATCTCAGTTTGTTTTAGCAAAGGTTTAGGTGCTCCGGTTGGCTCAATGCTATTAGGCTCAACTGAACGAATTAAAAAAGCAAGAAGATTCCGCAAAATATTGGGTGGAGGAATGCGTCAAGTTGGATTGTTAGCAGCAGCTGCAGATTATGCGATTACCCATAATTGGAAAAAAATGGCAGAAGATCACAGAAAAGCCAAGGAGCTAGCCGAACTGATTCATTCTAGAAATGATATAGAAGTGTCATTAGAAGCAACTCAAACCAATATTGTTATCTTTGAACTTAAAGAAATAATGGCTACTGAATTTATGGAAAAAGCAACAACTGCAGGTTTGAGAGTTGTTCCATTTGGGCCAAAGAAAGTAAGAATCGTTTATCACTTTCAGATTACAGACTCAATGCATAAAAAAGTTTTAGCATTTTTTGAAAATTTCTAAAATTCATTTTGATGGAGTTTCAATGAAACAGATAATCATGTTAAAAATCATTACTTTAAAGACTATGTTAAAATGATTGCTAACAATGCTATTGAATAACAATAGTTCAATTTTTACTGAGCAAAAATTATCTTTTAAAACATTAACTAATTACAATGAAAATTTATGTAGCAGGTCATCGTGGAATGGCTGGATCGGCAACGGTGCGTTCTCTTAAGAAATCGGGATATAATGAAATTATTACCGCAACACGTTCAGAACTAGATTTATTAAATCAACAAGCGGTTAAAAACTTTATTACTGAGCAAAAACCTGATGTCATAATTATTGCGGCAGCCAAAGTGGGAGGGATTTTAGCAAATAATGATTTCCCGTATGAGTTTTTGATGGAAAACTTGATTATTGAAACCAATTTGATTCAAGCGGCAGTTGATCATAATATTGAAAAAGTCATATTTCTTGGCTCATCTTGTATTTATCCAAAATTTGCCGAACAACCGATTCGTGAAGATTCCCTATTAACAGGCCCTTTAGAGCCTACCAATGAATGGTATGCGATTGCAAAAATTGCTGGTGTAAAACTGTGTCAATCTTTGAGAAAAGAATATGGCAAAAACTATTTCTCACTAATGCCTACCAATTTATATGGTCCGTTCGATAATTTTGATCTAAAAACCTCACATGTATTACCAGCGATGATTCGCAAGTTTCATGATGCAAAACTCAATGGGAATACACCAGTAAGGCTTTGGGGTTCAGGAACACCATTACGTGAATTTTTACATGTTGATGATTTAGCTGATGCCATCGTATTTTCAATGAAAGCGGATCATTTAGATGATTATTTATACAATGTTGGTTTCGGATCTGATTTGACCATAAAAGAATTGGCAGAAACAATCCAAAAAACAGTTGCACATGAAGGTGAAATTATTTGGGATAGTTCTAAACCAGATGGAACACCAAAGAAATTAATGGATTCATCAAAATTCAGAAGCCTAGGCTGGAGTCCGAAAATTGATTTAGAAACTGGAATCAAATCAACTTATAAATGGTTTTTGGAACATCAAGATTCATTTAAACAAATTGCTTACTAAAGAAAATTAATCATGTCACAAAAAGTCGGATTAATAACAGGTGATATGTAATCTTTAGTTAAAGATATGATAAAAGGTGATTTAGCATCACTAGAAAAAGAATTAAAATAATATGCAATTTACATCAATTGAAAAACTTGGAAGAGATACTCTTATTTCCACATTTAAACAGGAAGAGCAATTTAAACACAAAGATACAGTTTTCGGAATAGGGGATGATGCTGCAGTACTACGAATTTCAGATTATGAATCAGCTTTATTAAGCTCTGATACATTTGTAGAATCCGTAGATTTCGATTTGGTAATTACACCATTACATCATTTAGGTTATAAATTGACCATTGCTGCAATCAGCGATATTTTTGCAATGAATGGCAAACCAGTTGGAATTACCGTAAATCTTGCAATTCCAAATAAGGTATCATCTGAAATGACTCAAAAGCTATACGAAGGTATTCATTATGCCTGTGACGTTTGTGAGTGCGAATTATTAGGAGGAGATATTAGTGCAACTAGAGGGCCTTTGGTTATTAGTATTTCAGTATTTGGAAAAGTTGAAGCCGAAAAAGTAGTTTATCGTTCAGGTGCTAAAATTGATGATGCCATTTGTGTTACTGGAGATCTAGGCGGCGCTATTGCTGGTTTACGAATTTTACTTAGAGAAAAGTCAGAAATGGAAAATTTAGGTCAAACTGAGTTTCAGCCTGATTTAAAAGAATTTGAGTATGTTGTTAAAAAACAATTGTTACCTCAACCAAGAATGGATTTAATTCAACAATTTGAAGTTTTGTCGATGCTACCAACGGCAATGATTGATATTTCTCAAGGTTTTGTTCACGATGTGAAACAAATTTTGACAGCCTCAGGTGTAGGAGCCAGAATTTATCAAGCTGCATTACCTGTAGCCCATGAAACAAGAAACGTTGCAGACCAAATGGAAATAGATGTTGATAAATATGCCTTGTATGGAGGAGAAGAGTATGAATTGTTATTCACTTTACCTCAAAAAGAAGCAGATCGATTGTTTAAAGTTTTTGATGATTTTAGTGTTGTTGGAAAAGTAAACGATATTTCTGAAGGATTACTTATGCAAACTGGTGAAGGAGAAGAAGTTGATTTAATTAGTATTCAGGATTAAAAACACTCATTTTTCATAATAATCTAAATCGATAAGTATCATTGATAAATAAGCTATACTTGGTTTCCAGAAATGCTATAAATTCGTATTTTATGTAGCTAATTTTAATTAATTAAGCTTATTGAAATACGATTCATACAACAATAGCGTTATAATCGTCCTTTAAATAATCATAACCCCATTTACATGTCAGAAAGTAATCCAAAACCAAAGGATAAAAACTCAACCGATAAACAACCGAAGTTTCCGCCAATCTGGATATATATCATCATTCTTGTTGTTCTCTTAGGTCTTCAATTTATGTATTTTCAACCAGAAAGTGCCAATAGAATTGATTATTCAACCTTTTTAAAAGAAGTTAAAAATGGAAATGTTAAAAAAGTAATCATAAAAAATGGGATTTATATAGTTGGTGAATATAAAGATGAAGCTATTGGAAGTGGCGCTGTTCGTTTACCTGAAACTAAAGATAATGGCATAACAGAAAGAAAAAAGCCTATAAACTCGTTTTCAACAACTATGGTAGCTGGAGATAATATCCGCGAATTGCTTGAAGAAAATAAAGTTGAATTTGATGCTAGAATTGAAGAAAACTGGATGAATGGAGTTTTCTCATGGTTGTTGCCAATTGGTTTGATAGTAATTTTCTGGCTTTTCATTTTTAAAAGAATGAATCCTGGTCAACAAGTTTTAAATATTGGGAAAAACAAAGCTGCTCTTTATGATAAACAAGGGGAGAATAAAGTAACCTTTAAAGATGTTGCAGGGTTAAATGAAGCCAAAGAAGAGATCGAAGAAATTGTAGAATTTTTGAAATATCCTGAAAAATTCACCAAATTAGGTGGCGCAATTCCAAAAGGTGTTCTTTTAGTCGGTCCTCCTGGAACGGGTAAAACCTTAATGGCAAAAGCAACTGCTGGGGAAGCCGATGTGCCATTTTTTAGTCTAAGTGGTTCTGATTTCGTTGAAATGTTCGTTGGCGTTGGAGCCGCTCGTGTTCGTGACTTATTCAAACAAGCAAAAGAAAAAGCCCCCTGCATTATTTTTATTGATGAGATTGATGCTGTTGGTCGCTCAAGAGGTAAAGGTATGATGATGGGAGCTAATGATGAGCGTGAAAATACTCTCAATCAGTTACTTGCTGAAATGGATGGCTTTAACTCTGAAAAAGGAGTTATTATGATGGCCGCAACAAACAGACCTGATGTTTTAGACTCAGCATTACTTAGACCTGGTCGTTTTGATCGTCAAATTTTAATTGATAAACCCGATTTGGTCGGTCGTGTGGATGTTCTGAAAGTGCACACCAAAAAAATTAAGATGTCCGAGCTAGTTGATTTAAAAGTATTAGCTTCACAAACACCTGGATTTGCTGGTGCAGAATTAGCAAACTTGTGTAATGAAGCGGCCTTATTAGCAGCAAGAAATGCTAAAGAAAGCGTAGAAATGGTTGATTTTCAAAACGCCATTGAACGTGTAATTGCTGGATTAGAAAAGAAGAACAAAATTATTAGTCCAGAGGAACGCGAAATTGTTGCTTATCATGAATCGGGTCACGCAATTGTAGGATGGTTCCTAGAACATACCGATCCAGTTTTAAAAGTATCAATAGTACCAAGAGGTTTATCTGCATTAGGTTATACCTTGCAAACTCCATTGGAAGATCGTTTCTTGATGACCAAGGAAGAGCTAAACGATAAAATTTGTGCTTTATTAGGTGGTCGAGTTGCTGAGGAAATCATTTTCGGAAAAATCTCAACTGGTGCACAAAATGATCTAGAGAGAATTACCAATATGGCTTTTGCTATGGTTGCAGTTTATGGAATGAGTGATGAATTAGGATACATTTCGTATTACGATTCACAAAATCCTGAAGGCAGTTTCGGAATTAATAAAAAATATTCTGACGTTACCTCTCAGAATATTGATATTGCCATGAAAAAAATAATTGATGAAGCAAGAGTTAGAACAAAAGCCTTGTTGAATGAGCATAAAGATAAATTGGAGAACATGGCCAAAACTCTACTTGAGAAAGAAAAATTAGATCCAGTAGATTTGCTAAAACTTTTAGGAGAAAGACCACATGGTAAATATCCCGTCTCATTAGATGAATTAGCTGAGCAAGTAAATATTAATGGAACTCAGAAAACAGAAGCGAAATCTGAAACAAAACCAGATTCTGATTCAAGTTCTGAATCTATTTAGTCGTTAAAACTCAATTTAAAAGCCGCTTATGCGGCTTTTTCTTTTTGATAAACCAACAAGTAAATTTCAGAAAAATGAAAATTGTTAATTAATTGACAAAGTAAACATCGTATCAAAATCAAAATAGGGTTCTTTAAAAATGAATTCGATGAAACTCTATTTCTCAAATTCAAAAATTAGTCAAGAATAAAGTATTAGGATAATAAAAACAATAGTATAGGGCAATTTTTCTAAGCGTTAAAACTAAAGGATTAAACAAAAAGATGGGTATTTCCAGGGTTTCTTAATATTGGCTTAACATTGGAATAATGGTTTGTTAACATAGAACTAACTTAAGCGACATGTTACTGTTATAGATTTGGGGCATCTTAAAAACTAAAAGTAATCTCGTGAAGAACACAATAAAATACATCTCACTCATCATAATTGTTCTTTCCTTTTTCGCATCTCACACAAACGCACAATCAAAATCGAAAGTTACAGGTACTGTTTACGACTCAGAAACTGGAGAATCCTTAATTGGAGTAAACGTATCTATAGAAGGAACATTCATAGGCTCAGCAACAGACATTGACGGAAACTTTGTTATCGTTAATGTAGCACCAGGCACCTACACAATAAAAGCATCGTACGTGTCTTATTCTGATAAACGTATTGAAGGCGTTGTAGTTGAAGAAGGTAAAACAATTAATTTGCGTTTCGACTTAAGTCCCGAATCATTTGGCTTAGAAGAAGTAACAGTAACTGCTGAGGCTTTAAAAAATTCAGATGCAGCTTTGCTTTCCATTCAAAGAAAAGCAATTGGTATGCAAGATGGAATTTCTGCTCAAATGATTTCAAACTCGGGAAGCGGTGATGCAGCAGGTGCAATGACAAAAGTAGTTGGCGCATCAGTTGTAGGTGGTAAATACGTTTTTGTTCGTGGTTTGGGAGATCGTTATACGAGTACTCAACTAAATGGATTAGAACTACCAACATCAGATCCAGATAAAAAGTCGTTTCAATTGGATTTATTCCCAGCTGGATTATTAGACAATATTACTACACTAAAAACTTTTACCCCTGATAAACCTGGAAACTTTTCGGGTGGATTGGTAAATGTTAGTACCAAAGGCATTCCTGATAATGTATTTGTTAGCATATCAACTAAAATGGGTTATAATTCTCAGGCAACTTTTCAGGATTTGTTGCTCGGTGAGCGCGGTAAGCAAGATTGGATTGGCTTTGATGGAGGATTTAGAGCCGCACCAGATTTAGTGACAAACACCTCAAATAGTGAATTTCCAAGTGCAACTCAAGCAAGGTTTAATGTTGGAAAAGCGGATACCTTAAATTTATTAGCAAATTCTCTATCCTCAACTTTTTTACCACAAAAAAGAGAGGCAATGCCTAATCAGTCTTACTCCATTAGTTTGGGAAACAGACATTTATTATTTAAAGACTTAACATTTGGTTATTCTGCAAGTTATTCTTATGGAATGACCTTTAGTGGTTATCAAAACGGTGAAAATTCACGTTTTAATTTGCAAGGCAATATAAATGAAGTGGGTTCATTATTTCCAATTCAAGTGTTGAACGATCAAAAAGGTTCGCAAAATGTTGATTGGGGTGGATTAATAACAGCTGGTATTATTGCTGGTCAACATAGTAAGATCAATTTTTCTTATTTAAGAACTCAAAGTGCCGAAAATACAGGT
>Ga0100380_10000933_pt1 | contig 31710 bp, 25 predicted proteins | sample CryGeymeta201504_FD_80417 | JGI IMG/M metagenome (GOLD analysis project Ga0100380, IMG submission 80417) | Groundwater microbial communities from Crystal Geyser aquifers in Utah, USA - Crystal Geyser metaG 2015-04 | ecosystem: Environmental > Aquatic > Deep subsurface > Groundwater | place... | reverse complement strand
GTACCATTTCCTCAATGAGCTGGAAATAGCCTATTTGCATGTATTTCCTTACAGCGAACGACCAAATACCAAAGCAGTATTGATGGAAGGTGTAGTGCCAGGAGCAGTGCGTTCAGACAGAACAACGCAACTCCGTAGCCTCTCCGATAAAAAACGCCGTCATTTTTATGAACAGCATTTGGGGAAAACCGCCCAAGTTTTATTTGAGGCAGAAGAAAATAAAGGACGTATGTTTGGGTTCACTGAAAACTATATCAAAGTGAGTGCAGAATACGACCCATTGCTGGTGAATGAAATTGTGCAAGTTCACCTTGATAACATCGATTCAAAAGGGGATGTTCATGTTACCATTGCTCAAGAATCGCTAAAACACGACTAGATGTATCCAAATCTTCAATACCTGTTTCAAGATCTTTTTGGTTTAAATATTCCGTTCTTGGCCTACCTCCAAAGTTTCGGATTTTTGGTTGCCATATCTTTTCTCTTGGCTAACTATACCATGACCTTAGAGATGAAGCGCAAAGAACGCGAAGGAATTCTGAAACCTGTAAAGGTGAAAGTAACCTTGACTGAGTTGAAGAAACAACGGCGTTCTGATTTGATTGGTGCTTTGATTGTTGGTTATGTAATTGGTTTTAAGCTCGTTCCTCTATTTACTGAAGGAACAGGAGAACTTAGCTTGCAAGAATTCTTGTTCTCCGGAGAAGGCAATTTCCTCGCGGGTATTTTATTCGCAGCAGGATCTGCAGGTTATCGGTTTTGGAGGCAAAAAAGTGAAGCTTTACCTACCGAAGACCAAGAAGGACTGGTCCATCCTTATGAAATAATGGGAAACCTTACCGTAGCCGCAGCGATTACTGGACTGATAGGTGCAAAGGTTTTTCATAACCTGGAAAATTGGGATGAGTTTATTTCTGACCCAATTGGCAATCTGGTTGCTTTCAGCGGTCTAACCTTCTATGGCGGACTAATCGTTGGTGGGGGCACTGTGCTATACCTCGCGAAGAAGAAGAATATCCACTGGCGCCATATGCTAGATATCGGTGCTCCAGCAATGATGTTGGCCTATGGTGTAGGGCGCTTGGGCTGTCAGATTTCAGGCGATGGCGACTGGGGAATTGTGAATACGGCGGCCAAGCCAGGTTGGTTAAGTTGGGCCCCAGATTGGTTATGGAGCTATACCTATCCAAATAATGTATTGCGCGATGGTGTGCCGATTGAAGGCTGTGTTGGGGAATATTGCAATCAATTGGCAGAAGCTGTTTATCCTACGCCCTTGTATGAAGCTTTTGTTTGTGTTGGCTTGTTTTTCCTCCTATGGAAATTACGTAAACGAGTTAAGATTCCGGGAATGCTTTTCGCCATATACTTGATCTTAAATGGTTTTGAACGCTTTATGATTGAAAAAATCCGTGTGAATAATAAGATGGATTTTCTGGGCATGGAGTTAACCCAAGCAGAGATTATTTCTTTCGCGCTCATCCTCATTGGCGTTATCGGAATTTGGTACTTCCGCAAAAACCCTTTAAAAAAGGCATAATATTTGGCTTATCTTTATGGAGCTAAGCGTATGAAAAAGTTATTCTTTTTTCTGGTATTGGGTTTCAGTCTGCATCAAGCAGCAGCGCAAGAGGTTGTTCGTTTCGAAGTTATCGATGGGGATACTTTTCCGGTGCATGTTTTTGATGAGGTCATTTTAAAGGAACTCAAAGACCCCGAAGCAGAGAAACGTTATTTCAAATTAGTTAGGGATATCAAAAAAACCTTGCCCTATGCCAAGCTCGCTGCCTTCCGTCTCCAGGTAATGGATGATAACTTGCGCATGATTGAAAATGAGCGTGATCGTCGACGTTATACGCGCAAAACAGAGAAAGCAGTAAAAGAGCAGTTTATGGATGATTTAAAAAATCTTACTGTTGACCAAGGTAAGTTGCTTATCAAACTCATCCACCGCGAAACCGGCAGAACCTCTTATGAGATTCTAGACGAGTATACCAATCCCTTTACCAGCATTTTCTATCAAGGCATGGCCAAGATGTACGGGGCCACGCTAAAAACTACTTTTGATCCAGTAGAGTTGTATCAGGTAGAGCATATCATCAAATCACTTGGACTAGAGTAGTCGACCTCACGACTATACGATACTTCGATTTTACGCCCATAATTCCCGTCACCCTGAGCGTAGCCGAAGCTATTTTAGAACAATGTTTCTATTTTGGATGTTCATTCAGGTAATCCGTTCATCAAGACGCGTTTTCCATATAAGGTTTTTACTAAACCTCACTTCGGCTACGCTCCGTCGTGGGCTTCGTTTTTAAGTGCACGAGTCCTTCAGCTACGCTCAGGAAGACGTAGAGGTGGACTTAATCCACACTTCGGCTGCGCTGCTACTTTGCTTAATTCTCTGGCGTGTGCGGTCGGGAAGATGGCTTTTGGGTGAATGTTTAACTAAACAACACGACGAATTTCCGTGAGTAACCAATCGCCAAGGTATTCCGAAAAATAGATCAGGTCGTCATAATCCGTAATCGGTTTTTTAGAAAGAGAGAAATATGGAAAGCCCAGTTGAGTGAGGTGTATGCTTAACACCAGCCATGGGAGGGAAGCTTCTTTGGGATAATTGGACTGTACCTCTTTCCATACTTTGGCCAATTCAAGCAGTGAAAAATCTTCTTGCACCCAGCTGCTTTCCTTCCATACGGGATAGTGGCGTTGAATAAGGGCATGAATATCCGCGGCTGAGGCTGATTTTCCCAGCTTTTCCATACTACTCAATAATTCATGGATGCCATGGAGCTGAAGGTGAGATTGGAAGTCTTTATCAGGATGTGTTTTCCCTTCAATGATAACCGAATGAATGGCGGACTCTTCCCAGGCATTGCCGGCCAGTTTGCAAAGGTCGCTCGTAAGTCGGATGCGACCGCGTATCTGGAGTCGCTTCCAGTTTTCGGGCTCATGCTCACACAGATGTTGGATGGCGGCCAAAGATTTTGTGATGATACGTTCTTGACTGAGCGCGATTTTGGAGCCTTTTTGTTGAAACAGATTTTCGTAGTTCATGCTACCATTAAGGAGTTGAAGGGCTTGTTGTTTCACTGTTTCCTGCATTTCTTCTTGCAGTACCTTGTTGAGCTTTTCCACCAACCAGGATACCAACAATGCTTCCTCATCCATCAATAATGCATGAGCCAGGCGTTGAATATGGTCGCGAGTGGGTATGCGATTGCCACTTTCGAAGCGAGAAAGTAGGCTCGGATCAAGTCGGGTACGCACAGCAACTTCAGCAATACTGAGTTCTTTTTCTATTCGTTGTTCTTTAAGTAGAGAAGCTAGCATGACATTTGCTGACATGACAAACTTAGTCATAAACTTCAGTGCTTTAAAATGCTTTTGTAACTTGCTCATGATTTAATGAAAAGACTGCTCCTTTTTTTCCTTCTTTTGCTGTCGGCGGCCTTGGTTCAAGCAGAGCCTGATTCTGTTGCGCGCGTGAATAAGGAAATGCGCGTCGACTCCATGTTGCAGAAGGCATCCAGCTATTTGGGAGTGGGGTATTGTCGAGGAGGGGTAAACCGTAATTGTTTCGATTGCTCGGGCTTTATTCAGAAGGTTTTTGCTGCTTTTGGTTACGAGCTTCCCCATTCTTCCGCTGCCATGGCCAAGCAAGGGAAACTGGTCAAACACAAAAAAGATCTCAGGCCGGGAGACCTCATATTCTTTAAAGGGAGAAGCACGAAAAGCAAACATGTCGGTCATGTGGGCATGGTGGTTCAGAATGATGGTTTCGGCATCATCTTCATCCATGCTTCTGTAAATCGCGGCATTTGTTTCGAAGAGTTGGAGAGTTCCGCGTATTATAAAGCCCGCTATTTAACGGCTCGGCGAGTTATCTATTAGGTAGTACCATGCCATCATCCGTAATCTTCGGTGCTGTATCCGGAAAATCAGCCTTACTCAGACTTTGCAGAATCCCAATCACGCGCTTGCTTGAATCCACCATGGGAATGCCCTCGCCAATTTGTTTAATTGGAATGATTTGACCTTGCAAAAACTGTCCGCTAGAATCAATCTGAAAGGTTAAGAGCGGACAAACGCCATTCGGACCGGAGAGGTTAAAACGCTCATAGGTGGCGAAGTTTCCGAGACTATAGGCGATGAGTCTGTTTTTATAGATTTCCATCCCGCGGGTAACATGCGGACCGTGTCCCAAAATAACATCCGCTCCATGGTCGATCAAGGTATGCGTGAACAAGCGCAGGTTGCCTCGGTTCTCCCCCAAGTATTTCTCCGTTCCTTGCGCAACATGCTGGTACTTGCTTCCTTCCGCCCCTCCGTGAAAGGAGATGATGATGATATCACAAACGGAATCAAGGTGGTCTACAATGCCAATGGCAGTTTCTAAGTCATTGAGCTGCATGCAGCCACTGTTTGGAGCAAAAGCGGCAAATCCATAACGTATTCCTTCTTTTTCTAGGACGGTAAACGGACAAGAAAGCAGCCCTGCATAGGCGAGTCCGAGACTATCGGCCAATTCCATCGTTCGAGTTCGGCCTTCTTGTCCGAAGTCGCCACTATGGTTATTCGCTAGGCTAATGAGGTCGAATCCTGCATCGGCAACATAGCCCAGGTAATGTTCTGGAGAACGAGAAGCATAGCATTTTTTGGGGTCCTTGCAGCGTTTGCTGGTGGGACCATTGCCATTGAGGTAGGTGCCTTCCATATTCCCAAAAGTGAGGGTAGCATATTGCAGATAACCTTTAACGGAGTCGAGCAAATATTTGCCATCATAAGGAGGAAGGTAATGGGCATCGGGGTAATTGGTGCCAAGCATGATGTCGCCAACTGCTGCTATTTCTATGAAGGGTTGGCTATGTGGAGCGGGGATGATTGAGGTGTCTGCCTGCTGGGAGCTATCTGTTGCTTGACCATAAACCATAGCCCCCCCAATAGCCATCGGGAGACCATAGCTTAGTAGGATTAGCGCTATTCGAAGAATTTTTTGGGTCATGGGACGAATATCGTGAAATTTATTGGGGCTAGGATTCATATTCGGACTTTGGTGCTTGGGTAGATTTTATGGCGGATGGCTATCTCATGCTCATTCCTTTAGCACGACTGCAGCATTCCTCCCAATTTTCCATAATTTCCCATGTTATGAAAAAGCTCGAATTCATCTTCGGTATATTATCGATACTAGCTCTGCTTCTTAGTTTGTTTCTAGTTCCAGGCGCGAATATGGCCATGGTTTTGGGCTTTGGAGTGCTCTCCGTTTTTTATATGTATGCCAGCTTTGCCCTATTTAATGGAGTTTCTGGTCGGGCAATTTTTAAGAAAGAGTCGTATTTTGGAATCCCTCGAATTCGTTTGATAGGTGCGGCATTAACAGGTATTGCGCTTTCGGTTTGCGCCATTGGGATACTTTTTAAGATGATGTCTTGGCCGGGGGCAAATAATAATCTTGGAATGGGATTGGTCGCTGTATTTATTGCCCTTATCGTTGGCATCACCCGCTATTCAAAGTCGAAGGATGCTTTTTATATTAGACTATTCAAGCGGATTGTAGTATATGGAGGATTGGCATTGGTGCTTTTTATTCTTCCTTCTGAGGTTTGGATTGACTTCAAGTATAGAAATCATCCAGCATACCGCGAGGCCTTGAAGAACGCAACAGCCGACCCATCCAACCAAGAACTTTGGGAAAAGGTGCACGAGGAGCAGCTTAAAATGGATCAGGAGGATTAAGAATTTATCTTTAACTTTATCGTGTTATGATGAACAAATTGATACGTTTTGAGGGTTTTGTTTTTCTAATATCAAAGTAAAAATAAAGGCTCAGTTGAATTGATGAGAACGGCAAAAATAATAGCAATGAAACACCTATTCCCATTCCTTTTTATCCTGCTTTGTTCAAGCAGCATATTTGCTAAAAAGATGATATATCCCATTGAGGTTGTCATTGGAATGGCGGATTTAATTGTCGTCGGTGAAATTGAAAGTTTAAACGCTGGCTCGTATCAATTTCAGGTAAATCAAACGTTAAAAGGACAAGCGGATGAGGGAATACGGGTTGAGCGTTACAAAGAATGGATTTGCGATATCCGCGTGAAAAAGCCAGAAATAGGTCAGAAATTGGTGCTTTTTCTTACTCAATCAGGAGGGAAATATGAAATCATCAATGGCAGCAGCGGAGAGCTCTTTATAGAAAATGACAGTGTATTTGTTCCTGTCTTTAATCAACAGCCAACATTGAGCGAATTGGCCGAGGCTGTTAAAAGTGCGAGTTCCTGTTTTGAAATGAAGCACAAAAAATACCCATCGCAAGGTGGTTCCCAATTCATTCAACTGAAACCAAACGATTACTTGGAAGAAATAGCAAAGCAATCCGCATTCTCAGCATGGCTTATCGAAAGGTTTAAGCGAAATATAATTGAAGAATAAACTTTCCATTTATGGGGATAAATACACGTTTTTTAGTAGTCTTGTAACCCTTCAAATCCATCGCTAAAAACTACCTGAAATGGATCATGAATGCAAATTTCATAAAACTCTTCCTCCGACTCATCATGTCACTCAGCTTTTTGTCGGCAGTTGCAGAGCAAAAGAATATTTGAGGTTTAACCACTGAATAATGAAGATTCATACCACCAATTACTTTGAGACCTTTATTGAAGTCGCCGAGGACTGTCCCACTGAAAATGGACAAATTCCGCCTAGCAAAAGCGATAAAAAATCCATAGCGGAAATGCAGTACGAGCGGATCCAATCGCATCCCTACACATTCACTTCCGACGATGTTTTGTTTGATGTATTTGCAGAGCGTAAGGATCTAACGGCAAGCGAATACGAAGCGGCCAAACAGGAGTTTTTCTGCAAGGGACAAGCTTGTTTTCGCGCGTCACCATTAACAAAACGTTATGGCTTTGGAGTCCATGCAAATAGTGAAGGGAAAATTGCCATATTTGGAAAGGAAACGGAAGAATATGCAGCCTTTTTGAATAATCCGAGTGTGACAAAAGTAAAGGCCATGCGTTCCTCAAAAAAATAGACCCATGCAAACACAGCATCAAATTCAATATAAAACCACGGTGAATGCCCCAGTTGAAAAGGTATGGGCGGCTTTAACGGATCCGGAAATAATCAAACAGTACTTTTTTGGAACCCAACTTATTTGCGATTGGGCGGTCGGAAATGCGATCGTATTTCAGGGCGAATGGGAGGGCCAAAAATACAAAGACCATGGAACAGTGCTAGAGTATGAGCCGAATAATAAGTTAGCGTATTCTTATCTCAGCAGCTGGAGTGGCATGGAAGATAAACCTGAAAATTACCTTCGGGTAGCCTATGAATTAGAAGCTGTTGGAAATCAATGTGCGCTGACGATCTCTCAAAGCAATTACGATGAAGAACGCGCCAAACATTCTGAAGGGAATTGGGAAGCCCTGATGGAGGCGATGAAAAAGGTTATTGAGTAATTCCTGATTTTTTCTCTTTTACGTGCGTACGTCATCCTTATAAGAGTCGGATTTGCTGAAATGAAAGTACCGGGTTTAGTAGATGAGGTTAGTATAGATGGAGTGCCGGCATTCATATTTTGCCACAATTCAAGACAGCTTATTCCTCTATACCATGGACTTCTGATGCTAAAATGTTCATAAATCTACTATTCGGAAAAAAAGCCATGCGACTTGGTTCTTCTTTTTTTAGCAAGAAGGTTGAGCTCAAAAGAATCGGTCAGATTTTCATGATGGAACCTGATTTTTCTTCACCAAAACGTTCACTTTGGGTAAGCTCATTTTTTAATTCCATTGAAGTTTGAGGTAACTCATCCTTAAGCTTTGAATCACCAGTGAGTTCTACCTTAGCGTTATCATGGACTGTTTTTTTAGGTTCTTCTTTCACCTGACTTTGGGTGTCGGATGCTCTGATGTCGCTACGGCTAATGGTCGGCTGGTTCGAAACATTCGGTATGTTTTTGTTAATTTCTTTTCCAATATCTCGAATGTTTGAAAGTGTAAGCTGGCTCGTTGGAAAGAGGTGTTTATAAAGAATTCCAATGAGAAGGGAATACAGCAAAGGCATTAATAGGAGACAGAATAGAATCATCGTACAGAAGTTTATAAGCTTGTGGACCATCGTATTTCCAGTTCCTTGAAATAATGTTCTCAAATGAACATATTCGCCTTTCATATGAAGTTTTAGGTCTTTCAAATCATACGACATGTCTTCTTTCAATTTTTGAAAAAAGAGGGTCTTATTTTGTCCATTTTCTATTTGTGTTAGCCGTTTGGTATGTTCTTGCATCAATTGGGATTGTTCCTTTTTCATTGAATGCACTTGGGACTGAAGTTCTTGGGAGTAGCTGGCACCAAAATCAAAATGGGCTTCTTGCGACATGTAATTCATACCAATGGCAAAAAGGGTAAGTCCAGGGTTTAAAGCCAAAGCAAGTATCAATATTTTGGAGGCAAGCACTTTGCTTTGTTTAAAAAAGGATAGGAGTAATAAGATAAGTAGAAGAATTTTAATGGCAATACTTTTACTGATTGCGAGAAGCATTAATTGCACCAAGGAGATGACGTTCACAAACATCAAAGAGAGTTCAACCTTATTTAATGAATCGCTTAGTCCCTCAGATGTGCCGCTAAAAAAAGGTATATGAACATCTTTGACACCGTATAGAATTAGTTTGATATCTGTTACCAAACCCAAAAACAGGATGTTTTTTTCTGTGATGCTTTTGATAAATGAGAAGGCACTTTCGTGAAGTGCATTATACATGGCAATGGAAATGAAAACTGCCGCTATTATTTGAAACGTATACTTATTTATAGTCTTCATATTCTTATTTGACTAATGTTTTTAGATGGCCGTAGTACACGTCAAAGTCAATACTTTTAGAAAAAGCATTGTAGTTATCGCTTTTCTGCCAAATTTTGAAGCCGGTCTTTTCCCATAAGGTGGGGACTAAAGGCATCGGTCTTTTTGAATATTCAGCCAGCCAAAGCGGGTATTTATTCAAGGCCTCATTTTTAAGAAATTCTTGAGCAAAGGCATAATCGGTATAAAGAATTGGCGTTCGCTTAGTTAGTTCATAAACGCGTTCCAAAAACACTAAAATGTCTGCTTCCATCTGTTTTTCACTCACCTTTGTACTCATACTTCCTTGTTCTATATCGAGGATAGGAGCGATGTCATGATTTCCAATATCCTCAATGACTGCGGCAAAATGTTCAGCTTGTCGCCTTGGTTCTTCATCGCAGATATAAAAATGATAGGCTCCGCGGATAAAGCCTTTTTCTTGGATGGTATTCCAATTCATTCTGAATTCAGGATCAATATAAGAAACGCCTTGTGTGGCTTTACAAATGATAAACTTCAAGCTATCTCGTGGGTCGAACTCTTCCATGATTTTTCCCTGGTAGTGAGAAATGTCGATTCCATAATGAACTTGGTCCGTATTGTTATCGATATCAATATTTACCAATCGCTTGTCTGGAGCCACTTTGGCAGAATCGGCAGGTTTCTGTTGATCACCAATATCTAGAAATGTTGCTTCACTATTTTTAACATTTTCTTCGCAGTCGCAGCAAGACGTTTGAAAGACCACTAACCAGAGTAAACCGAGTGAATAGATTAAATGCTTCATAATTCTAATGGATATTGAAAATTACTTCAGGAGTAGGTTCTTTTATCAAGTTAGCGAAATCGCATACCTTCATTGAAGTTAGTTGAGTTGCAGGAACGCTGGGCGGATCCGATAAATTGCCCAGATTAAATTGGGTTAATAAATCGGCGCATAATGGTCCGATATCTATCGTATTGTCTGGATTTATGGAGGCGGTAACGGTTCCGTTTAATTTTTGATACTTATTGTTTTCCAATAAAAAGCCGCTATGGGTTTTGGCCGTGTGTAAATGAAAGGCCAAAGAAGTAAACCTTCCATCATATAAATAAAGCTGAATATTTACGTCCAATTTTTGTTTCGACACTTTATTTGCATGGTTTGAATCAACTTCAAAGTCGGGCCAAGCGCTTACAGCAATGGAATTGATTAAAAAGCCATAATGATCATTTTCTAGCAAAAGCGAAGGGATTTGATTCTCAGGATCGCCATTTATATAGCTAGATAAATCAGCATCAACCGTTTTTCCGATAGAAAATGCGCCATAAATGAATGCATTTACCCAAATTTTATCAAGTTTGAAAAAACGAATACTTTCGTTAGGCAGTAGCGCATCATCTGAGATTAAGTAGCGATAAGGAATTCCGATAAGTCGCTTCCAAGCGTCGAATTTTTGTTGAATAAAATTTGGAATATTTGGTGCTTCTTGGGTCTCTGTCAAAGGCAAATGCAGGATGTTTTTATATGAACCTTGCTTTGCTAGTTGTTTGAGTCTTAAGGTAGTCGCGGCTTTGTTCTTCCATTGATAAAACTCCTTGCAAAAATCAGAATCGCCCAAAGCGGTAAGCTTACCTAGTTCAAATGCCGAGGCATAGCTCGCATCATCGATATTATCTATCCCTAAAAACAAGGAGGATGAATTTTCTGGAATGGTGTTGAATGCGTTCGAGGGTGGAGTAGAAAAAAATGCAGGCAATAAGTTCGTGCCTATCAATGGCCCTCGATACCAAGCTTTGGTATAGAGCGGAAATTGTCTATTTGCCGATTTCTCTACTTGGTGGTAGTCGAGTTTAACGGATCCGCTGGATTCAATTCCGCCATTATTTTGATCCATACATAAAGGGGCAAAACCACCAGCTAAGTTTGAAAGAACTTCGTGAAAGGTGGTTCCTGGTAATTTGCTTGCTGCAGTGATTTGTTGCAAGGCTTTGGGAGTCATGCCAGCAATACTGTTCAATGTGCTTGTAAAAGACTCTTTGGTGGTATACACCAGATCCTCATTGATGAGTGACATTATATCTGGCCAGGAAGGATAATTTCCATTGGTTTTGATGGATTCTTTAATGCAAAAAAGTTCATCGTCGACGGAATGGAATTTCCACTTGTACAAGTATGGAAATACAAGATTCCCCTTGCCATCGGAAATACCAGTGAAAGTTTGCGTATCGGAAAAATTATTTTCGAGGGAAATTAGATACAGGGTGCTATTCCTTCCTGGGCGCGGTAATCTGTTGCTTAGCACGACCGCCATTTCTTCCCGAGCATCGTTTAAGCTTGCATAACTTAGGTATTCTAATTCAGTTAAATTGGCGGGAATAATACCTTGGGCCAATGCGGCGTCTACAAGAAGGTAATTGATTGTTGATGGAGATCTCGATAAATCAGGTTTAGGAGGGTTCCCCACCATATCAAAGGAAAAATAGGAGCTGATACTGGCTAATGGGGAATTGTTTTTTTCCTCAACTTTCATTTCCTCCGTCTCGTCGATTAGCAAAAGGTACAACCAAGAGGCGCTGCAATCATCTGCCTGGCGGTCAAAGGGCAACCTTTCCCATGGTAAAGTGCTTCGTTCCAATACTAAATTTGGCAAAACCGCTTGGTAATCTCCTTTTCCTCCCTTTGGCGGGTAGCTTGAATGAATAAGTGAAGGATCTAGATCAAAACGAGGCCCTTCTACATGAAAAGTAAATTCTTGAGGTGAAATGTCGGAAGCAGCCACCGTTTCATCTGTAATTTTTACAGCTTGGGAAACTTCTACCGTGTATTTCCCATCTTCAAGAGTGGGTTTATGATAGTCGAGGTAGGTATAGTTTGGAGTGTCAGCCATTTTTTAATTCTTAATGCTTGTATAGGTAAAGGTTGAGTCTGCAAACGAAGCCGCAAAAGTTGCCGCCACATCATACTTAGGCAAAGAAATTGTGCAGGAATTTCCAGAAATTGGTGTCTGAGGAACGATTGAAATACCCGCGACTAAATTTTTCACGGTACTGTCTCCATTCAAATTTAATTCGCCGCTATTGCCAATTGGATTCCACAGGGCAGAAGGCATATTCTTGGTGATGGCAGTAAGAATGAAATCATTTGTTTTATCCACTTTAACATCTGGATTTCCATTAATCCCTGGAGTTACATGATGAATGCGGAGGGTAAAATCCGATTGTTCTATTGCATGACTCGCCTTCCCCATAGGTTGGATTCCGAAGGAAAATGTAGGGGCCCCATTTTCTGGGGTATTCACTGAGGAATTCGCGAATTTCATAACCGGAAATGCCGTTCCACATACCAAAGCCAAATCTTTCGGATTCACCACATATACAGCCGAGATATCATTTGCTTTGTCTTCAGCCGTGCTTTGACTCGCGATTAATCCAGAAGAAAGATTAATCGTTAAAATTTTATCGGGTGCTGGTAGGCAATTGTTTAAAAAGTCGCCCCAAGAAAGAAGAGGCGGCGTATTTTGATTCGCTCCAAAAGATACGCTAGCCGAGAAAGTGATGAGTACATGAACGGAAACCGTTCCATACCCAGAGAACTCGGGTCCCCAAATATGCAAGTCGGCATTCAGATCCATATCGACACTGAAATGAATGGTGAAAAGCCATAAATCGAGATTCACACTGGCTGTTACATGTAAATCCGCATAAAAATGTGCGGTATAATGATAGGGGTGCCAATACATGATAAAGTCCGCACCCAGCAGAAAGGAAATGGCAATTGAAAAGTCGCCTCCTTCTTTAAATAAGCCATGAATGGAACCCCCAGCCATCATCGCAATTGGAGTTGTTGCGAAATAAAATTGGGCGTTTACACGCAAGGCACTACTTACTTGCCAATTAAGCTCCAAACGAGAGATAGATGGATAATAATCGGGTGTGTGAAAGTCTGGAGCATACCCGCCAAGGGTAAATACAAAATCACCTTCGTTTGCACCTTGCCATTCTCCGGATCTTTGCTCTTTTAGAACACTTAACATCGCAAACCCTCCAGTAATATGAGCTTCCGGACAATACACATAAGAGCCATCTTGAAAGGCTCCGTTTACGGCAATAATTCCCCGAGATGGAATGATACGTGCTTCGACACCAACAATGATATTCGCCATCTGTGGCGTTGTTGCTGGGTCGATATCTAGTGGACCTGGAAACTTCATGTTCGCAAGTCCAATCACGTCAATTTCCAACTCTGTATTGAACTTTACGCTCAATAAGAGAAAGGTTTCAACCATTTTGAAGGACTCAACCCGGATGCCAATTGCTCCCCAAAAAGCGCCTTTGGTTGGCATGAAATTAAGGTTGAGCGCGTTGAAATCGGTAGGGCCGCTATTTCCAGGGATAACGGGCTGTATTAGTGGGTATGATGAGATAGATGTGATTTCTGGAAGGCTGAATTTTCTGTTATAGCCAAATCCAGCAGCAACACCTGTAATCATCAATATTACGGGCAAACCGCCGAGCGGGGCACCTAAAAAGCCATAAATAAATATAGATGGGTCGCCACTTGGTAGTTTTGCATAGGAGCCCATTGCAACCAATCCGTATTCGCCAAATACCACGGACAATTCACCACTATAACTACTGATGCTGGTAGTTTGCATCACTCCATTAGCCATGCCTATGGGTACCTCAACTTGGCCTTTTAGGAACATGCCTTCAACAAGCAAAGGAGGTTTCGAAAGGTCAAAGCCCAATCCATTTAAAGAAACTGAAGGGGAAAAGGAAGAAAGTGGGGTGCTGAATTCGAGTCCAATAAAATCAACAAATAATATCCCCAACTGTAATCCTCCAGTAAAGGTTAAACACAATTCACCAGCCGACATGCCTAAACTCACCGCCTGAATAGAAAGTGGACCGTATTTTTTCTGCACGGGTGAGGGAGTAGCATTGGAGGAAGTTATCGCTCTTGGGGCTGTTTGTGTATTTTCTGAATTTGAAGGAGCAGCTGGGGTAATTTGCGTGGTAGAAGGCCCGGTTGTTTGTCCGTTTTGCTGAATAAGCGAATACAGCGGAATAGACGTTCCTTTATCTCCAACAATAAGGTTGCCTTGTAGACTAAAACCTAAAGGAAACGGAGCATCCGAACTGCTATTATTTGTTGCGGTGTTTTGTGCAATCTGCAGCGGAGCAATATGTAAGATATCCAGGTAGCTGTTGATGGTTTTTAGCAATTCAGATTCTATGCTTGACCTATTCCTGTCGGAGCATTTTGCATACACCAATCGAATAGCATCGAAGCTAAAGTGGGCTTCAGTGAAAAAATCACCAACTACAGGGATTGCACTTAAATTAACACCTGCATGAGCACTCATATCAACACCGAATAGGGTAAAGGTGGTCTCCTTCTTTTGCGCATCTGTCTCCGAAATTTTGGCAATGAACAAATCATGTATTGCCATGTCAATTGGGAAAGAAGGGTCGTTTAGGTTGATGGCATTGCCGCTGGGTGAATACATACTCCCGCCAAACCATTTGGATATGGAATTATCTGTATGGGTAATGCTCGAAAATTCTCCGTCAAATACCACCATATCATTCGGAGTTGGACTATTGCTAAAAGAAGTACTGAAACTATAGCGTGATGCCTGACTACTGAGGTCCATTTTAAAATCGACTTCGTCTAGTACAGGATTAAACCCGGTGGATAGGTCCTCTTGTAAATCCAGAAAATCTATCAAGGGCATTCCCGCTTCCAGCTTAAATTCTAGAAAAGTGGATCTGGCATTATTGATTCGTGCGGTTTTTATTTCTGCAAAAGTGCAGGTGGCGTTAACTGAGTCCGTAGAATTTCCGGTATTCGAAGTTTTGGGATTTATTTCATTTCCGGTAAGCGCTGCGACGCTTAGTGGTTGATCGAAAACCACTTTAAAGTCAAATCCATTCGTGGCGCTCGTGTAGGTAAATGAGAGTTCATGGATATTGAGCGTATTAGAAAAGCTTTCAGGCAATGTAATATCGCCCGTAAGTCCGAAGTGTTTTATAATAGAATTAGCGGTATCCAATAAGGGAAGACCTGGATTAAAGTTCCCTTCACCAGAAAAACTCCAACCCGTTTCCGAATCATAACTTATCCAAATCGAATAGACTTGTGCGTTAATTTCACATTGTCCCCAAACTGAAATGCTATTGGAGCTTGGTGTACCACCTATATGGATGAGTTTTGCCCCACATTGGGTAATGGTAATATGGTTGCTGTTATTAATGATAAAGGTTAAATCAGAGCTTATGCCAATTTCAATATTGAAAATCCGGCTTATTAGGGATGCCGAAAATGTGAATTGGTTCAAGGCTATATTCTGAAAAACTGGCTCATTAAAGCCAAATGCACTGAACAGGTTTGAGACAGGATAAGTTTTGGATGATTCGGCGGTTCCCGAGGAATTATTCGCTGCAGGCAGGGATCCTGAAACAAGCATATCTGGTAAAGTAACAGAAACCGGCAAAGGAATGCCGCCAATTTGAAGGGTGCCAGAAAGGTAAATCGCCGTATTGGTTGTCACTGTGCTACCAACAGTAGTAGTGGTGAGGTATGCTTTGAGCTCTGGATTTTCGAGACTCAGAAAATTATGAATAAGCTCCCAAGAAGCACTGTTCCATTGAATATGGATGGAGAATGTTTCAACTGAAGTGTTAACCGAATTTCCGCCTTCTGTTCCATTTGTCGCAGCCGGAATCGTCTGATTGCTGATGCTGGCCTCCATCAAAAAGGCATGCTGCAATTTTAAAACAGAACCACCCAAATTATTGAAAGCATTGTTGATAGGCGCAGCGAGTCCATCCGGTAGTATTTGCAAAGCATCGTTACCTAATTGAGAAAGGTTAATGCCTCCTTGTGGAAGGGACAAACTTGTGCCATCACTGCTGATAGAAATACTATTCGCTGGGAAAAGAGAGATGATTTTTTGGAGAAGATTACCCATTTTTAGTTCTATTTTTTTTCCTCTAACTATTTTTACGTTGTTTCCATTGATCAATAGTGGTTTTATCTATCTTTAAAGTCAGGCAAATTTGTTCATACATCTGTGGACTAAATAGTTCCATGTTTCTCAGGTCATTCAAAAAGTCGCCTAGGTCTCCTGTTGCCAAATTACTGACCCTTCGAATAAAGGCTATCCTTATTGCTTGAAGCTTTGTTGTATTAATACCTTGAGTCAATGGTTTGTTTAATACTTTCTCATATGAGCCAGACAAGTCTTCGGGCAATACGTCATAAAAACTTTTATATTTATCCTTAAAAAGAGCAGCATGTTGCTGATTTATAAAAAATATTCCCCATCGATATGGGTTGGGACAAATTAAATTAAGTTGATTTTTATCTCTTGATGGTTTAACCCAACTATATGAAATTGTTTGATTTGGTTCAGATCGAGGTGCATTGTTGACCAGACGGTTGTGAGAGTTTCGGTTTAAGAGAAACTTGTTGATATTAAAAACCCGTGCATATTCATTGATTATATTTCTTGTATCAGAACTAAAAATTAGCTCCAAGGTATCATAATTCGTCTCCCAAATGCTCAGTTGGTTCATCACTGTACAAAAAGCTATTCTGGCAATGGGAAAGAAGTCTTTAGATTTTGAAGGTGTATTTATCGTAACAGGCGCTGGGTTGGGTAACTTTTCTCCATTATTGGCAACTGGAGTTAATTGACTTGCCGTTCCATGTGTTCCCGGAATACGTATATTATCCAAAGTTTGGATTTTATAATGCGAAGATTCATCGGTGATTTTTTCTAAAGGAAATGCATAATTGTCGGTGGAGTTTGTAGATACAGCACCTGTAACTCCTCCAGCATCTTCCATGATTATTCTTTTATAGCCATTTGTTACGGGTGATAGACCAAGTGCGAATTTTATTGAGATATCGGTATGGTTAACAGGATCAATTAAAAAAACATTAACAATTGGATTTGTGGTACCTGTATAACTGAGTCCAAAATAGTTCTTGTCATGATATTTATAATCCATCGAATCGCTTAGTTTCCATGCAAAAACATTACACATAATGGCCCCTCTACTGTGTCCAACTAAGTTTACGATATCAGGGCTATATTTAGAGGCTATTACACATAGTTTGTCCGTCTGATTATTAATGTATTCGCCGGATTTTTCAGTAGCCGGCATGCCCTTATCAAAGTTCGGCCCATCTATCAAAACACAAATTTGATTCTGATTTTCCCAGCCCGGATTTAATGGTTCTTCCCTGTCAATAGTTTGAACGCCAATATAGTTTGTTCTATTACCGGCGTGTGTGATAAGAATTTTGGCCCCGGCATTTGTACTATCACAAAGAGAAACAAGTGTATTGTAATTCTCTTTGTAATTATGTGCCGAGCCAATACAATATACAGTTAGAACTTTAGGCATGGTAGCTTAGCATTTTATAATCCAGAAATAAGTAGTCGTATTGTAGTTGGTCATGTTCGGGGTGTTAGCCCCTACAAGTGCAATCAAATTGGCATATTGTTCATTAATTGCACTTCCATCGCATTTTAACCAGCCTGGAGGAGTTGATTTTCCTGCGTAGGCAAGCATACTGGCAGCAGGTGAAACCATTTCAGATTTCTTAATAATGGGTATTTGAAACTCCGTGTCCCAGTAGCCAGGAATATTTTCTACGCGCGCATGAAGAATTACCGTTCCATCTTGTCCTGAAAGTTGAAGGGAGTTAAAGTTAAAAATGCAGGTAACAGGATTTATATAAAATTTTAATGTCGGTGGAATAGTAGCTAGTAGTGAACGGTAAACGGATAGCTGGTAGTGGAAATAGAAAAGATCAAAAAGTGAAGCGGAGGGAACCAAGTAAGTGGAATTGACAGTAAGTCCATTGCTAATTTGAGGTAAATTCGTCTGGACATACTTATAAAAGTCATCATCCATCCAAGGGCTAGCCGAAGTAAATTGGGAATTCACCGTTGAAGAATCTGCGCTTAGAATCGTTGGGTCTTGCTTATTTGTTGCAAAAAAGTTTTTAGTATTTACAAGAGAGGAGGACCATTGGTTTTTGGAGAAACCAGTTGTGTGATTGATTAGAATATTTGATAGATAGATGTTTTGTTTGTATTTCTTAAAGGCGTTAAAAACATCGGTCAAATAATCATATAGAAAACGAGATGCCGCAACACCGCTTTTGGTCCCCACAAAGAAATCGCCAACATGCGCATAGCTCGCTGCTAGGTTGTCGATAATACTTTTATAATTTAAAGTAAGAAAATTCACAAAAGCCGTATCTGTCCACCTATTTGGGTGGTTGAGGATATATTGAGGATCATAAAATTTGTTTGAATTATAATCATGATTAGGGCCTGCATTTCTTATCGCATCGAGACCAAAAAAACTTAGCGCACGGTTTGGAACACCATAAATATAAGTGCCATTAGCTTTTTGAATACTATACTCTGATGACACTACATAAAAGAGTCTTTGGTAATTTGAATCAAATAGCTCTGTTGAAAAAGGGGTATTGTTATCCATATAAAAATAAGGAAGCAGGCTGTCAATATTCCCTAATGGGTCGCCGTTTTTATTTTCCGCACTTGAGCGAATATTTGATAGAATGTCTTGACTTCCAGTACTATTATTAAATAGGTCATTTTGATACGCATTACTCAACCCGGTTAGCTGGGATAAAAAATCAGCGTTTGTGGATTCTTTCGTCCAATCGAGGGTGGAGGTATACGCATCGATTAGCTTTTGAATGACCCTTAAGGGACCTTCTGCTGCGGTATAAAAAGCATTACTAGAGCTTATGTCGTTTTGGAAGGCCGTAATTTGTGCCTGAACGCTGGTATATTCGGGGTTGGTGATTTCATCCCTGTAGTCAAAGGTTTGAGCTAGCATTACGTTTCCACTTCCATCATCCGTAGCCTTAGTTGGAATATTTTTGTATTGTCCATCGAAGTTCACATTGGAGGCGGAATTCAGCTTATTGGCGCTATTGAAAGGAACCACGGCATTTTGTCCGGTAGTATCCCCCCAAAGAATGCCATTTACTTGGCTTTGCGATCCAAAATGCATTAAGTTGGAGGAAGGTGTATCGTAGGAAAATCGGAAAGAGAAGGTCGTTTGAGGTCCGAATTGTATCGGAACTCTACCTAGAGTCTCAAAATAAACCTGCAAATTATTTGAGGCATTATTGGCCAATGCGTTCTCGCCTAAAACCCCAAAATACACCGGGGCAAAAGAGCTTCCTTGATGGTTGACAATATCTAAATGGATAGATCTCGTAAAATTGAGAGGGGCCAGATTTGCATTTAAGTTCAGGTTGTTTAAACAAACCTCGGCCTGAGTACTTCGCGAACCTGCACCTGGGCTAGCGCGTATCCCTTTTAACTGAAAACTTAATCCATTGGGAATATCTAAGGTGTTCTGGAATGCGCAGTACCAAAGAAATGCTCCATCTGTAGCTCGAATATATGGACCACTTACACAGTTTATATTAGCGGAAACAGCTAGGGTCAATGCGTTTTGAAGAATGCTACTAAAATTGGGTATCACCTCATCGCTCAATACACCCGGACGAAATGCAAAGGAGAGATTATATTGATTTGCATCAGGTTTAAATGTAGCATTTGAAGGAGCGAGCGCTGGCACAGAGGAAACAGGAACGGCATTGCCTTGTGGGGTCGAAAATTCATACCCAACGAATTGATATTGCTGCTGCGAATTTGGTGTGATAACAATTTGCAAATTCATCAGGTTGGCAGCGGATCTATTTTCATCGACAATATAAAGTACCGGTAATAGTTCGCCTTGATACAGATTTTGAATCTTCACATCAAAAGGAAAGGCGGTATTATAAGTTTGAATTGCTGACATATTCTTTTTTAGCTTTCGGTTAATGGGTTAAGTACGAGCCAACCTTCAATGAGTTGGTTTTCTTGATGCATGTTTTTTGTTGCGGCATCATCTGCCACGGTTAAGGTTCCATTGAAGTTATCCCACCATTTCCATTCATAACCGGGGACTGATGGGAGGTTCATAAAGAGTTCGTTTTTGTTATTAACGGGTTGCAAAATGGGCGAAACGGCAAACCACATTGAAATGTTTTGCATGGCTTTTATACAATACGCTGGGGGTATAGAAATCGCCTTTGTCGGCAGGAATCCACAATTGGCATGCACTAGTCCTCTTGGGTCCATGAGCATGGTCATGTTCACGGGAGTATCATTTAATTTTTGCCAGAGAATTTGATTGCTTCCATCAAAGGCGTCTATCTGCGCATCATTTACATCGTTGGTAGATGTTTCTGGCGCATATAGTTTTATAAATTCACCGGCATCATTTTCTGTCCAATAAACGACCACACCATCATTGAGTTGATGATGTTCACCAATTCGTATAGGAAATTTCACCTGCGTCCAGCCATTCTTATTTCGGCTTTCATACGTGTACGGCGTTTGAGAAGAATCACAATTGTTAAGGTCCATTAATATCGAAGACCAGCCTTGATCAATTGCGGCTTTTCCTTTTAGCTGCAATGAAACTCTTGAACGCACCACCGCCATTGGCCTTCCCATCATGATTGATTTTACATCAAATGTGGATGAATGTGCCGGTGCTATCGTGTTCAAGGCAACTTGTGTCGTTTTAATAAAATCGGAAAAATTAGCTGTAAAGTTTTGGGTCAGCCATTTTATCAAATTACGCAAATAGGCATTTTCAATATTCGCATCCACATCGCAGGGCCCGCTAATCCAAGGCATCAAATTCCAAGTGGCCTCCCCATCTAAATATCCTAACGCAAGTCCATCTTTATCATACACGCCCAAAATATTGGCTTCGCCCGCGAGGGTATTCGAATTTCCGGTTCCATCATTAAAATAATTGGCCATAAGCCAGCCACAGACAGGTGAAGTTTTGAGATGGTCGTTCGTTTCAGTTACATTTACCTCGTCTTCATATCTGTTTTCATCGGAACTGATGGGGTCGGCGGAAAGCCACCTGAAATTTAATCGGGAAGCCTGCACAATCCGAGGTTGGAGAAATAAATCTCCGGAATTGTCTTTCATTGTTTCGGCAACAACGGGTGTATTTGGTAGACTTAATTCAGTAGCTACACCAAAATTATCGATTAAGCTCAAACGCTCAATAGCCATCTTTCCGCTGCGAATGGGGTTAAAGTCAAATGCCATAATTGGCGACGTATCTTGATTATGTTGCACCATTCCAGCTACTTTTTGTGTGAAAGCTCTGGCATCTTCAAATCCTAATGGTTCATTTATCGGTAGTTGTGCAGATTTCCGTAACATGATACTTGCACTATTAAAACCGCCTAAAGCCTGAGTAATGACCTTATTGTTTAAGAGCCATAAATAGGCATTTCTAGCTGTAAAAAGGGGAGAATCAGAACCGGTATCTATTTCTTTGGGAGCCACAATTTTATCTAAGGCTTGATCTGAATCGGTTGCCTCTAAAAAGTCATCCAGTGCATAGGGTTCATTGTCCTTTTGAGGGTTTAATTGGAAGCTGATGCCCCATTTGTTCATATAGTCAGCAATGAATTTCCTTAATTGAACGAGCATGGCTTGGCGTGCAGAAGTGCTCATTAAGGCGCTACCTGAAAACACGGAAACATTGCCGTACTTAAAATCATTCTTCTTAAAATCAGGAGAGAATTGATGGAGAGAAAAATTGTTCTCAATAGCGAGTGGGTCGAATGCGCCTTGCTGAGTGAGTAAATTGGCATCCAATAAACTTGCTTGCCAGTCGAGAATGAAAGGATCCCAGGTTTGTTGGCTATACACCTGCTGGCTAATTCCAGAACAGCGCTGAAATACATCCCCAATTCCCGCACTTGTTTCTGTGCTTAATAGGTTGAAAGTAGAACTTATTTGTTTTGTTGTTAAATAGTTAGGGTCTGAATTCAATGAGATGTCCTTATCAGCTTCAGAAAGATTTAGACCAGAAATGAGTACGACGGGTTGAGTGGGTTCCCAAAAACGAGGACCAGCAATCATGGATAAGTAGAGATGTGCTTGCTTCGAATTTCTGCTGTCATTTTCAGTTTTTAGGATTTTTTGTACCGCTTCATAGTGTTTGCAAAAGGCATTGGATAAGTCCGTAGCATTTGGGAGAGATGGAGTGGCGGTTCCATTTATTTCATCAAGCGTATAGCTGCCTATGCTTGTTTCCTGGTCATCGATTTCTTTGAGCGAAAAGTTCTCAATAAAATACCTTAGATGATCTGGGTCGGGGTATTGTCCGCGGCCTTCTAAAGGAGGATAGGCAGCCAGCATATATTTAAACCAATCGTGATACGCTTGCTGTTTTAAGGTGATGAGATGATGCGTAGCTTGGTCTAAAGCATATTGGGCAAGGTTTAAATTGTTCAAGGCTTTGGCTAATTCGTCGGGTAAAATGGGTAGGTCAGAATTTCCAGAATCAGCATTGTTCTCTAGATTTTGTGATGTAGCTGCTGTGTTTGCCTGTTGCTTTTGATGGGAGATTTTCCAGATATGCCCGGAATGTGATGCTTTAAAGCCTTTATCATGTCGGGCTTCTACGAACTTAGCACCAATATCCATTTTATGGGCGCTTAATTTATGCTTCAGGATAATTGACTCCAGTTGTTCTTCCATCTTTTTTTTGGAAGCGTCATCCGTACCATTTAAACTGGCAATTATCGCCGAAATGGCTTCTGTACCGGTATTTCCTATGGCAATATGAACATCAGGAATTGACTTAGCTGAAGGCGATGTAGTTGAATCAAAAATGATTTCCCCGTAGTATAAAGTTCGAAAATCAGCGGATGGATTGGTTTCTCCCATATCCAGCTTAAAATTGTCTTTTAGAAATTGTTGGATGGAAGTATTTTGAATGGATGGTTGGTTTAAAAATCCTTGCATGCTGCTGAGTAAAACATCATCTTCAGCGTCTGCATTCCATCCTAAAATCTGGTAGCTTGCGCCAAGCGTGGGGCTTGAATCGACAAACCCAAACACTCCAAGGCAATTGGGGTAAAACGAAGAAAAATTAGGGTCGCCAAATCCATAGCTTGTTAACGCTTTATTGCTGGGGTTCATGGATTTGAAGGTATCCCCCTCAGTTCGCCTTTCTCCCAATAAGCTGGTTCTACCCATATACCGATAAGGTAAACTGAAAGGAGCAGCAGGGTTGTTATATGGAATGACGGCACTGGGCATTTGGGGAATCGTATTTTCGTCATACACATAATCGCTTTCTATTAACCAAGTATGTTCACCATTGTGCACCAGCCAGCGATTTGGAGCAGGAGGGAGTTGATTGCTAAATTGGGATAATGCATTCGCAGGAGTTTGCTGTCCTAGAAGGTGGGGAAGGATGAAGTGTAAGTGAAACCCTTCTTGAAGCATTAAGTTTTCATCAGAAAAGGGATGGTGAATAATGCCATCACCTACAAAAGGCTGCTGAAAATTAAAATCCTTATGGCCATCCGTATAAGGGAGCTTAGTGAAGTCAGCCAATGGTGAAGAAACCATTTTTGGATTTTTCAAATACATTCCACGGATGTGGATAGGGATAACACTATAATTATTTGACATATATAGAGCATAATTTGAATTTGATCACTCCCACCTTTTTTATTTAGGCTGATCAAATTTGCGCATTGTTCATTGGATTACATGACTCTTCGTTTAAATACCACTTTGTAGATTTAATTCCGATAGCTTTCTGAATTGGCGCTTGGAATTTTTGGACTAAGTGGTAAGTTTACGGACATTCATGTTGGATTAGTACTAACAATTGAACTGAAAATTCTTTGAATAATAATGGCAATATATTCCATTATTTGCAATAAAATTATTTGTTTTACAGCGATTGACGATATATTTTTAGCGCTATGTTTCTTCCACCTGAATTGTTCACAAGGGTTAAAAACACAGCAGGTTTTAGATTTTAGAAACGTTTAAAAAAAAGGACAGTCGTAGTTTTACATGAAAGCCAAAAAAATCAATCCTCAGTAGGATTAAAGCAAAGGATACTTGTTCTTTAGGCATTAATGTTATTTTTAGCTTTTTCCCTCTTAAGTACCGCATATTGATTCGCTTGAGTATTGATTGAAAAAGCGAATCAATGGAGTGAATAGAATATGAATCGAACAAATAAAATAGCGCAACATCCCTTGCTTGATGAAAATGGCAATCCAGCTGATTTCCTCATTGAAGAGTGGGGCGATATGAACGCGTTTAGCTACGATTACCTCAAAGCACATCGGCATAACTTTTATGAGGTGCTGTTCTTTCAGAAAGGCCAAGCAAAACACGATATCGACTTCGACTCTTATACTGCAAAGGGTGGAGAGGTACACTTTGTGGCACCGGATAATGTCCACCTGCTGCTCCGAGGGAAAAATTCACAAGGATTTAGTATTCAGTTTACCAACCATCATTTTTCGGATGACTTATTAACGAAACTGCCTTTCAATACGACTAAGCCAACTCTCACCCTTTCCCGAGAAGCGTTTAAAACAGTAAACTATCTCATCGATCAAATCCGTTTGGAATTGGAAAATAGGCAACCTATGTCCGACAGCTTGATTCGTTCGTATTTTGAAGTGGTTTTGAACCTGCTGATTCGCAATGCCAGCAGGTCTAATACTTTGCAATCTGTTGCTCATCAATCCCATCATGTTGATGGTTTTAAAAAGCTGGTTAAAGCCCACTATTCCCAACATTATACGGTGGGTCAATATGCCGATATGCTCCATATCTCAGTCAAGCATTTGATAGAAAGCTGCAAAGAACAAACAGGCAAAACCCCATTGAAGCATTTACAAGAAACGCTCATATCAGAGGCCAAACGCCAGCTCTTTCATACCCAAACTCCAATTAAAGAAATCGCCTACGCATTGGGTTTTGAGGACCCAGCGAACTTTTCTAAATACTTCAAATCCGCCTCAGGGTTTAGTCCGATGGCCTATCGGCAGGAAGCAGGTAAATAATTTACATGTATTCCCGAATTTTGGCCATTTTCTCCGCTTGGGAAATGGTGCAACTTTGTAAGACAATCCGAAGCACAGGGCATAGGGCACAGAGCACAGAGCAAAGGGCGCAGGGCAGAAGGCTTGGCTTTTTTTGCTATGGTCTATGGTCTATGGACCATGGTCTCTTTGTCGACTGTGGACCTTTATTTGAAAACCAAGACTACCCTTAGTCACTAAAAACTACAATTATGAAAAAAGTACTGCTTATACTATTAATGCTTTCCACACAGGTCGGCTTTGCGCAGTGGAAACTGTCAACCTTCGAGTCTACTAGCTATATAAACACTGTTGCTTTTCCGAGTGAAAATGCTGCGTATATCGCCGGCGCTGTTGGAAAGCTCTATAAAAGCACAGACCAAGGAGCGACTTGGACTGATATATACGATTTTGGGGTGTTTACCCAACCAGAGGATATGTTTTTTATCAACGCCGATACCGGGTTTGTCAATATTTATGGCACGCAATACCGGACTATAGATGGTGGAGTGAACTGGGATTATTATGGGTCATTCTATCGCGTTAAAGCGGTTCAGGATACGTTGTATGCGTCCAAACTAAGTAATGATACCGTTACAATCCAAAAATCGGTTGACTTGGGGGATACCTGGACGACGCTATTTGAAAAATATGAAACGAAGAGCCAGCCCTATCTCTTTTCCGTGGTAGATGGAATGAATGCTTTCTTCATCAATCCCAAAGAAGTGGACCGGGTGTACAAGACCACCAATGGGTTTTCATCTATCGACACCCTTTTTATTCGCAATGGAGATATGGTGCTACAGAAAGAATTTGACTACAAAGACCTTGAATTTGGCTACCATTATGGGAGCAGGAGAAGTGAGTCGCATCCTACGCGAACTTGGAGTAAAGGTGATTTCTATTATCCGATTGACCTAGATGGTTTTGGCGTTTTACCGGTATTTGACCTGGACTTCAAAAAGGGTATCATGTATGCCAGTAGTCTCTATGGGAAAATCTACTCATCAACAAATAACGGACTAACCTGGACTGAACATCGCACACCTACTGAGGATCCAATTTACTCCATCTCTTTTTATGACAAGGAGAATGGAATTGCCATCAGCGAGAATCGGATTTTTTATACCAATACTGGAGGGGAGCCGCTGGGTTTCGGCAAACAGTCCAATTGGAATTCAGAAATTAGCATCTATCCAAACCCAACGCAAAACATGCTTTCGATTGAGTATTCTGGTGGCGCTGATATGCTTATAGAAGTATATTCTGCAAGTGGTGTCAAGGTGAAAACAATCATCTCCAATACTGAGCTGACCAAAATCGACCTTTCAAATTTCGCAAATGGTGTATATTTTATCTCCTTTACATCTGAAGGTCAGAAGCAAACAAAGAAAGTGGTTAAACGCTAATGCGAATGGGCTACCTCTAAACAGTATGATAAGGCCGGCTTTATTGAAGCTTTAAATTCTCTGTATAATTTTGTTCCATATTATAGGAATTCAGTCGTCTTAATAAAATCATTACCTTGATCGCTCATCCAACATAGCACAAAACCTACAGCTTTTAACGCTCAATGAAAAACAGCCATCCAGCGCACAGTAGAATTGAAGAAATGGATGCATTAAGAGGAATCGCCTTATTGGGTATTCTGTTGGTGAACCTTTTTGTATTTCATGCCCCACTCGCTTATTTCAGTGAGTTTTATGGTGAATTCGAAGGAGTACAAGAGATGGTAGTTGCGCTAGTGGCAAACTTTGCTGGGGGTAAATTTCTGTTCATTTTCGCTTTTTTATTTGGCTATGGCATCGTTTTACAGGAACATGCTCATCCAAATTCTTTCGCTCCATTTTTTACTAAAAGGATGCTTATGCTCCTTGTTTTTGGTGTTCTTCATATTCTGTTATTCTGGTTTGGAGATATCCTAACTTCGTATGCATTCTTAGGTTTATTGCTCATCCCTTTCCGTAAATTATCAAATAGAAATATCCTTATCCTGGGAAGTGGCTTCCTTCTATTTCGTCCGCTTTATTATAGTGGGGTTGAGGTTTTCAACTGGCCAATGGTAAATATGGAGAGGCCTTTTGAGTTGAATGATTTTATTGGCATTTACCAAGATGGAAACTATGTCGAAATTTTTAAGGTGAGAATGAGTGAGTTTTTATCTTTTATGCCTGAAAATTTAGTCTGGTATCTGCCAAAGACATTCGGTTTGTTTTTCATTGGCATGTATGCTGCTCGGAAATCGTTTTTTGCGTTGCTTCGAAAGAATAGTCCTGCTTACCTTACTATTTCCATTGGGTTAATTTTTGGTAGTATAGCATGGAATCTTTATAAAGCAGATTTTTTTAGCAGGTTCGATTTAGAGGCCGCACCACATTGGAGACCTGTATTAATTGGTATCAACGTATTTTTTGAAACATGCTTGGGCATTGGCTATATCATTGCTTTTAGTCTGGCTTTTCAAAAGAGCAAGCTTTTATGTAAGATATTAGCTCGAACAGGACGTCTTGCTTTAACCAATTATTTCATTCAATCTTTCGTCTGTGTCATTTTGTTTTATGGTTATGGCTTGGGCTATTACGCTAAATTAGTGCCAAGTGACTTAGTACTTATCGCGGTCCTACTTTTTAGTTTTAATGTAATTTTCAGCTATTTCTATTTAGCGTACAAGCAAATTGGTCCGCTGGAGTATGTATGGAGAAAGGGAATGAGCAGTAAGGAGAGATCGACTAATAAGGGTTTTACAAGAGAATCATGATTTGCGCTCAGAACATTTGATATGGATAAAGAAACCTGGATAAACACGCTTAATCGGAGTTATTCGCCTTTGTCGATAGAATGCCAGAAGGAGTTGGAGGAAGCCGTAATTATTCGCGTTCTTAAAAAAGGGTCCATCTTGGTGCATGAAGGACAGTATTCCGATAAATCCTTTTTTATCGTAGAAGGGTGTGCCAGAGCGTATTACTTGAAGGATGGAAAGGATATATCCGATTGGTTTGCATTTGAAAATGAATTTATCAGTTCCATTATTAGCTTTTTCACCAAGGAGGCTAGTCCGCATTATATCGAACTCCTAGAAGACTGTATATTGTTAGAATTATCCAGGGAGTCCATTGATTATTTAGCGGATAAATACCATGACTTTGAACGTTTGATCCGAATGGTCATTACCAAAACGATGCTGAGTCAGCAACAGCGTATTGTATCCATACAATTTCAAAAAGCAGAAGAGAGGTATGCGAATATTTTGGCCACTTTTCCGGCGATCACCCAGCGCATTCCACTCACGCATATCGCCTCGTATTTGGGAGTGACCTTAGAGACGTTGAGCCGAATTCGAAATCCCCGAAAACGAATTTGACATAAATCAAATGAAGCCTGAATCCTAAGCTTGACTTTTGTATAGAATATGAAACGGATACATGGCATTTCAGGATTGATTTTGAGTCTTTTTATTGGCTTACATCTTTTCAATCATTTATTGAGTTTGTATGGAGCGGAAAGGCATATCGCATGTATGGATCAACTGCGCGTGCTATATCGAAACCCAATTGGTGAAACGGTCTTGCTTCTCGCGGTACTCATTCAAGTATTCTCGGGATTAAATATTTTCTTTAGGCAGCGAAAACAGCAGCGCAAAGGTTTTGAGAAACTGCAGGTGGCCACGGGACTGTATATGGCTTTTTTCTTATTCATACATGTAGCTGCGATTTTAGCAGGGAGGGTCTATTTTCAGTTAGACACCAACTTTTATTTCGGAGCAGCAGGATTGAACACTTTTCCAGTAAACCTGTTTTTTATTCCTTATTATGTCTTGGCAATAATGGCTTTTTTTGGACATCTAGCTGCCATTCATTTTCGGAAAATGAAATCTACATTGTTCGGTATCCAAGTAAAGCAGCAATCTCAAATTATAGTGGTTTTAGGCCTGCTCGTGTCGCTATGTATTGTCTATGGATTCACGAATGGTTTTCAAGGAGTTCACATCCCAGCAGAATACAATCCGATTATCGGAAAATAGAACTTTTCAAAGAGCAATTGACAAGATCAACGCGCAAGAGAAAATCTGGAATATGAATGAAGGGAACTAGAATATGAAGTATCGGGTGTGGGTTTTAGAATAAAATTATTTAGTTTGGATTTGAATTGAACAAATCAGCATACATGTCTGAAGAAGAACGACCCGAATTAACTCAAGAAGCTCAACTAGCTGAAGTCAAAAAGAAGAAAGCGAATACTGTACTAAATGCCCTTTTAATTGGAATTGTATTTGGCGTAATCATTTATGGAGTGGCGAAAAACAATATTGGGTTTTTTGCTTTGATTCCTTTGTTTTTACTATTTCGGTGGATCAATAGGTCGAAAAAGGCCTAGCCAAAGAAAAGCGACCAAATGAGTTTTAATTCTGGCTTGGCTTAACCAGAAAAAAAATGATGAATGGCACCTTGTATGCGATTCGGTCTATTTATTATTTGATGTTCAGGCCGTGCAATTAGAAAACTTCAGATTAATCCTGCAACAGAAAAGAATAATTTTATTCCTCACACATCACTTTCCACATTCTTCCAAAGAATGATAACTTAGCCCGTCATAGTTGAATATTTCTATCCATGAACAAACTGATCATCCTCATTGTGGTATCCGTTGTATTTTCCTGTGGTGTTCCAAAAGAGGAATCGACCGAGGGAGTCGTCCCATCTCAAGAAGATAGCGTGATGCACGTGGATACATCGGGTATCATAACGGATACCTTTAATAGTGTTCAGGTGGAGGATGAGTTGCCAATCGAACAGGATACCCTTGGCGGGAAACTTCCAGGTTGGGTGGTGAAGTCTCCGTTTTATGAGGAACTAGAAAACGAGAAGAACTATCGCCTCGACGATCGAATGAAGTCGCGTTACCTGATTGCAGATTTTAATGGCGATGGCCACCAGGATATTGTATTCGCCATTCAGCAGCTTGGCACTGATAAGCAGGGTTTTGCTGTTTTGCATGGAAAAAGCAATGAAGCATTTATCATCGGCGCTGGTACTCAGGTGAAGAACGGACTATCCGATGCGATGGATTATTACGATCTCTGGCAGGTGAATACGGAAAAGGTAAATTCTCCGGGACTTGAAGAAAATACAGGAACCGGCAAAAAGGGCGAACTCCTTCTCAAATTACCTTCCATACGCTTAGAAAAATCGGATGTTGGCGGCGGATTGTTTTATTGGAATGGAAAAGAATACGCATATTTTCATCAAACGTGTTGAGGTAAAGGCTGAGGTTGAGGTTGAGGCTGAGGTTGAGGCTGAGATTGAGGCTGAGATTGAGGCTGAGATTGAGGCTGAGGCTGAGGCTGAGATTAAGGCTGAGGTAAAGGCTGAGATTGAGGTAAAATAAGACGAGTTCTCACGAATATTCATTAATTATAAATTGATAAATTGCATATGGATATCCTGTCGGTTTTAGTGGTATGCCCTTAAAGTAACTAAGAATTATAGACCAATGTATAGAGACGCAAGAAATGCAGAAGATGAATTAAGAGGACATCTTGATTCGAATGAAAAATTAATATGGGTAGGGGTACCAAAGCAAGGCCTAACCTTAAGAGGTAGTGATGCACTTTTAATTCCCTTTAGTCTATTGTGGGGAGGTTTCGCCGTTTTTTGGGAGTTGAGTGTTGTCAATATGAACGCTCCTTTCTTTTTCAAATTATTCGGGGTCCCTTTTGTATTTATTGGGTTGTATTTTATTGTAGGACGATTCTTCTTTGACGCGCATAGAAGAAAGAAAACAAACTATGGTATGACGGAAAACAGAATATTAATTAAGTCTGGCATTTTTTCTTCATCCATACAATCACTGAATATTAAGACACTTAGCAATATTACGCTAACCGAAAAAGCTGACGGCAGCGGAACGATAGTTTTAGGTCCAGAAATGGCATTCTCCGGTATTTTTAGAGGAACAGGTTGGCCAGGAGCCGGAAGCAAGATGGCGCCTGCGTTGGAGATGATTCCTGATGTACGGACCGTTTACCGCCAAATTACTGATCTTCAAAAAGCATCCTAACGAAGGCCATACATACTTATGGAACAGAAATATCGGGATTTTGAGAAATCTATAAAGAGAGAACATTCTTTTCGTTTTACCCCTCAATACAAAGAACAGTTTTCGGTACAATTGAAGCCACGCACCTTTGTGGAAATTGGTCTGCATGTATTTGAGAAGCTAAAATGGGAAGTGGTTTATTCTGATGAAAATACGGTGGAGGCTACGTATTTGACAGGCATTGGCGTAAGGGCTTTTAATATTTTAGCAAATATTAATGATAGAGGGTTGGTTGAGGTAAAGAGTGTTTCTATTGGTAATGAGATGTGGGATATTGGAAAAAACTCATTGCGCGTAAAACTGTTCATTTTTGCCTTCAATGAAGAGCTTAAAACCTACGATGCAGAAAGGCTACAAGAGCTTGAAAAGGAAATTGTTAAAAAGGATAATTGGGACGAGTATATTATTCCCGAATCGCTTCCTGCTCCTAGTAAATTTAAGGAACCCCAATTTGCGATTCCAATCATAGGGACCATTTTACTGGCTTTAATTATTGGATATGCCTTCGCATTTTTGAATGTAGAGTTGAAACGGATTATAGTCATATACGAAGTTCTAGCAAGTTTAGCATTTGCCTATGTGCTGGGGTCATTAATACGCTTTAGCAATTTCACCGATTGGACTAAAATTAGATACTGCATAGGACTTGGGGCGGTATTGATTTGTGTTTTTAATGAATTATTTCAATATCAAATGATACTATCGAAAGCAGATATAGAGAATATAGGTTTCATTGACTTTATTGCGATTAAACTTAAACAAGGCTTTAGGCTTAATAGCAT
>Ga0100380_10000930_pt1 | contig 31760 bp, 25 predicted proteins | sample CryGeymeta201504_FD_80417 | JGI IMG/M metagenome (GOLD analysis project Ga0100380, IMG submission 80417) | Groundwater microbial communities from Crystal Geyser aquifers in Utah, USA - Crystal Geyser metaG 2015-04 | ecosystem: Environmental > Aquatic > Deep subsurface > Groundwater | place... | reverse complement strand
TTTGATTTTTGTGTAGAATCCTACGGATGTTATTTTACTGTCAAAATTCATCCCACGCTCATTTCATGGGCGGTTTTTTAACGAAAAATAGAGCTTGGGACTTCTTTCTCCATTTTTGTTAAATTAAGATGAAATTATAACATTTTCAGGAAATCAGATACTGTTAATAATTTTCTCCTGATTTTTGGGCAATGCCATTCAACTGATAATTATTTATGCACCAACAGCTTCTTTAGCGGCGTACATAACTTCAAGAGTAATTTCATTGAAACCTCTTTCTCTAGCAAATTTTTCTGTATTTCGTTTAACCTTACCACGAACAAAACCGGGTACTTTATTTAATTCTCCCTGGGCTTCTTTATGCCAATTTAAGCCAGAATCCGCCGATATACCTTTGGTTATAACTTCTTTTGTGTCGTGACCGCCGAAGATTTCTAATAAGTGATCTTCCATACCTAAAGTAAAGGAATTATACACTAAATCAGTGATTTGGTTTGTACCTTCATAGCCTAAAAATGGTTTATAACCGATGGGGAAGTTTTGAATATGAATCGGTGCCGCAATTACTCCGCAGGGAATACTTAAACGTTTGCCTACATGACGCTCCATCTGTGTTCCAAATATTGCTCCCGGTTCAAGTTTGGCGATCGCATCGGCAATTTCCCCATTATCTTCACTAATTAAAACGTTGTCGCAATATTCGCTAACTTCTTGTTTAAACCAGTCAGCATCATATTTACAATAAGTACCAGCTAAGACGACATGAATACCCATTTCTCTCGTCAAAATTTTTGTCATAGCGGCAGCGTGAGTATTATCACCAAAAACTACGGCTTTTTTACCTGTTAAATTCTGACAGTCGATGGAGCGAGAAAACCATGCAGCTTCGGATACATAAAGGGTTTGATGTTCGATAATAGCTTCATAATCAACATTACCACCTTGAGAGTTAATAACTTCCTGAATTTTACGAATACAACGGGCGGTTTCTACAACACCCATAGGAGTTATATCCACATAATCCATAGCAAATTCTTTTTGTAGATACTTAGCTGTCATTAAACCTAATTCACGGTAAGGCACAAGGTTAAACCATGCTTGAGGAATTTTTTTCAAGTCATGAACCGAAGCACCATCAGGAATGATAAGGTTAATTTCAATACCTAAATCTGCCATTAATTTTTTTAATTCTCGGCAGTCATGATTATTATGAAAACCTAAAGTAGAAATACCGATAATATTCACCGAGGGATTCTGAGTTTTTTGTGTAACGATGTCGCCTTTTTTCTGAGCTTTGGCAATATAGTATTGTATAATCTGCTCTAAAGTACGATCAGCCGCTTGTAATTCATTAACACGATAATGGTTAACATCAGCTAATAAAACATCTCCTTGAGAATCAATTTGAGCTCTTGCGACAAAATTTTCTAAATCTTCCTGTAAAATACTAGATGTACAAGTAGGGGTAAGTACGATTAAATCTGGATTTTCTTCCTTATCCTTTCTTACAATATTATCAACAACTTTCTCTTGAGAGCCTCTTGCCAATACATTACGGTCAACTACACTGGTAGTAACAGGGGTAAAATTTCTTTCTCTTTCCAACATTGAGCGCATCACGTTAAAATAATCATCCCCTAGGGGTGCGTGCATAATAGCATGAACATTTTTGAAAGAACTAGCAATTCTGAGAGTGCCAATATGTGCGGGGCCAGCATACATCCAGTAAGCTAATTTCATAGAATCATATCTCCGTAAGTGAGCAAAAAAAATCTTCTTTTTTCTAGTGTGCTATTTTCTTTGACTTCCAGAGATTTTCAGTTACAAATATTCACTTTACAAAACTTAAAATAGTCAGATTTGAGGTTTCAGGTTTTAAAGAATGAGTTTATAGACTATTCAATAGACTTCTTGCACAAGTCGAGTAATGAGTAATGAGTAATGAGTAATAAGTAATAAGTAATAAGTAATAAGTAATAAGTAATAAGTAATAAGTAATAAGTAATAAGTAATAAGTAATAAGTAATAAGTAATGAGTTAAGAAATTAACGTTTTCCATCCTAAAATAGATTTTACTTTTTATTTTGCAAGAGGTATAAATATTCCTAATTACTATCTCACCAAAAATTTTATAGTCACTGAGTTTCGTTATTTGGTTGCTTCTAAATAAATATATTCTAAAGTAATATTCTTTTTTGTAATAGAAGTTAAATTGATGTCACTAAAAAGGTTAATAATTTCTCCTAATTCTAATGATTTATCTATTAAAAATACTAATTCTCCTTGATAATAACGATGATTAAAACCGAGTTTTTTTCCTTGTAAAATTGCTTTTTCTTTTTCATCTGTTTCGATAAAAACAAGCTCTTTCGCAGGGATTATTTGTTTTAATTGACTTAAACTACCTTCTAAAATAATTTTTCCATCTTTCATTATTCCTATGCGATCGCATAACTTTTCAGCTTCATCGAGGAAATGAGTAGTTAATAAAATAGTAATTCCTTGATGTTTTAAACTTAAAATTAATTGCCAAATTTCGTAACGAGATTCGATGTCTAAACCTGTAGTGGGTTCATCTAAAATAAGTAATAAAGGAGAATGTATTAAAGCCATGGCAATATTAAGCCTTCTTTGCATACCACCACTTAAATTTGCCACAGTTACGTCTTTTTTTTCTAATAAGTTAACAGCCTTTAAATTTTGATAAATAGCAGTTTTTAAAAGAGTACTTTTTAAGCCATAAATTTTACCAAAAAAAGCTAAATTTTCCGCACAAGTAAGCTGATTATAAAGTAAATTTTCTTGAGGTGCAACTCCTAATAAATATTTTGATTTTTGGCTTAGTTTATAATTATTAATTAATATTTCCCCTGAATCATAAGTTAATAAACCACAAATAAGATTAATCGTAGTAGTTTTTCCTGCACCATTACTTCCTAATAAACCATAAATTTCCCCTGAATTAATGTTTAAATTAAAGTCATTTAAAACCTTATTTTTGCCATAAAATTTAGTCAAGTTATTTATATTTAACATAATTCCTGATATTATCTATATTTATCCTAATTTATTACTAGATAATTAAAGATTAAAAAATAAATTTGTAAATGTTACCATGGTTGAATAGTAAAAACTGACTATTAATATTACATAAAACCTCTTATGGAGATTGTTTAAGAAGTCTAATTTCTTCTGTTAACTCTATAATACGTTTAGCTTGACTTCGTAAAGTTAATTGCGTGGCTACCCTTGTTAATAATTCTGGTTTTTTAAAAGGTTTAGTGACGTAATCTGAAGCACCAAGACTATACGCTTGTTTTAAGTGATGTTCTTCTTGACTAGCGGTAAGGAAAATAACGGGAATAGCTTGATAATCAGGATTGGATTTGATTTTTTCACATACTTCTAAGCCACTCATATCAGGCATCATCAAGTCTAAGAGAATTAAATCAGGGGTTAAGACATTTAATTTTTCTAAAGCATCTTTTCCGCTTAAAGCGAGACTGGTTTGATAATTTTCAGCTTGTAAAATATAAGATAATAATTTTAAATTTTGTTTCAAGTCATCTACGATTAAGATAACTGATTCTTTTGTCTTAATTAATTCTGATGAATACATATCTATGTTAGATTTTAATTTATATACTCTTAGAAATCTTCAAAAAAATCATCCGTAGCAGTATTTAATAAATTTTCTCTGATTTCCTGCCAATGGATTTTAGTAATGATGGAGTCTTGTTTAATTTTACCTTGATTAAGCCAGACAATTCTAGTGGCAAAATCTTTTAACCAGTTTAAATCATGATTTACTACAATCATTGTTATGGCTAAATTTTCACTGAGATTAATTAATTTTTCCTTTAACCAATTAGCTTTACCCGTATCTAAAGCTGACGTTGGTTCATCTAATAGTAATATTAAAGGTTGCATTATTATACCACGAGCGACGGCGACTAACTGTCTTTGTCCAAGGGAAAGTTCTAACTCTTGACGTTGTAACCATGAATCAGGAATAGATAATTCATTTAAACACCATGATAATCGTTGAGTAATTTCTGTAGTAGCTAATTTTTGCAATTGTAAAGGATAAGTTAAAGCACATTGTACCGTCATTCCGAGTAATTTAGGTTCTTGAGGCACTAAAACTATTTTTGTTCTTAATTCTAAGGGATTGATGACATTAATGGATTCTTGTTGAAAAAAAAATTTACCTTGATTCGGAGAATGTAAATAATTCAATAATTTTAATAAAGTCGTTTTTCCTGCACCACTACTGCCAAGAATGCCTAATCTTTCTCCTTTTGACATAGAAAGAGAAATATTTTCAAGTAATGGGGTTTGATGGTTATGAGTCCATAAACTGATATTTTCTAATCTTAAAATAGTCTGAGAATCTAAATTTGAGTTTAGCATCTTATAGATTAATATATAATTATTTTAATTTCGGTAATTTTCGCCGAATTTGTTATTATAAAAACTTTAAAGTAAGAGTGAGTTTATCATGGGATATGTAAATGTTTTTTCTAAACTAGATCAAGATATATCAATTCAAATAAAAAGTTTACAAGCAAAACAACAAGAATTAATTGAAAAGAAAAAAAATTTATTAGCTACTAAACAAAAAATTCAAGGTTTTCTTTCCGATGCCCAAGAAATAAAAAAAACTTTAGAATTTGAGCCAGATTTAATTAAGTCTTTACATATGGAATTAAATAAGATTTTTACCTCTAATATACCTGTCAAGAAAGAAGAAAATATTGCAGCTAATCTTGAATATTCTAACGAAAAAATTAACAATAATAAAGTAGTAAATAACTCCAGTAATCTTCCTCCTGAAGAAGAATCTCTTAAAATTTTTAAATTTATTGACTCCCAAGGTAAAAATACTTCATTTTAAATAATTTGACAGTTGACAATTTTGACCTTTTTATGGTTATTTTTTCTATTATCTATTATTTTTTTATTGTTGATATTTTATTTATGAATCAAGAAAACTTAATTCCTGTTGTGGTTAATGGTGCGGCAGGAAAAATGGGCAAAGAAGTTATTAAAGCCATCGCCTCTTGTGATGATATGATCTTAGTCGGTGCAGTAGATCAAAATCCTGCTTTATTAGGGGAAGATATAGGATTAGTGGCTGGTTGTGGAGAGTTAGAAATTCCTATCCTTAATGATTTACAAAGCGTGTTAGTGTTGGCTACTCAACATAAAATACAAGGGGTTATGGTAGATTTTACTCATCCTGATAGTGTTTACGAAAACGTCAGAAGTGCTATTGCTTATGGAATACGACCTGTAGTCGGTACAACTGGACTATCATCTGAGCAAATTCAAGACTTAGCTGATTTTGCTGATAAAGCCACTACTGGAGTATTAATTATTCCTAACTTTTCTATTGGTATGGTGTTGATGCAACAAGCGGCTATTCAAGCTGCCCAATATTTTGATCATGTAGAGATACTTGAATTACATCATAATCAAAAAGCTGATGCCCCTAGTGGCACTGCCATTAAAACCGCTCAGATGTTATCAGATTTAGGTAAAAGTTACAATCCTCCCTTAGTAAAAGAAACGGAAAATTTAGCAGGTGCTAGAGGGAGTATTTGCGGTGATAACATTCGTATTCATAGTGTCCGTTTACCCGGTTTAATTGCCCATCAAGAAGTGATTTTTGGAGCACAAGGAGAAATTTATACCTTACGTCATGATACCAGCGATCGCTCTTGTTATATGCAAGGAGTATTATTGTCTATTCGTAAAATTGTGGAATTAAAATCCTTGGTTTATGGCTTAGAAAAAATACTGTAAAATAGTTGCCATTCTTAATTTCTAATTCCTCCTTTCCTTTCTAATTCTTAATTTTTAATTTCTATCCACCATTCTCCTAAATTCATAACATCTTGATGAATATCTTTTAATTGTTTTAAATATTCATCAGGGGAAAGAAAAGGTTTATTTTCCTCTAGTTTTTTAAGTCTTATTTGTGCTAATAACCAAGGTTTAGAAATCCCATCAATGCTTTCAATATATTTTGCTAAATTTTCACTATTTGTCATAGAAAATGTTTATTTAATTCTTTTTAATTAATTAGTTTATGTTAGATATTCTATCTTTTTTTATTCCTCTAAATTTACCTATTATTTATAGTCAAAATATCACTCAAAATAGTGAGATAATTAGTGAAGATAATAATACTTTACGCCCTTTACAAGGAAAATTAAATAAAATACCAGTATTTAACAGTAATAGTCCAGAATTAGTATTAGGAGAAGGAATCTTACTTTCTACTTTTCCTCAAGATAACAAAACTTATCCCGAAGCGCACTTAAATTTTGCTTTTCAAGGAAGATTTGATATTTTTGCCCATCATGTAGCAAAACCACCGACAGAAGATGATAAAAGAACTTTATATTTAGGAATCATTATACATAATCCTAACGCCAAAACTGTGACTATTAAAACTTTTGAAGCGGCAAGTTATTTAAGTCAACCCGATGCGCCTTTTATCACTTTACCCTCGAAAATAGAAGGCAGTAATATATATGCAGGGCCAGGTAGTCGAGTTATGGGAGATATTTTGCAAGGAAAACGTCAAGAAATTTTCCCTCCAGAAATCATAATTGGGGCAGGGGAAAGTAAAATGTTACTAAATTTGCCAATTCCAGTACAAACTTTAACACCGCCTATTAACGGACGTTCTACTTATATGAGATTATATAGTAGCGGTAAAGTATATTTAGCTAGTTTAGCGATGTATCAAGACACCGAAGATAATCCTCCTACTCTGTCTCAATGGCAACAACTTTTAGAAAATCAACCGTTATCATCTCCTCGTGACAAGGCGCCAACTCCACCAGAAGCATCAGGAAACAGAATTTATGGTAGAGTCGCAGGAGTTTCTGAGGGTAATTTATGGAAAACTGACTTAACGGATTCTTCTTCAAAGGAAATTCTAACTATTCCTAACTCTGGAGAGGCTTTTTCTTACGGTTTGAGTACTTTAATTGGTGGTACACTAGGAATAAATCAAATTCAAACAGCACCTATGTTAGTAAGATACCCAGATACTGCTTATAGTGCCCACGGTAATTATGGGGTACAATATAGCTTAACTTTACCTTTGTTTAATCCTAGTAAGGATACTAAAACTGTTAATATAGCCATTTCTACTCCCATAAAACAAGATACCCTCGGAGTAAATTTTTTCAATCCACTGCCTACACAAACTTTTTTTCGAGGTTTAGTACAAGTAAAATATAATGATGAAAATAATATTCCTCGTTTAAAATATTTTCATTTAGTGCAAAAAAGAGGAGAAAAAGGCGAAAATTTAGTTAGTATAATCATGCCTTCTCAGTCAAAAAAATTAATATCTGTTGATTTTCTTTATCCTCCCGATGCCACTCCTCCACAAATTTTGACAGTTACTACTGAATAACTTACTTTTAATTTAAGGTATTAGGTGTCGAGGATGTTTAATTCTTCAAAAGGTTGTTTAATCCAATAATCTTTCGGGGTTATACTGTGATAAAAAGTAGCTTGATATTGACTATGAGATTTTTGCCATATCACTGCGGTATCAACTTTTACTTTCCATGTGTCTTCTAACATTTTTTTGATGATTGTCATCGTTACTCCCGTATCTAATAAATCATCTACTAATAAAACGGTATTTTCAGGAGAGTTAATATAAGATAAATTTCCCGATAAAAATTGTTGTTGTTGATTATCTTTTGAATAACTTTGAGTCACTATTACAGATAAAGGTAATTGTAATCTTCGAGAGAGATAATCTCCTAAATAAAACCCCCCTCTAGCAATGGCAATTATCTGAGAATAAGATTTTTGATTTTTAATAATAGCAGTAGCAACTACTTCACAATATTCTCGAAATTGTTGCCATGTAAATTTTAACTCTTTTTTATTTTCATCAATTTCTGTCATAATCAAATAGTTATCATTTTTTTTAGTATAAACTAAAGTTTAAAGGTAAAAATGATATTAAAATAGTTTTTTGTCAATAACTACTTAATTTTTAAAACTTATATCTTTTGTAAAGTTTTCTTTATCTTTTAACTTTTTCTTCTTTTTATTAATCATAAACTTTAATGGATATTATTAACGAATGAAAACAACAGAAAAGTCTCAATTAGTCAAAAATAATAATAATGTCAAACTAATTTTGATAATCATAGGTTTATTAATATCTGTTTACTTAGGTTTAATAATAGTTAGTAAAATTAATGTCAATATTTTATGGTTTAAAGAAGTTAATTACTTAGAAATTTTTTGGAAAACTTCTTTTACTAAGTTATTTTTATGGCTAATTACTTTTCTTATTTGTATTTCTTTTTTATCTGTTAATTTTATAATTGCTAATCAACAAAAAAAACAACAGAAAAACTTTAGAGTTAATGATAAATTATTAAAAGATAAACAATATTCTCAATCCCCTGAATTAAAATTAAAATATTTATTCCCCATTATTATTAGTTTTTCCCTCTTAATCAGTATTAGTATTATTTATTATACGAAAATAATTAATAAAATTTATTATGTTTCCCTTGATTTACCAAATTTAGCATCGAATATTCCTAAACCTTTTCAATTAAATAATTTACCTGAGATAACTAATAATATTTTTCAAGAAAGTTGGGTAATTATTGTAATTATTATTTTTGTTACTTTATTAATCTTAAAAACTGAGTTATGGTTAAAAATTATTGCTGTTTATTATAGTTTTTTATTTGCTTTTATTTTATCTGGATATTGGGGAACTTTTTTACAATATATTCATAGTATTCCTTTTAATGATCAAGATCCAATTTTTTACAAAGATTTAAGTTTTTATATTTTTAAGATACCTTTTTTACAAATAATTAGTTTATTATTACAAGGTTTATTTATTTATACTATTGTCGCTGTAACATTAATTTATTTGTTATCTAATAACAGTATTTCTGACGGTAAATTTAAAGGGTTTTCTCGTTATCAATTACAACATTTATATGGTTTAGCTGCATTATTAATGATCATTTTAGCAGCGATTCATTGGTTAAATCGTTATTTACTTTTATTATCTCCTGAAGGAGTAGTTTATGGTGCAAGTTTTACGGATATTAATATTAGTTTACCCAGAGAAACCATCGCTAGTATTTATGCTTTAATAATGGCAATTTGGTTATTAATTAAGTCAATTACTGGTTCAGGAAAAAAAAATAGATATAATTTTAAAAATAATAATAAAACTATTTTATCTTTTTCAGTTATTCCTTTTATTTTATATTTTAGTTTATATTCTTTAGGACTTTTATTAGGTGTTTTGGTGCAAACAATGATTGTACAACCTAACGAATTAGCTTTAGAGAAACCTTATATTATTCATAATATCAAAGAAACGAGAACAGCTTTTAATTTAGACAAAATTGAAGTAAAAACCTTTAACCCTGAAGGTAATTTAACCATTGAAGATATAGAAAAAAATTATCTTACTATTAATAATATTCGTCTTTGGGATACTCGCCCCATTTTACAGGCTAACCGTCAATTACAACAAATTCGCCCTTATTATGTATTCTTTGATGCTGACATTGATCGCTATAATATCGAAATTAAAAAAGATTCAGGAGAAAGTCAAGGAATAAATAAACAAGTAATTATCGCAGGAAGGGAATTAGATTCTCAATTATTACCATCTCAAGCACAAACTTGGGTAAACCAACATTTAGTTTATACTCATGGTTATGGTTTCACCATGTCTCCCGTTAACCGTGTGGCAGAAGGTGGCTTACCCTACTATTTTATCAAAGATATTGGCACACCAGAAGATCCGGGGGCATTAAAAACTACTTCCGAAGGAGTAAGAAATAGTATTCCTATTTATCGCCCTCGAATTTATTATGGAGAGGTTACAAATGATTATGTGATGACAAATACAAAAGTTTCTGAGTTTGATTTTCCTAGCGGAGAAGAAAATGTTTATCACACCTATGACGGAGAAGGTGGTATTTATCTTAATTCTTTTGGGCGTAAATTGTTATTTTCAGTGTATTTAAAAGATTGGCGAATGTTGTTAACTAATAACTTTACTTCAGAAAGTCGTATTTTATTCCGTCGCAATCTTAGAGAAAGATTAAGTGCCATAACTCCTTTTTTATATTACGACAGGGATGCTTATTTAGTGGCAGCAAAAGGGAGTAACGAAGAATCCAATCATTTATATTGGTTAATAGATGGTTATACTATATCAGATCATTTTCCTTATTCTGATCCAGGAGATAATAATTTTAACTATATCCGTAACTCTGTCAAAGCGTTAATTAATGCGGAAGATGGTGACGTTACCTTTTATATTAGCGATGAAAATGATCCTATTATCAAGGTATGGAAAAAAATCTTTCCCCATTTATTCCAACCATTAAAGGCGATGCCGAAAGACATTAAACAACATATTCGCTATCCTGTAGATTTTTTTGATACTCAATCCGAGAGACTGCTAACTTATCATGTAACGGATCCTCAAGTATTATACAACAGAGAAGATCAATGGCAAGTACCCGAAGAAACATTTGCTAATGAAATACTTTCGATGCAACCCTATTATTTAATTATGAAATTGCCTATTGCACAGCAAGAAGAGTTTATCTTATTACATCCTTATACTCCCGTATCTCGCCCGAATTTAATTGCATGGTTAGCGGCAAGATCTGATGATGAAAATTATGGTAAACTGTTGTTGTATCAATTTCCTAAACAAAGATTAGTTTATGGTCCTGATCAAATACAAGCCTTAATTAATCAAGATCCTATCATATCAGGTCAAATCTCTTTGTGGGATCGCCAAGGTTCAAAAGCAATACAAGGGCATTTATTAGTGATACCGATAGAAGAATCTTTATTATATGTAGAGCCAGTATATATTGAAGCCGATAAAAATAGTGTACCAACTTTAGCAAGGGTAATCGTGGTTTATGAAAATAAAATTGTCATGGCAGAAACTTTAAGAAAAGCCTTGGATAATATTTTTAGTGATGGTAAACCTGATGATTCTCCGATTATTCGTTTTTTGGAAAATTCTTCCATTAATTAGGTTTAAAATAGATAATTTATTTTAGTGAGGTTAATTTTATGATGGGTTTAAGTTTAAGATTTCAGTCAGTTGCTTCTAAACTTCGGATACTTAATTTTAATGCTAAGGATTTAAACGAAGAGTATTTATTTCAAGTCATTAAACAATATTTACCTAAAGAGTTAGACAAAGCCATTCAAAAACGCTGTGATTTGACGGATTCTGCTACTTTATGGGAAATTCTTGGTATTGATGGGGTTATTCTTTTAGAAAATCAAGAAGGTAATTTAATTCGTGTGGGTGTTTCTTTAGTGGATAATGAAAATAAAGCTAGAAACCTTCTCTATGATACAAAAAGAAAAGAAGGGGTTTTAATTCGTCAGGCTTTAAACATCTCACAATATTGGATTTTTCTTGTCAAATGGAAAGATTTTCCTGAAGAGGAGGAATGGATTGATATTCTTTATGATGAAATTGATAATTCTGCCAATCCTTCCGATTGTCGCTTAATTATCCTTTAAATGTTTAATTCTTCACCTAAACAATTTGGATTTATGAGTACTGCTATACCATCGGAATAAGGCTTTACCTAATAATTGAGAATCATGACGCACATAACTACTGTCTAAATCTTGACTCATGACATTACCTTGTACTATTCTTCTACCTAGTTTAACTACTTCTTCTCGATCAAGATATACTGGATGACAGTGTTTTGCTGCATATTTTCTTAATATCTCTTGAGATGGCGATCGCCCTTGTACTAAAATAGCATCAAATATTTTACCACCACAAACATGATCAATAGCGCGAATATGATCACTAACGGTAAAACCATCGGTTTCGCCTTTTTGAGTCATAATATTACAAACATAAATTTTAGGGGCGGAACTTTTAATAATAGCTTCTCGAATTTCAGGAATTAATAAATTAGGAATAATGCTAGTATAAAGGCTACCTGGCCCTAAGATGATATATTGTGCTTGTTGAATAGCTTTAATTACCGCAGGAGTAGCAGGAGGATTAGGGGGATTACAACCAACCTCAATAATTTTCTCGCCGACTTCAGGAATATTAGACTCTCCCTCAACAATTTTTCCGTCAGCAAATTTTGCCCATAAACTGACATCAGAAAGAGTAGCAGGTAAAACTTTACCTTTAATAGCTAATACTTTTGAACTAGCATCGATAGCACCTTCTAAACTTCCAGTAATGTCATTTAAAGCCGTTAAAAATAAATTACCAAAACTATGGCCATTTAAGCCTTCTCCTGCGGTGAAACGATATTGGAATAATTCCGTTAATAACTTTTCTTCATCGGCTAAAGCAGCGATACAATTACGAATATCTCCTGGGGGTAACATTCCCATTTCTCGGCGTATTCTACCTGAAGAACCACCGTCATCGGCTACAGTAACTACAGCAGTAATATTAGCACTATAATATTTAATTCCTCGTAATAAAGTTGATAAACCAGTACCACCGCCGATGGCTACCACTTTTGTGCCACGATTAAGACGACGATAATTCCAAAGAACGTCAATAAGTTCTTCTTCACTATCAGGCTTTAAAACTTCTGTAATTGAGCCTAAAGTGCGAGTTTGTCCCCAGTATAATAAAAATAACCCAAAAACTAACAATAAAGGTCCAGAAAAATAATTAGGTATATTATTGGTAATTTTATTAAGAAGATCAATAATAAAGTCAAGAAAACGATAAATAGGAGTTAATTTTGTCCAAATAGCGATACCCAAAACTGTCAATAAGATGCCAATAATGCTAGTAAGTAACCATCTTTTAACGAGAATACCAGGGGATAACCATTTGTATAAGTGATTGACTCTTTTTCGACCTTTTGGATTGTTAACCATAGTGTAAGGATTATAACTATTAATTCCTGATATGGTAATAGATTATAATTTATCTTCACTCATATCTAACTTGAGTGAATTATAAAATTTTTAGTGGAATAGGGAGATAGGGAGAAATTTTAGCTTCCAGAATTTAGATGATGAATTACTCCTTTAACGGTATCAACGAAAAGTTGATGATCAACTATGGGTTTAGAAATGTAACCATCAGCACCACTTTCGGCTAAAAAATTTTCTTTATCTCCTTGCATAGCATGAGCAGTTACAAGGAAAATTGGAATATGTTTAGTTTTGTTATCAGCTTTTAAAAGTTGAGTAATTTTGATACCATCAACGGCTTTTCCTTGGTAGTAGCTATTACCTAAAGAAACATCCATTAAAATAACATTAACATTACCAGATTGTGCGATGGCGATGACTTCATCAACATTTTCTGTGCCTTTTACCTCAAATCCTCCCCTTTTTGTGAGAATTTTAGAAAAAACTTTCATATTAATAGGATCATCTTCAACAATTAAAACTGTACTCATGTATGGCTTAAATAAACTTTCTCATTATGTTTGATAGATTGAAAAAAGTCAACTATAGGACGAGGATAATTAACCCCTAATTGTATTTTAAGTTGTTTTTGTTCTTGGGGCGATAATTTCCAAGGTTGGTGAATTTTCTCTCCTTTGATGGCTGAAATTTCGGGCAGCCAATGACGCAAATAATCCCCGTGATAGTCATAGTCTAAAGATTGTTTAGGGATATTAAAATAACGAAAACCTCTGGCATCATTACCAATTCCTGCGGTATAATTCCAATTTCCCCAGTTGCTACACACATCATAGTCGATTAATAAAGATTCAAACCATTGCGCCCCCATTTGCCAATTGATGCCTAAATTTTTGGTTAAAAAACTAGCTACATTTTGTCTGCCACGATTAGACATAAAACCTGTGGTTTTTAATTCTCTCATGTTAGCATCTATTAAAGGATAACCTGTTTGTCCCTCGCACCATGTTTCAAATATTGACCAATTTTCTTGCCAAGGTAAAGAAATATTTTGTAAACCAGATTTATAAAAAATTTTATTGCCGTATTTAACTGCGGTAAAACGGAAAAAATCTCGCCATAATAACTCAAAAATTAACCAATAAGTGGAGTCATTTTTAACTCTTTCTTGTTCATATTTTTTCACTTCTTCATAAATATAACGAGGAGATAAACAACCATGAGCTAACCAAGGAGAAAACTTAGAAGAATAGTCACTACCTAACATTCCATTACGGGTTTTTTTATATTCTTTTAAACAGTCTTTTTCCCAAAAATAATTTTTTAATCTATTAATACCTTCTATTTCTCCACCTTTAAAATTTAAAACAGATTTTTGACTAGCTTCATAGTCTTCTAAACCTAAGTTTTGTAGAGTAGGAATATATCCTATATTAATATTAGAAATAGGTGGTAATTTTTCAGGAGTTTTTAAGGTAGAATATACCTCGCTTTTTTTTTCAACTTCTTTTCTAAAGTTAGTAAATAAATCAGGAATTTCTGCTATTTCATAAGGCAATTGTTGAGGGTGATATAAAGTTGACTGCCACACAGATTTTACTTTAATGTTTGCTTGAGTTAATGCTTTAACTAACTTTCTCTCAACCTTAATTTCTTCGGCGGTAGCTTCTTGGGAAAAACAAACTAAATCAATTTGATAGTTAATAGCAATATCAGGGATAATTTCTTCAGGTATTCCTTTTCTAAGGATTAAATTACTACCTATTGTTTGTAAAGATTTTCTTAAATCTGTTACTGCTTCTAATAAAAACTTTGCTCTAAATTTACCTGTTTTTGGAAAGCCGAAAGATGTAGTTTGAAATTGTCTTTCATCAAAACAATAAATTGGTATAATCATCTCAGGATTTTCCTCTATCGCATCAATTAAAATTTCTTGATCATGAATTCTTAAATCATTACGAAACCAGATTAAAACTTTAGTCATTTTGCTTTGTAATTCTTTTTAATAACGATTTTTTTCTTTTTTATTATAATCTACTCAAAACCTCTTTGTGATAAGATTATTTTTATTTATATTATTTTGTTAGATTATTTTTAATAAGAGTTTAGCAACTTAATTTATTCTTTCATTAATCCTTATCTATTTATTTTGTGGACAATGTTCCCCTTATTTGTATGTTAGAAAAAACCATAGATTTTTTTCATGAATCAGTTTTGCCCCAAGAAATTATTAATAGTTTAAAGATTGTTGATAATGGTCATTATTTAGATGCAACTTTAGGTGGAGGAGGTCACACTAATCTTATTTTAGCTCATAATAATACTATTAAAGTTACTGCTATTGATCGTGATATTCAAGCCATTAATTTTAGTCAAAAAAAGTTAAAAAATTATGAAGATAGAATCAATTTTTGGCGAGGAAATTTTGCAGATTATCAACCTTTAAATATCGAATTTGACGGTATTATAGCAGATTTAGGTGTTAGTTCACCTCAATTAGATCAGGCAGAAAGAGGTTTCAGTTTTCGTCATGATGGTGATTTAGATATGCGCATGGATACCAGTCAATCTCTGATGGCAAAAGATATTGTTAATCGTTGGCAAGAAAAACCTCTAGCTGATTTAATTTATCTTTACGGTGAAGAAAGGTTATCCCGTCGCATCGCTAAAATTATCATTGAAAAACGTCCTTTTTCGACTACTCGTCAATTAGCTGAAGCTATTGCATCTTGTGTACCTAGTAAGTATCGTCATGGTAAAATACATTCTGCTACTCGAACTTTTCAGGCGTTACGAATTAAAGTTAATGAAGAATTAACTTCTTTAGAAAAATTTTTACAAATAGCTCCGAATTGGCTAAAATCAGAGGGCAAAATTGCGGTAATTAGTTTTCATAGTTTAGAAGATCGTATCGTTAAAAATCAATTTCGAGATCATCCTAATCTAAAAATTATCACGAAAAAACCTATTATACCTAGTATAGAAGAACAAAGATTAAATCCTCGCTCAAGATCAGCAAAATTAAGAGTTGCAGAAAAAATTTGAGAAAATTAATCAGAATATTAACATTACTATAAATTGACCTTCGGCTATATAAACTAATTTATTAGAATAAAAAGTTGTTAGGTTTTAAGTATTAGGAATTAGGGTGAAAATTATCAATCAAGATTAAATCTTGAAACAAATTAAAATCTCTATTCAAATTAAGTAATGAAGTAATAAAAATATTAAACTTTCTAAAAATTAACTAAAAAAAAACCGAAGTAATTTGATGTTTATTTAAAACCACTTAACCTAAATTTTAATACATAATAACTTCAATATTTTTTGATCATCTTTTCCTTATCTAACATTCAAATTACTATAGGAAATTATGATTATTTTAATTGTAACTGTTTATACTATCAAGAAAAGTAAATAATTATAAATTAAATTGATCAACTTAAAATTTATGATAGATAATTAATAGTAAATAATTTACTACTTTTTTATGATTTTTTCTTCTTTTTCATCTGTTAAAAAATTAACTGCTTTAGGTTTAAGTCTTTTTACTTTAACTGCTTTAGATATTCCTAAAGTATATTCTGCGGAAAATATTTTTGCTGTTTATACTCCTTTTATTGCTTCTTTGAGAGTTGAATCTTTAGAACAATTTGTCAAAGATGGTACAGTAAATCAAAATTTAGGGCGTTATTTATCTTTTGCTAAAGTTAATGATGAGCAAAAAGCGGAATTTAGAAAAGTCTTAAGTACACCTATAACTGTCGATCCTGTATTACTTTCCAGAGTTCTCAACACAGAAGAAGCTGTAAGATTACTTAATTATTTTGGCAGTGTAATTAACATTAGAGGAGGAAGTAATGGGAAATATATATTGCGTGGTGCATTGATTAAGGCGGCAATGGAAAAAGATGGTTTAAGTTTAATGAATGTTATTCGTAATTTAGCCGTAGATGTACAAATTAATATTCCTCAAGCACTTAAGTATAGTGAGCAAATTGGTTTAGTAGTGGAAGCTAGTGAGTTATTCGCCCAAGAAATAGCCAATTTAGCTACACAAGAAGCAAAAAGTGCTGAAGCGGTTGATTTTTCTCAATTAGCTGATATTCGACAAACAGGAAAAATTGCTGTTACTAATACGACTTTAAATTTATATGATGCTAAAAGAAACAGACGATTTTACGTTAAAATATATCATCCAAAAGAGTTACAACAAAATAATCCTGTCATTATACTTTCTCATGGTTTGAGTTCTCGTCCTGAAGATTTTGCTAATATAGCTAACCATTTAGCTTCTTATGGTTATTTGGTGGCAATGCCTCAACATATTGGCAGTGATATTATACAAACGGAAAATTTTATTGCTGGTATGAGTCGTCAGATTTTTTATGTGGAAGAATTTATTAATCGCCCCTTAGATATTACATTTACGTTGGATGAATTAACTCGTTTAAATCCTAGTCAATTTGGCGGAAAACTGAATTTAGACAGTGTGGGAGTTGCAGGACATTCTTTTGGAGGTTATGCAGCTTTAGCGGTAGGTGGTGCTAAAATTGACTTCAATAATTTAGAGAGAAACTGTAATTTAGCAGTAGGGAATCTTAATACGGCACTTCTACTACAATGTCGCGCTTTAAATTTACCTAGAAATGATTATGATTTCCGTGATGCCCGTGTCAAAGCGGTTTATACTGTTAACCCCGTTAATGCTTCTATTTTTGGCGCAAAGGGTTTAAATGAAGTTACAATACCAACTTTTTTCGCTGCTGGTAGTTACGATCCAGCTACGCCTTTTGTCTTTGAACAAGCTCGTACTTTTCCTTACCTTAATAGTCAAAATACTTATTTTCAGCTACAAGAAGGACAAGCTCACGTTGATTTTTCTCAATTAGATGCGGGTGTTAGTGATATGATTCAAACCGTAGGGAATTTAACTTTACCTTCTCCTTATCTATTAGAAGATTATACTAATTCTATGGCTTTGGCTTTTTTCAAAGTTCATCTTAGTAACGATGAAAATTATCGAGTTTATCTTCAATCTAGTTACGGAAAATACTTAAGTGAAGGACAAGAATTTAAAACTCATGTTATTACTCATAAATCTGTACCTGAATTAAGAGATAAATATGAGGAGTTTATTCGACGCAATTATAGTCTTCTTTTTGACCAAATACTCCCTAAAAATTAAAATTATTATGGGCTATATTTAGCCCTTTCAAGTATTTTTAATCCTAAATCGTAATAATCTCTTCTTCTCGAAAATGGGTTTTAAATTTTTTACTAAATTGTACTACATAAGGAAAATTCGCACTTAACGGCCTTCCTTCCCATTCTGTGATGATTTCAATTAATTCTCCTTCTAAACCTTTTATATCAAAGGCTTCTTTTTTGTGTTCTGGATGATGATAAACTACTACAGATTCTTCTACTTTAATGCGATCGCCAACTTTCATAGTTAAAATTAATAAGTTTTTATAAAAATACGATATAAGCCCAAAGGCAACTTTATTATTTTTGCATATAGAGTCATATCTGCAAACTATTAACTTTAATAATATTTGTATCAAATTTTGTTTTGAAGAATTTTAAAGTTAAATTAAGAGTTTTTTTGTTCTTATAACTAATTAGTCATCTAAGAATTAATCAAAGATTTTTCTTGTCGGCGATAATTATTTAATTGTTTTTGATATTGCCAATAAGGATTTATAAGTATCAAAATTAAAGGGAAACCAGTACTTATAATTAGTAATAAAAGAAAAGAATTAGTATTCATAAAACTGAAATTAATCCCTAAACTAATACCAAAAATAGCCGTTAATAACGCTAAGATAAAAGTAGTTATTTTTGGACAATTTTTTTCACCATAAAACTTAATCATCATTCCCGCAATACAAGTTATTATTAAACTAGCTATAAAACCGATAATTAGATCTAAATCTGTACTTAAACCGACAAACCCCACAATTATAATCAGTGAAAATATTGCACCAACAGCTTTTATAAACCAGTCTATTTTAGCAAAACTTGCACCATATCCGCCAATACTTCCAACGATTAATCCTAAAATAAAAGTTAACCAATTAATGATATTAGGGGTAAAATTAACCATAATTCCACTTAACCAACCGCAAATTAATGCAGTAAAAAAAAGTAAAATTAAAGAACCATATAATAAGTTTTTACTCTTAATAGAAGCCGTTTCAAGTCTTAAAGGTAAAATATGATTTTTTTCACCAGAATTAGCTTTGATAACTAATTTTCTTTTATAAATTTTATGGGCTTTTAACTTGTTAGTATTTATGATTATTTGACATTCAATCTTATTTCCTTCAAATTTTTTAGGTTTAAAGGTAATCCAAGGATGATTATGGTCTAACATAATATCATATTTAGAAGGTAAAACTTCCCATTTTCCTACTAAATTTGTGTCCGTAACGGGGTTAATAATAGTAATGTTTTGAGTTATTATTTCTCCATAATTATGAGCTTTTAAATCTAATAAATTAGGAGTAAATTTAACATCTGGATTTCTAATAATATCAACATTTTTAATGACATCTAAGGCAGTAATAGCGTCAATATAACGATGTTGAGGGTTAATTGCTACTATATTTTCTAGCCATTCAATCCATGTTAAACTCATTTGATTAGAAATCAACCCTAATAAATTAAAAGTACCATCTTGACCGATTAAATTATTAATTTGATCATTTTTTGTGTCGGTAATTAAACAAGCTAAAGTTACTCCAAAACTATAAAGATCACTATTTTTTGTCGGATCTTTTCCTCGTTTTTGTTCTGGGGGAATAAATCCTTTATTTATATTCATTATTGAGTAAAAAGGACAATTAAGATTCTCTAATTTAGCAAAACCAAAGTTAATTAAATAAACTTGAAAGTTACTATCAATTAATAAATTATTTAAACAAATTTGATTATGAAAAATAGGAAAATTTTGTTCTTGTAAATAAATAAAAATATCAAGAGTAGAAATAACAATTTTTTTGATTTCTTCCCAAGTCAATTTATTAGTTAAAGTAACAGGTTGAGTTTGAGGATATTCTTGTACTAAACAAAAACCATGTATAGACTCAAAACAATGTAAATGACGTGGAATTCCCTCATGGTTTAAAGATTGTAATAAAGTTAATATTTGTTGATAATCTATATTTTTAGTAGTTTCAGAAAAAGGTAAAGGTGAGATTAAATCCGTTAAAATAACCTGTTGATTGTTGAAATTATTTTGAGCAAGATAATTAATATAAATACCTTGATCATCTCTTCCTAATTCTTTAATAATATGATATTTTTCTAATAAATTAGAACTTTGATGATTTTCCATAAAATTTGTAAAATACTTAATTTTAAATTAATTCTTATTTTTTATTATAGATTTGATTTAAAACCGTTGATATTTTCTTCTTTTTTTTCGACAAAAATCTCTTATGAGTTTGTCTGATTTTCTGTGGATTTAAAATAAGACTTCTTTTTCTTCGGTTTCCTTGATGATACTCATGTTAAAATCCTTGTTAGTTCATTAATTTGATCCATAAGTAGTTCATTACTATTTTTCTCTCAATCTTAGATTTTAGGAATTTTATCCATGACTCAAAAGTTTAATTCTCGTGTTTATGTCACTTTACGCCCTTCAGTTTTGGATACGGCTGGAACTGCTGTAGAATCAGGATTACATCAATTAGGTTATGGCACAGTAGAAAACGTTAGAATTGGTAAATTTATTGAATTAATCATAGTCGCTGAAAATCAAGAATCTGCTGATAAACAATTACATCAAATGTGTGATCAACTTTTGGCTAATCCTGTTATCGAAAATTACTCTTTTGATTTAATTCCCATTGACTAAACAATATTATTTATATAGAGGTTTATAATGAAATTTGGTGTAGTTGTTTTTCCAGGTTCAAATTGTGATCGAGATATAGCTATGGTGACAGATGGTATTCTTAATCAATCCACTCGCATGATATGGCATCAAGAAACGGATATTGATGATTTAGACGTTGTTATTATACCCGGTGGTTTTAGTTACGGTGATTATTTGCGTTGTGGTGCCATCGCACGTTTTTCTCCTGTGATGAAAAGTATTATCAAACACGCAGAAGAAGGTAAATTAGTATTAGGAATTTGTAATGGTTTTCAAGTTTTAACAGAAGCGGGATTACTACCCGGTGCATTAATCCGTAATCGTGATTTACATTTTATCTGTGATCAAATTCCCATAAAAATAGAACATAATAACTCTATTTGGACAAAAAATTATCAATCTCAAGAAATAGTTTGTTTTCCCATTGCGCACGGAGAAGGTAATTATTTTGCCCAAGAAGATACTTTAAAAGAATTAGAAGATAACGGACAAATTTTATTTCGTTATTGTAGCGAAAAAGGAGAAATTAATGCTGAATATAATCCTAATGGTTCATGTAAAAATATTGCAGGAATTACTAATAAAAAAGGTAATGTTTTAGGTATGATGCCTCATCCAGAAAGAGCAAGTGATATGGCTTTAGGATTTGAAGATGGGAAAAAATTATTTACCAGTTTATTATTATAATTAAGAATTAATTTTTGGATAGTTGTTTTTATTTACAATAAGAATATTTATCTAAAAATTTAATTAAATATCTTTCAAATAACGTTATTTTATCCATATCAAATATTTTAGAATACATTTAAAAAATAAAGCGTTAATATATTAATGTCCACCATAGAAAATCTTATTAATCAAATCCAGAAAGAAGCAGAAAAAGAGGAATTTCCCTTAGATATTCCCATATATAAATCAGCTAAAAAAGAGCCAACTAAACCAATTTTATATTTTGGCAATTTAAACAGTAATATTTGTTTTTTTGGTCGAGATTTAGGTAAAGATGAAGTAATAGCAGGGCAACCTTTAATTGGTGCAGCAGGTAAATTAGTTAGACAAGGTTTTTATCGGGCTATACATCAAGAATATACTTCAGATCAAAAAAAATTAGAATCCATTAAAGATCGGTTAATTTTAACTAATACTGTACCTTATAAACCGCCAGAAAATAAAGCCTATAATTTAAAAGTAAAAAAAAGATTTCGCCCTTTTATCGAACAATTATTAGTGATTCATTGGCAAGGAACACAAATTATTACTTTAGGTACAGAAGGTTTTAAATGGTTTGAAAATTATTCCACTAAAGAAAAGTTTAACGAATTTTGGAATCAAGGAGATAAGCGTTATGAAACAAGTTTAAATCTAAATTTGACAGCAACAGATATTGAAGGTAAATCCTATCAAAAACAAGTAGTAATTTATCCTTTACCTCATCCGTCACCTTTAAACGCAAAATACTATAATAGATTTCCAGCAATGTTGCAAAATACATTATCACAATTAGAGTTTTAAAGATGTATAAAAAATGCTCAAAATTATTAAATTATCCTTGACAATTGTCAGTTATTTACTAATTTTAAATAGTTGTCAAAATCAACAAAAAAAATTACCACCATTACCACAAGATTCTGCTATTCAAGTTTACTTTAATCATGAGCAATCTCGAGGAAAAGAATACATAGATCCTTATCGTAATATTAAGCGTACAGGAGATAATTTAGAAGACGTTATTATAGAACAAATAAACACTGCAAAATCTACCCTTGATATAGCAGTACAAGAAATTAATTTAGCAAAATTAGCAAGAGAAATAGTTAAAAAAAAACAAGAAGGTATAAAAGTAAGAATAGTTATAGAAAATACCTATAATTTACCTTTAAATCAACTTAATAATAATGATGGTTTGGCTATCTTAAAACAAGCAAATATTCCTATCATTGATGATACAGAAGATGGCACAAAAGGAAGTGGTTTAATGCACCATAAATTTATCATTATTGACGGTAAAAAAGTCGTTACAGGTTCGGCTAATTTTACTCTCAGTGATATTCATGGAGACTTTGAAAACTTAGAAACAAGAGGAAATGCTAACCATATTTTAGTCATTAATAGTATAGATTTAGCTAAAATTTTTACTCAAGAATTTAATTATCTTTGGGGTGATGGAGTTGGCAATAAAAAAGATAGTTTATTTGGTACTAAAAAACCTTCTCGCCGAGAAAAAATTGTCAAAATAGGAGAGACAACAATGTTAGTCAAATTTTCTCCTGAATCTCAAGGAAAATCTTGGTTAGAAACTACTAACGGTTTAATTGCTAACACCTTGAAAATAGCCAATAATTCTATTGATTTAGCTTTATTTGTATTTAGTGATCAAGAAATAGCAAATACTTTAAAAAATGAGTCTTTGCAGGGAGTAAAAATCAAGACTTTAATTGATCCTAATTTTGCATTTCAATATTATAGTGAGGGATTAGATTTATTAGGATTTGCTTTCCCAAATAAATGTAAATATGAAAAGAATAATAACCCTTGGGAAATACCCATAAAAAGTGTAGGAATACCTAATTTACCCGACGGAGATAAATTACATCATAAATTTGCTATTATTGATGATTCGATAATCATTACAGGTTCTCATAATTGGTCAAATGCAGCAAATAATCTCAATGATGAAACCCTATTAATTATTTATAATCCGTTAATTGCAAAACATTTTAGACGAGAATTTGACTATCTTTATCATGATGCAATTTTAGGTATTCCTACATATATCCAAGAGAAAATTAATTCTGAGAAAGCTAAATGTTTTTAAGTTTTGAAATTAATAATTAATTCTTTTTTTGATATGCTTTTGCTGATGCTTTTGTCCATAAAATAACCGCAATAATAAATGGAATCATAGCCGCAAGAATACCTGTTATAAAAGCATGATTTTGGGCAAAAGGTGAAACAACAAATAAAAAAATAATCCCTAAGCAATAAATTAAACCGAGAAAAGGTAAACCAATTACTAGAAAAGCGAAACGAGTATCTTTATCCATAATTAAAATTTTATTAGTCAATAATTTAACCATAGCAAACAATTTTAAAATCTTTCTTATTTTTATCTTTTTTATTCTACATTTTAAATTTATCAAAATAAGTAGTACTCAGATCTTGCACCTCGTTTAAAAATCACTGATGAAGGGGAGTAATGAGTAATGAGTAACGAGTAATGAGTGTAAGAATTGATACTAACCATAAGAGAATTGATTTTTCCCTTTTTAACTATTAGGTATTAATGTATTGGTGCAAGATCTCAGTAGTATATAAATCATCAATTTTTCCTTGTCTTAAAGATAATAATTTTTTTGACAACTTCATCAATTTATGTTTTTAAAATAAGATATTTGTATGACAAAATAGTCAACAAGCAATTTTTTTAACCACAATTATAAATCTTAAGTTAACTATTGATTATTACCTATTCAACATTCATTCGTTATTTATTGGACTGAATGACAAAAAAATGTAACAATGGTTTAACAATGGCAGTAAATTAGAAAATCACTTAAAAATAAAATGACAAAACCCCCTTTTTATCAAGGAATCCAATATTTTAAAGAAGAATTACCTCATTTTAACGAATATGGTCAAGAAAGTGCGATCGCAAAAGATAAAACTGCTATTTCTTCACCCATAGACAAAAAAGCCGTTTATCAAACATTATTAGCAGCCGATGCTTTACGTTATTTAACCTTACACATCACCGCCAGTAAAGAATCAGGACATCCGGGCGGTTTTGCCAGTATTGCCGATACCATCGCTGCCTTAGTGATGTTAGGGCATAAAAATTTAATCACAGAAGTAGGACATCATGCCCCCGGATTTTATAGTACTGTCTTTTTAGATAAATCCCTCGAAAACATGGGAATTGACACCGTAGAAGATATGAGCAACCGTTTTCGGGAAAATCACGGGCTTTTAGGGCATTTATCAGGGCAAATACCCGGATTACTCAATCCTGCAGGCCCTCTTGGGCAAGGACAACATTTTGCGATGGCTGGAGCTAAATTACATCCTAATATCTTATTCCCCGTAACCATTGGAGACGGAGGATTAGGAGAGCCTTATATCATGAGTAGTTTTGGACATTTCAACACAGCTTATCCTAAATGTACAAACTTTCTACCGATTTTAGTGTGGAATGGTTACTCTCAAGAACATCATAGTATGGTTTCCACTAAAACCAACGAAGAAATGATCGCTTATTGGCAAGGTAACGGTTTTAAAGAAGTAATTTTAGTTAACGCTAAAGATTTTGATGACGCTAACCAAGAAGGCGAATATGTCGATAGTACTAAATTTTCCTTTGAAAAACGCCTAGAATTTACTCAAGCTATATTAGAAGCTACTAACAAAGCCGCTCAATCCGCATTAGGAGGCACTTTAACGGTACTAATTATCAAACAATTAAAAGGTGCGGGGGTGCATAAACGAGGCGCACAATCTCACAACCTTTACCCCGGCGATACCCTCGACAAAGATTATATAATTTCAGCATTGCAAGAAAGGGCATTAAGTAAAGAAGCATGGGAATTAGTCAGAGACAATTTTGCCCGTGCCAATGGTGGCTCAAATTCAGAAAAAGCCGTCACAGAATCCATTTTACCCTTACCCAACTTAGGAAGTTTACCCTTAACTGAATATGCCGTTGGCGGTGATAAAAAAGTATCTACTACCGCTATGGGTGAATTAGTCGTTTATGTCGGCAAAAATGATCCTAATTTTGTGGTGACAAATGCCGATGGTAACGCCGCTTCAGGAATTAATAACATTAACGTTGGTTTAAACATTGTTCATCCCACTGTTGATGTGACTTATTTTCAACAACCCCAAGGACAAGTTTATGAGCCTTTAAGTGAAGATGCTTGTGCTGGTTTAGCAGTAAGTCTAGCATTATTTGGTGCTCGTTCCCTCTGGTGTTCTTACGAATCTTTTGCCATCAATGGCTTACCTATTTGGCAAACTGTCACCCAAGCGATGGCAGAATTGAGACGAGAAACCCCTTCTACTATTACTTTATTCACTGCTGGAGCATTAGAACAAGGGCGTAACGGTTGGACTCATCAACGCCCAGAAATTGAGAATTATTTCGCCGCCATGATGCGTAACGGTAATATTTATCCTCTTTTCCCCTGCGATGCTAATAGTACCCAAATTTGTTATGAGTGGGCATTAGCCACGACTAATAAAGGTATTACTATTACTGTAAGTAAATCTCCTTTACCGATTTTAACGACTTTTGAGCAAACCAAAGAAGCCTTAGAAAAAGGTGGAGTTATCTTACATGAATCTGAGGGAAATAAAAAAGTTGTCTTTGCGGTAATTGGTGACATGACTTTAATACCTGTCTTTGAAGCAACAAAAACTTTAGAATCTCAAGGCTATGGAGTGCGTATTGTATCCGTTATCAATCCTCGACGTTTATATCGTTCTACTGATGTAGCTTGGAATAGTTGCAGTGTCAAAGACGATAACTTCCTAGATGATGCAGCATTTGAACAGTTATTCCAAGGTGATGCAGTAATTGGTGTAACTGGCGGTGCAAGTGCGATGTTAGAGCCTATTATGCTACGCAGTAATGCTAAACGGGATACTTTTGCATGGAAACGTGGTGAAACGACTGCTAATGCTGGAGAATTGATGGCATTAAATGGTTTAACCTCTGACGCTTTAGCTGAAAGAGCAAAACAACTAATTCAATAATTAGTCTAAAACCCTCCCTCTAATTCAGTAGAGGGTTATCAAATCAATAAAATTAACTCAATTTTAAAAAAAAGAAAAAATCTTAAAACCCTTACATAGAAATAAGTATAGCCATTAAAATTTAAAGAGAGAAAAAATATTTAAAGAAAAAGTTGCCAAAAAGAAAAAGATTAGTTATATTAGTAAATGTGCGATTGAAGGCAAACACCTCACTCTGACACCACGAACCTCGACAATTTAATAGTTTGAAAGCCATTTTCAAATATAACATACACCCTTGTTAAAGAACTTTAAATTAACAAAATAAGTATTAAATTACTAAAAAAAGAGCAATCAAAAAGCTCGTTGAGAGAACGAAGTAGTCGAAAGATGAAAAGGAATCTACAATGGAGAGTTTGATCCTGGCTCAGGATGAACGCTGGCGGTATGCCTAACACATGCAAGTCGAACGGTCACTTTCGGGTGATAGTGGCGGACGGGTGAGGAACACGTGAGAATCTGCCTTTAGGTCGGGGACAACAGTGGGAAACTACTGCTAATACCGGATGAGCTGAGAAGTAAAAGATTTATCGCCTAAAGAGGAGCTCGCGTCTGATTAGCTAGATGGTAGTGTAAGGGACTACCATGGCGACGATCAGTAGCTGGTCTGAGAGGATGAGCAGCCACACTGGGACTGAGACACGGCCCAGACTCCTACGGGAGGCAGCAGTGGGGAATTTTCCGCAATGGGCGAAAGCCTGACGGAGCAATACCGCGTGAGGGAGGAAGGCTCTTGGGTTGTAAACCTCAGAACTTAGGGAAGAAAAAAATGACGGTACCTAATATAAGCATCGGCTAACTCCGTGCCAGCAGCCGCGGTAATACGGGGGATGCAAGCGTTATCCGGAATCATTGGGCGTAAAGCGTCCGTAGGTGGCAATTCAAGTCTGCTGTCAAAGACCGAAGCTCAACTTCGGGTAGGCGGTGGAAACTGAAGAGCTAGAGTATAGTAGGGGTAGGGGGAATTCCTAGTGTAGCGGTGAAATGCGTAGAGATTAGGAAGAACACCAGTGGCGAAGGCGCTCTACTGGGCATATACTGACACTGAGGGACGAAAGCTAGGGTAGCGAAAGGGATTAGATACCCCTGTAGTCCTAGCGGTAAACGATGGATACTAAGTGTTGTCTGTATCGACCCAGACAGTGCTGAAGCAAACGCGTTAAGTATCCCGCCTGGGGAGTACGCACGCAAGTGTGAAACTCAAAGGAATTGACGGGGACCCGCACAAGCGGTGGAGTATGTGGTTTAATTCGATGCAACGCGAAGAACCTTACCAAGGCTTGACATCCTGCGAATCTCTTTGAAAGAGGAGAGTGCCTTAGGGAACGCAGAGACAGGTGGTGCATGGCTGTCGTCAGCTCGTGTCGTGAGATGTTGGGTTAAGTCCCGCAACGAGCGCAACCCTCGTCCTTAGTTGCCAGCATTAAGTTGGGGACTCTAGGGAGACCGCCGGGGAGAACTCGGAGGAAGGTGGGGATGACGTCAAGTCAGCATGCCCCTTACGTCTTGGGCTACACACGTACTACAATGGTTGAGACAAAGGGAAGCGAAACTGCGAAGTGAAGCGAATCCCGTCAAACTCAGCCTCAGTTCAGATTGCAGGCTGAAACTCGCCTGCATGAAGGAGGAATCGCTAGTAATCGCAGGTCAGCATACTGCGGTGAATCCGTTCCCGGGTCTTGTACACACCGCCCGTCACACCATGGAAGTTGGTCACGCCCGAAGTCGTTACCCCAACCGTTAAGGAGGGGGATGCCGAAGGTGGGACTAGTGACTAGGGTGAAGTCGTAACAAGGTAGCCGTACCGGAAGGTGTGGCTGGATCACCTCCTTAAAGGGAGACTTCAAAAGAAGTCAGCAAGAGTGTGGAAAAGGCTTTCAAACTATTAAGACTGGGTTCATGGGCTATTAGCTCAGGTGGTTAGAGCGCACCCCTGATAAGGGTGAGGTCCTTGGTTCAAGTCCAAGATGGCCCACTTACTCTTAGGAGTAAAAAAAAGGGGGTATAGCTCAGTTGGTAGAGCGCCTGCTTTGCAAGCAGGATGTCAGCGGTTCGAGTCCGCTTATCTCCAGATGAACAAGTCAGCATCTATAACGGAATGCTGAACAGTAGTTCAGTAAGAACCTTGAAAACTGCATAGAAAAATAAGTAGAAAGAGCTGTAAAAACAGACAGGTCAAGCAAACAAGGGCTGATGGTGGATACCTAGGCACACGAAGGCGAAGAAGGACGTAGCAACCTACGAAAAGTCTCGGGGAGTCGGAAGCAGACAATGAGCCGAGAGTATCCGAATGGGGCAACCCTAAAAACACATCTTTCGAGATGATGAGCGAACCTGGTGAACTGAAACATCTTAGTAGCCAGAGGAAGAGAAAACAAAAGTGATTCCCCTAGTAGCGGCGAGCGAAGAGGGAACAGCCTAAACCAGTGTTTACGAAGACTGGGGTAGTGGGACATCGATATGAACAAAAGAGGTTAAACGAACTAGCTGAAAACTAGACCGAAGAAGGTGAAAGTCCTGTAGTTGAAAACCAAATGGAAGCTAGATGAATCCCGAGTAGCACGGTATAAGTGGAATCCCGTGTGAATCAGCCACGACCACGTGGTAAGGCTAAATACAAAGTGTGACCGATAGAGAAAAGTACCGCGAGGGAAAGGTGAAAAGAACCCCGGGAGGGGAGTGAAATAGAACATGAAACCATCAGCTTACAAGCAATGGGAGTCCGATTAAACGGATGACCGTGTGCCTGTTGAAGAATGAGCCGGCGACTTACAGGCGGTGGCGGGTTAAATCGAAAAGATGAAGCCAAAGAGAAATCGAGTCCGAAAAGGGCGTTAGTCACTGTTTGTAGACCCGAACCCGGGTGATCTAACCATGGCCAGGATGAAGCCACCGTAACAGGTGGTGGAGGTCCGAACCGACCAATGTTGAAAAATTGGCGGAGGAGCTGTGGTTAGGGGTGAAATGCCAATCGAACCCGGAGCTAGCTGGTTCTCCCCGAAATGTGTTGAGGCGCAGCGGTGTATAAGGGAATGGGGGGTAAAGCACTGTTTCGTTGCGGGCTGCGAGAGCGGTACCAAGATGAGACAAACTCAGAATACCCATGACTATAGCACTAGTGAGACGGTGGGGGATAAGCTTCATCGTCAAGAGGGAAACAGCCCAGACCATCAGCTAAGGTCCCAAAGTATTAACTAAGTGAGAAAGGAGGTGGGAGTGCAAAGACAACCAGGAGGTTTGCCTAGAAGCAGCAATCCTTGAAAGAGTGCGTAATAGCTCACTGGTCAAGCGCTCCTGCGCCGAAAATGAACGGGGCTAAGTTAATCACCGAAGCTATGGACTTAGAAATAAGTGGTAGGGGAGCGTTCTATATAGGGTGAAGCATTAGCGGCAAGCAGATGTGGACAGTATAGAAGTGAGAATGTCGGCTTAAGTAGCGAAAATTAAGGTGAGAATCCTTAACCCCGAAAACCCAAGGGTTTCTCCAGAAGGCTCGTCCGTGGAGAGTTAGCCCGGACCTAAGGCGAAGCGAAAAGCGTAGTCGATGGCAAGCAGGTAAATATTCCTGCGTGGCTTTATCGGAGTGATTACAGGGACCCATAAAAACTAAGCACACCCTGAGTGGATTGGGAGCAATTTATTGCGAGTGTGGAAAGATAGTGGCAAGAAAAGCTGTAATGATGTTGAAGATAGAGTCCCGGTACCCGAAACCGACACAGGTGGGTAAGTAGAGAATACTAAGGGGAGCGAGATAACTCTCTCTAAGGAACTCGGCAAAATGACCCCGTAACTTCGGGAGAAGGGGTGCCCTCGCAAGAGGGTTGCAGTGAAATGGCCCAGGCGACTGTTTAGCAAAAACATAGGTCTCTGCAAACTCGAAAGAGGAAGTATAGGGGCTGACGCCTGCCCAGTGCCGGAAGGTTAAAGAAGTTGGTCAGTCTGAGGATAAAGCTAGCGACTGAAGCCCCGGTGAACGGCGGCCGTAACTATAACGGTCCTAAGGTAGCGAAATTCCTTGTCGGGTAAGTTCCGACCCGCACGAAAGGCGTAACGATCTGGGCACTGTCTCGGAGAGAGACTCGGCGAAATAGGAATGTCTGTGAAGATACGGACTACCTGCACTTGGACAGAAAGACCCTATGAAGCTTTACTATAGCTTGGAATTGTGTTCGGGCTTGCTGTGCGCAGTATAGGTGGGAGGCGTTGAAGGTATCCTTGTGGGGATACTAGAGCCAACAGTGAGATACCACTCTCAGAAAGCTAGAATTCTAACTCTTAACGGAGGAAAGTTTCAGGTGGGTAGTTTGACTGGGGCGGTCGCCTCCAAAAAGGTAACGGAGGCGTACAAAGGTTACCTCAGACTGGTTGGAAATCAGTCGAAGAGTGCAAAAGCAGAAGGTAGCTTGACTGTGAGACGGACAAGTCGAACAGGGTGGAAACACGGTTTTAGTGATCCGACGGTGCCGAGTGGAAGGGCCGTCGCTCAACGGATAAAAGTTACTCTAGGGATAACAGGCTGATCTCCCCCAAGAGTTCACATCGACGGGGAGGTTTGGCACCTCGATGTCGGCTCATCGCAACCTGGGGCGGAAGTACGTCCCAAGGGTTGGGCTGTTCGCCCATTAAAGCGGTACGTGAGCTGGGTTCAGAACGTCGTGAGACAGTTCGGTCCATATCCGGTGCAGGCGTGAGAATATTGAGAGGAGCCTTCCTTAGTACGAGAGGACCGGGAAGGACGTACCGCTGGTGTACCAGTTATTCTGCCAAGGGTAAACGCTGGGTAGCCAAGTACGGAGAGGATAACCGCTGAAAGCATCTAAGTGGGAAGCCCACCTCAAGATGAGTATTCTGGTGTAAGGTCACGGGAAGAACACCCGTTAATAGGCACGAGATGGAAGTGCAGTAATGTATGGAGTCGAAGTGTACTAATAGACCGTCAGCTTGACCTAATGTAATCTTAAAATCTACGAAAAATCTATGCAGTCTTGAGGGTTGTTTAACTTTCAAAGTCTTAGCTGGTGTGTCTAGCATTGCGGAACCACTACGATCCATCTCGAACTCGTGGGTGAAACGTATTAGCGGCGACGATACTTTTGGGGTAGCCCAAAGGGACAATAGTTCCATGCCAGCTTTAATCTTCATTCCATAA
>Ga0100380_10000912_pt1 | contig 32123 bp, 28 predicted proteins | sample CryGeymeta201504_FD_80417 | JGI IMG/M metagenome (GOLD analysis project Ga0100380, IMG submission 80417) | Groundwater microbial communities from Crystal Geyser aquifers in Utah, USA - Crystal Geyser metaG 2015-04 | ecosystem: Environmental > Aquatic > Deep subsurface > Groundwater | place... | reverse complement strand
GCTTCTTCTTGTGAGCGATGGCAAGAAAACTGTTTTGTGTGGACATAGTTTTTGGGGTTAATGACTAACCCCATTCTACAGGTTCCAACAGGTTGAATCTATAGCTCTTTTTTCAGAGAGTCCCTAACTAATACTACTATACCGACGTCAGAGCCCCAAACTGCCGGCGACCCTGCTCCCGACAAGCCAATCAGTTGGTCTTCTGAACGCTCGACAACACCGCCTCCTGCTCCCGAGGATGCTGCACCGGCAGGTCCTGTAGCAGAAGATGACGCAGTGCAGGTTGATGCTACAGAAGAGGATGGCAAGATTCCGGTTGATACGGTATCAGACGACTCTGCTACCGATGATGGTTCTAGGTATATCGGAGTAGATCCTCATGATTTGACTCTCGAACAACGTGTCGCCGCTCAGGAAGCGATTGCGAATCGACCGGTCGATGAGCTACCTATGGATTTCGATGATTTAGATGGAGATTTTGGAGATTTCGAATTCGATGAAGCACCTAGCGTGACAGTTTCGACGTTGGCGGAACCTCCTGTAGCGGAAGTTGCGTCGGCTATAGAAGTCCCCGATGCGTCCCGATCTGCGGAAGCGGATTTGGCTACAGCCCCAGAAGCAATCGATACGCCTAAAGAGTTGCAAACTCTGGAAAAATCTGTTCGCCGAGCGAAGTCTCCAGAAGAGAAACAAGCCCTGATGGATAGCCGATTTGTTGCCTTGCAAGCTCATCCCGAGCTGCTTGAGGGTACATCGATCAATCATGTCGATGACTACAATGACCTTGTTAGGCGGATGGAAGGCATGCAAGACGACGACCCTCAAAAGACATACTGCAAGGGCCGGATTGATGCGCTCAAAGCTTCGGATGAATCCCTTGCCACGGCCATGTCGGACTACAACAACCTAAGTGAAGAGATGCAAAAATACGCATCCGGAGCTCGTGGTGTCGAAAGAAACTGGACTGCCGTTGAACGGGCTTTTGACAAGATGATCTCTCTCGGATTGCAACCAAAGTATCATGATTATTTCTTAGCCGCCCAGGCCGCCAGAGACCGCGGTGATGTTGACGAAGTTGTCGACAGGCTCCATGCCGCTCATGCCCTCAACCCAACAACCGAAGTTAATGACTGGATCTCCGATATCGAGAGAAACTATGGCCAAGTTGATATAACCTTAGCTGCTAATTTGAGGAATAATCTGGATGTTTTCAAACCTGTAATAATGCCTTGGGCGCCCGATCAACGAGCCGCCATTGATGCCGCAAAAACATCGCTGACCGATACGGGTAGTTTCTCCGGATCTTTGCCTGCAGGAACTTATGTCCTCAATGGTGCCAATATAGTTGTGACGGCAGGCGGACACCTTGATGTTAATAATAGAGGAACCGACAAGTCCGTTTAAAATTGACAATCACACCCCTCGTCCTTATACTCGTGAAGATTTTCGGGGTGTAGCACAGTTGGCTAGTGCGCTCGGTTTGGGACCGAGAGGCCGGAGGTTCGAGTCCTCTCACCCCGACCAGGACTCACTGTCAGAACACTTGGCTTGACTTTTGTCAAGAGTTTTAGCTATAATGCCTCCTATATTGGATAAAGGTTAATCTTAATAATGAGTGAAAATTTATTAACCTGGGAGGAATTGTTGGAGGCGGTTCCAGCCGAAGAAAGTCCTCAATTGAGTGCTCTGGTTGACGGCTCGCCCGATAAAAATCGTAGAAATTCTGCTTTTAGTGTCCTGTTCCACCTTGGCGCAATCAGAAAGAGAATTGCCGTAATTGTGAAGGCTTTGGGACCGTTGGAGGATGTGGCTGAGGTTGTGCCCTTACGTGCGAAGAAGGGTGTTTTCATACCTGGAGAGTTGGAGGGCTATTTTGATGAATATTTGTATCTTGCAGCGGAATTATTTGCACAGGCCGTTCTTAGCATTGAAGCTGAATTGGAGCGGGTTTATGCGCACACTTATCAAGGTGAAATCAAAACATATGATGAGGCGGTTGGCACACGATTCACTCGAGGGATCGAGACCATTTACAGAGTTCGATCTGAAGGCAGTTTAAACAATTTGCTCAGACTTCCTGTCTTTCAGGAGATTGTACATTCTCTTAGTGAGCTTGTTCGAACGTTATTCAACAACAGCACAACCGATGCAACTTCAGGGACAGACTTGCAGCTGCAGGAAAATGCTTTCCGTTCTGTGATAGAAAGGATAGTTCGTTCCGCCATAGAATACCTGCAAAGTATATCATCGCGGCCTGTTGGCAAAGACGTATCATTAATTTCAACGCTCCTAGGAGAGGTGTTTGGGTTTGAGGTGTCGGAGGATGTCATTGGAAAAATATGCGATACTTTAATGGCAACTTTGGCTAGAGAATTAATCCCTATCCCCAGCCCAACACAATTACGAAATGCCTTGGGTGCCGCAGTGGACAGAAATGCTTGGCGTGGCAGTGAAGCGCAGCATGGATCTCTTTTGACGAGAATATCAGCAGCAGTAGAATTGCCTGCTGACAAGATACGCGAAAGGCCGCCTGACGTCAGATTTGTGAGAGAAATGAATCGTGTTGTAGCCAGCAGATTGATTGCTCATGCAGAAAGTGCTTTTTATGAGTGCTTCCGAGTAGAGGAGGATAGCGGTTTTGATGAAATAAAAGCAAGTTGGATGTGTGCTGCTTGGACAGCCGTATTGCAGTTGTGTGAGCCTTTTTCTGCCAGTTCAGAAACCCCTACCGAAGAAATAACCCGAGCAGATGCCATTCAAGCTTTGGCAAGAATGTATGTTGCCATCGGTGGAGAGAATGGGCTTCGAAAAATCACACCTTTTATAAAAATTGATGCTGGTGCTCCGCCACCTACCAATCCCGTCAATTACTTGGAAGATTTTGCCTGGAGAGAGCCTTCGGCGGATGTAAAGATCGCCTATAGCACTGTTGTAGCTATTTTGGAATCGGCTGGCATGCGTGCATTGGAAGATGAAGATAGCTCTGAATAAAACCGATTCCCCCCGCATCCCGCGAACCAGCCTTGCATTTAACGTAATGTAAAAGTAACCTTTGCCCAGCTGGTTACCACTACTATCAATCTCTTTGATTCTTTTTCCTTGTGGCTCTGATATGAACAAAATATTGCGCGTAAGTCTTGTTTCGCTGGGTTGCTCCAAAAATTTCGCTGACGCGGAAGCTTTTTTTTCGCTTATCCCTGATGTCGCGCTGGTTAATGAGGCTGACGCTGACGTTGTCTTTCTGAATACTTGCGGGTTTCTGAAAGCTGCACGCGACGAGTGCTTTGAGCACCTCAACAGGTTGCAGAACAAGAGAGTTATTGTAACTGGATGCCTGGCATCCGATTTTGAGGTTTCCGATTTCGACAAATATCCTCAGTTATGGGCAGTCGCTTCCGAGGCTAATTATGCGCTTATCCCCAATATTTTAGACAGCGTTCTGAATGGTGAGAAGACCCATGCTGTCTCCAAAGAGCCTAAGCATTTTTTGGAAATGTACGGCAAAACTTTGCTGCAAAAAAAATCTTTTGCATATATCAAGATCGCCGAGGGCTGCAATAATACTTGCAGCTACTGCCTTATTCCTGCCCTAAAAGGCAAGTATCGCAGCAGACGAATGAAGAGCATTGTCGATGAAGCCAAGGGGCTGCTTGCTCTTGGTATTAAGGAGCTTATTTTGGTGTCTCAGGACTGTGGATATTACGGACTGGATCTTTATGGCAAGAAACACCTCACGACACTACTTCGGAAATTATCATGTATCAAAGGTGACTTCTGGGTACGGGTTCTCTACGTCTACCCCGAACACATTGGAGAAGATCTCCTCTCGGTTATGACCTCTTCGGATAAAATTTGTCGATACTTGGACATACCTTTGCAGCATGGCAGCAGCAAGATTCTCAAAGCTATGAAAAGACCTTCCGATATAGACAGAACACTTCGCAAAATTGCTGATATCAGGTCATATGTGCCTGATATGACTCTGCGTACCACTTTTATCGTCGGATTTCCCGGCGAGACGGATTCCGACTTCGATGACCTTGTTGGTTTTGTGAAAAAAATCTCTTTTGATCACGTTGGCGTATTTGAGTATTCGAAGGAGCCTGGAACTTTTGCTTATGACTTGCCAAATCAGCTCCCGTATAGAGTCAAGCGTGCCCGTCGCAATAAAATTATGGAGCTCCAAGAAAAAATTTCCGCGAAAAACAATGCGGCTCTTGTCGGGCAAACTCTCAAAGTGCTTATCGATGCGCCCGGCATTGGTCGCTCTCAGCGATTTACGCCCGATGTGGACGGCGTGATTCGTATTGAAAATGCGGAGAAACTACGTTTAAATGACTTCTGTTATGTCGAAATAACCGGATCGGATTCTTATAACTTATCGGGGCGTAGCGCAGTTGGCTAGCGCGCAAGGCTGGGGGTCTTGAGGTCGCAGGTTCAAGTCCTGTCGCCCCGACCAAACTCTCGAACTTAGCCCCGCCTTGGCGCGGAGTAGCCGAAGCAAAGCGCGCCCTTACCAAAAAAACTTTCGGATTTTCATCTCGAAAGTTCATTTTTTGTCGCGCCTCTCGTCAAATTACTCTACAGGTTACCGCTCAGACTGCTTGAAATAAATACGGTTCTAAAATCTCCTCCAACGAAATCTATTGGGTGAATCGCCTGTACATCCATCCAATTAGCGAATGTCGAGGCGCTACCTTCCGGGTTCGGCTCTATCGCTTCAGCTCCAGCTTCGTTATACACAAAATTTACTAATTCACTGCAGTAGAAAGCCTCCGTTCCTTCTTCAAAGTTGAAATCATAAGGCTTTCCCAGTTGGGAATATGCGTACTCAACTGCTGCGTCTATGATTGCCGAATTCCCTTGCCTAAGACGTACTACTATCATCGTGTCGTAAGTTTCAAACACCTCTTCCATCGAAATTGTCTCGACTCCTTCCGCATGAGAATGAATGAACTTGTCGTCTCCGACATAAAGCATTGTGTGTGTTACCGGCCCACCTATTGCAACCGAACTCAATGCTTTGAAATTCCCTACCAACACGACATCTCCTTTTTGCAAAATCTTGCGTGCCGCTTTCAAATCTTCGTCGCTCAGATAGTTCGGTCTGTCGTGTATCTGTATATCGCCGAGTTCGTACATTACGCTAGCTATCACCTTATCCTTAACGCTTGCGTCCTCTGGAAAATTGTCAACGCTGTATTCCAAGGAAGCATCTACCGATAGTGGCGGCATAAACATATATAGTGGTGGTATTGCCGCTACCACGAATGCAATTCCAAATGATAGAAACAGATGCTTTAATTGCGTTTTGGTTTTCATGTTTTTTGTTTGTTATCCTAAGCTCTTCCTCATAATCGCAGCCTCTAATAAATCATCTTCAAAATCCATGCCAAGTCCGTGCTTAACCATAATATTTGAAGTCAAATTCCTATGCAAGAAGTGTCTGTCTTTTTGCGGGCCTAGTTCAATCCCAAGGATCTCCTCGCAAAGCTCTATATCCAGCATTATTTCGCGCGCCCAATCGTATTTTTTTGCAAACAACATGATGTTCTCCTTGTTTACGAATTTTCCCGCATGAGAGAGTTCCCATTTGAGAGTCTTGAAATGAGCGTTTAATGTCTCTGTCATACCTTTTGCGCGAACTTCCTTCAGCCCTCTTCCGGTTCCTATAAACTCCGGCGGTATACCCATTGAATAGCACGCTGCCGTGAACTTAATCGCCCTAGGCAGTGCTACTTCTCCCACCCCTCTGCTGTAGCCTAGCAGCCCTATGTGCTGCAATCTTTCGCGCCTGTTTGGCACGAACTGAGCCATCCGATTGATCATCGGTGCGAATTTCTCGATTGTAGGCCTGTAAAAATTCTTGAATATGTCGTTTAAGACTTCCATGGTCTGGAACTCATCATCACCGAACTTGACCGGCTTTACTTTTGTCAGCTTTTTCTCGATGAAATCGAGTGCTTTTTTTACGTCTTGTATCGGATAGTCGTACTTGAAAGCCGATTGTATTGTCACTGTCTTAGCCCCTTCATACTGAGGCAGACTGTTTTCGATATTGTCCGGATTTATACCTCCCCTAAAAGGCAACGATCCTGTGCCAACAATTGGATATACCGGTATACCGAATTCTTCTTCTACTTTGTACATTTCACGCAGTGCCATTCTTGTGGCTAGCATCGCCGGTGCAAATCCTGCATTAAGCGCCGGGTCTGATCTCGCGATGAAAACCCTCAAATAAGCAGGGTTTTCGCCCCACATCTCCCTGTGACCTACTATATAGTCCCTAAGTATCTTTGCGCATCCTGCCAAATCTTCTACGCTTTCAAAAATCGGGATCATATGTACGTACCCCTTTCCAAACATATTCTCGCCAAAAGTCTCTTCATGCAGCTTCGCCGTCTTGCGAAAAGTCTCTTGGACGTGAAGCATCTGAGCCGCTGAAGTTGTCATCGGCAATATGAACTCGAATACAGGTGGCGTGTATACCTGTAAAGACTTGGTAAACTCTGCTGCCGACAGAACGCTCATGTAGGCCCTCGCCAGCTTAAAAGTCTTCTCTTCCCATATATTCGGAATCCTTATCGTTATGAACTTGTCTCGACCAACCTGTTTTTGTTTGAAATCCTTGAGATGTTTTGACATCAGCCTCTCGATCATCGCTTCGTCCGCAAATTTCCCTTCCCAGTCCCACATGTACTCGTCGCAATCCAGCGTAAAAAAGTTCTGATAGACCTCATCAGTCTCCTGCCTCGACTCTACGAACGCACTATCATTCCAAAAAGGCACAGACGCATTATCCGGGTGTTGCGTACCCATGAGAATGGGGATCGTTCTGTTTGGATTTGGATTGAACATTGGCTTCTAATGTACAGGCAATAAGTATAGAGACGCAAGATGACAATTATAGCCGAATAATTTCCTCTGTTTCTTCCATCATTTCGGAGTATTTTTCATCTGTCTCATGCGTGTATCCAAGCAAGTGAAGTACTCCATGGATGAATAGAAATTTCAGCTCTCTATCCAAGTCTTCGGACTGTCTTTTTGCTGTTTTTATCGAAATGTATATTTCACCAAGCATGTTCTCACCGGGGAATTTTTCGCTCTCACTGTAGGCGAACGAGATGACATCTGTTGGCTTGTCCTTCCCGCGATACTCGCGGTTCAGCTCTTGTATAGTCTTGTCGTCTACGATGGTAAGACTGATTTCGCCCTCAGCATTAAGATGTCTTTTTTGAATTTTCGGCAGCAGTTTCTCGAAGATTGTTTCGTCTACTGTGTCTCTTGTCTGGTTTGAGTAGGTGAGGTTTATCATAGTCCTTGCCAAAGTTTTTCGTATATATCCCATTCGGATTCAGTGGTTTCCCAGTTAGCATAGATAGCAACTCCCGTGAATGCGTCACGTGTCGTACGCTTGTTATTTAATCCTGCGATGATACCGTTTAGGCCCGTTTCCATGTTTTCCACTTCCGGGTCGAAGCTTTCTTTGTCATCTTCGTAAGTTGGTATGCCAATCAGAAGCTCTTTGCCATATGGCGCCAAGACCTGAGACAAATATATAACTTGTTGCTCCACAAGCCACTCGTAGTGCTCAGAGTCACCTAGAGACGTGTCGTATGTCATAACGACTATTTGATCCACTATCTCCGCCGACGCCTGGAAATATTCCGTCTCCCAATAGCTTTCGATGGTTTGATCCAAAATAACTCCAACGACATCGCTCACAAGAGTAGGCTGCCATTCATCTGTCGCTATCGAAATAAAAGTTTCGTCTCCAAGTTTGTCTCGTGTTTCTTGAAGCAGGTCCAAAAAACCCTGATCGTCGTGCGGAACAGGTTCAATATCATAATGTATCCCTGCATATCCTGTTTCGGAAACAAGTTTTGCGCATGTTTCTACTATATTGGACCGTATTTCCGGGTCGTCTATATCTATATCCGATCTAATTTGACCGAGCCACGCAAGAGGAACAACCTCCGGATTCTTGGCTGTCAGTATGTCTATGAACTCTTCTGCGAATTTGTACCGCTCCTCCGGGATAGTTCCATCACTATCTATAGGGCCAGTGTGAACGTAGACGTATTTAATGTCGTATTTGGCGAGCTTGAGAGCTAAATCTTCTACAACACTCGTGTCCTGCTCATTACCAACCCATGCGTGCTTAATCCAAAGTCCGTTCTCACCTCTGTTAAACTCTTCGCCTGAGCTAGATCCATGCAGCCCAACCAAGAAATACCATGCCAAGAACAACAACAATATGGATAGCAGGACCGTATACTTAATGATTTTTTTTAACGCTTTTACCATCAGAGGCATCTTACAGGTCATTAAGTTGACTGGCAATCTCGTAGACAGCTATGCCAAAAGCGGTCGCTACGTTAAGTGACTCTTTGATTCCATACATTGGTATATGTACGATTTTGTCCGACTGCGCCAAGACTGAGTCCTTTACACCATTTATTTCGTGTCCCACAATTAAGCAAGTTTTTTTTCTGTATTTTGCCTTCTTGAATATTTCGCTTTGACTGTTTTTCTCTAGCGCGACTATCTGATAGCCCTCCTCTCTCAGCTTTTTAACAAGCCGCAGCGTATACCGTCTATATTCCCATGGAACAGTATCTTCCGCCCCTATTGCAGTCTTCGTAATCTCTCTCCTTGGAGGAGTTCCCGTCATGCCACATAGATATATCTTTTTCACTCCTGCGCCATCACAAGTGCGAAAAATAGCTCCAACATTGTGAAGACTTCGTATGTTATCAAGCACAACGATTACCGATCCTTTTTTGTCAACTATGCAACTATCCAAACTGGGTTTTTTCTTTTTGCTAGCCATTCAGAGAGCATTGATTATTCGAATTATTTTTCGAGCATAAAAATACCATTTCATTGGCGCACGCGCCAGCTACCTTGTGATATCGCCTATAGATTTTCGCCCTAGAACCAGCCTCTTTTGCTTAGTCGATTAGACACTCAGCAATACAAAACGCACCACGTCAAAACCATGTTTCCCGCCACAAACCTGCATAGCGAGCATGTGTCCTAGTTCATATCTCATTTCCGCCTATCCAAACAGCATAGACAGCCTGTCTATTTTGTCTAGACAGCAAGGTAGACATGTCCAGACAGCTCGTCTACTGCCTAGGCTTTAAGCCTCTTTCTGGACTAGTCACTAGTAGACATCAAGTAGACACGCCGTCTATTTTGTCTAGACAAGTTGTCTGTCGGTGATTAATATGTATTTGGGTATAAATAAAAATGAAAAATGAGTGATTCGTACACAGTAGATCGGAAATCGGCTTCAGAGGCACTTGGCATATCGCTTAGGACGCTGGACCGTTATATACGCGGAGGACGGCTTACGGCGCGTAAAATTAATGGTTTTATCAGACTCAATGGGAACGAGGTCAAATCTTTTAACTCCGGCTATGTTCCACGAGCTGATGTTGGCGATCACGAGATGGATGATTCTCATCGCATACATCGTTCTATCAATAACTTTGCCGCTCAAGATGGTCCGGCAATTGACGTGCATGCGGAAGTTGGACGCATTTTGGGCGAAGACGTAGTCAAGGAAGATAAGTCTGAGAGCGTTTATGAAATTCTTTTTAAAGAGGCACGGGATGATATTAAGGAATACCAACAGAAGCTTGAAATAGCTAATTACAGAGTCGGTCAACTTGAAGCGCAAGTCCAACACTCTGTTCCTCTACTTGAATTCAAGGCCGAAGGCAGGAAATCCGAAGCCAAGGTTGAAAAAATCAAATCTATTGCGAGGAATTACCTGCAGACTGCTAAATCACTCGAGAATCAATTGGAGCTGGAAAAAGTGAATTCGAAGGTTTATATAATCCTTCTCGCTGTCATTCTGGGACTACAACCAATTCTTTGGTGGCTTTTGCAGAAATAGCATTAGGGCCTAGATTTTTTTCTGTATCAGTGTGATAAAAATACCAAGCATTACGAATCCAAAAAATGCTTCTATTGAGGTTAGTATTTTCCCTGCTAATGTCATCGGTACGAAATCCCCGAATCCCAAGCTTGTCAGGGTAATGATAGAGAAGTAGATGTAATCAAACCAGTGCCCTCCGAGGCCTGAAACCATTTTGTGCTGCTCTGCGACAGGCAGGTCTATCAAGAAATATAAGAAAGCTACTACAAAGCTAAAAGCTAATGCAGTTATTCCCCATCTAACGAAACTGTCGCCATATAGACATGTAAGTTGCAGCAGTTCGTATTCGAGCCAACTTCCGTATTTTTTTTCGAACCAATATGCGTTTTTCCTAAAAATCATCTTCCTTTCATAAGATTTCTTGCGGCTCTCTGCAAAGTCTTTCTTCTCGTATATGATCTCGAGCGAGCTGTAACAACGCTCCATTAGATGGTAAAAATCCGCAATCTCCATGCCTGAGAATCTTGCCCTCTCCTCTTTGTATTTCTCTTCCTGCTTCTGGAATTCGATGTCCATTCTTGTATAAAACTCCCTACACTCTTCCGTATCGTAAACCAAGTGTGCTTTGAGCAAGCTAACTAAGAGGTAATAGTAGCAAAGCCCTCTTTCCGTGTAGTCCGACCTGTCCAACTCCTGTAATTTATCTTCAAAAACAGTACGTAACTTCGCATACTGATTGAAGTCTCCGCGCTGTTCGATAATGTTAATTGCTTCTTTGAAATCCATGAGGTGCTTTTTGTAGTTAGGACTTAGGGGTTTTGTTCCATGGAGCGCTTCGCGCAGGTTAGTTTTAGACATAATTTTATCTGTATATTATACCTGTTTTTGCCCAATAGGTCAATCTGTTAGGGTAGACTTGTGGCCTTCCAGCTTAGATAATGCTTTTTGGTCGCTTCTACTACAAACTACTGACTATTTATGATTGGTGTTATAGATTCCGGCTTCGGCGGACTCTCTGTGCTCAAAGGGCTGCTATCGGATATGCCTGAGTACGATTATGTTTACCTTGGCGATAGCGCTCGCGCACCTTATGGATCGCATAGTCGTGAGACAATTACCAGATTCTCCGAGGAGATTGTTGAGTTTCTTTTTGATAGAGACGTGAAACTCATCATAGTGGCATGCAATACCATATCAGGACTTGCTCTAAGGCATTTGCAGAATAAATACATCGTTGATGCAGGGCTGAAAGATAAGAAAAACATACTTGGTGTTATATTCCCATTTTCAGAGGAGGCTGCTACAAAAACAAAAAACAAGCGAGTTGGCGTCGTTGGGACCAAAGGCACGATAAGTTCTCGTGCCTATGAGACTGAAATTCTGAAGATTGATCCTGAAATAGAGATTTTTTCAATGCCATGCCCTCTCCTTGTTCCTTTCATTGAGGAAGGCTGGCATGACAAGCCCGAGGCCAAAATGGTCCTCAAAAAGTATTTACGCCCGATGAAAAGTCGGCACATCGACACCTTGATCCTCGGATGTACTCACTATCCTCTCATGATGCGTGATTTTAAGAAATATATGGGAAGCAAAGTGCATATTGTCGGAGATGGCTCGGTCTTGGCAAAAAGCCTAAAGGACTACCTCAAGAGGCATCCCGATATAGACAAGTCTTTGTCGCGTAATGGCAAACGCACTTACATGACTACCGACGATCCTATTAAGTTCAAGAAAATGGGCGAAAAATTCCTTGGACATCCTATCCCAAAGATTGAGATGGTGAATGTTGAGGGGGGGGATGGTAAGTAGGACTTAGGATTTAGGACTTAGGGGGTAGTTGGTGGTTTTTATTCCCACTCAATCGTTCCAGGTGGCTTATTCGTGATGTCGTAGAAGACGGCTGAGATATTTGGCAGCTGCATGAGCTTTTCTGCGAGGCGCTGTACGCCATCCCACGGAAGCTCTGTGAAATTGGCTGTCATTGCCTCTGTTGAGCTGACCGGCCTTATGACTATCGACTCCTTGCCTTCTGCGTTGATGCTGATTGGCAACAGAACTGTTGGACACTGCCATACGAGACCTTCCTTGTCGGTTTCTCGGATAAAATCCATGACGAGTTGATCTGCTTCCTGAAGCGTTGCGATACGTTCTTCGGTCAGATAGGAAGGTGTTACCGAGATTGACGTAATTGGGCCGCTTGCTGCAAACATAACCCTGTTAATTTCCGAATATTTGTTTGTGATTTGAGGAGACAACTTTCTGAGTTTTTCCCAGTCATGATCTCCTTCCAATATAGCAGGATGTCTGTAAGTCCTTTCGTCTCCTTGGACTCCGACAGATTGAATTGGCAAGACATTCGTCTTGTAGCCTTCTGCTTCTACCTCTGCGCTACATGACTCCGCCACCTCCGCACATAAGCACCTTACCGCTAATCCCGGGCCGGGGAATGGATGTCTGTCGACCATCTCGTCAGGCAGACCCAGTTTGCGTCCTACCATGCGAACTTCGTCTTTGTAGAGCTCTTTTATCGGTTCGATTATTTTGCCTTGGCGGATCATCTCTTCTATTTCCGGTACACGGTTGTGATGTGTCTTGATCTTGTCTGCGTTCTTTGTGCCACCCGACTCGATTGTATCAGGATAAATCGTGCCTTGCCCCAAGAGCCACTCATCCGGATTCAGATTAAGTTCTTGCGCAACTCTGCGTTGAATTTCCAGGAATTTGTCGCCGATGATTTTGCGTTTTTGTTCCGGTTCGTAAACGTTTTTGAGCGCCATAAAGTACTCTTCCGCCGCGTACTCAACGTGCAAATCTGTAACTCCCGCCGTCTTGAGGAATTTTTTGATCTCTTCGCTTTCGTTTTTGCGCATGAAGCCCGTGTCGACATACATCGCGTAGATCCTCTCAGGTCCGAGGGCTTTTGCGAGGAGAACGTACGCTACAGACGAATCGACTCCTCCAGATACGAGCATGAAGACTTTTTTGTCTCCGACTTTTTTTGTGATCGAATCCAGCTCGAGCTCTATGAATTTGTCTATGCTCCAGTCGCGATTTGCTCCTGTGATTTCCACAAATGATTCCAGTATTTGCATGCCGCATTCAGTATGGGTAACCTCAGGATGGAACTGCAGCGTGTAGATTCTTCGCTCTTCGTTGGCGGTTGCTGAAAACTGATCATCCGGCGTTGAGCCTAGCGCTTCGAACCCTTCTGGCAACTTACCTACCGAATCGAAATGGCTGGCGTAAACTTGGTAAGTTTTTTGTTCTAATTTGCTTAAAACTCCTGTGTTTTTTTGTACTGTGAATTTTGTCAGGCCGTACTCTCCGACACTGCCTTTTCGGACTTCGCCGCCAAGAGTTTTCATCGTTAATTGATGACCGTAACAAACTCCCAAAATCGGAATGCCAAGTTCGTAGATTTTCGGATCTGCTTTCGGCGAATCAGGAGCGTTGACCGACGCCGGACTTCCCGAAATGATTATGCCTTTGTAGTCTTTTAAATCTACCGCTTTTGTGTCCGCATCGATTATTTCCGAATAAACGCCGAGACGCCTAATGCGATTTGCGAGTAAGTGAGCGAACTGACTTCCGAAATCTAAAATTGCTATTTTATCCATAGTGGATTTATGAGGGTTTGATTCTACTTTTATAGGCCACGTTGCACGACTGTGATCGTGCGTGGATTCGGGTCGATATAGTTACCTGCTTTGTCGCGGATATTGCGCAAAATTATCTCGTAGAACTCTTCGTTTTGGCTAGTCATGCCTATTGTGTCTAGCCAAACATCCCTGCCAGAACAGGTTATAGTGTCTATGTAGACAGTGTCTGTCTCTGATGCTGCCGTGTTTGTGTCCGTTATTGCGTAAGCAAAAGGATCTGAGGCTGTATCGCAATCCAGAGGCTCGTTGAACCCTATCCAAATTTTGTTAAGTTCTACGATTTCATGCGAGTGAATTCGCGGCTCCGTTTCATCGGGAATTATAGTTAGTTCGAAGCGTTGGTCTGTGCTCAGGCCTGTTGATAAATATGCGTGTTCTTCATGAGTCGTAAAACTCTCACTTTCGAGCGTCGAACCTTGAGGAGTATGAATAATTATTTCGTAATTGTCCGCCTCCGTCCCTGGTTGCTTCACCAGATCCAGTGAATATGTGCCGTCTTCAATAATGCTTATCGGTAATGTGTACTCGAATTCAACGGTTTTTTCTTCAGTCTTGGACAAATATATTATCTCGCCTAAAGATTTATAGTTGCCTTTTGACTCTTCGGTTTTGTCCGTGATTTGAGTTGCCTCTGACGGTATATATGCACGGAGATATCCTTTGTAGTCACCGCTTAGCGGAATGTTTTCTCCGCCGAAATGATCCATCGTGACTTCTAGATTGCAAACAATTTGATCTTCCTGAATATCAACTTCGTACTTGATGTTGCGAGCCATATATCTGTCGTTTTTCATCCCGCCCAGATTAGCTTCGCTTACTGCAAGTAAGTCTTCGTAATCTTCCGGCATCGTGCCTGACCATCCGAGCCTTATCGCCTTTGATTCCAACCCTTCGTCTGCGAACCAAAGAATTACGTGCTTTTCATCGAGATTTTTTGCGATTAGGGCTGAGAAACCTCTGTACTTGAAAGGGCTCAGGATTGCGTTTTTTATGATGTCTTTTGCGACATCTTTCATGATGTCTTTGCGACCATAAATTTCTTCCGCGTCGTGCCTGTTTATATCTGATACTTCAGCTGAAAGCGTTTCGAATAAATTGTTCTCCGTGAGCTCGAAATCGCCCGCCTTAACCGGACCGTATAGTCCAACCAAGCTTTCGAGCATAGTGAAGTCTATTGCAACTATGCCGTCTATCTCAGACTCAGGCTGAGTAATGTGATAGAAGTCTAACATCTCTTGCGCCGAATCACGGAAATCCACGTAATAGTTGGTATCACGAAATGTGTAGCCTCCGTATGTCGGGCCACCCAGTAGCTCCTGCATTGGATAGTGTGGTGGATCTATGTATTCGTGCTCATCTACCTCTCCGTACACGTCGTAGAACTGAATCCCCGGAATCCCGTGATTTATAGTGAGTACTCCGTAAGCCGATATGAACCCTCCCGTAGGCCTAATCTCGTAATTGTTTTGGAAAAGTATCAAGTACGTCCTGCTTCCGAAAATCGTACCTGTCAAATTGCATATGTTTGGAAGAAATGTCTTAAGTGGACCGAGCGCATAAATTGCTACCAGCATTAGCGTCGCCAATACCGCTACGACAGAGTATATTGCGATTTTTAGTTTGCTGCTGATTTTATGCTTCTTTGGCATAGTATCTTCGTTTGTGACTCCTTAGTTTTAGCGTTTTTTCAGGCAATTTGTAAGGTTACGAGGGTTGATAGAGTGAGTGTTTTATGCTATAATTCATAGATAAATTTTTAAATAAAAATAAAATGCCTTACGAAGAGCCTAAATCGCAGGTAGAAGTACAAGAGCATTTGGCAGAGAAACCTGCTTGGAAAATGACAGATGATGAGCTAAAGGCTGCGCTTACTACTCTGGGAAACAAAGCTTTTGCTGTTAGTTCAAACAGCCCGTCTTTTACGGCTGCTATGGCTGAAGGATTTTATGGCAAGAAATTCGCAGAGCTTAATGCCGCTCAACAGAAAATAATTATCAATGTCGACTTGCGAGTAAGGAGGCATGGTATCAGCACGCCAAAAATGCACACTGGTGATAAGTTCAATATTTATGCGAATAGCGGCAGCTTCGAATTTGGATTCCAGCTTGATGGCGCGGCCACAGAAACAAAAGTGGATTTATTTACTCCTGATAAGGCAACTGCTAAAGCGGCTTTAGAGCATGCACGCCTTAATGAGGAAATCCTGACTACTACTTCCGCAATCGAAATTGCCAAAGATACAGGTAGCGTTGTTGCTATAATGAGATCCTTGGGCTTGGATCCTACTTTTGCAGGACGCAAGGCGTTTCTAAAGACCCATCCTGGCTGTTTAGCTTTTATTAATTCTAAACTCACCACCTCTATATCTAATGTTGATACGGGTTATAAGGGTACGGCGGCTCAAAATATAGCTTTTGCCGAGTGGCTTGGGAATAATTACGAAGGTTTGCTTGGTAGAGAGCAAGGCACAGTTGGCAGTCCACAAGGCGCAGACATCGGACCACAGACTGGGTCGGTGGATGCTGATGACGTGGCTGATGACGATACTTCTGATCTGACTGGGACTCACACTGTTGATGAACCTGCTGCTCAGCCTGACGACGCTACTGCTACCGTTGCAGACAACGGACCACAGACGGGACCAGATGCTCAGCCTCCTGCCGCTCCAATTCAAGGCACAGTTGGCAGTCCACAGAATGGGCCAGTAGTGGCTGATGATGAACCAGCGGAGCCTACTGCTCGCGAGCAAAAACGAGAGAAGCGCGAGACTAGACAGAGGCAAGTTGCTTTCGATAGGCAGTGGAAGAGATTTTTAAAAAACGAGATTAAGGATGACGCCCTTACTGAGACTGCAGAGTCTATTTTGCCTGGCTCTACCGCTGAAATGTTTCGTGTCGATAAAATGGTTGATGCTGACGACATACACTATGGTAATTTGATATTTATTCGCCTCAAATACGCTGGCACCGAGTCGGTGCAAGGCTTACTGGTTACGACTACAGAGGAAAGTCCTTACGACCTTGTGATACTTGGCGGTGGTCGTGGTGCGACTTCAGATCAATTTTCTACTCTTGCCGAGGCTCTTGCCGCACCTTTGCATGCGCTTGAACCGGAACCGTTTACAGCGGGGCAAGTACGAGAAGTCACCACTACTAATTTTGATACCTTGGTCAAAGGCTATGATGGAGTGTCTCTAGTTGCTTTTGGCGAAGATGGGCGTGAAACGGCTAGACAGTTCGCACTTGCCTCTGGTAACGAGGCTGTAAACGTTGTTGTTTTCGCAGATCCATCGCAGATTTCTGAGCCAATTAAGAGCGCATGGCTCTCCGGCAATGAAAGCGGATTCAGATTTTACAAAGACGGCAAATGGCAAGGTGGTGTCGTGCCCACATCTACTTCTATTGACGACCTGAAGGCAGCTGCTCCTGAGACTACTCCTTAGGCTGACAATTCTGTGAACCTTTTTATTACGAACTCTTTTTTAAGAGCTTCCAAGAACCAACCGGCCTGAGGACCGGAGTCTTTTCCCAGAAGTGCTAAGTATATCGCTTGGAACGCGTCCCGAGGCTGCAACGGTGATGCTTTTCTGATCTTGTGGATTTCTGCGTGGAGGTCTTCGCCTTTTAGATCCGCGCCTTTCATCGCTTCCGCTATATGGAGTAAGAATTGTTTCTGGTCTTGAGACAACTCAACTGACGGCGCTACTTCTTGCACCTCAAATACGAAGTCTTCCGGTGCGTATGAGTCCAGCCACTTTTTGCCGTACTTCACTCGCATTGCCACTTCTTCTTTGTCTTCCACTGTTAGCTTGCTACCTTTTATCTCTGCTATTTCCTTCTCCGCGTCCATGTGCGGCATTTGCAGGAAGAAAATAACTCTCGTGAATCGTGGCAAATAATGCTTGACCGGTTTGGCGTCGCTGATTTGAGAGTAGTGAAAAAGTCTTCCATGGTCCGGGATTTCCGGCTCCGAGGCGAAATACTGCTCCGATGCTTTGTCGTGCTGATCGAATAGAACCGGGACTGTTGATCCCTCCGGGTTGAACTCGATCGGACGTTTTGGGTGCTTCTGAATCATCAAAAATCTTAGGATCTCAGGTGGCAATAATTCCCCGATAGCTTTTGCTGTCGCTCCTTCACCTTTTGATGAGCTCATTTTCGCGCCACCTGTTAAGAAAAATTCGTAAGGTATGTTGTATGGAACCGGCATCTCCAGTATCTCTTTGCAAATCCTGACGGAAATGTCGTGAGATCCTCCTGCTGCGTTGTGGTCTTTGCCCGATCCCTCAATCGTAACCGGCAATCCGGACCATTTGACCGCCCACTCTACTTTCCAAGGCAGTTTGCTGCGTCCATCGTATGGATTTATCTCGCCTTCGTGTCCGCATCCTTGCGCCCATGACACCATGTCAGGCATGCATTTGTATGTTACTTTGTCGCCTTTGATGCCTGTGACTTTTGTCGTGCCGACTTTGCCGCATTTTTCACATATTACCTGCAACGGGTACCAGTCGTCGGGTTTTTCGCTGCCGCTAACTTCTTTGTAAATTTGGCGGATTTCGTTTGGATGGGTCAGGACTTTTTCTATCCATTTATTATAGGTCCCGTTTTGGTATAGATCTTTTGCTCTTATAATTTTTGGGTCGAAGCCTACGGCCTTTATTACGCTCAAGAACTCCTCACCAAAGTATTCGGGATAGTTCTTGAAATCAGGATCCGGCGATGGAACCGTATAAAGTGGCTGCCCCATGTACTGCTTGTATTTATCCTGATCCAAGTAGACAGGTAGTCCGTCCATCGGATCGAAGTCGTTGAACTCAAAGTAGTATTCCGCTTTTTTGCCGCGTTCGCGAAGTGCCTGTGCAATGATACCATGTATGACTACTCCTCGAAGAGATCCTATGTGGACACGTCCGGACAGCGTCTTCTCATCACGGATTACGAATGTGTCTTGGTCGGGATATTTGGCTATTATGTCGTCTGCGATTTCGTCTACCCAAAACATGGTTAGTAGGATTTAGTCAGTAGTCGGTAGTCAGTAGTATAGTACGTTTTTTGCAAAAATCTAATACCAACATGGCATAGCTGCTACATCTAAAACGATACTGGGATCGGGCCACTGCTGGTTGGTGCGCCTTCGTACTTACGTTGTTTTTCCACGTCGTAAAAACGCATCTGTTCCTTTTTGAACATGAGCTCTATTTTGCCGATAGGACCATTCCTGTGCTTGCGGATATACAAATCCGTAACTCCTGCGCGCTCTGTGTCCTCTTCGTAATAATCTTCGCGATACATCATCAGTACCAAATCTGCATCCTGCTCGATTGCTCCAGACTCACGCAGATCGGACAGTTGAGGGATCTTGCTTGGGCGTTGTTCTACAGCACGCGATAGCTGAGATAGCGCAATGATTGGTATGCGAAGTTCGCGAGCAAGCGATTTAAATGATCTGGATATCTCCGAGATCTCTTGAACTCTGTTTGTAATGGAAGATCCTCCTTTGCCTGCACTCATAAGTTGCAGGTAATCAACTATGAGAAGATCTAATCCGTGTTCGGACTGCAGGCGGCGTGCTTTTGCTCTAAGTTCCGCGATCGATCCTCCAACTGAATCGTCTATGAATATTTTGGACTGATTTAGCTCGTCCATTATCGATCCTACTCTTGCGAAATCTTCTTCTGTTAAACGTCCTGTTCTCATCTTCCAAGAATCTACTGCAAGGAGAGAGCAGAACATTCTCTCTACAAGTTGCTCTTTGGACATTTCCAGAGAGATGATACCTACCGATTTTCCCACCTTTGATACGTTCTGCGCTACGTTCAAAGCAAGGGCTGTTTTACCCATTGATGGTCTTGCGGCCAGAACAACCAAGTCTGACGGCTGAAGTCCGGATAGCATATTGTCCAAAGACTTGAAGCCGGTAGGGATTCCTCTGTATTTGTCCTTCGCTTCCGGGTCATGCAGGTCTGATATCTTCTCGTAAGTTTGAGCGAGAATGTCCTTGATGTGTACGAATTTGTCTTTGAGGAATGTGCGGGAGACTGAAAAAATAGTCTTCTCAGCCTCTTCGATCAGTTCGTCGATTTCTTCGTTCTCTTTAAATCCAAGTGTAGTTATCTCCTGACCAGCCTTGATAAGTTTGCGGAGTGTGGACTTCTGTTTGACGATCACTGCATACTGCACTATGTGTGATGCCGTTACGACTTCGTTAATCAGCTCTGTCAGGTATGCGTTACCTCCGACTTTGTCCAGCTCGTTATTCTCTCTGAGGTAGTTACTGAGCATCAAGATATCTATTGGCGACCTTTTTGAAAAAAGCTCCAAAACGCCATTGTAAATCGTGCGATGGTTGTCGTAATAAAAATCCTCTACGTCGATCATGTCTGCGATCTTTATGATCGCGTCTTTATCAAGCAATAGGGAGCCGAGTACTGACTTCTCGGCCTCTAAATTATGCGGCGGCACTTTCAAATCCTGCGGCATTTTTGTTTAGTAGTGGTAGGGATTTCGTACTTTACTCTTTTACATATGCTATGCAATATTTTGGACTTCCTAATTTGAGCGATTTGTTTTTTTAATAAAAATTTAAGGTCTTTATGATACAGGGCGTAGCATATGGATGATTTTGGCGAAAATCTGGCGGCTGAATATCTCTGCGGAATTGGCTATAAGATTCTTGAGCGAAATTTTCGTTATAAAAATTTTGGCGAGGTCGACCTGATTTGTATGGATGGTGACGAGGTCGTCTTCGTAGAGGTAAAGAGGCGATCTTCCGATGCATGCGGCACGCCTGAGGACTCGATAGATTGGCGTAAAATCTCCAAAATTGCTCGTATTGCCGAGATTTATTTGGACATCACGAAACCGTGGCGTATTGACGCCGTTCTTGTTTTGGGGAGGGAGATTACGCACTTACAAAATGTGTTATAATCGACCTGTAATAATAAAGGAGCCTTAACAAAAATAAAAATGCGTAAAAAACTTATATTAATGGTTGTTTTGGTGCTCGTCCTTGGAGTTTTTGTCTTCTCGCTCTTCTTGAAGGGAGCTTCCGGAAGTGTTGTTTTGATATCCGATGTTTTTCCTTATCAGGCTCAATTTGTTTCCGATTCCGATGTTGTTTCTTACGAATGTGATTCCTCGACATGCACTTACTCTCTCGACATTGGAGAGTACGCATTTTATGCAGACAAAGAAGGGTATTATGTGGTGCAGGACAGTTTTTCTGTTGAGAAGGATGGCGTCTATGAAACCACTGTTGAATTAGTCGTTATACCGAGTCTCTCCGCCGGCGACCTCTCCAAAGCCGATGTAGACGAGTCCATATTTGAGTTTTGCTACGGAGACACTTATGACTGCGATCTCTCCGATTTGTTTTATTTGGAAACCGACCCTACTACGGAATACGTTACTCTCTGGGAAGGAGAGATTAGGCGAGGTACTTTCACCAAGGGCATGCTTGACGCTATGATCTTTGTTAAGCCGGATTTGACTGGAGCTGTCGTTTATGATCTGACTAGCTTTGATGCTTATTTCGTAAATTTCCTTGAAGACACAAGAAGCTATCTGTTTACTCTTGAAGGACTCAGCGAGGTTATGTTCGCAGGGGATTCATACATAGTCGATGCCGGGTCTTTGTACTGGTTTTCCGATGGTGAGCTTGGAAAACTGCCTTTTAATTGGGGTCTTCCTCAAACCACTTACGCGGATGGCCATCTGTACTTCTTGGCCGACGCTTCCGAGCTTGGCGACGAGACTGCCGTAGCCGGCACTGTCGTTGGAAGTTATGATGGAAATAGCGTGTACGTTATCGTTGACGGTCTTGATATTGATGTTGCCGAATCGTTGATCGTTAGTAGTGGGGAGTCCGTTTATGTAAAAAGTGGTGAATCTATTTTCGAACTAAGGGAAGAGTAGGAGCTTCGAGTGGTTTTTTCATAAAAATTTAATGTTGGTGTGTTAATACTGGCGTATTACATCTTAAAAATGTTTTATGCCTACTGTGACTTTTTCTGCAGTACTTAGCGGTTCCGATGCCTCTATTGTGCGTGTTGAAACCGAGCTGGCACGTGGACTGCCTTATTTTGTTTTTGTCGGACTTGCGGATACCACCATTTACGAAGCCCGTGACCGTATCAAAGTCGCAATACAGAGCAGTGGGTTTGATTTTCCCAGATTTCGCAAAGTTGTGAACTTGGCGCCGTCTAATATACGCAAGAGGGGGACTCAGTTTGATCTGCCTGTTGCAATTGGACTTTTGGTGGCGTCCAAACAGTTAGTATCGCGTGAGATTCTAGAGTCCAGTGTGTTTGTTGGCGAACTTGGTCTTGATGGGACTATAAGAGGCGTTCCCGGCACTCTCTCTATGGTTATGGCGGCGCGTGAAGCTGGATTCAAAAGGATTTTTGTTGGAGATGATCGTGCTCCCGAGGCTAATTTGGTCTCCGGTATTCAGGTCTTTGCTCCGCGAAATCTCAAAGAACTTGTCTCTTATATCAAAGGAGATGTTGCTTTGAGCGAATCACGCAATCTAATGGTGAAATCCGGCGTGCGCAAACCCGGCATCCCTATAAAAGGCCACGCTGTCGTCCAACGTGCCCTCAAAATTGCCTCGCTATTTCGCCACCACATTGTGCTTGTCGGACCGCCGGGCATGGGTAAAAGTCTGCTCGCAAGAAGTGCTGCCGGGCTCATGCCGCCACTGAATTCTGATGAAATTTGTGAAGTTGTTCGCATCCAATCCGCTTTTGACAATCACCCTTGCGGACTTAAGGTTTTTAGACCTTTTCGAGAGGTTAGTCATACTGTTTCCGTATCAACTCTAACAGGTGGTGGAGCCAAACTTAAAGCCGGCGAAATGAGTCTAGCTCACAAAGGGATTCTGATGCTTGATGATTTGCATAATTTTTCGCGTGCACATATTGAAGCTTTGATTAAGCCTATGGAGGAGAAGAGTGTACTTGTTTGCGCTGGAAGGAAAAAGGTTCGTATGCCTGCGGATTTTATGATGATCGCAACGATGAATCCATGCTTGTGCGGAAAAAGATCGTCTGTATCTCAAGTGGAGTGTAGTTGTGGTGAGTTTTCTTTGAGAAAATTTTCTTCGAAATTCCCTGCTGCTTTCTGGGACAGGGTAGACATGGTCTTAGAAGTACCTGCGCTTGATGAAGACGATATTTGCGCGGATGATGTGCTTGATTCATGCGCGAATAGCGATGATGCCTTGGAGAGACAACATAGACGGCTTGCAAACTGCTCCGCCAATTACAATGGAGAGCTGACGATCTCGGATGTCGGTCATTTATGCAAAATGAGCATGCGTGGAGATGACCTGATGAAGAAGGCCTTGAATGCAAAATTCGTGTCCGGACGAGGGTATTTTAATACTATCAAGGTGGCGCAAAGTATTGCTGATCTTGAAGGACATAACGAAATAGAGCCGCAAGACGTTGCCGAGGCGCTATCTTACAGGAGCAGATGACTTTTGACTCTTTGAACTTCCTAGGGCCTGTTCACGCTACAGAATCAGGGATGGAAGAGGGAAGTTTTGTTTGCGACAAGTCGTTTCTTACTGTATATTCCGAGACAAGAATATGCTTTTACTACAATACATAGTCAGCGGTTCGCTCCATTCAAGGTGATCTTTCAACGCTCACTGGCAGGGGCGTTTTTTTTTACAAAACATTTACAGCCATGAATAAAATCAAACCAAAAAAAGTTCTTATCTTGGGCAGTGGAGCCCTGAAAATCGGCGAAGCTGGTGAGTTTGACTACTCCGGCTCGCAAGCTATAAAAGCCCTGTCCGAGGAACGTATAAAAACCGTATTGGTAAATCCGAATATTGCCACAAATCAAACCAGTCAGGGTCTTGCTGATAAGATCTATTTTCTGCCTGTGAATCCTTATTTCGTAGAAAAAGTTATTGCCAGAGAAAAGCCCGATGGACTCCTCCTCAGCTTTGGAGGTCAGACCGCTCTTAATTGCGGTGTGGCGCTACATAAGTCAGGAGTACTTGCAAAATATAATGTCAAAGTCCTTGGGACTCCGGTATCTACTATTGAAACTACCGAGGACCGCGAGCTTTTTAACAAGGCTCTTGCTGAAATCGACATCAAGGTTCCGCGCAGCAAGGCTTGTGAGTCTGTCGAACGTGGTCTGAATGCCGCCAAGGTCATCGGCTATCCGGTTATTGTACGTGCCGCTTTTGCTTTGGGTGGTAAGGGCAGTGGTTTTGCTAATAACGAGGATGAACTCAAAGTTCTCCTCGAGAACGCCTTTGCTTACAGCCCGCAGGTTTTGGTAGAAGAGAACTTGAAAGGGTGGAAAGAGGTTGAGTACGAAGTTGTTCGCGACTCATACGACAACTGCATTACTGTTTGCAATATGGAGAATTTTGATCCCTTGGGGATTCATACCGGAGAGAGCATTGTGGTTGCGCCATCTCAAACTTTGACAAATAGCGAGTACCACAAGCTGAGAGAAATTGCGATTAAGACGATTAGGCATCTTGGTATCGTTGGTGAGTGCAATATCCAGTACGCGCTTGATCCTGAGTCAGAAGATTATCGCGTTATCGAAGTTAATGCTCGGCTGTCGAGATCTTCCGCTCTGGCTTCCAAGGCTACCGGTTATCCGCTTGCTCACGTTGCGGCTAAGCTAGCTCTGGGATATAGCCTGCCTGAAATCAAAAATGCCGTTACTAAAAATACAACTGCGTGTTTCGAACCTGCACTCGATTATCTGGCTCTTAAAATACCTCGTTGGGACCTTGATAAATTCAGGAAGGTTTCGCAAGAAATCACAAGTGAAATGAAGTCTGTGGGAGAGATCATGGCGCTTGGCAGGAGTTTTGAGGAGGTGATACAGAAAGGACTTCGAATGCTCCAAGTCGGATTCTATGGGCTGACCGGAAACGAGAGGCTTGGGATTTCTGCGGAGAAATTACAGCAAGAGATATCTGTGCCAACTCCAAAACGGATTTTGGCCATAGTAGAAGCTATCCACCAAGGATGGAGCATTGATAAAATCAACAAATTAAGCGGAATTGATAAATGGTTTTTGTCCAAAATCAAGAATGTTGTCGATACCGAGACAAAGCTCAAGGCAGAACGCCTATCCAAAGAGCTTGTTCTTAGTGCAAAGAAACAAGGGTTCTCCGATCGTCAAATTGGTATATGCACTGACAAAAGTGAACTCGCTGTTCGAAGCCTCCGAAAGAAATTCGGCATCACCCCCGTAGTAAAGCAAATCGATACCATGGCGGCGGAATGGCCTGCCAGTACGAACTATCTATACCTTACATATCATGGTGACAGAAGCGATGTCTCCAGAACCGGTCGCAAAAAAGTTATTGTCCTTGGCAGTGGTCCTTACTGTATAGGTTCTTCTGTCGAATTTGATTGGTGTTGCGTAACCGCGACGCAATACTTGGCGAAAGAAAAGATTGAGACGATCATGATTAATTATAATCCAGAAACTGTGTCTACAGACTATGATATTTGCGACAAGCTTTATTTTGACGAGCTTTCGCTTGAAAGAGTACTGGATATTTGTGATTTTGAAAAACCTCACGGTGTCATCATTTCTACCGGTGGGCAAATCCCTAACAATCTTGCCGTGAAGCTTGATAAGGAGAATGTCAAAATCCTTGGAACCAGTCCTAAGGATATTGATCGCGCCGAGAACCGTCATAAATTTTCCGCGATGCTCGATAAGCTTGATATTGATCAGCCTAGGTGGAAAGATTTTTCCCGCCCAGAAGACGCTTATAGATTTGCGACTGACGTAGGATATCCTGTTCTTGTTAGGCCTTCTTACGTTCTATCCGGCGCCGCAATGAATGTCGCGCAAAATGAGGCCGAACTCAAAGCTTATTTGTTGCGAGCTGTAAAAATTTCTACCGACGCTCCTGTCGTTATCAGCAAGTTTGAAACAGGCGCGAAAGAGATCGAGATCGATGCTGTCGCTGCAAAGGGCGAAGTTGTAATCTGGGCAATGGCCGAACATGTTGAGCATGCCGGAGTTCATAGCGGCGATGCCACTATCGTACTGCCTCCACAAAAACTTTATCTTGAAACAATTAAGCGAATCAGGCACATCACCAAACAGATTGCTAAAGCACTGAACATTACAGGCCCTTTCAACATCCAATTCTTAGCGAGAAATAACGAGATCAAAGTTATAGAGTGTAATTTGCGTGCCAGTAGGAGCTTCCCTTTTAGTTCGAAAGTGACTGGCTATAATTTCATTGAGCTCGCTACAAAGGCTATGCTTGGCGCAAGCCCTCGAGAGATGAAGAAGAAATATTATAGGACGCTTGATATAGATCATGTCGGAGTCAAAGTTCCGCAGTTTAGCTTCTCACGACTCAAAGGGGCTGACCCCGTACTTGGGGTTGAAATGGCTTCTACCGGAGAAGTTGCTTGTTTTGGCGATGACATTGAAGAAGCCTTTCTTAAGGCTATGATCTCTGTTGGATTTGAGATACCAAAGAAAAATATTTTACTTAGCATAGGCCGTATCGAAGACAAGGCTGAGTTTGTCGACTCAGCGCAAAAGCTACGCGCCATGGGCTACTCACTTTTTGCTACAGCCGGCACTGCGGATTTCCTAAAAGAACGTGGCGTTATGGCTCACAAACTCAATAAAATAGGAGAGGGGTCACCCGACCTTGATGACTACCTGAAGGAAAGAAGTATCGACCTTGTCATAAATATTCCGCGTAATTACAGTCACGAGGAGATGACCTCCGGATATCAGATTCGCAGACGCACTATCGATCTCAACATACCGCTGATTACGAATCTACAAGTCGCCAGGCTGATGGTTAAGACAATAGCCAAATACGACATCTCTGACCTCAAGATCAAAGGATGGGATGAGTACGTATAGGGCTTTTGCGCTGTGCAAGCCTTTTGACACAGTCCTGCTGTAAATGGCTTATTACAGGCGGTTTACAGGTTTGTCTATGCACTGATTGGCATCTTTTTCCTGCGTGTTTCATGACAACGAGACTTGACAAATTCATTATTAGCGTCTAGAATCGCCCTCTACCATTTGATTACTCTAAGAAGCTATGTTAGGTGAGATTTTCCAAATCTTGGACCTTACATCAAAAGATGAGCAGCTCTATATGGCCGCGCTTAAGCTTGGCCCTCAGCCTGCCAGTATTATTGCACGCAAAGCCGATGTCAAAAGAGTTGACGCATACAATCATCTTGCATGTCTTTGTAATAGAGGGATTTTTAGAATGGAGACCCGAAATGGTATTAAGCATTTTGCCCCATGCAGTCCTGATAAAATTCTCCGCATGCTCAAAATAAAAAGGTCAATTATTGTCGAAGCCGAAAATAAGCTTAAGATGCTTATACCGGTATTAAGTTAGGACTTAGGATTTAGCGGTTAGGGATTAGTGAATGGATGACTTCTGCGTTGTTTTTTTGCCTTGCTCAAGGTAGAATCGCCCTGCGTTTTTCTTAAAATCAATTCAATTATGCCTAAAAAAATAGCTAAAAACACGACCAATCTAAAGAAGGGGTTGGCGCAAATGCTCAAAGGTGGCGTCATCATGGACGTCGTTGATCCCGAACAAGCTAAGATTGCCGAAGATGCTGGCGCTGTTGCTGTTATGGCTCTTGAACGCGTACCTTCCGACATTCGTAGAGATGGAGGCGTTGCTCGTATGAGCGACCCTATAATGATAAAAGGCATTATGAAAGCTGTTTCCATCCCTGTGATGGCGAAGGTTCGTATTGGACATTTTGTCGAGGCTCAAATACTTGAAGCTCTTGGCATCGACTATATCGACGAAAGCGAGGTTCTGACTCCAGCGGACGAAGAGGCTCATGTCGACAAATCCAAATTCAAAGTACCTTTTGTATGTGGCGCTACCGGACTTGGGGAAGCGCTGCGTAGAATCGATGAAGGCGCTGCAATGATACGCACCAAAGGGGAGGCTGGGACTGGAAATGTGGTCGAAGCCGTAAGGCATTGGAAGAAAATAATGCGTGAGCTTGAAGCTCTTATAAAAATGAATGCAGCAGAAAGGAAGAAGGCTGCTGCTTCGATGAGGGTTTCTTTGGAGCTTGTCACCAAAGTTGCCAAAGATGGCGAATTTCCTGTTGTTAATTTTGCTGCTGGAGGCATTGCCACTCCTGCTGATGCCGCTATGATGATGCAACTTGGATGTGATGGCGTTTTCGTAGGCAGTGGCATCTTTAAATCTTCCGATCCCAAGAGAAGGGCAAAGGCTATCGTCGAAGCGGTGATGTATTTTAATGATCCAGCTAAAATCGCAAAAGCATCCGAAGGCCTTGGCGAAGCTATGCATAGCCTTGAAATAACAAAGCTTGATGATAGGTTTGCTGAGCGCGGATGGTAGGAGTTTTTTTTGTTTGTCACTCGCTAGGGCTTCGTCCCGCCAAGGCGGGACTGCAGAGCCGCTCGCGAAAACAAAAAAACTTACATTATTACGTATAAACATATGAAAGCAGGAGTCCTAGCAATCCAAGGTTCAGTCATTGAACATGTACGAGCCCTCAAAAGAGCCGGCGCAGGAGATGTTATCGAAGTTAGAACAACTGCTGATCTTGACAAGGTAGACCTCCTTGCTATGCCAGGTGGCGAGAGTACCACTATTGGGAAGCTCCTTAAGCTCGAAGGACTCGGCAAAGCTATAATAAAACGTGTGCGCACCGGAATGCCTGTTTACGGCACTTGTGCTGGAGCCATCTTGTTAGCAAAAACCGTATCAGGTGATCTAAAAGCTGACAACCTTGGACTGATAGATATAGATATCGAGAGAAATGCATACGGAAGGCAACTTGATAGTTTTGAATCTGAGATCGAGGTGCTTGGCAAAACTATACATGCCGTTTTTATTCGTGCTCCGCGGATTTTGCATGTCGGTAGCGATGTAGAAATTTTGGCTAAATACCAATCTGACATTATAATGTGTCGCCAAGGGAATATTCTCGTATCGACCTTCCATCCCGAATTGACCCTTGATACAACCGTGCATAAATATTTTTTAAAAATGTGTGATGCAGAATCTTAGAGAGTTTTTTAAATCGATAGGCGAAGATCCCGACAGAGAGGGCCTACTTGATACGCCAAAGCGTGTCGAGAAGATGGTAGGAAAGCTTTTTGGAGGCTACAACGAAAATCCGAAAGATATCATAAAGACGTTTGACGGAGAAAATTACGATGAGATGATTTTGGTTAAGGATATTGAGTTTTTTAGTACTTGCGAACATCACATGATGCCTTTTTTTGGGAAAGTTCATATCGCCTATATCCCCAATGGCAAGATAGTTGGCCTATCTAAGTTCCCCAGATTGGTTGAGGTTTTTTCGCGCCGACTTCAGAATCAGGAGAGGCTTACTCAGCAAATTGCAGATGCGCTTGACGACGTATTACATCCTCGAGGCGTTGCTGTTATTATTGAGGCGAAGCATCTTTGTATGATGGCTCGTGGTGTAGAAAAACAGAGCAGCAATGTAACAACTTCCGCACTCAAAGGACTATTTAAAAGGAATACAGATACCCGTAACGAATTCTTAAGATTAGTAAATGGCTAAATACCTCCCGAAAAATATTGACGAACTCATAAACGAATTCAACCGACTTCCCGGCATTGGGCCTAAGACGGCTCAGAGGCTTGCTTTCCATATTCTGAAGAGTCCTGATTTCACTGCGAGAGGTCTTTCTGATGCACTTTTGCAGGTTAAAGACGGCATCGTCTTTTGCAAAGAGTGCTTCACTCTTGCCACTACCGACTTATGCGAAATTTGCCAAGACGATTCCCGTGATCGCAGCTTGGTTTGCGTTGTCGAAGACCCTATGGATCTAATTGCGATCGAAAAAACAGGGGAATACAAAGGGCTATATCATGTCTTGCATGGTGCTATTACCCCTCTTGATGGCATTGGACCCGATGAGCTAAAGATGAAAGAGCTCTTTGATCGCGCTTCCGAAGGATCTATCAGCGAAATTATTGTAGCTACAAATCCAAGCCTTGAAGGAGAGGCTACAGGGCTTTATATCGCTCGCCTTCTTGCTGCTTTCGATATCAAAATCACTCGTATAGCACGTGGATTACCAAGCGGAGGAGATTTGGAATACGCTGATCAAACCACTATCAGCAGAGCCATGAATGGAAGGACTAGCCTTGTGTAAGTTCAAAATATGATGGCCCTGATCCAGAGAGATGATGCAAGCATGCGGAGGTTGTTTCGAAGTCGTTGTGCAAGTTTTTGATTACGCCTTCCAAATTATTTTCTTTGAGCGCTTTTATTAGTGCAGCCGTTTTGGGACGGTCTTTTCCAACTTTCGAGAGGTCAACTTTTGCATAAGCATCACGCGTTGTTTGTGGCCTGCTTTGCAGCGTTATTTTTATGCTGAGCTCCAAATCTGTTTTTATCCTCTCTACCGACTCTCCGTAATGAGTTGCGTGACAAACACCTCCAAGTATGAAAATTGGCACGTCCATCCCGAGCTTTGATGCGAGCTTGAGTAGTTCCTCCTCTGATTTGCCGACTCCAAGCGCTTTCAATACAGAGGCTGCGTTGCTTGAACCTCCGCCAAGACCAGAACGGAGTGGTATGTTTTTCTTGATTTTGATATGCGCTTTTGCGCCTATGAGCTTAGCAGCTTTGTATGCCAGATTATCTTCGTTGTTCAGGCTCTCGATGTCCGTTTCGACTGTAAGTTTGCCAGACGGCGTTATTTCTATTTCATCATAGAGGTCCATCACTTCGCATATTACCGTGTCCACGAAATGGTATCCGCTTTTTTCGTCTTTGCCGAGAATGTCGAGGGCTAAATTTACTTTTGCATACGACTTTAGTCTAACCATATTCTTGCTAGTGTTACCAAGCATTGGCATCTGATACCTTCGCCTCTAGCAAATGCCGTTAGTCCGTCTCCCGTGTGTGCCGCAATACTGACTTTTTCTTCTTCGATTCCACATAATTTCGCTATGGATTTTTTTAGCTTGCTTGCTATTGGGTCTATCTTGGGTTCCAGACATTCGAATACAAATTCTATTCCGTCGATCTCCCAGTTTTCATCATCAAGCATGTCTAATATTCTTGCCAAATACTCTCGGCTATCCGTTATTCCTTCTTGCAGCATTGGTTCCGCAAAAGGACCAAGCGATCCCAGCCCAAGCCCCTGCAATATTGCCGTAATTAATGAGTGTATCATGACATCTCCGTCCGAATCCGCCTGCATCTTATGATGTTTGGCTATCGTTAACCCACCCAAAATGAGCTTCCCTTCTTCGCCAAAAGGATGACTGTCTTCGCCAAGTCCCGCGCTGTATTCGCGTCTTGAAAGGAGTACGTCCTCCAGTAGGTCCAAATCAGTCTGAGTAGTCACTTTGAAATTCTGGGCTACGCCAGGAATAAGTTTTGGTTTGATGCCTATGATTTCCGCCAGCTGAATGTCGTCTGTCGGGCTGCCTTTTGCAGCCTTAATCCCTTCCATTAATATTTTGTACTTGAGTCCTTGCGGCGTCTGCATTCGCCATATGTTTTCGCGCTCAAGCGTCTCTGTTTTTGTCCTAGAGACCCTTCTTATCGTATCTTGTAATGGCACTCCAACTCCAGCTGCATCGTATTTCTCAAGCGTCTCCGTAACTCTTTTTATTTCGCCGAGAGTTACAAGCGGATTAGCCGCATTGTGAATAATTATTTTTGCATTGGATAGCTGTCTCTTACTGAAATGTTTGTCCAGTTCGTTTATTGCTTTTTTCAAAGAGCCGAATCTTGAGTCCGCCCCTGTGATCCTTATAAGTTTTTTGTTTATTTCAATTTCTTCCGCGAATTCATCAAATTCCTTGATTGATCCCTTTGGCACTACTACGACTATCGTCTCTATGTCTTCCGAGTCTAAGAATGCTGCAACTGAAAAATAAATCAATGGCTTGCCCAGCACTTTTACAAAAGCTTTTTTTGTGCCGGCTCCCAGTCTCCATCCTTGGCCGGCTGCCAATATGATGCCTATATTCATAATTTAGTTTGTTATCTTGCCAGAGACTTCTTGATCTCTTTGTAAATATCCAGAAATTCTATCTCGCCTGCTAGGAATTTGTGTACAGCTTCGTCGTTTGCTTCAACTAATTTCTTGCCACGGTTTTTGTATTTTAATGCAATTTTTATCCCTTCAAAAGTCTCGTGATCCGGCTGTAAAAAATTAAGATTCTTACCGGCCAGATCCAGCTTTGAAAAAGACACATTCGCCCCCAACGCATAAGCTATAGGAATCTTCATGTCAGGCATCGATGCATGCGCTATTATCGATCCGTCTTTGAAAACAACCATGCTATGCACAATGCTTTGCGGATGTATCAATACTTCGATTTGTTTATAAGGTATGCCGAATAAGTGGTGAGCTTCTATGATTTCGAATCCTTTGTTCATTAATGTTGCGGAATCGACTGAGATTTTTTTGCCCATGCTCCATGTTGGGTGGGCAAGAGCCTGCGATGCTGATGCGTTTTTTAACTCCGATTTCTTTTTGCCTAAGAACGGTCCGCCCGAGCAAGTCAGAATTATTTTGTCTACGGTGTTGATG
>Ga0100380_10000904_pt1 | contig 32197 bp, 16 predicted proteins | sample CryGeymeta201504_FD_80417 | JGI IMG/M metagenome (GOLD analysis project Ga0100380, IMG submission 80417) | Groundwater microbial communities from Crystal Geyser aquifers in Utah, USA - Crystal Geyser metaG 2015-04 | ecosystem: Environmental > Aquatic > Deep subsurface > Groundwater | place... | reverse complement strand
GCAGCATTATCGCCAACCACTCTACACTACTAGTAGTAGTAGCCAGTGGGTGGTGGCCATAAAGTTTAATGAATATAACGGGGGCAAATGAAGACAAAGGGGGGTGGGTGAATAAAAAAAAACCGGCAGCCGAACGTAAATTGAAAAAAAAGACCGGGAGCCGAACGCAGATCAAAAAAAAAGACCGGGAGCCGAACGCAGATCAAAAAAAAGACCGGGAGCCGAACGAACCAAAAGGGGGGGGGCGAATAAAGACAGGGGGGGCGAATAAAAAAAGCCCGGGAGCCGAACGCAAATTGAAAAAAAAAAAAACGGGAGGCGTAGTAGAAAGACCGGGAGGCATACTGGAGTCTACACCAGGTTGCTCAAATATTTCCGATTAGGACAATTATTATTATCGTAGGTCCATATTGGCTTCTTGTTGCAGCTACTCCGTAGCTAGTAGCTAGAGTAATACTACTAATACTACCAGGTAGCCAGTAAAATCACTGGTTGACTTAGCAAGAGAGCACAAGGGTTTGACTTAAATCTAAAGAATAGTGGTTAAACCAGAATTTTTCTACTAGTACCGAGTGGCGAGTGGTAGCCATCTGAAAAGAAAAAACAGAATAGTTTCCAGTTTCCATTATTTGTGCAATACTCAGTATATTTAATAGTCTTCTGCGTCAGAAGAATCGTACCTGCCCTCATCACGGTCGCCGTTATTGTAATCGTAGCGGAGCTCCCTAACACCACACAGAGAAGGCTGCTGGAGGCCCACACAGGGCTGTTCGAAATCGCCTCTGCACTGCTCGGTCATATATCCCGAACTTGTTGGCGAAGTACAACCAGAACCACTGGAACTGGAACCAATTACAAACTTCCTTGGAGGGCTGCCGGTCATCTTGGAGCTTTGATCTTTATAACTGCACAATCGATCCATGAGCCCCTGCAATGTATCCTCTTCCATGGCAAGCTGCTCGACCTGAGCGGGAGTAATCTTGACATTGTCTTCAGTGAGACATTTGACAACTCGATCCTTTTCATCTTGGAAGAGTTTTCGTTCCGGATAGTAGTGCTCTAACATGGAAATGATATCCTTCGGTTCTTCCATGTAACCGAGCTCGAGAATCTTGTCAATGCGACCGGGTCGGATCAATGCAGGATCCAAAATTTCAGGATAGTTCGTGGTCATGATCACCATACGACCCGGAGTTTCTACGACGCCATCCAAAACATTCAACAAACCACTTAGATTCAACCTATCGGCACCAGGAGGAGTGGATGAGCGAACAGATCGAGCAGCAAGGCTTGGTCCTTGGTCAAAGACTGGTGCTTCTTCCCTTGTTTTCTTGGATTTTTCTGCGGCAGAGCGATCTTCTTCAATCTTAGCCAACATTTCACGATCCATCACCACCTCCCTGGCTCCGGCGTCGACATCTTCGAGAACGAAAATCACCTGAGAAAATTCTAGCTTCATGAAATTGGTCGTGTTCCCAGCGGTAATCTGATACATTTTGTTGAAGAAAATCTTTCGGAGATCCGTATTGGTGGAAATATGCGATAGATTGATGTTTACGATGTGTCTTCCAGTTCGATGTGCCATGGCCTTGATTAGACTTGTTTTCCCCGTTCCCGGAATGCCCGACAACAACAGCCCCAGCTTGTGAGGATATCCCTTGATGGCGTATTTGCCCGTCTTGTTTTCAAAATGCTCCACGATACGCAACAGCTTCTGACACTGGCTGTTAAACAAGGTTTCAAACGTCTTGTCATCGCCCAACTGGTAGGCCGTGTACAGTGGAACAGCATTCCGCGACCGATAGTCCATGGGCTGCACATCCAGCATGAATCGGTCTTTGCTGTCCATTTTGCGGATTTCATGAATCTACCAGTCCAAAGCCGTCCTTAGGAATGAATGGAGGCTTCCAACACTCTTCTTGGAACGAAGTTTAATTTCCAGGGATCGAGTTGAGGTTTTCTCTCCTCCCTCCTTGTTGAAATTATCTTGACCACCGGGGTGCTTGTTCTGCTGGTCATGTTCCCGTCCACCGTGAGAGGATTCGCTGTCACAGATCATAATTTCGACAGTCCCACCATCGTGTTTGCCAACATCCAGCCAAATGTTTTCCGGTGGCTTCTCCACAAACGAGCACATACTTAGCTTGTCAACCGTTGAAGCAGAAGTTCCATTGTGGTTGTTGGGATGGCGCAATCGTCCATTCTGATCGTCGCTTGGGTCAAGCATTGTCAGACCCAAATGGGCATCTTCGAGTCTGAGAAGTTGACATTGATTGTTAATGTACAGCTGTACGGCACGAAGTAAGTACATATTGTGACTGTCTTCATCAAGTGCCATTCGAAGACCACTGGACGCATTCATTGTGGTACGATGAATAATGTTGCGGGTAAAGTATTTCACAGAAGCTTCCTTTTGGCCAAACAAATGTTTCAGGAGCTTTTTGAGGTTTATAGGAACATGAATAATGACTTGCTGGACCAGGAAAGGTAGCAGAAATGCTAACAGGGTATCAACAACTGGATCACCAGTACGGACGGCATTGATGAGCCCCATGAATTGAGCGGAGTGCATACCTTCGTACATGTCAATGTTTATGTATATTTGAGACGACGTTAATTATCTTTGTTGTTTCTGCTTATCTTTTTAGGGCGTGATTATGAAATATGAAACAAATACTGTGCCATTTATAAGTCGTGGGTGTTGAGGTTTGAGGTGAACGCAGGTCTCGACATGCGAATTGTAAAAACCAGCAATAAATAAGAAAGCACAATCCATCAGGAGGAATGAAATTTCATGCCACTTTCCACCCGGACATCGTAGCTTTTTCAGTCAAATAAGAAAAATTATTTTAGAATTTATTCACGAAAATTAAACAAACTGAGTAATCGAGTATTTGACAAGCAAAATGAAAGCTCTACTTCTGCTTATTTTCTCTAACACTTTACCGAGAGACTCCAATGCTTTCCTTTTCTACCTCTCGCACCTTTTGAGAAGGAGCTGATCCTGCTCCATTCACTTCTTGCATAATATCTTCCTCCAAAATGGATTCCATAACTTGTCGTGAATCCTTCATCAATCGCAATGGCATGGAAGGCTGCAAAGTAGCTAGTAGACGCGTGGCGGCGCTATGCGCCAAACTAGGAGAGGCGTTCAAATCAGAAGGAATTTTCTTCATGGCGCGGACAATGGCTCTCAAATCATCTAATTCTCGTTCCATGCCGGTACTACCAGCAGCAGCAAGAAGCTGTTCCAACTTTTCGTGGAAATTGTCAGCATACCGCATGGTTTTAAGCATGAATCGGCCGATGGAAGTCATCGGATAAATGGTATTGACGCCGTATAAACACTCCTGGACTAAGGCAGCCGAATCATTGCAAACAGCTGTTAGACCATACCCACCAAAGGGCAATTCCATTTGGGTCGCCAGTCCATTCAAACAATTGGCATAGAGACCGGCAACCCGAGCCGCTCGCACGGCATCTTCCCCAGAAAGGCGCTCTCCCCGCTCAATAGCCTCATTGAAAGGAACTTCTGGATTAGAATGAGGGTGCCATCCGCAAAATCCTTCGATGCCAACAAAATGCTGTAATCGTAGCTCACTGGGAGTTCCGTCAGCGCGGGATCCAGCCAAAGGCCCACTCATAAACATGTCTAGTCCACTGTGGGGAACCATGGCTGGCGCCATATTCCCATCTTTGTCTTCGTAGCCCGTTTCTAAAAATATCCCCAGTGGTACGTTCGTCCAGGAACCATCCTCTTCCTTTACGCACAAAGCCATCCCAAACGTAGTCATACGGGAAGTAGGAACCATTTCGACCTTGTGGCCAGAGTCCTGTAGAGCTTGGATGAATTGCCAGGGAGTAGTAATAGGATTGTCATCGGGGTTCATGCGCAATTGAAAAATGTTGCTCTCGGGTTCACCTTCCGCACGACGGAAATAGTTGGCCCCCAATCGGTTTAATAGAATCGACAACAATCGCATCTTGACCACTTCTCGCTTCGTGTGCGAGTTCAACGCATTGCCCCATCCTAAATGCAACCCAGGAAAGAGACGAGGGTTGACTGGCACAGGTTCTCCCACGTGTCGATCTTCTGGGTCGTACACTAATTTTTGCTGCTTTGCCTTGTAGTCCTTGGCCTTATTGTGGTGTTCGTTCTCATCCTGAATGACCTTGTCTTGTGCCAGTTTGAGCTCAGTTGATGTCATTTCTCCTCGTTCATCGTGTCCAGCCAAAATGTTTTCCATTCCATCAATGGCTTTTTCAAAATGTTTGGAAATAACGAAGTCTTTGGGCACCAAATAATTGTCGTCCAAACCTTCAACAAAGGCAGGACCTTTTACCACTTCTCCAACCTTCATTTTATCAATAGCACTCAACCCCATATTTGCTACAGAACCATCTTCGACAGGAGTTTTTCCGCTGTTAATTTTCGCATTCAAGTCCGACACGGCTAGGAGTGTCATGATGGCAATGGGAAGACCACCTTTATCATCGCTGGCGCTAATGGATCCTTCGTCAGACATGAACCACCTGGTGAAAATACCACCGGCCAGTTTTTCGGCTTTGCCTTGAATGGCACTGGTACCGACAGCGGGCAACAATGCCCTTCCCAGGTTGGGACCCAGGATCTTGAGCAAGCCTGCCGCCAAGCCAGCTTCAATCTCCCTTTGAATTAATTGAGGAAAATCGTCCATTGTCATCCTTTTGGGCAAACCCTTTGGTCGTAGCTGAGACATGTAGTCGCCCAAACTAATCACCTGATGACCTTCGGCTTTGCATTTTGCCTGGAAATCCGCATTCAATTCTAATAGTTTGAGGTTTGCAAAGAGGCCTGTGCGTGCAAACGAGGTGCTACCATCATTTTGATCCGCCACTCTCTGCATAGTAACACCGGCTCCAAACAACCAGGATTCTTCTCGAACCTGTCGAAGACGCGTCTGGATGGCATTGCGGTATTTCAAAATGGTCAACAGGGCAAAAATGGCTGCGAACGAGCCAGCAGCCTTGATGGGATGTTGACCAATCGTGGTAATTAGATCAGGGATTATTTGAGAGATACTGGAGGATGCTCGACATGCGGTGTCCATTCTGGCTCGTGCAGGAAGTTGTGAAGGATGGGACAGAAATGATGGTGGTGTCGCAAATGGAGCTGCTCGGAGCAATCGGTTCGTTTGAAGCGAATGTGATACGTGTCGATGTTGATACGAGCTAATAAAGGCTGAATTATAAGCCTTTTTAGAACATAATCTCGCTTTCGGTAGGATCATTATTTTTCAAAAGCGTACAAGGATGTTCGTGCGAGTAGACAAGCATATGATTAATAATGAAGAAGGTTTCATGGAAGGAAGAAGGTACGTAGCGATCCAATTCAATGGAATGTTTTCGGAGGGTTCGAGAAGTGTCAAGAAAGATCCAGAATCACGAGAAGATACTGTTGCTAAAAAATACTCAAATCATTCACGAGTAGAACGTCATTTACAACATACTCTACCACATAAAGGCTGGAGATGCATGGGAAGAGAAAATTGAAATGTTTCTCGTTGGTTTGCTCTTTACTCATCATCATTCATCATCAGGTGTCGGCTGGTGATTTTACAATAATATTATATTGTCCTCTGCTGTGTTTCACGGACACAAGCAGAAAATCATGATGGACCTGTTCTGGACTCTCCTCTTGCTATCCTTCAGTGCTGGATCTTGTCTCGTTATTCCGATTTCGGCAGCTCGACCAGCCCAATCACTTTCTGGTGTCATTCTGGACAGGGTCATCCTTCACGAAGATTCTGCCGCCACCACCACTTCTAAAGCCAATAAGAATAACAACAATGATGATGACGTCGTGTCAGTGGATGTCGGCAAATCCCTCCTTGAGACATCGGGCGCTCAAAAGACTCTACTGATTGTCGGAACGCACTGCGCCGACTTTAACATGGTAGAATACGCCCAGAAGGCAAACATTTACTGGAGCAAATTGAAAGAGCAAGGCATCAGCCGCTGCATACTCATCATGAACGGAACTCCATCATCTTGCCGGAAGCTTGCTTTGTTGCTTGATTTAGACAGTGACATTGAAATTCTTTCCGATCCGACGGGAAAGGCAGGCCTCTCGTTTGGTGTGAGCAGTGGCTTTCGGCCGGATGATGCAAACCTTAGTCCGTGGATCAAAGTGACCGTAGTTGGATTGGGACTTGGTCCACCGTGGATGACATTGCCTGCGGTCTTACCTGGTTATTTTGGGGATCCCAATGGAAAAAGAGATTGGATCGAAGCTGGTCTCAAACAAGGACAGCTCGCTGGACGGTGGCCTGCAGTCCTGGAGCTTGATGGCAGCAATAACATTGTAGGAAACAAGTTTGATGATTTTCCACTGTTCAGTGGATGGGGGCGAAGGCCTTTCGAGCTGGCAACACTCAGGCTTCAAAATTTAGTTAGTATTCAACTGAAGCATTGGGATGAACTAAAGCCTGTGGACGACAAATGTCTAACGCAGCTGGGTGGTTGTGCTGTCGTTGGTGCTGATGGCGTGACTTTGTACTCCTGGGTTGACCGTGGGCTCTGTGATGTACCGGACATTGAGGGTATCCTTGAAGCTTTGGCTTTGTCGTAATTCACGAGTATTGACATTGTTGAAAGAAAGGTCCAATTGCAATATTCTGATCTATTTGGTATGCATCGATAATTTCATGTGGAGAGAACAAGGTCCAGACAGGGAAGGGAATATCGTAATTCAAACGATCACTAGCTACGCCGAATCATATTCAAAATAGGCAGCTCACTTTGAGCGCTATTGGAAATAGAGTTACAAACTGCTGAAGTAAAGCACTACAAGAGTGCTTTCGTCGTTGTGGGCGTCCATTGTGGGCGCTTTCAATCTAAAATCATAGAGTATAACTTACTAAATTTTTCTTAATTCTGTTCCGATCAAGCAAACTTCCTTCCGATTTAAACATACAATCGGCAATTCAGAATTGGCAGCTCTATTCAATTTTTTTCTCGTCAAGAAGATCGTCCGGGTGATTTAGACCTATAATCTTGTGTAAATTCTACGGCCACCATTAATACGTTCCTCCCAATAGCCCTTTACAATTGGACTGCTTGAAACAAAGACACCGCCCGTGGAGCCTTCTTCAGAGGTCATGGAACATTCGTCTGTCTCAGTTAGTTCCGACCTACCGTCCAAGGATGACGTTTTATTCGCCTTTCGGCGGTCGGAGGAGCCAGTAGGAAGAGGAGAATGGGCGTCCCACCACGGATTAGGAGAATTGTCACCAATTATGTTAGGTAGCCCAACAGCAGAACCACCGCACCCCCCTTCGGCGATACACTCTGGAAGAACGTGACGGTCAATGTATTGATCCAAGACGCTGAGATAGGACTTCCCAGATGGAAAAATCATCTTGTCCCGCGCAGACTTTCGCAGAAAATTCTTGACAATGGCCCAGACATAGGGAAAGAGGGACGGTGCTCGACAGACAATAATTCGTTTAAAAGGTCCTGGGTAGTAGTCCATTGTCAAATGCATGAGCTCACCAAATAGATCGAGAACTTTGGGGTTCAAATGCTTGGAAGACAGCCCTTTCAAGTCGTATACCACCGTAACTGCCTTGATCTTAGAGCCCTTTCGTTTCTCAAAATCGTCGACCCAGGCACCGCGTGTATGGAGTTCGCGTATCCATATGCCACACTTGATGGCCTGTTCTTTCCCCAGGTCTCGCAAGATTTTGCCAGCGTCCATCGCACCTCCTCGCTCGCAGAAGATGACATCACCGTCCTTATCTGCTCCATCCAGGATAGTGGCATGTACGCTTTCCAAGACTGCTTGGGGCGGTCGAAAGTCTTGCAAAATGGTATCAACATTATTCTTCAGTCTCCAAGCAATCATTTTGCGGAACAATCCCTCGGCAGCATGAAATCCCGTGGGGGCTATCATGAATTTTAGAACCGTTTCTGGTTCATTCTTAAAGTGATCAATATCTGACAGCCTTTGCTTTAGATCCATCAGATTCTCCTCTTGCTCTGGGCTTAAGTCCCAGGCACGCCTAATTTCTCTCATATTTGCCTCTCCCCAGGGGTCTTTGGGGTATTTTCGGAGCTTAACCTCGCCATTGGGGTCTTCCGACAACAGGGAAATAGGTTCATCAACTGTCATGTTTGAATCGACGAGCTAACTTGTATTTTTGAGCGGGCCAATTTAAAAGCGACCTGTTAGAGCTGCAATGATGAATAATGTATGTACTATGTACAAGCCGAGGTGTTTCTTGCTGCCTGACGGGTTGCTCTGTACTCTGTATGTCCTGCCAATGCCAATGCCTGACAAATGCCAATAGCCAAGTGGATGGCGAATAAGGCACGCAGTCTCTAGGAATATTTTCGTGCTGGTCTATGTTGTGATAAACGCAGACCAAAATACTAAGTACTACTATGTCTTTGCGAAATACACTCCAGCTTAATAAGTCGTTCCCAGGACTGTCAAAGGTAGAACAGCTTTGCTTTAAATGTTGGGTAAAAATAGGTACTTTTACTACTAGTAGTGGAACAAATTTTGAATTTTTCGTTCAATTCGTCGAGCGGATTACACTGTACTTGGAGTATTATTATTTTAATATCTAGACTACTCGGAGTAATAATTTTTTGCAAGCGAAAATTTGACTACTGTAGCTCGATGACGGGACAGCCAAACCCACGAATTAAAACAAAGCAGCAAAAACGCTATTTAATTATCTTAAAATCAAGGTCATAAGTGAAACACGAATGAGCAAGATCTACGTAGTAGCCATAAAGGAGACGAAACCAACACTCTTACACACTTGACACTTTGCAAAGACTATGATGTAGCCAGGCCGTAGGTCTAGGATAGGAAAACGCAGGAAATGCACTTGAGTAGATACAGCTATTCTTTCTTAAAAGGGTATCTCTTTTCTTACTTTGTCCCACTTCGTTCTTTTGTATTCCATGACACGTCAATAACATTGAAGATCCTTTATGCATTCCACTTAAAAAAATTGTCTTGCAAGGGAAATATACGATCCATACGACCAACCAGCCAGGATATCCTTCTGAATTTCTAGATGGTCACATTGTACGAAATTGTTTCAGGCATAACCTGCAGCAGAAAGAAGAGAATAAATACCCTTTCTCCCCCCAACATTAGGAAACGAGGAGCCGTTCCTCGACAAAGCCAGAGGTAGGGCCATTTCTCGGCGCTGTCTGTCGCTTGTCGACTGAGATCAATATTAGCGGCAATCAGTTTTTCTTCGGACAATGGTCGACATTCATCCATCACATTGGTGTTCCAATTGTCGCCCTCGCGGTAATCCAAAATCAAGGACGGTTTCTTATCAATTGTTGCTGAAGAGGAGGATGGTAGTGGAACAATGGTATTGTACTTGGTCTGATTGGCGAGTTCCTTGGCAGCGGTTTGGATGGTCCCCGGGTAGACCTCTCCCGTCCATCCCTGCATTCCGACGTACTGATTAATGAATTTGGCCCTACCAGTACGATCAGGATCAGGAAATTCCAGAAATTTTCCCTGCCAAATGGGCCTGGTAAAGCGGGAGAATAGAACCGACGCAAAATCAAAGATACTCCCAGTTCGCAGGAGAGGGTAAAGAGGTCCTACTCCTTCCGCTTTGACTACCAAATTTCCATTGGGGTTGACTTTTTGTTGCAGATCTGATAATTCCATAATAGTGTTGTTACTCTCATTGTAGTCGAGAGTGAGGAACAGTGTGTGAAGGTCTACCTGATCTCCGACACTGGCCAGCACTTCCATTTCGGGTGTTATGGAGTTGAGAGTCAGTTGACGTTTCCTTAAGTTGAGGGATTCTTCGGAACCATCGCCACCAGCAAGAATCAACAAAGTAGATAATAAGATAAAGGAGGGAGAAAGCGGCATGATCAAAGTTTTATAAAGTGAAGTCGCGAGAGTAAACGGATTACTGTAATGAACTTCGATTGCTATCTCATTTTTTGTTGTTGCTTGGTTGGTTTTAGCGATTTTGTTGGAAACACACGACTGAAGGTCTTTTTCTTCTGTAGCTCATTGGCTCATTATTATTTTAAGCCCTCCCCAAAGTCGACGCTCCTTCACCTCTACGAGGCCATTCAAAAGACCAGCAGACACTCTAGAAAGGATAGCCGGGTTAAAAGTAGGCTTTCATATGAGCTAGAATAATAGTAAAATACCGGGATCCGCATGCGCGCATCCAGGAAAATTTTACATGATGTTGAATCTATCAAGTAGAAGGCTGTGCAAGCCGAATCACGGGCCCATCTTAATTAGTTTCACCAGCTGTCTCCCGTTGAATCTGGCGTTTATCTTGCTCATTGCAAAATTTTCCTGATTCTTCATAGTCCATGACGGGCATGACGCGATCTTCTGTGTATCGATCCTGTTGAAATGGCACCGTCTCTGTCTTGGAGACTACCAATGCTCGAATATCAAACGACATTCGCGGAGGCAGCTGATCTAACGACGTGTCGACATCAGTAGGCTGACGAAGTGCTGAATGCCATATATCTGAAACATGGTGTGCATCCCGGTCATATTGTTTGAAAACCAAGCACTCGTCGTAGGTCATGTTGGGGTAGTAGTACCAGCGACTCATTTGAGGATTTGAACGAAACTTGGGAAAGGCTCCCTCGGGAGAATCATACCGAGGTAAAAACACGCCTAATGGAGATCGTCGAATGACAGGATTTTGTGCATTTCCATTTCTCCAAAAATTTAGAATAAAGAAGCGCTTTCCTCCTTGTATTTCATCCTCCAGCTCTTGGAATGATGGAGAATGGTAGCTCCCTTCCCTAAAATCATGATTGCGATTTGTGGGCAAAACGCGATTTTTGAACATGATCTGCAAGAAACTGTTGGGTGTTTCGTGAGCCCCCACATCGGTGTCTATGTGCACCATGCCAGCTGTGGTGGATAGGGCAGCGGCAGTGAGGCTTTCTGTCGCGTTGTCAAAGATCCTATCCTGCGATTTTAAGGCCTCCCCCCGTACCACAGGGTTCCAGAACAGAATGTGGTGTGTATCTTTGGAAATATCAAACTCTTTGTGCAGCAGCGACGTCAATTCGGACAAGTATATGTTTTGAATCTGTGAAAAATTCGTAAAGTTGTCAACCCTTGTCTCATGTTGGACCAATGTAAACCCATTCTGATGAAGACTAGGCTGAAGCCTATCCTCGCATTCATTTTCGGGCACTATGCCATGCCGAGCATTCCAAATGGGCTCCTTCTTTATTGAACCATCAAAGTACGACGCGTTGCCGAGCTGAGGATAGTGAGCTTCAATGAATTCGTTGGCACCTCTATAATCCAAGTTGTAGTAAACCATATCCCCAGCTGAGGCAATGGCTGTAGCCTTGGTTCTCACTTTCGGGCAAGCGGAGAACGGCGATGATAATCTCCCAGCAAAACTGAACTGGTGATATTGCGACAAAAAGGCGCATGTGCATCCATCATGAAGCTTCCATCCCAGCCAGAAAAGTAGTTGTAGGAAATAGTGTTGATTCTTCACAATCATTTGAACGAAAGAAGCAAATCGAACTAGTTCAGTTATTGTTCTTTTTAAGTGGGCGCTACGTTAATTTGTTTTTGTAATGAATAATATATTATACTCTAATGAATAGCGAAGAAGCTGCTCAGTTCAATCACAGGCAACGAACCAATTAATTAATGTTACTGTCTGAAGATTCTTAACGATAGTACAGTATGCTGTAGTACCAGGTACTCTACTAGCTAGTAGTCACCAAATCGGTCACCAAATCGGTCAGAAATCGGTAAAAAAAATTGGTCAGCGCGGCTAATTAACTAGAGTACTGTCCTAAAAGTAAAAAAAATAACTACTTAAGTTAATAATTAGCCGCGCTGACCAATTTTTTTACCGATTTCTGACCGGTTTGGTAACCAATTTCTGACCGTTTTGTTGATCGATTTGGTGACCGATTTGGTAACAATAATATATTATGGTACTAACTACTACAGTAGACTACTACTGTAGCTAGCTACTAGCTAGTAGAGGAGGACTACTACTCTACTACTCTACTACCAGCTCTCTTCATTAGCTAGTAGTAGATTAGGCTACTACTAGCTACTAGCTAGTAGTAGCAGTCGTAGCTCTACTCTACCAGCTTCTTGAGTAGAGCTAGTACTACTAGCTAGTACACTAACTGGTAGTAGTAGTCTCTACTCTAGCTAGCTACTACTCAGTAGTAGCTAGCAAGAGTAGAGCTAGTAGTAATCGAAATTACTAGTAGTAGTCTTCCTTAACAATAGCGACGCATATTTGAACCAAATTGAGATTTACAGACGAGAAAACCTCATCCAGTTATTACTTGCTACAGTAGAGTAGTATCTAGACTACCAGGTAGTAGCAATCATCCAGGAATGCGATTGCGATGTGTTGAGATAGATTTCAAATAATACTCTATTTTACATCCTCTACTCATAAAGGTGTCTTGTTAAACTGTCTCTGAGGAGCAGAGGCCGCGAAAGGGCAGATCCTGGCTTGTTTGTCCTCGATCCAATATAACTCTCATCTTTGTGAATTGACTTGGATCACATTATTCTTATCGTTGAATCACCACAAACGACAAACAATCATTATGAAACATGGCCACAAATCTACTGTCACATCCTCGACTGCGAGAGGCCAAGAAGAAAATGTGCAGTCCTCCGACCGAAGTCCGAGACATCCAACGTCCAATTCAACGTCCAGTAACGAAAGTCACAACAGTAGGAATTTTTGGAATGGATGGTCTTGTATACTGAACACTGCGCAAACACGAGAGGTTCTCTTTGTGGGCGCCGTAATGTTCTTGTGTCTGCAGAGATCTCTCTTGTCGGTTTTCTTGGATGACGACAGTTCTTCTTTAGCACACGAGGAGGAAGAAGTACTGCTTCGAAAAAAGTCCCAATACGAACCCATGAATCCCTTAACTTGCTGGTTCGACGTTTCGGGCCATGAAAAATGCTGTGCCTCCTGGCTGGTCAGCGTCGACGAATGGTGGCTGCACCATCCAGAATGGGAAATAACGGAAGAAAACGATTACTACTATTGTATGCGGCCCATTGCGTATCCCGACAAGGCGAAATACTTTCGGGAAGTTTATGACTCTCAGTGGTTCCAGCCCAATTGCAGTGCCGTAGAAACGTCCGATCAAATCAATTCGGGATTTGGGGCGAGTTTTCGTCATTTGATGCATGCCTGGTGGCATGCCAGAAAGGCCGGTGTTCCCTTTCAGATAGAAGAAAACAATCGACGATGGCTGTACAGTACTGCTAACGAGAGCAGTTGGGCGTACTGTCCTAGCGAAGATATTTCTTGGTACGTCTTCTACTAGACCATGAATAAGTTCGTTTCTGTAATATTGATAACAAGGCCTCACATCACATCACATCAATCTCCTCTTTTTTGAAGTTATTATCTTCCTATTTCACCTTGCCCTCGAAACGCTTCACAGCCAGGGTTGCATCTGTCAAGTCGCCCCAACAAGACAGATACCAGTGAAATGAAACTCTTTTTCTGGTTGGAAGAATACTTCAAACGACCCAAACACAACTATCGTCGTCAGTTATTTGAAATGCGACAAAAACTGAACGTTAGCTATCCTTGTACAACCATGCACGGTATGTCTGCATCGCTTATCGCTTTGGTATTTTTAAGGAGTTGATTATTTGCCATTGTGAGAACACTGCAAACTGCACTCAGCCCTTTGCTTGTTTTTAGTTCGCCGCGGCGATTCGGGAACCCCCAGGGTACCATTTCGGCGTTACGCTGCAGTCCAAGAATACATTGACAAGGCGAGCATACCCAAAGGTGGCAACATTGTTCTCCTTACAGACGATGAAACGACCATTGAGGAAGTTCAAAAGTACCACAAAGATGACTACAATTGGATCTACTTAGACCGACCTCGAAATCGAGGCACATCTGGCGGATTCGACGGCCACATTCCTTCTGGGGACGAAGGGTTTGAAATGGTGGCCATGGAAATAGAGTTATATTATGGGTCCACTTGCCAATCGATCGTCTGTGGAAAATCTGCTTTTATGGATTCGTTGGTTCGGTCTATGGAAGCTTTTGGTAGGGAGTATTCCCTGTATTATGTGGATACAAGAGTTAGCAAAGAAGAAGCGCAAAAATTTGGTGCTGGGAGGGATATACGAGAAGAGAGTATGTTCGAGGCAATTGAAGCCATCAACAGACAATCCAGTGTCACTCAGAAGGACATTTCGGATATAAACTTACAATGAAATACAGGTGGGACTTATTAAATTCGTAAATTGAGCAAGCTCCTACCGTGCACACAGATGTGCGTTGCATGATTTGTAACCATTCAAATGCCCTGGCCAAGTTTTTATTCAAGAGAGCTCCCACCAAACAAGCCGTCTTCTTTGAAGAGTAAAATGCCGATTGCAAATTTGAGCCGCATCAACGGATCGTGGACGCATATTGCGCTTAAAAAATACTGAACAGCATAGCTGTTGCTTGGCGTGTACATCTGCTGCGCACTGACCTTGGCCAAATTTTCTTTTCTCTGTAAGCGACAAGAAGATCGTAATCATGGTATAATGACAAGCGTTTTGCTCAGCATACTGAAGGTTCGCACGAGTTAAATTCTACCAGGGGTTATTCTTCATAAAAACATTTTAGAGCCTCTTTTCGCAAACAAATATTTGTGGGACAGAAAATATTGATATCAATGCTCGTAGCATTGCTCTGTAGCAAGTTGCTGTCCGTGTTGCTGACATCCCTGTCACCGTTTGTCTTCGAAGTCTTCAGCGGATCTTCCGTGCAAGGGAGCCCGTGAGTCAACTCTCATGTAATGTATCTGGGCTCAAATCACCAGTAGGAGCCCGTTTGTCATGTACAGCACTCATTGTCGTCATCTATCTAATTGCATCCCAAGCAGGGTGCTGAAAGAGTTCCCAGTTGTAATCGTGACCGAGACTGCCGTCCAGGAAGGCCGAGACCTCTTCATGTGCACGTTCGCAACAACGAAGATGCATCCTTTCTGGTCGTCTAGTGCTAAATCAAATTACGGCGACCATTAAAAAGGAGGACACCCAAAAATACTTTGGAGGCACTTCCATGCCGACCTTCCCATGCAGCGTCATGTATGTGATGGTTGATTGTCAGCAGCGTAGGCAGATCTGGTAAACATGAGAGGGAAGGAGAATCGTTTTTGAAAACAACACAACTAAATAAACTTTATATATGAAACACAAAATTGCATGTGGCAACAGATGATTTTCGCCAGAATGGTTAAAGAGCGCGCAACATGCATTCAATGTCAGCCTAACTCCCTAAACAATTCTTTTGGCAGCAGACTCAAAACAGACTAAACCACACCACATCACACCTGGTAAGACAAGCATACTGCAGTCAGGGAAACATGCGCGACGAATGTATCATTCAATCGACCAAGTAAACAGAGGGCAACCTTGCGGGACAAGCATCCAACAACACTCTTGACAGCGCTTCAACAACAGAACCACCGAATCATCATCATGACGACAACAGAATAGGGCAGAGCATGCAGATAATCATGGAATAGTAGAACAGCACAGATCAGGGCAAATCAAACAGGGAAACGCCTCCCATACCATTGAACTCTGAAACTTGGGGGGCGCTAGAAACGTGTTGCCTTCTTGTAGCTTAAGGCATGCCCGCAGGTTTTTCCCACTGCGTTTCACCAGTCTTTTCGTTGTAGTAGTAGGTTTGACCACCTGCTGCTTGGGCACTCTTCCAAGGACTTGCAGCAGCTGGGGGTGGCGGTGCTCCGTAGGCGGGTTGCACAGGCTGCTGATAACCACCGTACGCTGGTTGCTGCCCGTACGCCGGCTGCTGATATCCACCGCCATAGCCTACTTGTTGGCCGTAAGCTGGTTGTTGAGCCGGTTGCTGATAGCCACCGAATGCTGGTTGCTGATAAACGCCATCGTAGCCTCCTTGCTGGCCGAAGCCTCCACCATAGGCAGGAGCGGCTGTTGGGTAACAACGCGGGGAGGCAAAATATGAGAAAATCGCAGAGAGCAAACAGTACAACGAGCCAACCGAATAAATCCTGTACTGAGTACTTACGTGCTCCTCCGGCGTATGGATGATTGGGGCCCGTCTCGATGATCTCCTGAAGCATTTGCTTGGCCATTTGGATTCCCTGAGGTGATCCTCGAATAGAGATTTCGCAATCTTGGCCATGAGGAACATCTTGGTTGATCTGAATATCACAGCCTGATCGCTTTTGCAAGTCGTTGATTGTGACGCCCTTCTGTCCAATAATTCGGCCCATGTATGTCTTAGCGACCATAAACATTTCCGCTCCACCAGCAGCGGCACCATATGCGGCCGGGGGCGCCCCGTATCCTTGCTGGGGTGCAGCCGCCCCGTAGGCAGGCGGCGCTTGGCCATAGGCACCGGCCGCAGCTCCGTACGCAGTTTGATCGTAACCAGCAGCAGCAGCTGCTGGAGCTCCGTAAGGATTTCCAACCATGTGAGGCATCATGCCCTGTCCCATGTTTGGCATGTTCAAATAGGGTGGCCCTGATCCCCATTGTCCGCCCTTGTGGAGTTTGTCTTCCATGAGCATGTTGAGTCCTTGCATCGCATCCATCATGGGATTTGCCACGAGAAACATCACCATTTCTTTGGCCTTGGTAACAGATTGCTCCGTTCCTGTGATAGTAACGCTCTTATTATCAACTCCCATAGCAGTTCCGTGGTGATCAATTTGAATTTTGGCATGACTACGACTCTGAAGCTCTCGGATCATTTCTCCACCACGGCCAATGATTTTGCCAACCGAAGTGGCAGGGACTGCAATGACTTCTCGCTTGGCCTGACCAAGCGGCAAATTTGCCTCATCGACGTGTTCGTGGCATAGCAAATTAACCAGGTGTTTGGCAAAATCAACCGTTTCACGAGTACCTCGGTACGTAATAATGCGAGGCTGTCCAGGAGGGACGCTCTGATCGACATCGATTCGAGCTCCCGATCGAGCCTGTAAATCTCGAATCATTTCACCTCCCTTTCCAATGACCCTTCCAACATACATAGAACTGACTTCGCCTTTTTCTTCAACCATCTGTGGTTCAGCAGCAGCAGCAACGGGAGGCAAGGCCGTCGCGGTGTAGGGATTGGCGGTTGCAGGAGCAGCAGGGGTTCCGGGCAAGGGGACACCAGGGGGCAGTCCTGTCGGAGGTATACCTTCAGCAGCAGCAGCAGCAGCAGCAGGAGCCACAGCAAGGGAAGGCGTTGGAGCTGAGTCTACAGCAGGGACTGAAGCTGGAGCTGGTGCTGATTCAGTTGCTGTTGTTGCTGCTGCTGGAATGGCCGTTGTTGCTGATTCGGTGGTTGTCGCTGTAGGGGTGGCTTCGACTGGGACGGGAGCTGGAGCAGATTCCTCGGCTTTCTCTTCCGTTTCATTTCCCTCGTCTTTGACTTCTTCGGGTTTTGGTTCTTCCACTTTGGTTCCATCTTCGGGGGCAGATTCATCGCCACCTTGTGTCTTGAGTTTTTTCGGACTGGATTCTTCGGATGTCTCATTGGCCTCCTCATTCGCTGCTTCTCACAGAAATCATTTTGGGGACATTGGTCAACACCAGTGAAGAAAAATAAATAAACAAAAGGAACAAAACGCATAATTTTAGGCAAATGGAGAGCTATAGAAACATGTACAGAACAAAGAAAGAAGAAAGATGTTCGAGGACCAATGACCTCGAGTGCGGATTCATCTTCTGGGGTTCAAACTCCAAACTCCAAACATACACAACCTCCAGAGATGAAAGTCTTGCCGTACCTCCATCAGTTTCCTCCTCTCTGGCTCTCTTAGCCGTATCAGCTTTCTCTTCTTCGCCCATGATAAGTATAATAGTAATATAGCCTGTATTCTCGTAGAACGTTTGAATGAATTTAGTATATACAGTAGCTAGTCTAGTAGATAATAATATAATAATGAATACTGTAGATGATTGACTAGTAATTGTGGCAGTGGCTACGACGCAAAATCAAGGAAACCAAAACTAAAAGATATCGGCAGTTGTGCATGGGGGAGGTGGGGGGGGGGGTTATGAGCACGACGGGGGAAAGAGTGAGAAAAGACGGAAGAATGATTTTGGATGAGTAGACCCTCCTCGTAGGCAGGAGGAGGAGGTCTCTAGTACAGTAGTGTAGTCTAGTTCCTCACTGTTTTTACTACACCACCAATAGAGTACTCGTACTCGTACGACTCCTCATCTACCTACCACTATCCGTCACCCTACACTTATTTATTCTTAAAAAAATATCTGGTACCGGTACTACGGAGTCTACTCTAGTACTACTACTAGTCTACTCGAATACAAAATAAAATAATAGTGTTGTAGTGCGAGTACATTGATTCTACAAGTACTGTACTTTTTGTCATCATTCCATGGCTAAATCGTCTACCAGTACGATAGCTCTTCGTCAAATTTCTATGTAATATTGTGTGCATATCTGAAAACATTATTTAGCCTTGAGATGCAATATTTTTAGGGCTTCCTAGTGGTACTTCCAAGTCCCAAACACACCGTTTTTTTTGCCATAATTGATCCTCTGTCAAAGCTGGCCAGACGGAAGACAAACATTTATTGTCCTGTCTCTCGCCCATCTTAAGCGCACAGCAACGGACGGAGTGATGGGGCGCAAAATTCGGGTGACCCTCCAAGTTTGCATTGCCAATCATGTTTCTACCTTTTATCTAATGATTCGGAAAGCCAAAGCCACGAGCTCTCATCACATTCCCAGTGACACTCTATTGTTTGCCACACTTGTCGTTGGTGCAGCAGAATAAACCACACACTGCTCGACTTCTTTTGGCACATGTCTAGGAGCAGTTGGTTGAAGAAGAATTGAGCCCACTGGAGGCAGGACCCCCCTGCTCTACCAGTCTGTCAGTGCTGACCCTCCGTTTGCTTTTTGTGCCATGAACGATTTCTTCCCTATTATTTAGTGCAGACATATCTTGTAAGCTTAGGGTAATTCTTTGGTACCACTAGACTACCAATAAGTTACAAATTTTGATGACTATTATTTGTACACTCAACGGTAGTCTACTCTCCTAGAGCTTGCTGCATTTAACAATACTTTTCGGATCTTAAAAATACAGTTACCTCGTTTGGCCAATGAGAACACTCCAAGGGTGGATATAATTCGAGCCTGACGCTCTCACACCAACAGTAGTACAGATATTTGTGATTACAGTAAGAGGCTGGCACCCTGCTCATTATTGTCATTCCCCGGCGCGCCGAAGTGCCTGTTATGCTACGTAATTTAGTCGAAAACATTTTTGTTTCCCGGAAATTGTACTCGAATATTTGAAGAGCACACATGCGAACAAAAACACGAGACAAATACTACACAAAATAATAGTACTAGACTACCAGACTAGTTATAATAAGAATCGCCCTCCCTCAAAATTATAACAATAATCTTTAATCAGGTCCTCGGATAATACTCTACGATCCCAATTAGCCCTGATATCTCTACTGTGTTTCTTGAACCTCTTTCACCTTTCACCGTAGCAGAGCCAATAAGCATTTTGCAGAATGATTACGGCTCAACTGGAGAAAGAGAAGGGTGGCAAGCTCGGCCTCAAACTCACAAGTGAGGGAGACAAGCTGTTTGTTACAAAGATCGCTGAAGGTGGCTTATTAGATAAGGCAAATACACCGCTAAAGGTAGGCATGGAGGTATTGACGATTAATGGAAACGATGTCGAAGGGATGGCCTCGACCGAAGCCGCCAAGATCATGTTAGAAACTGGTGGCACTTTAACCATCACTGCTCGAAATCCAGTCGCAGCATTTGTTACAGGGACCTTTACCAAAGAAACCCCTACAACTAAAGTCGGTCTACGATTGGAAGATGGCGAAGATACCGTCATGATCAACAGTATCCGAGAAGGGACACTTGCTGATAATACAGAGCTAGCCGGTGGTATGGCCATCCGGCTTATCAATAACACGGATTGTATCGGCAAAGACGCCATGTTTGTGGCACAATTACTCGCCGATGCTGTTGGCGTCATAACGGTGGTGGCGGAAACACCAGAATCGGGCGCGTTGTCAGGAAAGACCCTCGTTAGTGCGACGGTCGAAAAGGAAGAAGGAGCCAAGCTTGGTTTGACGCTTACGGAAGTCGACGATAAGCTCGTTGTCACCAAGATAAAGGAAGGTGGACTCATTGCAGGAACCGAGCTGACCGAAGGAATGGAAATTTATAGCATTAACAATATTCCAGTGACTGGCAAATCTTCCACAGAAGCTGCCCAAATTTTGATTGATGCCAAGGGAACTATCACAATTTTGGCATTTGTGCCAGATGATTTGGAAGACTCTACCGTTGGGTCTCCGATGCCAGTTGCAGCAGCTGCTGCTGCTGCCGCTGCAGGAACAGCGGCTGCCGTTGGTACCGCTGCGGCAGTCGCCAACCATGACAATGGCGATGAACCTGCCGCAGACGAAGAACCAGAAGAAGGAAATGAACCCGAAGATTCACCTGAACCCGAAGAAGATAAGCGTTCTGCTGTCCCAGCTGTTGCAGCAGCTGCAGCTGCCGCTTTGTCTGTTCCTCTAGCTAAAACCACTTCGCCTCCTGGTACCCTTATCATGGCGGTGATCTACAAGGAACCGGGTGATAAAATTGGATTGCGTCTTGCGCGAAAGGGAGACGGAGTAGTTATAAGTGGCTTGGGAGAAGGGTCTTTGGCTGCCCAGACTGACCTCGAGCCTGGCATGGTGCCCTTACTCATCAACAACGAAAGTTGCGTTGGTAAGAGCTCGTCTGATGTCGCAAATATGTTGGGTGCAGCAGGAGATAAGATTACTATTCTCGCCGAGACTCCAGGACCAACCCCCATTTCCGGGACTCTCGTCGCGGTAGGAGTGGAAAAAGAAAGCGGTGCCAAAGTTGGTGTCACACTTACCCAGCAAGGACCCAAACTCATAATTTCCAAGATCAACGAAGATGGATTATTGTCAGACACAGAACTTCGTGCCGGAATGGAGATCCTTTCCATTGATAACAAGCCTTGCGTCGGAAAATCATCTGCCGATGCAGCTAAGATTTTTCAGGGAGTAGAAGGAACGCTGATGGTTGTCGCCCGGAAGCCTGTATTGGAAGCAGGGATTCTTGTCACAGCTACCCTTGCTAAAGTCAGCCCCGATACCAAGCTTGGCATTCGACTTGGCATGTCTGGTAGTACGATTGTGGTCACAGGCTTGGCTGCAAACTCTCTTGGTTCCAAATCTGATTTGGAATCTAATATGGCAATCAGAAGCATCAACAATGTGGACGTCGCTGGATTGGACTCTACAGATGTAGCTGCCATGCTCAAAGATTCCGAAGGCATCATTACAATCTTGGCCGAGACAATGGGGCCAGGTGACTTTACGAGCACTGACATTTCATCTTTGGTAGCCGCTTCGGTTATGAATGTGAGGGATGCCAACCTTGGCTTGACCCTGGCTCCTGAAGGAAAGAGGTGTGTTGTTGCTGCCATTGATAAGGATGGGCCCTTCTTTGGAACTGCACTACGGGTTGGAATGGAAGTGCTCAAGATAAATAATGTTAGCTGCACCAATCTATCGAAGGAAGCGCAAGAGCTCTTGATGGCAAAGGAAGGAATTGTTACAGTTCTGGCGAAACAAAAGGAGTTGGCAGCTGGTTCAATTTTAGCTGCTGTTATGGTCAAGGAAGGATCTGACACAAAAGTTGGTCTAGGCCTGGGAGAATCCAACGGATCGATTGTGATAACCAAGATCCGCGACGGAACGCTTAGCGCAATGACAGATCTTCGTCCTGGGATGGTAATTCGCACAGTGAATAACGTTACTTGCGACGGTATGGATTCTATGGGCGTGGCTCAGCTCCTGTCGAAGGCTGAAGGCACCATCACTGTTGTTGCTGAAGTTCGAGGCAAGAGTTCGTTTGAGACGAAGAGTCCTAAGTACTACACAGCCACAATTAAGAAGTCGGAGGGCGACAAGGTTGGCCTGGCTCTTGCAACTAAGGATGACAAAATGTACGTCGCCAAGATCGCTTCTGATGGACTGGTTTCTGGAACTGGGTTGGAGGTTGGAATGGAGATTGTCGCCATCAACAATGCTGACTGTTCTAACAAGACTATTGCGGAGGCAGCTGAATTGCTCCAGTCTGCCCCTGGTCAGCTGGTCATTTTAGCCAAGAGGCCCCCTCTTGCTCCCGGCTCCCTTGTCACTGTAGCAGTAACAAAGGAAACTGTCGACAGCAGAGTCGGGCTTAAACTTGGCCTTGCGAACGAAAACATTGTCGTATCTGGAATAGCAGAGAACTCTCTCATTTCCAAGACTGAACTGGAGCCTGGAATGATTGTTAAATCGATTGACAACATGCCTGTTGCTGGTCTTAAGGTTCCGGATGCTGCTAGACTTCTTATTGAAGCCGAAGGATTATTGACGATCCTTGCAGAGGTACCCAAAGGCCGCTCTGGAGGAGCTGGCAATTCCTTGGTGTCTTCCCTCGTCACAGCTACGGCCACGAAGAACGAAGGGGAAAGCCTTGGAGTGGTCTTGGAGCGGAAGCATGGAAAAACCACGGTCTCTAAGATGGAAGAAGACGGTGCACTGTTTGGCACTGGACTCCGACTTGGCATGCAGGTAGTGGCCATCAATAACGTGGACGTCTCTCTGCTGTCTGAATCTGCTGCCAACGATCTGTTGAAGAAGGATGGATTATGTACTATCCTCGCCAAGCCCGTTTCATTGCCGCCCGGTACTCTTTTGACAGCAGCTTTCAACAAAGAGAGCGCGGATGCGAAGGTTGGGTTAGGGCTTGGTACCTCCAACCAAGTCGTTGTTATCACGAAGGTTGTCAATGGAACCTTGTCTGCCCATACGGGGCTTGAACCAGGTATGGTAGTGAGGGCCATTAATAATATCGACTGTACCAAGCGCACCGCCGACAGGGTTTCTAAAATTCTGAAAGACTCCGTTGGAACAGTAACTATCTTGGCTGAAAAGCCAACCAGTACAGGAGCTGATTTGACGCTGCCTGTATCATCATTATTTGCTGTCACTTTCCGAAAAGAAAAAGGCGGCAACCTAGGAGTCACTTTGAACAACAAAGATGGCAAGCTTACGGTTGCAAGTATCGCCAAAGATAGCTTGGTGGCAAACACTCGGCTTCGGGTCGGCATGGAAATCATGAAGATCAACAATGTCGACACAAGTGGCACATCGCCGTCGGAAGCCGCCGAGCTTCTTGCTGATGCGGAAGGCTTCGTTACTCTGCTTGCCAAGAAAGAAAGCTCCCCACCTGGCAAGATAGTTACCGCCACAATTAACAAAGCAAGCGCGGATTCTCAGCTCGGGATCGGACTTGGCACTCTGGGAGAGGCGACCGCTATTACGATGATTCGGGACAACACCTTGGCCGCGGCAACAGACCTAGAAGTTGGAATGCTTGTCAGAGCCATCAATAATGTTGATTGCGGTGAAATCGATGCATCTGAAGCCGCAAAATTATTATCGACAGAAGAAGGGAAAATCACCATTATTGGTGAAATGCCCAATGCGGACAGATTGCCTTTCCTTGATTCTCTCGTTACTGCTTCCGCTGAAAAGAGTAAAGACGAAAAGCTCGGTCTGAATGTCGCGCAAAAGGAAGATAAATTTTTCATTTCGAAGATCAAACCTGATAGCTTGATAGTAGGCCAAGGCCTTGTCGTCGGCATGGAGCTACTTTCCATCAACAATGAGCCTTGCGCAGGATTGATCTTGGCTGAGGTATCTCAGAGATTGTCTGAAGCCGAAGGAACATTGACGCTCCTTGCCAGGGCAGCAGCCTTGCCTCCTGGATCACTAGTAACAGCTGTTATCGTCAAAGAATCTCCTGAAACGAAGGTCGGACTACGCTTGGGCGCCGCATCAGGTGATGTTGTCGTTTCCAGTCTTGCTGAAGACTCGCTTGCCGCTGAATCGGATTTACGCCCTGGAATGATCATTCGCTCCATCAACAATGTTGAATGCAAAGGAATGGATCCTTCGGATGCCGCTAATCTTCTTATTCAGGCAGAAGGTGCGATTCCCATCTTGGCGGAAACACCTCGAGCTCGTGGTGTCGCTGCGGAGGAATCGAAGTTAGAGAACTTTGTTACAGTGAGTGTGAGCAAAGCTATTGGTGCAGATATGGGAATGAAGCTTGTTCGCGAACAGGGGAAGCTTATCGTTTCCGAGATTCGCGAAGATGGCTTGATTATGGGTTCGAAACTCCGTGTAGGCATGGAAGTCGTAAAGATTAACAATGTCGACTGTGGAGTACTAAGTGCAGCGGCTGCAATCGATCTCATGAACGATGCCGAAACGGTGACTATGTTGGCTCGAAAACCCTTGTTGTCCCCAGGGACGCTCATTACAGCTGTAATTCGGAAAGAGAGCGTTGATTCAAAGGTGGGGCTGAAAATGGGCACGTCCGAAGGAAGACTTATTGTCAGCGGCATAGTTGATGGCTTGCCTGCCTCTACTACAGCTCTCGATCGAGGCATGCTCCTAAAAACTATCAATAATGTAGACGTTTCGAAGAAGGACGCCTCCTTGGCTGCAGGTCTTATTGCCGAGTCTAAAGGTCTTATTACGATCCTGGCAGAGGTTCCCAGCGATGGTCCTTCTACAATCTCCCTGCCGACACTTGTGACCGTCGCCGTTGAGAAGGCAGCAGACAGTGACGCTGATGTCACTTTCTCCAAGAAAGGAAAGGTTCTCACGGTTGCGTCCGTTTTTAAGGAAGGTATCTGGTCCAAGACGCGTCTTCGCGCGGACATGGAAGTCCTGTCGATCAACGGTTCGAAATACGAAGACAAATCCGCCGAAGAAATTGAGAAGAAGCTCAAAGAGATGGGTGGAAATGTGACCATCTTGGCGAAAGTGAAAAAGTATGAACCAGGTACTTTGGTGACAGCGTCGATGGTAAAAAAGCCTAATGACAAGGTTGGACTTGGACTTGGAATGCACAATGGCAAGGTGTTGATTACCAGAATCAAAGATAACACTTTGGCTTCGCCAACAGATCTGCAAAGTGGAATGATTGTTCGACTCATTAATAATATCGATTGTTCAGAAATAGATGCAGCTCAAGTTGCAAAACTACTGGCCGACGCGGAAGGCCCTCTCATCGTCGTTGCTCAAATTCCGCCCTTGGATGACGAGAATGCGGTGGTCGCTTCTACTCCATTAGCGGTGACCGTGTCAAAGGAAGCAGGTGAGGATCTAGGAATGACGTTGTTCAGCAAAAATGAAGCGGTCTATATTTCGAAAATTAGAGAGGAAGGTCTTGTCGCCGGAACTGGGTTGCGTGTTGGGATGGAAGTTATTTCTCTCAATAATCGCCAGTGCCATGACATGGGTGCTGCTGAAAGCGGACTCTTGTTGAAGGAGACGGAAGGAGACTTGACAATATTGGCGCAAAGTCCTGTGCCAGCACCAGGCTCCTTTGTTACTGCTGTCATTGAAAAAGAGCATGCAGAAACTAAGATTGGCTTGAAGCTTGGGGATGCCAATGGAAAGATTGTGGTCACTGGAATGTCGGAAGGATCCCTTGCCGAAAGTTCAGAACTTAAGAAAGGCATGGTTATTCGTATGATCAATAACGTTGATTGCGCAAGTCTAGGCGTTGCTGATGCAGCAAACCTTTTAGCAGAAGGCGAGGGCATAATCACGATTCTCGCTTCTACACCATTGAAGACTGAGTTGACCCCAGATGAGGCTTCTCTGACTTCCATTTGTGCCGTATCCTTCGAGCAGACAGGTAACGCTGATTTGGGCATGAACCTTGAAAGAAAGGGTGGCTACCCTGTCATCACAGAAATTACCAAGGATGGCTTGGTATTTGGTTCTGCTCTTCGTATCGGAATGGAGGTTTTGAAGATTAACAATGTCGATTGTTCCATCATGCCAGCCGAATCTGCTTCATTGCTGACGAAGAAAGCGGGGCCAGTGACCATCTTGGCAAGAAAGAAGGCACTTCCAGCTGGGTTCCTTGTCACAGGTGTCATTGTGAAGGAGACACCCGATGTCAAAGTCGGCATCGGAATGGGTTCCAAGAACGGACTCATTTATGTCACCAAAATTCGTGATGGAACGCTTGGAGCTCTTACTACACTTCAGCCAGGCATGATTCTACGCTCGATCGACAACGTCGACCTTGCGGGCGTGAGCTTGATTGATGCCGCCAACATCCTCGCAAATGCGGAAGGAACTATAACTATCGCAGCAGAAACGCCCGGCGGAGAGGCAATGGAGAGCACATACGTAACTACGCATGTGCGGAAAACTAAGGACGAGAAGATTGGCCTTGCGCTATCCTCAAGGGACGGCATGTTTATCTCTCAGATTACACCAGACGGTTTGATAGCGGGTACTCCGCTGAAGGTGGGAATGGAGGTCCTCGCTATCAATAATGTCCAATGCAAGGGACTATCGGTTGAAGATGCTGCTGGTTTGCTGCAGGATTGTGACGGTGCTCTTACTGTGCTAGCAAGAAAGCCTATCCTTGCACCATCATCTTTAATAACAGCTCACATAACAAAGGATAGCAGCGAAAGTAAGCTTGGAATGAATGTTGCCGCCGCTGCTGACGGTTCGATCGTCATCAAGGGTATCAAGGAGGGCTCGCTGGCCTCGCAGACAGATTTGAAATCTGGAATGATCGTCAAGTCAATCGATAATATTGACACAAATGGCATTGATGCTGTCGCGGCAGCCAAGTTGCTCACAGGAGCTGTCGGAATTCTGACTATCGTTGCCGAGGTTCCAGGTGAACTGACCGCACCTGCATCAGCTCTAGTCACCGTAACTATCAGCAAAGACAGTGGTGCTTCGGCTGGACTGATTTTGGGCAGAAAACATGGAAAAACTGCTGTTCTCGGGGTTCAATTAGATGGCCCTTTCTTCGGAAGCGCCCTACGCGAAGGCATGGAAGTGCTCAAGATCAACAACGTCGACACTCGAGTCTTGTCGTCAGCGTCCTCAATGAAACTACTCGAAAACGAACAGATGGTAACTATCCTTGCTCGGAAGACTCTCAAGCGTGCTGGAGTTCTTGTAGCTGCAACTTTCAAGAAGTCCACGTCTGAGACAAAAACTGGATTGGGGCTCGGCGCCAAAAACGGCATGGTCATTGTTACAAAGGTAGTTAATGGTACTCCTGCTGCCACCACCCAGATCCAATCTGGAATGGTGATTCGACAAGTCAATGGTATTATTTGCGATACTTTGGGTCCAACTGAAGTTGCCCAAGAGCTTGCTGGTGCTGCCGGCTTGGTCTCGCTTTTGCTTGAGACTCCAGGTGCATCTGGGGGTGTAGGCAGCGCTTCCCTCAACAAATCTCTCACACTTGCTTCAATTGATAAAGCTGAAAGCTCCAACCTTGGTGTTACTTTCAGAGTTAAGGATCGACGCCTCTTCGTTGCCACAGTTTCGAAAGATGGCTTGTTTGCGAACTCTGGACTCCGTCCGGGAATGGCGATATTAAGCATTAACAATACGAATTGCGCAAAGAAGGCACCAGAGTACGCAATGGCAATGATAGAAGACGTTACCGGAATTGTGACCCTCTTGGCTCAGAAGCCATTCCTAGGCCCCGATGAAATCGTTACGGCGTCCATCACCCGCGCAGATACGTCAACACCCATCGGTATCGGTCTGGGTACTTCGTCAAAGACTGGAAAAATTGTTATTACCAGCATCAAGCCAGGGTCGCTAGCATATTTCACCGAACTATACGAAGGAATGGCAATACAAGCCATCAACAACGAGGGCATGAGACGGAAGAGTCCTGACGAAGCTGCAAAAACTCTCGCGGAGGCTACTGGCACGTTTTCAATCGCCGCCGAATCGATGCTCGTTTTTGACATGGACAAATTCAAGAGCAAAGCGGGAACAGTATCTGCCACTGTCACGGCAACCGCCGTGAAAGAAAAGGGCGAGAAGGTCGGCCTTCTACTTGGAGAGAAGGAAAAGCGCCTGTTTGTGAGCAAAATTGTTCCCGATGGTCTCATGTCGAAGACCGAGCTCAAGCCTGGTATGCAGGTATTGAGTATCAACAATGTTGATTGCAACGGCATGTCTGTATCTGATGCGGCATCTCTGCTATTAGAATCTGAAGGCAATATGACAATCTTGGCCAGGCAACCCGAGCTCTCGCCTGGTGCTCTCATAACTGTCGCCACTGACAAAAAGGAAGACGACACTCCTATTGGTCTTGGATTGGGCTATTTGAACAACAAGGTAGTTATCAGCAGCATTAAGCACAATTCGGCTGCGGCACATACCGATCTGCAAGTCGGTATGGCCATCAAGGCTGTAAATAATGTTGACTGTTCTCGCAAGAAGCCACAAGATGTTGCCAAGTTATTGGCTGGAGCACCTGCCGGCAGTGTCATGATCTTGGGCGAAGCTCCCTATCCTCCGCCTCGCATGGTCGGTGGTGACGCAAGTAGGTCGGGAAGGATGGTGTTTGACAATGACAACCGTCCTCCACCATATGGTGTCCCAGAAGGCGGAGTTTGGGTAACAAGAAAGTACATTGGAGAGACAACGACACTGTACACAATGATTGGCTGTGCTTGCTTCGTTATCCCTGGCGTCTACTCCCTCATGAACCCCGTTGATGTACGCGATGTATATATTTTCGAAAACAATGCCTACACTGCCGATGGTGTTAATATCGGAGCTGCGACGAAGGAGGATTAAGCCATCGCAACTTTTTGAAAACAATTGCCAAGCCTATACTTCTTGGGTGTCGAGTAGAATTTATTATTATTTGTTGTATGTGAAAAATCAATGGAGAAAAGTATGGCAAAAATATGTGGGAACAACCTGATGAGGAAACCACAATTATGACCAAAATGTAAATGATCAAATAATACATCGTGAAGTATGGCGACAATGTATGACTATAGTCTTCGAATCGCAACAGCCATTTGATATACTGTTGTATTATCTACTTATTTTTACAGATATTTTGTGTGGTCGATACTGTCCAGTACTGAATTATCGTAGTACTCGCGCATGCATGTACACATTCGACAGACATTCGATGGCTTCCAGGAGAAATTATCGTGCGGTGCAAATCAAAAACCAATTCATTGACAATGACAAAAGCAATGGCTTTCTTGTTCAAACTTTAATGGCACTTCTTATGAAAAATATTAGGAACTGAAGTGCACCATATCCTTCAAACCATGTTGAGAAACCTTTTTACTGGACGCACGTTGCTTGCAGGATTCTGTTTCAACAATTCAACAAAGACTAATGGTCTTGATATCGTTGCAAAACATACCTACGTATCATGAAACCAATTTATGCAATCCCCATAGTACCGTATATTTTCACGGGGAATCGAATACACTAAACTGCTGAGATAGTGCAAAGACCAAAACAAGTCCGACAGAAATAACAAAGACAGCAGCAGCGGTGGAATCTAAATTTGAAGCCATGATGTCTTACTCATTTGAGGTCTTCTTTTTCAAAAGCCTTGTCGGATTGTTCCATCAGGTTGTAGAGTTGCATGAATGGAAAATCCCTATTATTGTCGTTTGCTATCGCGCTTCCTCTGTTCCAAGGATGCGTCCTAAAACAACAAATGGAACAGAACCCTCCAGGAGCGCACAGCACAGTTGAATGTTGAATGCTCATTATTATTTGTCTGGCAAAACCCCAACATGGCGATATTTTGGATTTATGTATATTTTTCCCCATCAAATATTTTATCTCTCTTCTGTTTCTTTGTTGTCCTCGTCGACAGTCGTCGTTATTGACGTTGGAAAAATCTACTGTTCGTACTGTAGGTCTGCGACAGATGAATTTTTCGAAACTTTTTCCGTTCTTTTTTAATCGCTTTGTTGTATTATTCTGTTATCGTCATTGGATGGAAGAACTGTGCGCTTTTACTGCACCTTCTTCAGCATTGACTCTACTACTAGTAGTCTCTAGCTACTACTACTAGTAGTAGTAGACTACTACTACTACTACTACTACTAGTAGCCTACTAGCTACCAGGTAGTAGTAGAGTCTACTTACTTATTCGTTCAAATTGGATGGGATGGTTGAGCTTATTATTACTACGCTTTCCCTGGGACTTCGTCCGAAAGACGTCCACCATTTTTAATGATGATGATGATAACCCATACCTGTGATAATACAAAATACAAAATACGTACTAGTATTTTATCATGTTTTGATTGTGCTCTGAATAAACAAACAATCTCTCTCATCACACTATCCATCATGATCCAATAGCATGACGACCTTTCTACTTCAATTAGAGTTTCTGTCGTTGTTGTTTTTGTTGCGGTTGCGGTTGCTGCCGCTGCCGCCGCTGCTGCTCCTGCTGCTGCCTGTGTTCATGATTGGTTTGCCGTCAGTAGATTCATTGGTAGTACCGCCAATACCAGCAATGACAACCAACACCAACACCAACGCCAACACTGTCATCCATATTCGGAACACAAGGATTGCAGAGAGAACTACTCGGCTGTTTGGAATCATTCAAGAAAATGACAATCGCGGAAAAACAAAGACAGCCTCAACATCATCGTCTTTGTCATCAACAGTACAGGTTGTTGTGTCATCCAATCCGAAAAGATCGATTCCTTTTCCATCCAAAGATGAGTCCTTTCTACGCTTACCTTCCAACACTACTAGTGCTACTACTTCTAGTGCTAGTACTAGTACTAGTACTACTAATGCATCCGCTACTCCTCCAACAATTTACGATGATGAATTTCATCAAAAGATTACCTACTTTACAAGGTACAGTCAACGAGATATTGCCCTGTTACGATCCAATCGATTACGGATCGTCATGGCAGGTATGGCTGCCAGTCCGTACGAACCAGACGTGTACCGTGCCTTTCAAGTATTGTACCATGATCTTGGTTTGCCCTTGCGATTGGCGGGACGATTTATTTTTAAGCGACTGTCAATTGTTTTGCAACAGCTTCAGCATCAACGCGAGGAAGAAATTGATTATTTGTGGAGAATACACAATCAACAACAATCATCACTAATCGATACAACAACAACAACAACAACAACAACAACCGCATTCATGCCACCCGATTTGACAAGAAGTGATTTGGAATTGGCACAGTACATGTTCTTGTTGCTAATTGAAATAGTTGAGGACGCATGTTACACGAAACGCAACGGACAGCAAAATCAAGCATCAAATAATTATTATGATGATAGTAAGAATAGTAGGAATTGGAAACAAGCCGGAATCAATAGCGATCATGATCGTGGGGAACACGAGATTATACTGACACTGCACATGTTGCAAGATTCGGGTCTGCTGGACATGCTGGCGCATAAGATGGAATTGACTTGTGAGGATACGTTGGCCAATTTGGCGCAAGCGCCCGACAACGATGGCGACGACGACAACTACTACTCTGACAGTAACAGTAGTAGTAGTAGTCCTATCACCAGTACCACTGCTAGTACAACTACTACTAGTACCATAGAAGAATGGGACTTTCCTTCGTTTGTGTTGGGACTTCAACGATGCATTCAGTCGTCAACAATCGCCAAGAAAAATACCATCACAGATTTGCTTCAAGAACTTCTCTTGGAAGTTTCAATATCAATGTCCACCACAACAACAATCTCGCAGCCAGCTACAGCAACTGATACTCATTATCATGCAATCTTTCGAATCGCCCCAAAAACTGTCTTCTTGGATTTACAACGTCAATCTTACAGTAACAAATTTGATAGCATGTTGGCAGCCTTTGCGGAATGGGGTCAAGATCGCATGCCTCCTCCCCTTCCTGCTCTAGATACAACAACAACAACAACAACAATAGGTGATACTCGTAGGAAACAGCGATTATTGCAAGTTCTCAGAGGTTGTTTCATCGGTGCCGAAAATGAACCAGTACGAGAAGCTTTACGAATTGTCTACATGGATGTTCCGGCCATGCGGGTTGCTGGCAACACTATTTTTCGGCTCATGTCAGCACTCATCAGTAGGAACAAAAGAATGACCGAATAACAAAATGCTATTAGTACTTGTTATTTTAGTCATCCCGTTCTCTCTTTTTTTCGTCTTCTTTTTTTCTGGTGTTTACCTCAGCTTGAGCGATCGATCGATGTGCACAACTTGGAAACCTCAATCAATCATCTGGTTATTAT
>Ga0100380_10000903_pt1 | contig 32220 bp, 33 predicted proteins | sample CryGeymeta201504_FD_80417 | JGI IMG/M metagenome (GOLD analysis project Ga0100380, IMG submission 80417) | Groundwater microbial communities from Crystal Geyser aquifers in Utah, USA - Crystal Geyser metaG 2015-04 | ecosystem: Environmental > Aquatic > Deep subsurface > Groundwater | place... | reverse complement strand
ACAAACGCATAGTCATTGCGAAGGACGATAGTCCTGAAGCGATCTATTGCAGTGTGGAAGATTGCTTCACTCGAAGACTCGCTCGCAATGACGAGAAAGCCTACAGTCATTGCGATGGCGATTAGCCGAAGCAATCTTTAAAAGCGAAACAGATTGCTTCACTCGATGACTCGTTCGTAATGACGGAAGAAAGAAAATATTATTAATCAAATAACAGGATAATAATGGAAGAAGAACAATTAACAGTCGAGCAGCGAACTCGTGAGCGGTTAAATTTTGTTTCTGTTGCCTTAGGCAAAGCAATACTAAACCCAGAGCCGTATCAAAACTTTATAAAGGCGAGAGATAATTTTTGTGTTAGTGATGAAGCTAGAGAATCATCAATGGAATATAACACAGTGCTTCGAGATTACCAGATGAAAGCAAATTATGGTGGACTTACTCCAGATGGCGAAGTTAAAATTGAAGAAGCCAGAAAAAAAGCAATGGAGAATAAAGTGTTAAATGATTTTTACACTTCACAGGAAAAGCTTATCAGTTTTTATCAAGAACTTAATTCATATCTAAGTGAAAAATTAAAATTAAACTTTGCCACTCTTGCAAAACCTGCAAGCAGTTGCTGCGGATAGGAGAAATGAAAATGATAGATACACAATTACAATATATTGCAGACGATTTCATACGCTCTCTTCAAGCGATACCGGAAGTGATTGAATACTTAAATTCACTTAATAAATATGAAAGTGATGAAGAAATTTCTGGGCTGACCAAAAGGTATTATACCTTATCTTCTGCTTTTCAGAAAAAGCAATATGAAGGAACATTAACACAGCACGAAATTACTGAACTAAGAGAGCTTGCATCCAAGATTCAAAATAATCCGCTGAATCTGAATCTCGCAGAAAAGCAAAATGCTATTAAAAGTATTCTGCAAGAATGTAACACAACTATAAGCAACGAAATATCAATGGATTTTGCAAAACTTGCTGCACAGACATCAGGATTTTGCAATTAATTTACTAATAAAATAATAATTGGAGTGTCGGTGAAAAAAAGAATTTTAATATTGTGCACAGGTAATAGCTGCCGCAGTCAAATGGCGGAAGGATTTCTCAAATCGTTTGATAAAAATCTTGAAGTGTATTCTGCCGGTACAAAGCCTGCAGAAAAAGTAAATCCGTTTGCAGTCAAAGCAATGAAGGAAGTTGGAATCGATATAAGTAATGGTAAAGCAGAGAATGTTGATAAATATCTTTCACAATCTTTTGATTATGTTATTACAGTTTGCGATAGCGCTAAAGAAGCTTGTCCTGTGTTTATTGGAAAAGTAAAGCATCGCTTGCACATTGGCTTTGATGATCCTGCAGAAGCCATAGGAACAGAAGAAGAAGTGATGCCTGTTTATCGCAGAGTAAGAGATGAAATAAAAATGGAGTTTAAGAAGTTTTTAAAACAAATTGATAATTGAGCATTGAGAATTGACTATTGAAAATTTTCTTTCAATATTAAAAATTCAATGTTCAACGATCAATTCTCAATAAAAAAAAATCAATTTGTGAGGTGCAATTATGAATCAAAAGAAATTTGATCTTGAAGATCGGATGGTTAAATATACCTGCAGAATGATTGATGTAGTCGAAGCTTTACCAAATTCAAGAGCCGGAAATTATATAGCTGGTCAGTTAATAAAATCATGTCATTCTCCAACATTCAATTATGGTGAAGCACAAGCAGCCGAATCCAGAAATGATTTTATTCATAAAATGGGTGTAGTTCTAAAAGAATTAAAAGAGTGCCGGACAGCTTTGAAAATTATTCAGATTAAAGAAATGATAAAACCCAAAGAAAAACTTAATCAGGTTTTTGAAGAGACAGAAGAATTAATTGCAATAGTTGCCAAAAGCATTGCTACTGCTAAAAAAAATAAAAATTCAAATTGATAATTAAGCGTTGAGAATTGATTATTGATAGTTTCTTCTAAGGTACAAACAATATTCAATGCTCAACAAACAATGTCCAATATTCAAATAAAAATGAAAGTTGATCATTGAGAATTTCCTTTAAGTTAGAGCCAATATTCAATGTTCAACATTCAACATACGATAAACAATGTTCAAATTAAAAGGGATTATTTATGAGTACTGTATTAAAAAAACTTTCATTCTTCGACAGATATTTAACACTATGGATATTTATTGTAATGTTCCTTGGTGTTGCCGCTGGTTCACTTTATCTGGGTATTGCCGGGTTTTGGGATTCATTGAGCGCTGGCACTACAAACATTCCTATCGCAATTGGATTAATCTTAATGATGTATCCGCCGCTTGCAAAAGTTAAGTACGAAGAACTCCCGATTGTCTTTAAAAATGTTAAGCTGCTTAGCATATCATTAGTACAAAACTGGATTGTCGGACCGTTAGTAATGTTTCTTCTTGCAATTATTCTTTTACCGGATAAACCGGAAATGGCAATAGGAGTAATATTAGTCGGGTTAGCGAGATGTATTGCGATGGTTTTGGTATGGAACGATTTAGCTAAAGGCGATTCGGAATTAGCAGCGGGACTCGTTGCATTCAACGCAATATTCCAGGTTCTTCTTTACTCGGTTTATGCTTATATATTTATTACAATCCTTCCGCCATTGTTTGGATTCAGCGGTGCATTGGTTGATGTTTCTATCTGGGAGATTGCGGTTACAGTTTTAATCTATCTTGGAATTCCTTTCGCGGGTGGAGTATTAACAAGATTAATTTTAGTAAAAGCCAGAAGCAAAGAATGGTATCACAGCAAATTTATTCCTAAGATTTCTGTACTTACTACAATTGCTTTGTTGTTCACAATTTTTGTTATGTTCTCTCTTAAGGGAGAAAAAATAGTTGAACTGCCGATGGATGTAATTCGTGTTGCTATTCCATATACATTTTACTTCGCCTTTATGTTTTTCGTTACATTCTTTTTTGTTAAAAGGCAGGGAGTCTCTTATGAAAAGACAACAACTGTTGCATTCACAGCAGGCAGTAACGATTTTGAATTAGCTATTGCGGTAGCAGTTGCAGTTTTTGGAATTAACTCACCAGCAGCATTTGCAACTGTCATTGGCCCATTGGTAGAAGTTCCGGTTCTGATAATGCTCGTTAATGTAGCTCTTCGGTTTAAGAAAAGATATTTTGCTAAATAAATTTGTGTAAATCATTGCAAGAAGTCTTCGACAGCCTGCCCGAATCGATCGGGGGAGCAATCTTTCGGATATTATAGATTGCTTCTCTCGACTTCGTCGGGATCGCAATGACAATTAAATAGTCATTGTGAAGGGCTTTAACACGGAAGCAATCTAAAAGAAAGGGTATTAGTTTAGAAAGATGATTTCATCAATAAAATTTAGGTGTCAAAAATGGGATCAAATAAATATCAATCACTTGTCAAAGAATTATTTTCTCTCGCCGGTATCAAAATTAACGGCAGTAACCCTTGGGACATTCAAGTTCAGGATGATAGATTTTATAAACGCGCAGTAACAGAAGTTGAGCTTGGTCTTGGCGAATCATATATGGATAATTGGTGGGATGTTGAAAAACTTGACGAAATGATTTTTAGAATTATCCATGCTGATTTACAAAATAAAGTTAAACGAAATCTTAAAGTTGCTCTTCAACTCGCTGGATTTTATCTGATTAATATGCAGGCAAGGCGCCGGGCATTTATAATTGGTGAAAGACATTACGATTTAGGGAATGATTTATTTCAAAATATGCTTGATAAAAGATTGAACTATAGCTGTGCTTATTGGAAGAACGCAGCTACTTTAGGTGAAGCTCAGGAAAATAAACTCGATTTGATTTGCAAGAAACTTTATCTAAAACCAGGTATGCGGGTGCTCGATATTGGCTGCGGCTGGGGTGCGTTTGGTAAATATGCTGCAGAAAAATATGGAGTAGAAGTAGTTGGAATTACTGTTTCTAAAGAGCAGGTTGTACTTGGGAAAGAATTATGCAAAGGTCTGCCAGTCGAATTCCGATTGCAAGATTATCGAGATGTAAATGAAAAGTTTGATAGAATTGTGAGTGTTGGAATGATTGAACATGTTGGTTACAAAAATTATAAAGAGTATTTCCAAATAGCAGATAGAGACTTAGAAGAGGATGGATTATTTTTACTTCACACAATCGGTGAAGTTCGTTCTACAAATGCAATAGATGCTTGGACACATAAATATATCTTTCCAAATGGAATGTTACCATCTATAGCTCAACTTGGTAAAGCAATTGAAGGTATATTTGTTATGGAGGATTGGCATAATATCGGGGCAGATTACGACAAAACATTAATGGCTTGGTATGATAATTTCAACAACAGTTGGAATAAAATTAAAGATAAATACGGTGAAAGATTTTATAGAATGTGGAAATATTTTTTACTTTCAAGTGCTGGAGCGTTCCGTGCGAGAAGTAAAAATCAGCTCTGGCAAATTGTTTTATCTAAAAAAGGTGTTCTAGGTGGATATAATTCTGTTAGGTAATAAATTGCTTCATCCCGATGAATCGGGATTTGCAATGACTGTCTTTTCGTCATTATGAGGGACGATAGTCCGAAAGCAATCTATAAAACTATGAGTGAGGCTACCTAACTACTTTTACAATGTAAAGGAAAAATTATTCAATATTCTTCAACAACAATTAACAACTTTGAAATGTTGGTTGCCAAAGAAATTTCTTAAACAATAGGAATTAAATTTATGAACTCAAATATTTATTCCGATATCCAATTACAAATTCAATCAGAGATGAGGGCATTTGTAAAAGAGGATGTACCGCGTCAACTTCTTTTAGACCTTGACGCAGATAAAATTAGATTTCCCAGAGAATTTATTGAGAAAGCCGCACAAAGAAATTTATTAGGATTAAGGTTTCCCAAAGAATATGGCGGACGAGATTTAAGCTGGAAAGAAGAAGTAATAGCTTTAGAAGAAATTGGGGTGCTTGGTACAACTTTACCTTGCCTTTATTCATTAGTCAGTATTGTTGGTGAAGCCATTAATAAATTTGGTACAACAAAACAAAAAGAAAAATATCTTGTCACAACTCTTGCTGGTAAACTTACTACAGCAGAAGGATTAACCGAACCCCGTGGCGGCTCGGATTTTTTTGGAGCAACAACTACTGCTAAACGGGATGGTGATTATTATATTCTTAACGGGCAAAAAAGATTTATCGTTGGTGCTGAAGGGGCGGATTATTTTTTAATTTATGCTCGCACTGGAACTGATGAACGAGGGAAAGGTTTAATGAGCGCTTTTCTGGTGGATAGAAAAATGGGGGTTGAAGTAAAACATATTTATGGTTTGATGGGTACAAGAGGCGGCGGAACAGGAAGAATCATATTGCGGAATGTAAAAGTACCAAAAGAAAACCTGATTGGTGAAGAAAATAAAGCAGAAGAAATTTTTAATCAGATGATGATTCCGGAACGTATGACAAGTGCTGCCGGTGCATTAGGAATGGCACGTTCAGCTTTAGAAATAGCTGCACATTACAGCAACAAACGAAAAGCATTTGGTAAAAAAATCCGTTCTTTTGAAGCGGTTAGTTTTATGATTGCCGATAGTTTAACAAAGTTAGATGCTGCAAGAGCATTAGTTCATTCAACAGCACAGGTAATTGATAATAATGTAGATGCTTCTTTACAAAGGCGACTTGTTTCTGAATCTAAAAAATTTGCTACTGATACTGCCTGGGAAGTTATTAATAATGCCATGCAAGTTATGGGAGGAATTGGTTATACTAATGTTTTCCCTATTGAAAGAATGCTGCGCGATACAAGACTTATTATGATATGGACAGGTACAAATGAAATTATGAATCTTGTTATACAACACGAGTATTTTAAACAGCTACTTACATCGGATGGCGAGTTTGTAGAAAAGAATATTCGTGATATTGAAAAAGATGCAGCAGATTCCGATAAATTTGAAGAAAAAGTATATGAATAATTTGGTAACAGATAAAAATTAATATTGGTAAATTATTTCATCTAAAAAAGAAGTTTTAGGAGGATATAATCTTGTTCGGTAGTTATCAGTCATTGTGAGAAATGAGAGTCTCTAATCTTAAGGAAAACTACAGATTGCTTCGCTTTGCTAGCAATGACAGAAAAGGAAAAATATTATGGAAATATTTTCACAAATACCAAAAGACTTAATCAACTTTTTGTTGGTTGTTCTTTTCTCTTTACTAATTGGTCTTGAGCAGAGGAGACTGCATATTGAACTTGAGTTTGAATCACTCTTTGGTACAGATCGTACGATCACTCTTGTCGGAATTTTTGGTTTTATTCTTTACATACTCAGTCCAGAAACTCTTACATTATTTTTTGCCGGTGGTTTTGTTCTTGCCGCATTACTTGGAGTTTATTATTTCAACAAGATTAAAGTTAAAAACCAATGGGGATTAACTTCTGTAGTTATCGCTCTTATTACTTATTGTCTTACTCCGCTTGTTTATTTACAACCGCCCTGGATGGTGATGTTAATCTTCGTAACAATTTTGATAGTAGTAGAGATGAAAGAAAGTTTATTTCAGTTTTCAAAAAAATTTGACAGGAACGAATTCACAACACTTGCAAAGTTTATAATTATTGCAGGAATAGTTTTACCATTACTGCCGTACGATCCGATATCTAAATGGATTAATATTTCTGCTTATCAAATTTGGTTATCAATAGTAGCCGTTTCCAGTATTTCTTATTTCAGCTATTTGTTAAAAAAGTTTGTGTTCCCAAATTCCGGAATAATTTTATCAGCCGTTTTGGGTGGATTATACAGCAGCACGGCAACTACAATTATACTAGCTAAAAAAAGCAAAGAAGAAAATGATGCTGTTTTAATCACATCCGGAATACTTGCTGCAACCGGAATGATGTACATCCGAATATTAATTCTCGCTTGGATTTTCAATATCAATGTTGCTATGATATTACTCCCTTATTTTATGGGATTTATAATTATAAGTGCTGCGTTAATTGCCTTGCTTCAGATAAAAAGTAAAACATCTAATGATGAAGCATTAAAAGTAAACAACACACAAAATCCATTAGAGTTTAAAACTGCTTTAGTATTTGGATTACTTTTTGGATTCTTTGCAGTACTAACAAACCTTGTTGTTGCTAATTATGGAAATATGGGAGTAAATATTATTTCATTAATAGTTGGTGTTACTGATATTGATCCTTATATACTAAATTTATTTCAGCTGACTGACAGTAGTTTCCATTTCAATACAATTGTAAATGCAACTATTATTGCATCAGCAAGCAACAATCTTATTAAAATGATTTACACTTTGATTTTAGGTGAACCAAAAATTAAAAGAAATATTGTAATTGGTTTTTCTGTTTTGATTATTGCAAGCATTTTTTCGGTTGTTATTTGATTTGAATTACATTTTGGGAAACTGGATGTCATTGCAATGGACGATAGTCCCGAAGCAATCTCTAAAAAAATGAATAAATAAAAAATTTATTAATTCTAAAAAACAGAATAACATTTATGTCAAAATTTGGATTAGCCCTTGGCGGCGGCGGTGCAAGAGGTTTGGCTCACATTGGTTTGCTAAAAGTTCTTGATGAAGAAAATATAAAGATTCATTCGATTACCGGATGCAGTATGGGCGCACTTGTTGGCGGATTATACGCTTATTACGGTAATGCAAAAGAAGTTGAAGATTTTATTTTAAAAGCAATCAAGCATCCAAAATTTGTTGAGCTTGGAACTGATAAATTAAAAGAGAATAATAAAAAACCGGACAAGAGTTATTTCGAACAATTCTATGATTACATTGGAACGAGAATACAAGCTTTGAAAGCGCTAAATCGTCTTTCCTATTTTGATGAAGAATTAGCAAAGGAAATTTATCAGATGATTCCGGATTCACCGATTGAAAAATCTAAAAATTAAATATTCTGCAATCGCCACAGATTTACTTTCCGGCGAAGAAATTAATTTTACCAGAGGAAGTTTAAGACAGGTAATAAAAGCAAGTTCGGCAATACCGGGAATTTTTCCACTGGTTAGATTAGATAATTATTTTTTAATTGATGGAAGTGCATCTGAAAGTGTACCTGCTGGCAGAGCGCGTGAAATTGGCGCCGATAGAGTTTTAAGTGTTGATGTAACGCGATGCATTAAAACAATTGATCAGCCGCAAAATGTTTTTGAAATACTTTATCGCGCGGAGGATATTACTTCGTTTCATCTTTCTGTTTTAAGATTAAGAGAAGCTGATTTAGTTATTCGTCCGCAGGTACGACATTTAACCTGGGCTGATTTTGATATGACCAGAGAAATAATTACTGCTGGTGAAAAAGCCGCTAAAGAGAATCTTGCTGAAATTAAGAAACTTGTTAATCGTAATTCTTATCTTTTAGAGATTGAGCATTATATTAAAAAATTAAAAGGTGATGTTTAACCTAAAGCAGCTTATTAATGAACAGAGAATTTCTACTTTTAAATTTAAAATCTAATCCCGGCAAAATTTGGGATGTTATAATTATCGGCGGCGGCGCAACAGGTTTAGGTGCTGCAGTTGATGCGGCATCAAGAGGATTTGAAACTTTACTTGTTGAGCAATCTGATTTTGCAAAAGGCACATCAAGCAGAAGCACAAAATTAGCTCACGGCGGAGTTAGATATTTAGCGCAAGGCGATCTTTCATTGGTATTCGAAGCACTTCACGAACGCGGATTGCTTTTACAAAACGCTCCTCATTTGGTAAGGAATCAACAATTTATTATCCCCATTTATGAATGGTGGGAAGGTCCGTTTTATAATATCGGAATGAAAGTTTATGATTTGATGGCTGGGAAATATGGACTCGGTCCTTCACAAAAAATTTCTAAAGAAGAGACACTAAATGCAATTCCAAATCTTGACCCAAATGGGTTGCTTGGCGGTGTAATTTATTGCGATGGACAATTTGATGATTCACGTCTCGCAATAAATCTTGCTCAAACAGCAGTTGATAATGGCGCAACCGTTCTTAACTATATCAAAGCCATTGGATTTACAAAGGATGAAAGCGGATTATTGAACGGGATTAAATTACTGGATGTTGAAAGCAACGAAATATTTTTTGTAAAAGGCAAATCATTTATAAATGCTGCCGGAATTTTTGTTGGTGATATCAGGATGATGGATGAAGAAAAATCTGCAAACTCGGTAATTCTTAGCCGCGGAGCTCATATTGTTCTTGATAAATCTTTTCTTCAAGGTGATTCAGCAATTATGATTCCACATACTTCTGATGGCAGAGTTTTATTTGCTGTGCCGTGGCATAACAAAGTAATCATTGGCACCACAGATACAGAAGTTAAAGAACCATCACTTGAACCAAGAGCATCGGAAGAAGAAATTGATTTTCTGTTAAAAACTTCTGCGAAATATTTATGTAAAGATCCAAAGCGAGAAGATGTGTTAAGTGTTTTTGCCGGCTTGCGACCACTGGCAATCTCTAACGGTAATATTATTCCGACAAAAGATATTTCCAGGAAACATCAAATCACTGTTTCGATTTCCGGCTTAATAACAATTACCGGAGGCAAGTGGACGATCTACAGAAAGATGGCTGAAGATGTAATTGATAAGGCAATTTTAGTATGCGGACTTGCTGAGATAGAATGTGTTACTAAAAATCTTCCTATTCACGGTTATTTGAAGAACACAAATTTTGAAGAACCACTTTACTATTATGGAATAGATAAGAAACAAATTGAAGAAACTTTGATTTCGGTAAATTCGGAACTTAAAGAAAAACTTCATCCATCGTTTCCATATTTAAAAGCAGAAGTAATTTGGGCAGCTCGTAAAGAAATGGCAAGAACAGTTGAGGATTTTTTAGCACGCAGATCGAGAGCTTTATTACTGAATGCAAAAGCAAGTATAGAAATGGCACCGGAAGTTGCAAAATTAATGGCGAAAGAGTTACACAAAGATTCTATGTGGATTAAAAATCAAATTGAAGAATTTACTCAGCTTGCTAAAGATTATGTGTGTTAAATTTGTCATTGCGAGTTACAAATAAAAGCGTTGCTTTTATATATCAAAAGAATGACTTTATCGTCATTGCGAACGAGCCTGCCTGTCCGGTAGGCAGGTCCTCTCGAGTGAAGCAATCTCAGAAGTTCTAAAAGTGAGACCGCTTCGTTCCTCGCAGTGACAAAATGTAGGATGTCATTAGTAGGGACGATAGTTCTGAAGCAATCTCACTAGAATCAACAGATTGCCTCACCCACTGAGCCTGCCTGCGATAGACAGGGCGGGATTAGCAATGACAGAGAAATGATAGAACAAAATTGATATGCAAACAAACACAAATACACAAACAATAATCGTAGCGCATCGCGGTGCCTCTTATGCAGCTCCGGAGAACACAATTCCTTCTTTTGAATTGGCATTTAAAGAAGAAGCTGATTTTATTGAAGGTGATTTTTGGCTTACAAAAGATAATGAGATTGTTTGCATACACGATCCCGATACTAAAAGAGTAACAGAAAAAAAAATAAAAATAAAAGTTCGGTCATCAGAATTATCTGAACTTAAAAAATTAGATGTTGGTTCCTGGAAGAGCAATAATTACATAGGAACAACAATTCCAACTCTTCAAGAGGTGCTTGGGATAATTCCCGAAGGCAAAGGGATTTACATTGAAATAAAAGATGACCGCGAAATTTTTATTGAGAAACTTAGAGAAATATTAAACCAGTTCCCGATTCAAAAAGATAGAATCAGAATAATTGCATTTAATCCAAACGCAGTACAGTCGGCAAAAAAATATTTACCTGAGATAGAAACTTATTGGCTGTTTGGATGGTATTTTTCAAAAAAGAAATGCTTAAAATCATTAGCACAAAAAAGATTGATGCAAACGCTTAAAACACTTAACTGTGATGGCATAGATGTAAATGCAGCGCCATATATTGATGAAAAACTTGTAAAATCTTTGCGGGTAAATAAATTAGATTTTTGTGCATATGATGTTGATAAAGTTGAGGATGCTATAAGATTGATCAATCTTGGTATTGATTCAATTACAACAAATTCACCATTGAAGATGAGAGAAGAAATTAAAAAAATTATTGCTATAGAACGAAAGTGATTCTAACATCATTATCAAAACAATAGATTGTTTCTCCCGACTTCGTTTGGATCGCAACGACTAAATAAATAAAGGAAAATCATGGCACACAATCATTCACATAATCGCGGAACAGGAACTTCAAAAAAAAATCTGCTCATAACTATGGCTCTGAACTTTTTCATAACCATAGCAGAAGTAATTGGTGGATTTATTTCCGGCAGCTTATCACTTATCTCGGATGCACTGCACAATTTTAGCGATGGTATTGCAATCATCATCACATACATTGCAATGCGTTTAAGCAAGAGACCCAAAACTTTCAAATATACATTTGGATTAAAACGTGCAGAGATTATTGCAGCAATAATAAACGCTAGCAGTCTTATTATTATCAGTTTCTTTTTAATTAAAGAAGCGATTGAACGATTCTATCATCCTACGGAAATCACCGGAAGCCTGATGTTGATTATAGCTGCATTAGGATTGTTTGCAAATGTGGCAGGAACACTGTTTCTTAAAAAAGGTTCTGAAAGTAATCTCAACATCCGCGCAGCTTACTTTCATTTATTGAGCGATGCTGTTTCATCTCTTGCTGTTATTATAGGTGCAGTTTTTATTATTTTCTACAAAATATATTGGATTGATCCGCTCTTAACAATTCTTATTTCTCTTTACATCTTAAAAGAAACTTATGAGATAGTAAAAGAATCACTTGATATTGTTATGATGTCCTCGCCGGAAGGGATAGATTTAAATGAGTTAAAAATTTTAGTGGAGTCTTTAAACGGAGTAAAAAATGTTCATCATATTCATTTGTGGAAATTAAATGATAACGATACACACTTTGAAGCTCACATTGAAGTTGAAGATATGACAGTAAGCAAAACTGCAGAAATTCAGAAGTTAATAGAACATGAATTACACGAGCGTTATGAAATCAATCATACAACACTGCAATTTGAATGTGATAAGTGTGAAGTAAAAAATATAGTTTAAAAATTATTTTGAGTACACTTCTTCCTTCCTTGTATTTCGGTATATAACGAAATAGAATAAATGAAAGAATCATCAAATATCTTCAAAGTACTCTCTGATAAAAACCGACTCAGAATATTGAAAATGCTTCAATATCGTCCACTTTGTGTTTGTGAAATTACCAGCATTTTAAAGTTAGCGCCATCTACAATTTCACAGCATTTAAGCTTGCTGAAAAAAGCTGGCTTTATTACTGAACACAGAGAAGGTAGATGGAATAGTTATTCTATAAATCGCAGCCCTGAAGATGAGAGAATTACAGCAATTTTAACTTCACTCGATTTTTGGATTGCTGATCTAAATGAAGTTGATTCTGACCGAAGTAAGCTTAAATCAGTCAATAAATTTTTACTAACTTCTAAATAAATTTTAATAATGATTAACATAAAAACATTGAATACCGAATTATGATTATAATGTTAAAAAAATATGGAAAATGTCAATATGCTTTCTGTAAAAATACTTGGGGCTGGCTGTTCAAAATGCAAAACTCTTGAAGCCAAGGTTAGAAATATAGTAACAAATAATAATATTCAAGCTGAAAATAACAAAAGTGGAAAATATAAACGAAATGATGAGCTACGGAATTATGATGACACCGGCTCTGGTTGTTAATGAAACCGTGAAAAGTTATGGCATAATACCTAAGGATGAACAAATTCTTAATTGGTTAAAGGAAAATTGAAATGCTTAAAAAATTAATATTTCAACTATTCATTAAATATTCTTTACTGTTATTGCTTTTATTTAGTCTTACACATTGTGAAGTTCAAAAGGCTGAAGAATCAAATAGTGTAATTGAAAGTACAAAATCGCAAGTAACTTTCATCGAACTTGGTTCTGTAAATTGCATTCCTTGTAAAATGATGCAGCCAGTTATGAAAGCAATTGAGGCAAAATACGGCTCACAAGTAAAGGTCGTTTTTTATGATGTATGGACAAGAGAACAGCAAATATATGCTGAGGTTTATAAAATTAAACTAATACCAACCCAAATATTTCTTGATGAAAAAGTGAAAGAGTTCCACAGACATAAGGGATTTTATCCGGAAGGGGAAATTGATAAAGTGTTTCAAAGTAAAGGCTTGAAAATTGTAAAATAGTATTATCAATATCAAATATTTCATGTTGGAATCTAAAAATTGTTTAAGTCAATATTCACTTTTATAATAATATAGACCTTTATGTTATTAAAAAAGTAATTGGAGAAAAAATGGTCGAATCACTTTTTGTAACACTTTATGAAGCAATGACCGGCACAGTTTGGATTGCATTACTTGCCTCTTTTGGCTGGGGTATTTTATCAATATTGCTTTCTCCCTGTCATCTATCAAGCATTCCATTAGTCATAGGGTTTATCAGTTCGCAAGGGAAAGTTTCTGTTGTCCGAACATTTAATATTTCATTGGTGTTTTCTGTTGGTATTTTAATTACTATTGCATTAATTGGGATAATCACGGCTTCACTCGGAAGATTATTAGGGGATGTTGGTGTTTACGGAAATTATTTTGTAGCTGCAATATTTTTTTTGGTTGGGCTATATCTTCTTGATATTATTAAATTTGATTGGAATAGTGCTGCATTAAAACAGACTAAAACTAAAGGTTTATTAGCAGCATTAATCTTAGGATTGATTTTTGGAATAGCATTAGGTCCTTGCACATTTGCATATATGGCACCTGTGCTTGGCGTTGTATTTCAAACAGCTCAAACAAATTACTTGCTGGCAGTTTTATTCTTAATTGTCTTTGGAGTAGGGCATTGTTCTGTAATTGTTGGTGCAGGCACATTAACCGAAAAAGTTCAGAAATACTTAAATTGGTCTGAAAAATCAAAATCAATTTTATGGATAAAAAGAATTTGTGGTATTCTTGTTATATTAGGTGGAATTTTCTTAATAATAAATTATTAATATGTCAAAAATTGAAAATAATAAAGAGACCCATCGGGACGACATTTTAATTTTTTTATTTCCTTGGCATATTGGTGTATAAATAAAAAAAGCCGCGATATTTCTACCACGGCTTTCATAAAACTAAGTTAAATAACTTTTTAATGAAATTTACTAATTAACTCAAATCAAACCTATCAAGCATCATAACTTTATTCCACACAGCTACAAAATTTCTTACAAATTTTTCCTTGCTATCTGAACTTGCATAAACTTCAGCAACTGCTCTTAGTTCTGAGTTTGAACCGAAAATCAAATCTACACGAGTGGCTTTCCATTTCGGTTTACCTGTTTTACGATCCCGTCCTTCAAACTTTTCTTTTGAATCATCAACTGCTTTCCATTCGGTACCCATATCTAAAAGATTGACAAAAAAATCATTAGTTAAAACTTCAGGATGATCGGTCAGTAACCCGTAATCTGAATTATCCCAATTAGTTTTTAATGAACGCATTCCACCAACCAGCACTGTCATTTCCGGAACTGAAAGATTAAGTAAGTTAGCTTTATCAACAAGAAAATGTTCTGATGGAATTTCAGACTTTGCTTTCAAATAATTTCGGAATCCATCTGCAAAAGGTTCAAGTACAGCAAATGAATCAACATCTGTTTGATCCTGTGAAGCATCCATTCTTCCTGGAGTGAAAGGAATGGTAATATTAAATCCTGCATTCTTTGCAGCTTGTTCAACTGCAGCGCAACCAGCAAGAACAATCAAGTCAGCCAAAGAAATTTTCTTACTATCTTTTTGTGCCGAGTTAAATTCTTTCTGAATCTTTTCAAGTACATCGAGTACTTTTGACAATTGAGCTGGATTATTTACTTCCCAATATTTCTGTGGTTCTAATCTTATTCGAGCGCCGTTTGCACCACCTCTCTTATCTGAATTACGATAAGTTGATGCGGAAGCCCAAGCTGTAGAAACCAATTCAGATATCGAGAGACCTGAAGCAAGGATTTTTTTCTTCAAAGCAGTAATATCGTTCTCATCCACTAATTTATGATCAACTTTTGGAATCGGATCCTGCCAAATCAAATCTTCCTTGGGCACTTCAGGACCAAGATATCGGGCTTTCGGTCCCATATCTCTGTGAAGAAGTTTAAACCATGCTCGTGCAAATGCATCTGCCAAAGCATCAGGGTTTTCATAAAAGCGTCTTGAAATTTTTTCATATTCAGTATCAAATTTTAGTGAAAGATCTGTAGTTAGCATTCCGGGTAAATGTTTTTTTGAAGAATCGTGTGCACCTGGAATAATTTCTTTCGCATTCTTTGCAACCCACTGATATGCACCGGCAGGACTTTTGGTCAACTTCCAATCATACTTAAAAAGATGTTTGAAGAAATCGTGTCCCCATTTTGTTGGAGTTGTAGTCCAGGTTAATTCTGGTCCACCTGTAAGTGTATCTGGTCCTTTGCCTGATTTGTATTTATAATTCCAACCCAAACCTTGTTCTTCAACATCAGCTGCTTCCGGTTCATGTCCCATAAGTTTTGGATCTCCTGCACCGTGAGCTTTACCAAATGTATGACCTCCAGCTATCAGAGCTACTGTATCTTCATCATTCATTCCCATTCGTGTAAAAGTTTCACGAATATCTTTAGCTGCTGCGACTGGATCAGGAACACCGTTTGGTCCTTCGGGATTAACATAAATCAATCCCATCTGCACAGCAGCAAGAGGATTTTCAAGCTGTCTTTCGCCCGAGTAACGTTTGTCATCTGAAAGCCATTTATTTTCAGCGCCCCAATAAATACTTTTATCCGGTTCCCAAGAATCTTCTCGTCCACCACCAAATCCAAAGGTTTTAAATCCCATTGATTCCAGAGCTACATTACCAGCAAGCACTAATAAATCAGCCCAGGAAATTTTGTTCCCATATTTCTGTTTGATTGGCAAAAGCAGTCTGCGCGCCTTATCAAGATTAGCATTATCGGGCCAGCTATTTAAAGGAGCAAAACGCTGAAATCCCCCGGCAGAGCCACCTCTTCCATCACCAATTCTATAAGTACCGGCAGAATGCCAAGACATACGAATAAAAAGCGGTCCGTAATGTCCAAAGTCAGCAGGCCACCAATCTTGTGATTGTGTCATCAATTCTTTCAAGTCATTTTTCAGTGCTTGATAGTCAAGAGATTTAAATGCTTCTTTGTAATTGTAATCTTTATCCATTGGATTGGAAAGATTAGAATTTTGTCGGAGAATGTTTAGCTTCAAACGATTGGGCCACCACTCTTCGATTTTAGTCCCTATGGTGCTAACGCTCGGAGAATGCACCGGACATTTGCTACCATTATTAGGATTACTGTTCATATTATTACTCCTTTTATTAATTTCTTTATATGAGTCTAATTATTTTTTTAATACAGTATCAAGCACTTTTTCCTTAGAGATTGGCTTGGTACAGAAGAACCAATCGTAACATTTAACATCTTTTTCCTTTCCTTCCATTCTATCTTTTGCACTACCGCAAGAACCAGCCGGCGGAACTATCACATCATCGCCCGGTCTCCAATCTGCTGGAGTTGCAATGCCAAATTCATCTGCTGTTTGAAGCGCAATTATCACACGATATAATTCGTCAAAGTTTCTTCCGAGACTTAAAGGATAATAAATAATTGTTCTGATTATTCCTTTGGGATCAATAAAGAATACAGCGCGAACAGCTTTTGTACTGCTTTCGCCCGGTTGAATCATTCCATATCTTTTTGCTACTGTCATTGTAATATCTTCGATCAAAGGGAATTTTACTTCAACATCTTTCATTCCTTTGTATTGGACTTTGTCTTTTATGGTTCTGAGCCAGGCGATGTGGCTGTATAGTCCATCAACCGATAATCCAACAAGCTTAGTATTTGCTTTTGCAAATTGATCTTCCATTGTTGCAAAGGTCATAAATTCACTTGTGCAAACCGGAGTAAAATCTGCAGGGTGACTAAATAAAATTACCCAGCTTCCTTTGTAATCAGTTGGGAAATTAATTTCACCTTGTGTTGTTACTGCTTTAAATTCAGGCGCAGCGTCGCCAATTCTTGGCATTGATACTTGATTGATTTCTTCCATTTTTGTTTTTCCTATTTTGATTAAAAAAGTATTTTTATTTTTTTAAAATGTAACGAATTAATTTTTAAAAAGTGATTTTAACATCCAAACATGTTTCTCATATCTTTCTGCGATGCTGTAAAGTTTGCCGGCAGTAATTTCATCACCAAATTCTTTTTGAAGTTTAAGTCCAATTTCATTAATTCTGGATGCTAAAAGATCATAATCGTTCGCAATGTTCTTTGCCATTTCAAGCTGATTCGGATATTTGCCGGCAGTTTCTTCTTTTAAACTCGATAATTTAAGAAACTCACTCATCGTGCCGGGAGCATTTGAACCGTAGGTTCTAATCCGCTCTGCTGTTTCATCAACATCCAATGCTAATTCGTTATATAGTTCTTCAAATTTTATATGAAGCGTGAAGAACATATCTCCAATAACATTCCAATGATAATTTCTTGTTTTTGTATAAAGTACAAATTGATCGGCTAAAATCGGTTTTAATCTTTCTGCAATTTTTAATTTTGATTCATCGTTAATTGTGGTTTTCATAATTTTTCTCCATAATTTTTTTTAATTTTTTTCAATGATTGTGCCAGCTTTAAAAGTCTCATTATTATCTCAAAATCAAATATTTTTAAAAAAATTAAATGATTTATTTTTATTTGCAACTATATTTCGTAATTTAGTTCAACTAAATATCGTTATTAACGAAATATCGGTGATGAAATGACAACACAAGAATTGATTCAAAAAGATTTTCTTTTGCTTTCTCCACAAAAAACAATGGAGATTGTTCTCGATGCTATAAGTGAAATTATTCCTTATGAACTTGCTGTTATTCTTAGCAAAGAAACCGACAAAAATTTAAAAGTATATTATGCACGCGGACCTTTGGCATCAGAAAAATTGAAAAACTTTGAGCTATTAATCAAACAGCATCCGGATATTGAAGAAGTGCTGCAAACCGGAAAAGTAAAATTAGTTGAAGAGACAAACGATCCTAATCATCACGATACTTATGAAGAAATAATGGATTTGCCCACGGGACATTCTTGTATGCTTGCGCCGCTTCGGATTGATGGCGATACACTTGGATTAATGACGCTTGATCATAGTCATTGCGATATGTTCACTCCGCAAAGAGTTGCAATTGCAAATTCTCTCACAAAACTAATTGCACTTGCTCTTGCTCAAGCAATGGCAACTGATTCTTTATTGAATGAAAAAGAAACTTTGATTTATGAAAGGACATCTCTTATCGGTGATATTTCTTCAGTAGTTGAAGGACTTGTTGGAAATTCTCCGACTTGGATTCAGGCGATTGAAAAAATAAAACTCGTCGCTCCAACAGAATCTCATGTAATGATTTTAGGTGAAACAGGTACTGGTAAAGAGCAAGTTGCAAAAGCGATTCATACTTTATCAAAAAGAAATTTAAAACCTTTTATAACTTTGAACTGTTCTGCTTTGAATTATAATTTAGCTGAGAGTGAATTATTCGGACACGAGAAAGGTGCATTTACCGGAGCTGTTTCTGCAAGGCGCGGTCGTTTTGAATTAGCTGATAGCGGCACATTATTCCTTGATGAAATTGGCGATTTGCCGCTTGATATTCAGCCAAAACTTTTACGTGCAATTCAAGAAGGTACATTTGAAAGACTGGGAAGTGAAAAAACCATTCACGCTAATGTAAGAATTATTTGCGCAACAAATGTTGATCTTGAAGCAAGAGTGAAAGAAGGAAAATTTAGAGAGGATTTATTTTATAGATTGAATGTGTTTCCAATAAATCTTCCTCCGTTGAGAGAAAGGAAAGATGATTTTTATTTACTTGCAAATTATTTTTTGGAAAGACTATCGAAAAAATTCACTAATAAAAATCTTACACTTTCCAAAGAAGCAGTAAAATTGTTAAGCGAAAATCCTTGGCACGGTAATGTTCGTGAACTTCAAAATACACTTGAGCGAGCTGCAATACTTAGCAAGGATGGAACTATCAAGCCCGCTCATTTAATATTTGAAAAGAATAAATCTGTAAAAAATGAAGAGAAAAATCTTTCTCTGAAATCTTTTGATGAAGGGACAAAAATAATTATTGAGAAAGCATTAGACCTAGCCAACGGTAAAATTTATGGCAAAGATGGCGCCGCTGCTTTGCTAAAAATGAAACCAACCACATTACAAAGCAAGATGAAAAAGTTGAAAATTATTAATTCCTCATACACAAAATAACCATCAATCCTCTGCTATAATCTTAATTTTATTTGCTTAATCTTAATTACAAAATCCGAACATTTAAATTATCCAATGCTGTTCTTCCTTTTTTCAAAAAAATTGTTAAGGGAATGGGGCAAGTCGACAATTGTGGCGCCATAAATTTTATTGCCTTACGAATATTATTTGACTTACATTATTATTATTTCTAACTTTGTGATGAAAATTTTCAAAAAGGATTAATCATAAATGGAAACAGGATATGTAACATCGAAAGGTCAATTAGTAATTCCATCGAAGCTTAGAAGGAAGTTTGGAATTAAACCAGGTACACGCGTTAATTTCTTTGAAGAAAAGGACGGTATAAAAATTATTCCGGTAACATCTGAGACTATTAAAGCCAATATTGGTTTTTTAGGTAAAGATGGACCAAGCTTATTGAAAGCTTTAATGGAAGAGAAGAAAATTGAGCGTGAATTATGAAGCGGTATGTTCTGGACAGCTATGCCCTGATAGCATATAGCCGCGGAGAAAAAGGGGCTGAAAAAGTTGCTGAAATTATTGATGATGGACTGAAAGACAAAGCAGAATTATACCAGTGTGTCATAAACTGGGGTGAGGTTTACTATATAACACTCAGGAATTTTGATCTGAAGCGGGCTGAACTTTTCAAAGACACTTTTGCCAGATATCCTATTACTATTGTTGAAGCAAACAAAGGACTTACTTTGCAGGCAGCACAGTACAAAGCATACCATAAAATTTCTTATGCGGATGCTTTTGCTGCTGCTTTGGCAAAAATGGAGAAAGCACAATTGGTTACTGGTGACAAAGAGTTTAAAACTTTAGAAAATGAAATCAAAATTGTATGGTTATAAGTGTGATAAGTCTTGACATAAAAACTTACTCAGTCAATGACATAATTGTAGCTACCGACGATGTCTTTTCATCACTTGAGCAACGAGAAATAGACATAGCCCGGCAGAGATGGGGAACGGAAAGATATGTTCATTATGATGACATAGGCAAAAATTATAATTTGACAAGAGAAAGAATAAGACAAATACTGGTTAAAATTAAAAACAAATTTGTCAAGAGAAATGAGAAATATTTTAATGAATGGTTTAAACTATTCTTAGAGGAGCTAATAGATAAACCTGTGCCTATTTCGACAGATTTTTAAAAACACTATGATACGAAACATACACCATTCGTTTATTTAGGTTTGTTTTCAGAAATCTTTGACGATATCCCTTTCAGGAATTTTTCCCCAAAAAGTTTTGAACAATTAGTTAATCGCAAAATAGAAAGAGATATACGATGAAAAAAAATTGTTGAATTAATACATAATCTCCCTATTAATCACTGTGAAATGGCACCTCATAATTTAACAAATATTTTGGCTGGTAAGGGATATAGTATATCAGATCAATTGTTATGTTTTAAAATAATACTTGGCTTAAAAAATGTTTTCTTTTACAAGGAGGCAAATAAATATTTTTTACTTGTTAATAACCGCAAAATAAAAAGGATTCGAACTGTTAATAGGATACTAGATTTCTATTTTGTGAAGCGATAAGTTTTTTATAATACTCACCGGTTAGAATTAAATCTCTGTGCCTCCCTCTTTCAATAATTTTTCCATTTGCTTTAACTATAATTTCAGTTACAACTTTTCTTCCTTTCAATTCTACTATCTTCCCTCTGAGTTCAAGTTCAACCCCAAGCGGTGTAGGCTTTAAGTAATCAACTTGAAGTGATGCAGTTACAAACCGAAAAGCTGGAAGTGTATCTGGTGCCCGATTTTCAGCCCGATAAGCAGCAAGTGCCCCACTGCCTGTTCCGTGACAATCAATAAGTGATGCAATCAATCCGCCATAAACATAGCCGGGAATTGCTATGTAATATTCTTTTGGTGTAAAGTGTGCAACTGTTTCGTCCCCATCCCAGTAGTCAAAAGAATAATAAATTCAATTGATTGTATTTGACACTGCTGAAGCGGTAATACCATAATTTTGCAACGCTGTAGTTTGATACGGTGCATTATGTTCTACTATCGTCTCTAATAGTTCTATATATATTACTTGACTGTGTTTAATTTCAGCATGGCTTACAAATTTTGTAAAACTACTAATGTAAGGAAAATAAATTAATGCATTTGACAATTCAGTTTCTTTAAGTTGGAATATATTTTTAGTCATAATTATTTTACCCCATTATTAAAAACCCAAAGCAAATTTAAATATAGCAGTCACACTTTCGGAGGACCTGGCTATTGTAAGTGAAAGGTTGGCAGTTCTTTCTATAAATGATAGCCAAATTCCACCACCGTATGATGGATGCCACTTTTCTGAATTATCACCTTCAACAAATACCCTTCCTGTTTCAATAAAAGTATGAAATCCAAATTTTCCGGGAATTATTAGTGACCATTTTCCTAAGTAAGTTCTAATTTCAGCCTGCCCGAATAAAGAAGCGTCACCGGAAAACCTCTCCCTTCTGTAGCCTCTCAGATTTTCACTTCCGCCAAGAAATTCTGCTTCAAAAAAAGGATATTTATTCCAGACTTTTCCGCCGCCTGTACGCAATGCTAGTGTTGTTTTACTAATCAAATCAGTAGTAAAGAAATGTCTAATATCAAAGTTCAATTTATAAAACGACTCAACATTATCAAATAACTCTGGATAAACAGAGCCATCTAATCTAAAATAACTTCCGGTATAAGTATTATCAGGATTATCTCGCGAATCAATTTCAAAATTCAAATCTATTTTAAACAAACTAAATTTACCAAGTCCGTAATTTCCAAATATAAAATTATTTAACAGTGAATTATTAACTAAAGAGGTATTCTGGTACGAATAGCTTAATCCAATCCCGGTAGAATTATTCTTGAACAGCCTGAATTGAATAGACGGATTAATTTCATATCTTTTTTGTTCAACCATATAAAAATTTGTTTCATCAAGATCGCTGTTGTAAATGGTTTCGTTGCCAAACCCGTAATACCTTGAAAATTTTAGTTCGGTGCTTTGCAGAAATAATTGTAAGTTTGTATTTTTAATTAATGAATTAAAAATTCCATTGTAATAAATATTCGTACTTTTAGGGTCTGTAGAATAAGAAGCAAAAAAAGTCATTTTATAAGAAAATGGTTCAACTCTAAAACCATAACTGGTTAAAACCTCAGAGCCTCCAAAAGTTAATCCATTATCACTGTCAAATTGAATAAAAGGGAAGAATTTAAGTCTGCTGCCCCTGTCATTAACAGCCGGTTCATATTTTTCAGTGTCAGTCTTTGGTTCAGAGTATTTGGAATCATCTACTTTAGTTCTGTTATTCTTATTAAAGATAGATTTTTTTCCACTGTCATAAACAAATATTTTATTTTTAGAATAATTCACAACTTCATCTTTGCCGTCTCCGGTTATCAGCCTTATAGTGGGGCTTATATCAACTTCACCGGATACTGTTACTTTATCGTCTCCATCTAACATGTAGACCCTTATTTCATCAGTCATTGTATTCTCAAAAGTTCTGGTAAAAAAAACTTTCCCATTCTTTTCGCCAGTTTTTTTATCCATTTTATATAAAGTTATTAAAGTATGCTGATCATCCAATAACTTTATTTCTACAAAATCATCTTTGTTACTTCCCCATATATCTACTGTCTGCTGAATCATTTCATAATATTTCTCAGAAATATCTGTCAATAAATTTCTTCTCGAGAGTAATTTTGAAATTATCTCCTGTCCTGCAATTTTAAATTGTTCATCCGGCAACTTGTTTACAGCAGAACGAATAACATCATCTGTTACTTTACTTAAGACATAAGTTGTTACAGAATCCCACTCAGGTTTTGTTATTTCTACTAAATATCTTCTGTCAAGATATCGTCCGCTCCAGGTTATATCTTGAATTGGCGGGTACTCGTTCCCAAAATTATTTAATTGAGGTATATAATACTCGGCTAAAGATGGCCCAATGCCGTCAAATTTTGAAAATGCTTGGTCCCGGTCCCGTGGAATTGGGTACCAGGTTTCAATATTATTTTTTTTAAATCTGCCCCATCTCCACTGTTCTACATGCCTGTCCCAGTCTCCTAAAAAAATATCTAAAAGCCTTGCTTTAAGAAATTCAGTGGAATTTACTTTTTCACTTCTCTTATCTTCCAGTCTGTGCATTAATTTAAAAGTCCCTACTACCTTTTCAGCACCTTCAAAATTAAGTACTTCGTTTTCATCATTTTCATCGGGGTTTAATTCTATTGTGCCTAATAATCCGCCAAACTCTTTTTGGAATTCACCCAGCTTACTATCATCTGGTAAAATTACAAGTTTAGGAATTGACTGCAATACCCCTGCAGATTTTAAAATCGAGGCTACAATAAGCGAAGCAAATGGATTGGAACTGCTTATTTGATCTTGTACAATATCGGCTACCACAGTGTTTTGTAAATCCTTGGGCAAAACCTTAGCAGGGTCTTTGTCAAGTGATCTGAATTTCCAAACCAGGCTATCTTTATCCTTAAACCTTAATGTCTTTGTTTGAAGTCCACCGCCTTTTTTTAATGGAACAAGTCCGCCCCCAAATTTATCTAGTTCTAAAATTTCAACTTCAACCGGTAATGTCCATAGCTCGCGCCAATGTTTCCCGAAGAACAATTTATGCATCCAACCGGCTTCATAATTTACACCGGGGATCACATTATTTTTTATATCTGAAGTATATTTTGGGTCGTCAATATTCTGTGATAATAATTCAGTTGAAAGAGTTATTAAAATGAAGAGAAAGGACTTAATAACATTCTTTATCTTATCAATTCTAATTTGACAGATATTCATAAATTTCATATTGTGATCTTATCTTTTTAACTGAATTAGACTTTACAAACGGATTGCTTTGCTTAATGTTTATTTTTCTGGCTTTTACATTGTCGTTTAATTGAATTGCAATCAACTCTTTAAGAATTTTTCTTGTATGATCGCTATAAATTGGGAATGCTATTTCTATTCGTCGTTTAAAATTTCTTGTCATCCAATCTGCTGATGCCAGATAAATATCTTCGCTACCGTTATTATGAAAAATATAAACTCTTGAGTGTTCAAGGTACCTGTCTATTATGCTTATCACAATTATATTTTCACTTAGTCCGACAACACCAGGTATAAGACAGCATATACCCCTGACAATAATTTTGATCTTAACACCTGCCTGCGAAGCATTGTAGAGTTTTTTTATTATTTTTTTATCTTCAAGTGAATTTAATTTTAAAGTAATTTTTGCTTCTTTACCTTTTAATGCGTTTTTGATTTCATTATCTATTTTATTTATGAATTCATTTCTGAGATAAAAAGGAGCAACCAGCAAGTGCTCAAATTCCGGCATTTTAATTTTTTGTTCTAACAAGCTAAATACTTTCACAACATCTTCCGTGATTCGATCATCAGCTGTAAAAAATCCAAAATCGCTGTAAATTTTTGAAGTATTTTCATTAAAGTTACCAGTAGAAAGATAAGCATAATATTTATTCCGTTCATTCTCTGTTTTATTTATAAGACAAATTTTACAATGTACTTTTAATCCGGGGAAACTGTAGAGTACTTTTACACCGGCTTTTTCAAGTTCATCGGCATTTTTAAAATTAGATTCTTCATCAAATCGTGCTTTTACTTCAACAAAAACTGTTACTGCTTTTTTATTTTTTGCAGCATTAATTAATGCTTTTATAATTTTTGAGTCTGACGATGTACGGTATAGAGTAATTTTTATAGACTTAACAGACGGATCGTTTGCAGATTCGTCCAAAAAATTAATTACATGCTCATAAGATTGATAAGGGAAATTTATTAATCGATCCTGTCGGGAGATTATATTAAATACACTTTCTCCGGGTAGAAACCCTGCTGCCCTGTGAGGTATGTGTTGTGGAAACGATAATGAATTTATTCCAAAGGATGGAAATTCGAATAAATCATTAAGATTGTGATATCTACCCCCAGATATTAAATCTTCTTTTTTTAAATCAAAGGCTTTTTTAAGAATTCTTAATAAACTTTTAGGCATTTTAGAATCATATAAAAATCTGCTCGGTAATCCTGTATTTCTTTTTGATAATGCTTTTTTAATTTTTTCAAGCAAATTGCCATGATATTCATCATCAATATATAGATCTGCATCGCGTGTAAGTTTTATTGAATAAGATTCTTCAACATTATATCCCGGAAATATTTTTTCTAGATTATTTCTTATAACATCTTCAATGAAAATAACAAGTTTTTTTTCTTTCACTTCGGGGAGTATAATAAATCTGGGTAACTTGTCCGTTGGTATTTCAATTATAGATATACGGCTTATTGTTTTCTTTGCTTTTATACCGTTCTTTTTAACAAGCCTACATGCAAGATAAATACCTTTATTTTTTAAGAACACTTTCATGTAAATGCCGGCTAATAACATCGGCTTAATATGAGAAATAACCTGGTGGTTAAAATACTCACTAATGAACTCCAGGTTTGACGAAGAAAGATTTTGAGAATCCAATAAATAAATATTATTTTTTTTTAATTTAATGAATACTTCTTTAATAATAGTTCCGTATTCTTCCTGGTGAGTGTTAACAACTTTCTGAATTTTATTGAGGAGTTTTTGTGATTCAAGATTAATTTTATCTTTTCCTTTTATCAAACTTCTAAGGATAGCAACTCTAACACGAAAGAATTCATCAAGATTTGACGAAAAAATTGCAAGAAATTTAATTCTTTCAAAAAGCGGAACCGATTGATCCGCTGCTTCCTGAAGAACCCGATGATTAAAAGCAAGCCAACTTAATTCCCGGTCAAAATATTTACTTGTTTTTGCCATAGCTCTATTATCTAATTGTGAAAATATTATTCACAAAATTAATAACTCATCTTACGCAAAAAGTGAACAGTGAAAAGATGACATCTTTCAGCTTTGCGTAACATCAGTTATTAAATAAACCCTTCAACGCCTGGAGCAAATATAATTGCAATTGTAAAAGCAATAACTGAAACAATTATACCGTACATAAAAAAATTATAACAAAGCCTTAATTTTTTATATTTATCGCCTAGTACTTGCCCGAGATAATAAAAATCCTTAATCATACTTCCATAAAGATATTCACTATCTTCAATCATCTGATGCATTCCCCAATCGAATGTTTTAAGGTCCATATTATAAAAATTTCCAAAGAAAAGAAGATTGGTTTCTCTCGCATTAATATCCTCGGCTGTAAAAACGCCTGAAGTGATTTTAGGGCGGGTTACGGTAATTGCTATAATTAAAGTGGACAAACTTACAATAGTTAATATTGCTGATGGTATAATAAGATAAGGATTTGTGTCGAGGCTTTTTGCAAGAAATGCGACTATTGCAGTAAGTATTAATGTATTCACACTGATCATAATATTAGCCTTACTATCCGCCATTGAACTAAATTCTACATGTGTTCTAATTGTATTACGGAACATAGTTTCAACACCACGCCCGATTTTTATATCCATTTGTTTTTTGCTGAATTCATCCTGAATAGAACCATTTTTTGTTTTATCAACTTTTTTCATCACCTCCTCTTTTTTTTTTGGAGTTTGATTATGTTTTTTTGTCTTTTATCAGAATAGTTTTCCAATGCATATTTTGTAAAATAGTTGTTATTATTAATAAACTCCAGAGTTGAATCAATCCAGGTTAATTCATGGATTTCTTTCTTTTCAATATTTTCAATTTCGGATTTTAACTTCAACGACTTAGAATAAAATTTTTTCTTCCCGGTGTGAAGTATATCGGAATCACGAAGAATCTTTTGCCCAAGTGTAATCGGAATATTTTTAAGATTTGTAGATTGTATTAATTGTTCTATATCTTCAATCTTTTGATTATTAATATTATTTTTTAATAAAAATTCTTTAGCAATTTTACAACTATTTAATTCATGTTCATTACAGGAATCTGTTATGCCTGTATCATGAAAAATAGCAGCTACTTTTACTAATTCTAATTTTTCATCAGTAATATTTGTATTAGCACCAATCTCAATCACATTTTCCAGTACTTCAAGAGTGTGGGACAAATTATGATAGGTAAATTCATCAGTAAGTTTTTCATCAAATAGTTGTGTGACATAATTGAGCGCTAATTGAGTAATATTTTTCATTTTATCCTTGTGTTTATTTTGTTAAAAAAATATTGAACATACTAATTATATATTATTAATCTTACCAAAAGAAGACTTAAATATATATTAAATAGCTTATAAAAAAGTCGTAATAGAGACATTTATTATTTATTAAACAATTTAACAATGATATGGATTTTTCAGAAGTATATATTAAGAAAATTATTATAGAGTTGCCACGGTTAAAGCGTGACAACTTAAATTGTTTTACAGATTAGCAGTGATCATTAAATAAGACCAAAAAGCAGTGTCATCTCTTTCACTAAAATTAAATTTCATCAAATTACCAGGTAAAAATAAACTACCACCCCAAGTAATAGTTGTTCCTTTAATAAATTTGTAATTTATAGTTAAGTCAACTTCCTGACCAAATATATTTTCACTTGTAGGAGTTAAAGATGTACCAACTAAAATATCAGCAGATTTATTTGACATAAAATGATGTAATACAATCCCTAATGAAAACATACTTTCCTTTGGTGTAAAAGTACTTGAAATATAAAAATCGTTTAAGCCAAGGTTATTAGAATTCAAAGGAACATTTATAAAATAATCCATAAATCCATAGAATTTATGGTTGGTACCATAAGCCGGATTGTAGGAATTGATATCACTTGTCTTAGTTGGATCTGTTCCTGAAAGAAGATCAACACCAAATCCAAGTTTAGTAATTCCTGTTAAATAATTTCCGCTACCACTTATCAAATAAGCTGATACATCTTTACCTGAATTTTTACCAAATTGGTAAGCTCCTTCAAATATTGTTGAGAGTCCGACTAAATCACCTGAAAAAGAAGTACCTATAGTAAACAAACTAAATTTGTTAGTATTGGGTACTACATCTGTTCTGTCAACATCGTAATATCCAAATAGATCTAATTGATTTCCATTTTCAAATATGTTTTTCTGCCAAAAACCGTATATACTATTTGAAGGTGTCGCTGATTGTGGTAATGGGTAAACATTTGGATTGGCATTACCAATATATTTATTAGATTCCTGCACAGTTAACGCAAACAGATCAAGATTTATTTTATCTGGAGCAATATTAAATCTAACTCCGTCAAATGAACGGCCAACAAAGTGCCAACCTACTGCTCCAAAAAATCTTTGTGTACCGTATGAGACTTCAAACCTTCCGGCTTGCAATGACCAGTTCCAATCAAAAAGATTATTTAATTTTACATAACCTTGATGTAAATCCAAATTACTTATACTTGTTAAAGAGCCCTGTTCTTGTCCAAAAACTCTTGAGTCTGAAATTTGTACAAAGAATGAAACTTTATTTTCTATATCTTTATTAATACCTAACCTTGTTCTCATACTTGTAAATGTAAGTGGATGGGTGGTATTTGAAAAATCTCTTCCGTCAAGTTCACTACGGATTTGTACTTGCCCCAAATAAGTCCAACCGTTTCCCAGTTCCTGTGTATATGATAAAGTAGATAATATCATTATACTAATAATCAAAAAGAAAAATTTCTTCATATCAAGTTTTCCCGTTTCTATAAAAAAATCCTAAAATCAATATTGCTTATCTGCAGTACAATGCAACAAAAATTGAATTTAATTAAAAAAAAGACTTTTTACTCCTATTAAAATATTAAATAAATTTTATCTTAACAAGATTCAATAGAAAATGGATAGGACAACTTATTACTCAAAATAGATTATTCTTTTATTCTGATTTGTTTCTTTATTATTAAAAATTAGATTAAATTTTCGCCACTTTTAAAATATTTGATAAAATTGGGGAAGAAAATATTTTTGGTAATATTGATGATGCATTAAACAGAGCAAGAGAAATTCTAAATCTACCAAATAAGATAAGGGGAGGTCTAAAAATTTTTCACCCGATACTGAAAGAGAAGAAAAATAATAATTTTAAAGTAGTTATATATTTTAAGTGTTGTCACGGTTGTAGCGCAACATAAAACACATAACTGAAGAAGTAATATCACCATCATCTGTTAAAGAAAATTAAATTAGGGGATTACCTTAGGTTTTCCAGTTGTGAGTAACCGTCACCAATAACAAAGACTGTTGCTTACGCAACAGTCTTTTTATTTTTTTTTCGTGTATGAAAACTTTGTTTTCAACACTTTAAAAAATAAAAAGCCCTCCTTGGGAGGACTTTGTTATTGGTGCGGAGAGGGAGGGATTCGAACCCTCGGTACCGGTTTACCCAGTACGACGGTTTAGCAAACCGTTGGTTTCAGCCACTCACCCACCTCTCCAAGCTGAATTAAAATATTTTTTAACATGTATAAGAACAATTTGTATTAGCCACTTTACCTTGGTAAAGATCGATAACAGCCGAGTCAAGTCGGGTCAACTTTATTCATTGAAGTTCGAAGAACGAAGGTGGACACCTCTCCAACTTAGTTGAATAATCATTTAAAAATAACGGTTTAAAATATAGGGATTTTTATTCTGATTTTGAAATTCTAAATCTTCTAATTGTCTCTAAATTTTTTATAAAAATAAACAATAATAAATATTATAAATGCTAAAACTACTGCCGTAGGTCCACTTGAAAAATCAAATTTAAATGCCAGATATAATGAAATTGGGGGAAGTAACGCTCCAATAAACATTGAAATTATTATTACCTGCTTTACTGTTTTTGCAAGCATTATTCCAATTACGGATGGAATAATTAAATAAGCAAATGTAAATACATCACCCACAAATCTTGTTGTAAGTGAAATTCCTACACCAACAAGTACATAAAAAAACAATAACCAGAAATGTGAATTTATTCCGTGAGCATTTGCTGATTCTGCATCAAATGTTACAAACCTAAATTGTTTAGAAAAGATAGTAAATACAGCAATAGTACACATTAATATACCTAATAAAACAAAAACTTCTGTTTGCCCGATAAAAAGTAGATCGCCTTTTAAAATTGCTTCAATTTCAGAAACTTCTGCAATAGGACTTTTTTGAATGAACATTATTCTCATTGAAATTGCAGTAACAAAAATAATTCCCAAAATACTATCTTGAGTAAGTAATTTTTGCCTGTAAGTTTGTGAAAAAATAAATACAACAATTACTGCAAACAATAGTGAATAGAAAGCAGGATCAAATTGATGTTGAAAAATGTGTCCGTCATTATTTATTCCAAAAATGTTTGCGATCCAACCAGAAATATCTATTAAATGTAGAAATGAAAATGCAACACCGGCAACAGCTACTTGAGTTAACACTGCACCTAAAAATACAACCCTTTGTGTAACAACAAATGTTCCTAAAAAAGCACAGATCATTCCAGCCAAAACACTTCCAATAATTGCATATGGAAAAAGTTGAATCAATTGTGTTATAATTTCCAATTTTTTAATTCCTATGTTTAGATGTAATGATATATTCGCCGGCAATTAAATTAACAGAAAACTCTGAAGAATAAGCTTCTTTTAGATTTTCTTCTGATAACACATCCTCAATATTTCCAAATTGGAAGTAATTTTTTTCTAGTAATATCATTTTTTTTACTCCATTAGCAACATCACTTAATAAATGGCTGACTAAAATAATTGTTAAATGTTTATCATTATGCAATTGGTTAATAAGATCCAGCAAAGAATGATGAGAAGGGGTGTCCATTCCGTTTGTTGGTTCATCTAAAATTAATATATCGGGCTGAACAGCCAAAGCTCTTGCGATCAGTGTTCTTTGCCTTTGTCCACCTGATAGGTTATTATATTGGTCCTTGGTCAAATATGATATCCCGACTTTTTCAAGGCACTCATCAACTATTTGTTTGTCTATTTTTGAGGGATGCTCAAAAGTTTTCATAAGAGAATATCTTCCCATCATTACAACATCAAAAACACTGTATGGTAAAAGTGGTTGAACTGTATCCCTCTGGGGGACATAACCAAAACGGAGATCATCTTTTATAATTTCACCATTTATTGGTTTTAGTATTCCCAATAAAGTGTGTAGTAAAGTAGTTTTCCCCGCACCGTTTGGCCCAACCAATCCAATAAAATCATTTTCAAATATTTTTATTGATATTTTTTCTGCAATTATTTTTTTACCATAACCAATTGCAACATTTTGAAAATTCACTATTTTTTTATTCAATTTTTTGCCATTATATATTATTTGAAATATTATCTACAATGTAATCTATCATATCAAAGTAAGAATTTATTCCCTCCATACCATTTACGCCAACGGGTACTTTAATAACTTTAGCACCTGTAATTTTAGCAATTTGATTAGGAGCTGAATCATCATAGTAATTTTCCATTACTATTATTTTTATACCTACATTTTTTACAAGCATTATAGTTTCTGCATTGTGAGAAGGTGAAGGTGGAATGCCCGGTTTGGGTTCAACATAACCTTTGATATTAAGATTAAATTCATCTGCAAAATATATCCAGCTTGCATGAAAAAATACTATAGGTTTATTTTCTGATTTTTTCATTTTTTCACCCCAATCCTTTATTTTTTCATTAAGCTGTTTTAAATAATCATTATAATTATTTGTAAAATAATCAGCTTGTTCCGGGTCTGCAGTAATAAGGGCATCAAGTATCTCCTTTAGCATTACTTTTACTTGTTTTGGTGCTAGATAATAGTGTGGATTGCCATATGGATGAATATCTCCGTAACTTGCATCTAACCTTTTTGT
>Ga0100380_10000902_pt1 | contig 32227 bp, 20 predicted proteins | sample CryGeymeta201504_FD_80417 | JGI IMG/M metagenome (GOLD analysis project Ga0100380, IMG submission 80417) | Groundwater microbial communities from Crystal Geyser aquifers in Utah, USA - Crystal Geyser metaG 2015-04 | ecosystem: Environmental > Aquatic > Deep subsurface > Groundwater | place... | reverse complement strand
TTTCAAATACTTATCAAGCAAATCGAGAATTCCCAATACGTCTTGTTTAAATACGCGTTCGCCTATTTGGTGATAAGGATTAATTGCTGGCTCCAAAGCTATGGACGCTACTGGATTTAAGGAATTTCTATTCACAATTCGCCCGTAAATCATGTAGTCGTTGGTGTTGTTTGCCACTGTCATTTCAGGATTTATGTTGAGTAGTGCTTTTGAAACTTTTTCGGTTATTTGCACTTCGCCTTCAGTTGGCGTTTGTTTGTACATTTCCCACCAATTGGTGTACATCGCAATTCCAGGTTTGCCTTTAAATAGTGGCGTGGTATCAATCGTGATAATCGCTTCGGTTTCTATACCTTCTTCTATGATGTAGCGCGAAAGTTCATCGGCGCCTTGTCCGTGTGCTAAGCCTCTGCCTTTATTTTTTAGGCGTTCAGGATGTTCTTTCATGCCTTTGCTTTCTTCCATTTCAGAAAAAAGAATCACCAAATTCGGATAATCAGACTGAGCAGCTAATTCCATAATCGCTAGACAGATTCCAAGTCCAACCGTGTCGTCGAGTTGACCTTCAAATTCATGTTCTGTTTCTACAAAAGGTAAAGTCGCCGGTGCTTCTGGTCCCCAATGATCAATTTTGTCTAAATGGGCCGTTAACACAATCGTTTTATCAGATTTTTTTCCTGGAATTTGAACGACTAGATTATTCACAGGAAGTTTCTCTAAACGGGCATTTGGAATGAATTTTACAACCGATTCAATGTAAGGATGCAAACGCTCTTCATAAGAAGAAAAGGATGGGATTTCAGCGCAACGTTTAATGTGAGAAAAAACTTGGTGAGTAGACATGAGATAAAAAGTTAAAAACAGAAATTAAGATCTGGAAAGAATTCAGTGATTTAGACGCTTTGTTTGTGTGAAGCTACAATTTCGGAAATATCAACAGCGCGATAAATATGCGGGAAAACGCCGTGATCGCTAGATTCTTCATCTTTTACAGAATCGCCTAAAGAATCACGATCTAATTCAAGAATCATGATTTCATCAACTTCACTAAAAAAACGCTCTATTGTATCAGGAACTTGTTCAGCGCGTGAACAATGAATAAAGCCTTCGGTAAATAAACTATCTGGAGCAACTTCACCGGTTAACTGATAAATTTCCCACTCCTGAACAGTGGTAATGTGATATATTGTATTTTTGCTTTTCATAACCAAAAGATACAAAAATGCAAATCAGTTATTGGGAATCCCGTTGGCAAAAAAATAATATTGGCTTCCATAATCCCGAAATAAATGCTTATTTATTGGAATTTGCGCCTATTTCTATTCCAAAAAACACAAAAAAAGTTTTAGTTCCTTTGTGTGGTAAAACAAAAGATTTAGTTTGGTTGCGAAATCAAGGTTATGAAGTTATTGGAGTTGAAGCGATTCCTTTGGCTTGCGAATCGTTTTTTCTGGAGCAAGAAATTCCTTTTGAGCTCAAAAAAAGTCATGGATTTACGATTTATTTTTCTGAAAATCTAGAATTATGGTGTGGAGATTTTTTCAAGTTTCCAGATAAAGTGATTTCAGAATGTCAGTTTGTTTATGATCGAGCGTGTATAGTCGCTTTGCCAACAGAACTCCGGCTGAAATACATTGAAAAAATAAATCAGGCAACGACTTCTGGAACAAATATGTTGATTCACACTTTTTTTTATGATCAGGAAAAAATGGCTGGTCCGCCATTTTCGGTATCAAGTGAAGAAATTGAACAGCGTTTTTCAGAAAAATGGAGAATGAATGTGCTATTTGACAACAGTGTTTTGGCAAAATATGAACGATACAGAACAAAAGGTCTCGATCAACTCAGTGAAAGTGTACTTCATTTAGTAAAAAAGTAGTCTAGGGCTGATTTTTTTTACCATATTTGTGTATCATTCACACCGAATGTTTTATATTAACGTTCTGAACAAAACAGCTAATCAAGAACCCCTTAACATTAGGTAAGATTTCGGTTTTGTTCAAAATTTTAAACAGAGATCAACAGTTTAACAATGTGGTTGAAAAATGGAAATTGAAAAAAAGAATAATATTATTAGTGTAGTTCTGTTCGTCGTTATCATTGCGCTTGCGTATATGCTTTATGATGCTATAACAACACCTTACAAAGCTGAAATGGCTCGTAAAGCTATGATTGAACGTGTTCGTTTACGCATGACTCATGTTCGAGATGCTCTTATTTATTACAGAAACAAAAACGACAAGTTCCCTAAAGAAATTGATTCACTCGTTGCATTCTTAAATAGAGATTCTGTAATAACAGCAAATGGAGACAGTCTTTTTGGTTTAAGTTTTGTTAAAGAACCATTCTCCTTTGAAAAATTGGTGATGTCTCCAAAATCAAATCAAAAGTTTGAATACACTTTAAACGATACTATCAGACCTAATATTTATTTATTAAGAGATGCTGATACTGATGATAAAATTGGTTCATTAGAAAAAACAACCCTTCTTAACGCTCCGAGCTGGCAATAATACAAAGCATTATGCAAGAGTCTTCCACTCTCGGTCTTTGTTTTTCGTCTAAGCAACTTTATTATTGTATAAAGAATAGTAAAACACCCAATCGTGTTGATCACATTGGGTGTTTTGATTTTAGTTTCAATATAGGGAAGAGTATTCGTACTCAAGACCCAGAAACATTTCCATCTGTTTATGGATTATTGGGTCGTTTAAAAAAAGAATACGGGGTTAAAAAAATTCGTGTTGCAACCGTTCCCGATCATGAATGTTGGACCAGTTTACCCAAATTAGTTTTTGACACTCCTGATGAACGCGAAGCACATCTTTCGATTATCATGAAAGGTATTCCACGTTCAGAACAGTCTATTAGTTGGATTGATTTGAGTAATCGTGAATACAAATTTGCATGTATTCGAAAATTGGGAATTGTTAGGAGTTACGAACGATTATCTGAACATGTTCACGAAGCAGAATATATTAGTTCATTTGAGCTTGGTGAATTATGGCTTCATCATCATAATGACAAAGGTTCATTTATGATGATTCATTCAATTCCTGGTTTGATTTCTATTTCAGCGTATTTATTAGGCAAATTAAGAGGCGCAACCTACATTGCTTATGACGATGCAGAAGATCTACCGTATTTATGGCTGTATTACGCCAACAATTTGAAATGGCTAAATGGTTTGTATGAGAACGTGTATGTGTTTGGTGCAAATGTTGAAAATCTTATTCAAATCATTCGTTCTAATTTAGATCAATCTGCTCATATACATCGTTTTGAGACGCTTACAGATATTGGTGTTACTGCAGACGAACAAACGTATGGTTTTAATCTTGAAGCTGCTTTTCCGGCTATTTTGCTTTCCTTGCTTTAGGATTTTGATTGAGTAAGAATCATATTCGTCTGATTTCGAGATATGAGTGTTTTTTTGGTTTTTGGTACTTCAAACACTAAATAATAGCGATTTAACAAATACAGTTTCATCTTGAAATCTCCCTAGCCCTCTTTCAAGTTCTTTCGTCTTCGTACTCGAGGTTCTTGGCAAAAGAGGGAATGTTGGTTTGGAGTTTTAGCTGAATGAATCTCTATTTAGTAATTTCCATTTTGTTGTTATAAGCGGACGCTTATTCAGTTTTTTTTCACCAGCGGACGCTGGCGCTAGAAATGAGATTTAACAAATACAGTTTCATCTTGAAATCTCCCTAGCCCTCTTTCAAGTTCTTTCGTCTTCGTACTCGAGGTTCTTGGCAAAAGAGGGAATGTTGTTTTTGTGTTTTAGCTGAATGAATCTCTATTTAGTGATTTGCATTTTGTTGTTATAGGCGGACGCTTATCCTTTTTTTTTCACCAGCGGACGCTGGCGCTAGAAATGAGTATTTGTGGTTCATCTTGAAATTTCCCTAGTCCATTTTAAAATTCTTTCGTCTTCGTACTTGAGGTTCTTGGCAAAAGAGGGAATGTTGTTTTTGTGTTTTAGCTGAATGAATCTCTATTTATTGATTTGCATTTTGTTGTTATAAGCGGACGCTTATTCTGTTTTTTTTTCACCAGCGGACGCTGGCGCTAGAGATGAGCCCTCTTTCAAGTTCTTTCGTCTTCGTACTTGAGGTTCTTGGCAAAAGAGGGAATGTTGTTTTTGTGTTTTAGCTGAATGAATCTCTATTTAGTGATTTGCATTTTGTTGTTATAGGCGGACGCTTATTCTTTTTTTTTCACCAGCGGACGCTGGCGCTAGAGATGGGAAAAAATTACGCTTTTGTGTGGTTCAAAAAAAGCTGAAACAAACAGGTGTATCCTTGCTATATTTCTGTATAACCTATTTTTATAAAACATGCGCATAATTACAGGAAAACTTAAAAGCAGAAAAATTGTTTTACCCAAAGGGGTTGAAACTCGGCCAACTACCGATAGAACAAAAGAAAGTGTATTCAATATTCTTGATGTTAGAAAAGGAATAGAAGACACCGTAGTTCTCGATTTATTTTCCGGTTCTGGAAATTTAGCTTTTGAAGCAATCTCAAGAGGTGCTAAAAAAGCTTTATGTATCGAGAACAATAAAAAATGTGCGCTAGCAATTGAGTCTAACGCCAAGAATTTTGGAGTTCAAGAACAAATAAAAGTAATAACAGCTGATGTTTGGGGATTTGTAAACGGTTTTGCGACATCTTATGATATTGTTTTTGCAGATCCGCCATACGATTATCCGTATATGGCAGAATTGATTACTGCTGTTGTAAGCAATGGTTGGTTAAATGAAGAAGGCTGGTTTATTTTAGAACACGATGCTAGGCACGATTTTTCTTCACATTCCCATTGTGTTTTTGCCAAACCTTATGGAAGAACCGTTGTAAGTATTTTTCTTGCACATGAAGTGAACACAATAGAAGAAACAGAAGACGAAACAGAGGAATAAACGTATGCCAGCATCTGCAATTTATCCCGGTTCATTCGATCCCATTACGTATGGACACCTAGATATTTTACAAAGAGCGACCGAAATGTTCGATAAGGTAATTCTAACAGTAGCCGTGAACACGCAGAAAAAGTATGTTTTTGAAATTGAAGAGCGATTAAAATTAATTAAGGAATGTATTGAAGATAAAGAGTGGGGCAGAAAAGTAGAAGTTGATCAGTTTACAGGTTTATTGGTAGACTACTGCGAGTTAAAACAGGTATTTACATTGATAAGGGGCGTTCGGCAAATTTCCGATTTTGAATATGAATTCAGAATGGCCTTAATGAATAGAAGATTAAATAATAAAGTTGATACGGTTTTTCTAATGCCAAACGAAGAGTTGACTTTTGTATCTGCAACAATGGTTAGAGAAGTTGCTTATTGGGGAGGCGAATTAAAGCATTTTGTGCCTCAAAATGTGGCAGATGCTTTGCATGTGAAGTATAAAAAAGATAACTAGGTAAGTTAACAATGTCAGTGTTTGGAACTCTGACATTGTTAACATTGCCAAAGTCTAGGACTTTGGCAATGTTGAGCTAGAAAGTTGAGAAAGCAATTATGCTTCAGCTTTTAACACATCAACAAAATCGAGACGTTCCCATGGGAATTCGTCGCGACCAAAATGTCCGTAAGCTGCCGAATTGCGATAAATTGGCCGTTTTAAGTCAAATCGATCTACAATTGCTTTTGGGCGACAATCGAATATTTTAGCAACGATTTCTGATAATTCATTATCTGTTTTGCTTCCTGTTCCATAGCTATTCACATTAATTGAAACTGGTTGAGCAACACCAATTGCATACGCTAATTGAACTAAAGCCCGTTCAGCTAAACCGGCTGCAACTAAGTTTTTAGCAATATGGCGAGCGGCATAAGCGGCGCTTCTATCCACTTTTGAAGGATCTTTACCAGAGAAAGCTCCGCCGCCATGAGCGCCGTGACCTCCATAAGTATCAACAATAATTTTACGACCTGTTAATCCAGTATCGCCATGTGGACCACCAATAACAAAGTTTCCAGTAGGATTTACATGAAGAATGGTATCATCATCCATCATTTCAGCAGGTAAAACAGTAGCTAAAACATGTTTTTTGATGTCAGCTTTAATTTTTTCTTGAGAAACACCTTCGTCATGTTGGGTAGAAATTACGATGGTATCGATACGTTTTGGCGTTCCGTTATCATCATATTCAATCGTAACCTGACTTTTTGCATCGGGGCCCAAATAAGGCATTAATTCAGTATGTTTACGAATGCGTGCTAATTCGCGCAATAAATTATGTGAGAACTGAATAGACATTGGCATGTAATTTTCGGTTTCTTTACAAGCATAACCAAACATCATGCCTTGGTCACCAGCACCTTGTTCTTTAGTGTCATCAGAATCAACACCTTGAGCAATATCAGCACTTTGTTGATGAATAGAAACCATAACTCCACAAGAATCAGCATCAAAACGGTAACTTGCCTTCGTATATCCGATTTCGCGAATAACTTGACGAACTATTTCTTGAACGTCTACATAAGCATTTGTTGTAACTTCACCCGAAACTACAGCTAAACCCGTAGTTACAAGAGTTTCAACAGCTACACGTGAATGAGGATCTGAAGCCAACATGGCATCTAGAATTGCATCAGAAATTTGGTCGGCAACTTTGTCTGGGTGCCCTTCAGATACAGATTCAGAAGTAAAAAGGTTTTTCATTAGCAGAATTGTTAAAATCGTTTTATCCGTTTATTTTAGGAACTCAAAAAATACTAAAAAACTTTAACTTTGGCTATCAATTCATTCAGCCACATTTTTTTATGAAAGTATTGTTCAGAAAGTTTTATAAATCTTGGTACTTCGAGGGAACTCTTGTTGCCCTTCTTTTGGTTGGGGTTATTTATGTATTGAATTTGAGAATGGCAAATGAGGTTTTTGCTCAAATTGTTAATGGAGTTTCAGAAACAACGAATCAGTTAACGAATTTTTTACATGAATTGATTACAAGTGATTCTGGAAAAAAACTTTTAGCTGCAATAATTGGTACTATTCTTTTTATTCTTTTAATAGTTTGGAGAATAGTATATCGATTACGTTCTAGTAAAACTCTAGCATCAACGTCTTGTCCAAATTGTGATTCACCTTTAGTGCGTGTGAAATCGCGTAATTGGCAAAAAACAGTTCGTCCTATATTACCATTAAGACGTTTTTATTGTAGAAGCTGTGGTTGGAAAGGGTTTAGAATTAAATCTAGAGATTCGATTCTATTGAATTCTAGCACTTCTAAAGGCACTCGAATCCATGTTGATAAAATTTCTTGAGTCGTAGTTTTTAGAAATGTTTTTGCATTGTGCTTTAACTCATTTTAGAAGTTAAAAAATTGATCGGTTTTTTGAAACGGATACTCACAAGTCTTTGTCTAATTGAACTACAAGAATTAGTCTTTTGTGACTCTTCGATGTGTTTAAATCGAATTTGACTTATAGATACTATCTGAGTTTGTATCAAATGCCTAAAATGGAACAAATAGGTAAGTTATGTATGCTGAAAGCCAACAAAAATAAGCCCTAATTTTCTTACCTGTAGTGATCGGTTTAGAATGAGGCTTTGGTGGTTAAAGTTCTACTTATTTAACAATTTGGCGTATATAAATTCCAAATCCTTTCTTTAAAAAAACCTATTTTTGCACAAACTGAATTTCATCAAAAAAAGATTAATTAACATGACTATGCAGGTACTAGGTATTGAATATACAGGAGATGAACTTAGAGCTGGAATAGTCGATACTGAGCGTGGGGAATTAATTAAGGCACATTTTATCTCTTTGCCCATTGCAGATCACTCACCAAGTAAACTTTTAAGTCGAATTCATGAACTGGTAAAGTTATTCAAATGGAAAGGAGATCTAGCTTTTGGGTTCCCAGGACCTGTAGAGAATGGAATCATTTTACAGCCACCTTTTTTAGATTCAATTTGGGAAAAAGCAGATTTACAACTCATGGTTAAAGAGTTAACAGATTTAGAGACCTTTGTTTGTAATGGAAACGATGCAGCTGCATATGCCGAAATGAAGCTAGGCGCAGGAGTTGATGCAAAAGGGAAAACGATAGTTTTGAGCGTTGGCTCAATTATTTCTTCGAGTATTTTTTATCAAAAAACCTTGTTTCCTAATAGTGAATTGGGTTTGATTCAAATTCAGGGAATTAGAGCAAATGAAAGAGCTTCTAATAGAGTGAGAAAAAAAGAAGGGATTAAACGAAGAACGTGGGCGAAACGAATTCAGTTAGTTTTAAATCATTACGAAGAGTTATTTAATCCTGATTTATTTATTCTTTGTGGAGAGGTTTGCCATAAAGCCGATAAAGTAATTCCATTCATTGATATAAAAACAGAAGTAAAAGAAGCAGCTTTGTTTAAGTATGCTGGAGTAATTGGTGTGTCTTTGCAAATGATGGAAGCAAGAAAAAACTAATTTATTTGATGGGTAATCTGGAATAAAACGATTTCATTCTTGATAAACGAATTAAGTAGTATATTTTCAATGAAATTTGAACAAAGTGATGTTGAACATGTCAAAAAAAAGCAAAACCGAAACCGTTTTCCCAAATCTTAGTTTATCTCTTACTCAGCTTTATTTGCTTACAACAATAACGGCAATTGCTTATATCGTTTTTTCATTTTTCTCGGATGGATTTTATCAACACGATGAAGCGGCTCATTTTATTAATATGCGAACATTTTGGTTTAATCCTAATAGTATTTTAGGAAACTGGGCTAAACCGGGTTATAAACTCATTTATGTGATTCCTTCTTTTGCAGGACCGTTTGGTGTATTGTGTTTAAATGCTATTTTTTCTGCAATTACTGCATTTTTTACATACAAAATTGCTGAACAACTTTCTTTTAAAATGCCCTTAGTTGCTTTTGTTTTGATGGCAAGTCAGCCTTTGTGGATTCAATTATCATTTAGAAACTACTCTGAAATTCCAACTGCTTTTTTATTAAGTGTTGCCGTTTGGTTTTATTATCGAAATGAGAAAAAAGATTGGTGGTTTGTTGGCTTAATCTTATCGTATCTGACCTTGTTAAGACAAGAATTCTATGTAATTGCGACTGTTTTTGCTTTGTATGCACTTATTCAAAAAAAGTGGAAATTCATTTTTGTATTACCGATTTTTCCAGTCTTAATACACATTTGGGGGTGGTTAGCAACCAATGATCCGCTTTACTTAATTACATCAACAATGGGGACTGCGGGAACATATAAAGATGCCTATCCACGTTTGGGATTTGATCATTATTTCAAAATGATGATTGTAATTACGGGGCCAATTGTTCTTGCTGGTTTTTTGTTATCCATCCCAACTTTTATTAAAGAAAAGCTTAAACATCCCTTATTGCCCATTTTAGTAGTAAGTCTTGTCTATTTTGGCTTGCATGCTTTATTTAATTGGCAAGCTGTAAAAATTGGCGCTTCAACAGGTGGAAATTTGCGCTATATGTTAGTTATTAGTCCACTTTTTGCTTTAATGGCTACTTTTGGTTTTGAATCTGTAAAAACAAGTACGAGAGATATTCAAGCCTTAATTATTTCGATATTATTTGCCTTTGTAACCTTCCTTTTCTTAAGCTACTCCGATAATAATATTGGTTTTACACAAGAAAGAAATTATACGGCTCTACTAACGTTAATTGGTTTTACAGTAACGCTTTTATTTCTTAAACCATCCAAAATGCAATGGGGATTTATACTTGTTATTCAGTTGATTTATTTAGTTGCTAGTGTAGAACCGTATAGAAAATCATCTCAAGATGCAGTTATGGAACAAGTTGTAAGCTGGGCTGAGATGCAAAACTTATTTGAAAAGCCAACCATGACTCAACATACTTTGTTTTATTATTATCATGGAAAAGTGCAGCAACAATTTAAAGGTGGTAATCAAAATCTGATTACTGAGGAAACAATTAAAGAAGCAAAACCAGGAACGATTATTTTTTGGGATTCACATTATTCTTACCGACCAAATTTACGTCCGACAAGTGTGAATTATACTTGGTTTACAGATCGACCCAATGAGTTTAAACCAATTCGTCAGTTTATTGCAAGAGACAAGCGATTTGGTGTTTTTGTTTTTGAAAAAATGTGATTGGGATTCTTCTAGATGAATATTATTCTAGAGTAAAACTTTAAAAATCCCCCTTTAGAGAAAGTTGTGGCGGTTTTGAACGGAATGGTGGCCAAAGGGGGCTTGGGGGATTTTATTTCGAAATTGAAATTTCAGTTAAATAACTTTTTACTTGATTTTAGCTCAATCTCTTGTATAGAACTCAGGTTAGTAAACAAAATTTCGTATTCAATTTGAAATCCCCCAGCGCCTTGGAAATTCTCTCGATTTTATTAGCATTGTAATTTTGGGTAAAAAGGGGAGTTTTTGGTTCATTGTGATGAATTTTGTTCTGTGGCTAACTTTAAAAATCTACCTTTTGATAAAGTTGTGGCGGCTTTGAACGGAATGGCGCCCAAAGGGCTTGGGGATTTAAATCTTTTTTAGGACAAAAATAAATTAATCAATACCAAAAGTTATATTATGTCTTGCTCTTACGCCGTCATCATACTCGTAAATGATTAGAAAATCTATGGATTCAAATGGATTAAACTTTGTCATGCTAATACCATCAATTTCTAAATCTGTTTTTTCTGAGATGGTCTGAAAAGGGATTTGCAAAATACGTTTTCCAAGTTGAGAGCCGATTATAGATTCGATAACTACAGGAGCTTTAGGAATAGTAAGTCCAAAACTAAGCGTATTGTCGGCTTTTAATAGAAATGAGTGAGCTTTAAAAATATATGCTGTTGTGTCGAAATCACTTGGTGTAAATTCCCAATCAATTTCTTCAGATTGAATATTTAATTCTCTGTTGAAATCGGATAATGAGCCGTTAAATGTGCGTTCATTAGTGCTTAATTTGTAATAAATGCCTGCAGAAATGGAGACAACAAGAATTGCTGTAAACAGTATTTTTTGAAATTTAGTCATGCAGAAAAGTATATAAAGTGCTGTTGAGTTCAAATAGGAAAATTTTGGACTTAAAGACTATAAATTGAATGTTTTTTGCTTTTGACTTTTACATTATAGCTAATATCTTCGGGTAAATATTTTTTGAATTTAGAAATCGAACCATGTCTATTTTACACTCCGTATTTTTTTATTTCAAAGCTGAGACTGACGCGTCAGTTATTGAAGCTCAAAGAGAGGCGATTCTTAGCCAATTATCAACGATTAAAACAGTAAAATGGGTAAAAGCGGGTGCACCGTTTGGAATTGAGCGCGATGTTGTTGATAATGAATATGGAATGAGTTTGCATTTAGAAGTGGATTCAAAAGCGGATTTAGATGCGTATCAAACTGATCCTATTCATTTGGAGTTTGTTGGAAAGTTTAAGACTAATTGGGCTAAGATCCGTGTTTTTGATACGTTGGTTTGATTTAATTTCGTTTAGTTTCGAAGGTTTCTCCATTGAGATTAGATAGAATTATATGTCATCTCGAGCGTGTCGAGAGATCTTCAGTTATATGATTTATTGAGTGAATATCTATGCTATTTACTCATTTTTTATATTGTTTCGAAGGTTTCTCCACTCGATTCGTTTGAATATTTGGGTTTTGAATTGAATGGTTGGCTCATCTCCGGTCGAAATGACATTGTTTTTATATCGTAATGTGTTGAGTTCTCCGGACGATACCGAAGGCACTTTGTAAGCGATTCGAAGAACTACGAAGCGAAATGACTTTTTTTTATAAAAAAACGCCCCCACTTCGAGGGCATTTGAAGTGAAGGCATTTTGTTGAGGAATAGAATTTGTTTAATTCTTTTTTTTAAAGTTTGGTTTTATACCGAAGGTATCTCTACTGCGACTCGTTTGTTTTCTTGAGCTTAAAATTAATTGGTAGCCTCCTCTCTGGTCGATATGACTTTTATTTCATTAGTGTTACTGGGTGAACAAATTGTCTTCCATCTGTTCGTAAGACGAAGAAATACATTCCACTTGATAATTGTTGAGCTGTAAATGGAACTTGATAGTTACCAGCTTGCATTTCTTGGTTCAGGACTTTGCTTACTAATCTGCCTAAAACATCATACAATTCTATATTTACTTTGGCGGCTTTAGAAATTTGGAAATTCAGAACAGTAGATGGATTGAATGGATTCGGGTAAGCGCCAGCAAATCCAGTAATATCAGGACTTTCTGAGATGTATTCGATTGGTCCGTAGATGGTTTGGATTCCATCAAAGTCGGTTTGTGTTAATCGGTAAACATATTTTCCAGCTTCACTTACTGTTTTATCAATAAAAGAATAGGATTTTGATTCGTAAGAATCACCAGCGCCACGAACAAATTCGACTTCATTCCAAACGGTATCAAGCTGTGCAGTAGAAATAAAGCTTTTTTGGATATAGAATCCGTAATTGCTTTTTTCGGTTGCGGTATTCCATTTCAATTCTGGATAAATATCATTTTTGTCTACAACAAAAGAAGTTAATTCAATTGGCAATGAATTTTCGTCACCACCGGCAATAATAAAATCAGAGAATCCAGTTAATAATCTACGTTTAGATATAATTTCGCCATCAGGACTTATTTCACCATCTTCGTGAACACCTAAAACTTCCCATGGTTTATTAGAATATGGACGTTTTAAAATCCGAAGATTGTTTGGCTGGGTTACACCTAAATAATCAGAAGAATATAAATCTATTGAATACTTACCTCCTGATAACCCTGCACCTGTTTTAACGGTCCAATAGCCAATAGGATCTAAGTTTTTAATTACTTTTCCGTCTTCATCAGTCACAGGAAGTCCAACTTGTTCTGGTTTTTTTGCATTAAATGATACGGTTAGATTTCCACCTGATGAGGCTTCGGTAAATGTGATTATTACGTCTCTTCTTTCTTTTTTATATAAGATGGGGAATACAATATTCGAAACGGTTGAAGCTGGAATCCAAATTTTTACTTTCCCATAAACACCGCCTTTTTTGTCATTTTTAGTAATCTGATTTGGAGCAGTTTTACCAAGAACTTTAGGTTTAACAGAAATTTTTCCTGGATTTTCAATACTTGTGCCAACTGTTAGCGTTAAGGTGTCGGTTTCAATAATTCCGTCTTCTATTTCTAGTTCGTTGGTAACAACTAAATCACAGTTTATTTTTTTAGCACCTATTCCAGAAAGCCCAAGATTTGCCATAATAGATGTATTAGCGCATAGTTCTTGATCAGTGTCACTTTCTAGGCGTAACATAGTTCCATTATGTTGAACAATAGTTGCTGAAGGTTCACGATTAAAATTTCCACGAACGACTAATTCGTTATCAAAAGAAGCATCTTGTCCCATAATTAAGGTTGCACCATTTTTCACGCGAAAGTTTTTATCAACTTTTACTCTTTTGCCATTTACGGAACCGTTTGCTATTGCAACAGAACCGCCTGTTACAAATAAATCATCTTTGGTTTCTAGGTCATCGTTTAATACTAGTAATGTACTAGGGTTAAGATTTAAAAAACCGTAGGATTGAATCTGAAAATATGCTGCTGCAATATTATAGTTCAGAGTACTTCCTTCTTCCCAAATTTGTCTGTTAGTTGGTAGGCTTAAACCACCTGAACCACTACCAAATCCTTGTCCAGAATTCATATTTACTTTACCACGAACGCGCATTTTTTCATTTCCAGAAGCCAAAGCAACAGATTTTATTTGTCCGCCTCCGATAGTGAATTCTGCGGTTGGATTCACGGTTAGAACGGTATCTTCGCCAAATCCATCGCCAATAATTAATGCTGTTGATGCGGTATTGGTTGCTTCGACAATTAATTCGGCACCATCTTCTATAACTAGAGAAGCTACATTTTGAATGGGAGTTTCAGTTTCAGAATTTCCGTCGTTATCACCTAAGAAAATGACTGATCCATTTTGTACAGCTATTTGATCAACTGAAGTTGGAAGTGTTCCGGTGCTCCAGTTTGCAGCATTAAACCAATCAAAATCTTGACTTGCTGTAAAGAATACAGTTGCGTCTCCTTTGCCAAAAGCAAGAATGCCATTAAAAAGAGGGAATGCAGTACAATTAGAAATCGTAATGGAATTCGTTTCAGTATTAATGTCATCTTCTGAATCGATTTGTGCGATACTCCAAGTAGGAGTTTCCGATAATTGAATTAAGATGCGGTTTCTGTCTTCAGGAATAAAGTTTTGATCTTCAAAAATACCTGTGAAAGTATAGGATAGAGAATCGGGAGTTGTTCCGAGTTCACTAAGAATATAATGTTCTGTTTCACGAATTTCGGTAATTCCAGTTGGTGCAGAACCTGTAATAAATGATGTTGTTGAATATTCGATATCAACAATACTTGATAAACTTTGTACTTCCATGGAATAGCCAAAAGTAGCAGGACGATAACGTGTAAATGTTCCAATTGGAAAGGAGAACGTGTCAGGACTAGCGAATTCACGTTGTAAGCTACCAACGATCCAACCTGTTGCTAAACCTGCATTGGTAACTACGGCATTTGGGCCTAAACGAACATCACCACCAAGATAAGGGACTAATTTTCCGATTTCAAAATCAATAAAATCAGTAATGTAAAGTACACCAGGTTCTGGGACTATTCCGTGAGGATTAGATACAATCATTCCTTTTAAAGTTAAATCGGCAAGAATGTGCTCATCAAATAGTTGACCGTCATATTTTACGATTCCAGAACTTACATCATAATTGGCAAAGTCTAATAGATTTGAGCCACCGGTTTGAATGGTTGCATTAACAACAAGAGAATTGTTTCCTAGAGTGGTAATTGGGAAACCATTTAGATCTAAAAATCCGTTATCAATTTGTAAAGTGGCGTTTGCTAATAAAGTAAATCCATTAGTTAAAATAACCGTATTGTCTTCATCTGTTTCAGCACCAAATTTGTCAATAGTTAAGTTTGAAAACTGTAGGTTACCAGAAAGTGTTTGAATTTTAGAGCTTGCAGAAGATGTTCCGATTGTTACATTAGTTCCAGTTGGAAAAGATCCTGAACCAGAAATAGTGCTTCCTTCAGCTATTCCTCTAACAGTTAAGCTGTGGTTATTTAAGTTTAATGAACCATTAAGTAGAGAAAAATTTTTAGAAACAGATTTCGAGCAATAGCCTATTAACGAATATCCGGGAAGATTAATACTAACACTTTCAGGGCCGTAAGAATCTGGCCATTCGGTATCAATAATTACATTTGTAAGAATGCTTGGGGAATATTCAAGGCAAGAATTTTCTGCTGCATATTCTAAACTACCAATAATTTTTCCATTTACTCTAACGAGTGTGTCGACAGCTGTTTTTGTTGCGCTTAAAGTGACAATACCTTGTATCAGTTTTACTTTAGGAACGAGTCCGTTTGGCCATTCTGGACCTGTAATTGGGATACCCGAACTTCTTGAATAAGACAAAGCAGAACCTGATTGATAAATCAAATTGACACTGTTTAAGCTTAATGGCGCATATAATACTCCGCGTTCACCCGTTGCTAAATAGTTGTAAAAATCGAGTGTTCCGTACAAGTTTGCAGTTATTGTTCCACTAAGACTAGTAAAGTTTAAGCCATCAGCTGATTTATTGAACTGAACACTTGGAAGATTAAAATCTACATGAGATTCTATTTCGCGATTCACGCTATTGCCATTAAATAACCAATGTCCATTTCCTTGAATAATTGAACCTGCATCAATGTGCAAAGAAGACGAGTTAAATTCTGTGATAGAAGTTCCTAAACTCCAAGTTGTTCCATTTAGAATGGCATCAATAAAATTTAATTGAACATAAGCGGAGTTGTTATTTAAAGTTCCGCCATTGAGTTCAAACTGAACATAAAACTGGAAATTACCTTCGCCTAAGGTGGTTGAACCACCAGTAAGAATAAAATGATCGATATAAGCTGTAAATAATTGATTTATTTCGCAATAGCCGCTATTAACAGTAAAGGATTGTGTGTCAAAAGGGTAGGAAAAAACGATCGTTCCAGACGGTTTATCAATAATAACTTCATTCCAATAATACATGCTGTAATCAGCAGAAGTGCTAACTGTTTGGCTGCCAACACCATTAAAAGTTATTGTAGCATTGTCTGAGTCATAACTTCCATTTGGAATACTCCAATTTCCTGCAATGTAGATTTCGCCAAAACCAGAAATAGTTAAAGAGGAAATACTTACATCACCACCAATAGTAAATTTCGCTGAATTAGCGGAAATAGATCCAGAACCAGAAACAGATCCGCCAGCATAAACAACTTGATCGCCAATATTTAGGTTTCCGGAATAAACCGAAACAGAGCCCATTAGTGTAAGAGAATCGGCAATCGTTACATTTGCGTTGTCGGTAACAATTAAATTATTGAATAAATCATCAATAGATGAAACGCTAACGGTTATTCCGCTAAAAATAGCATTATCATATATTCCGGGAACGCCATAATCCCAGTTGCCTGCGTTATTCCAATCGGTGTTTACAGCACCTGTCCAGCGAGTATCGATAGCTTTGGCTGTTAAAAATGGAATAAGACTTAGAAGTAAAATTATCCAAAGCGCTATGCTAAGTTTGGATTGTTTTTTTGTGTTACAGTACGTTTTCATGTTGCCCTCGCAGTTAATCTTTAGGTATAAACTACTTCAGAGGGAAGGCGGATAAAATCAGTCTTAAGCGCTGAAAAAGCTAAGTGTTTTGAGTTAAGAAATGTAGGCGTTTGTCTTACAAATGTTTGTGATTGTAAGAATTCACAGTCTTGTTAAATAGAATCTGACTGATAGTAAAGGTTTGGGACTTGGCTTAAACTAAGCTTGAAACAAAAAATCAACGCATTGAGGTCCCAAAATGAAAACATACTGTTCTGATATTTCACCAAGTGCTACGCATGAACGTTCATTGCCATCTGCAATGGAATCGAATCAACTAATAGCTAGATATATACTTTCAAAAGATTTGATTTTCTGGTTAAAAAATATGATGGATGAAGATGAAAACGAAGAAATCCCATCAGCATTCAAATTAGAAGCGAAAAAAGTTTTTGAAGAACTCATTCAAACCAATACCGAACGCTTAAAAAGCTTATTCAACTATTATTTTGAACTAAACTCATTGAGTGAACTAAGTAAAGAGAACACGATTGGTAATAAAGAACAATTTCTGTACATAGAAGAAACAAGTCGTAATATTTTAAAAGCATACCACAGAGAAGACGATTTAGAATGTACATTTTCGGCATTAAGTATTCCCGTAACCTATGAACACTTATTTGTGTTATTACAAGAGTTACTAGTAAATGCGGCAAAGTTTTCAGAACTAGGGCAAAAAATTTTAGTAAAAACAGAGATTATAAACAATAAAATAGCTTTAGAAGTTCGCGACTTCGGCATTGGGATGAGCGAGACGCTTACAGAGCAAATTCAGACGTTCGATTACCTGGGAAAAGCAGAGTTCGGCAATCGGCTAGGGTTTTTAATGGTAAGCCAAATTGTGCAATTGTATGATGGAAAATTGGAATTATTTAGTATTCCAATGCACGGTACAGTGGTAACAATACGCTTTCCAATTAATAATGAATAAAAGGCTAACTGGGATAAAGATGTTCGCCAGACAGTAGTAAATACCCCTCAATAATATCAAAAGCAATTATTAGTGAAATGATGATTGCTTTTTTTTGTTTGGGAGTTATTCTACTTGGTAGGATCTCATCTGTAGCGAAAGCGTCCCTTGTGTTGCGTCCATCTTTGTCGAATATCTTTTTATGCAACAAGCACATTTTGAATAGTTTGGTTCTTAGGCAGAGATGCTGGGTCGAGCCCCAGCATGACCAATCGATTATATGAACATTTCTAGCGTAAGCGTCCGCTTGTGCTTCTTAAGCCAATTGACGTTCTCTATTGGTTATTTTGAGTTTTGATTAAAATTATTGTACTAATCCATATCCAGAACTCAGGAGTTAATTGAAAAGAAACACAAAGTGCAAACTTTTTTTGTAGGATTTGTAGTCCAAAAACCTCAAAATTTAGAAATTCAATAAGAAAAAATTTAAAACACATCTCTATCATATTGTTTTTATTGATTTTGTTTTTTTAGAAGAGGAATTGCAAATCAATATGTAAGACAAATTCCTACAAAAAAGGGTTCCTGACTCGTAGGTATCCTTCCAAAGTGGACTGATATTTCCGGGCTCTCCGGTGCTATACCTTTACATCAAAGCACAACACAACACTAACTAGGAGAAGCAAATGAAAACCCTAAACACATTATTCGCAGCAGTAGCAATCATAACTGCTTTAGGCTTTAGCAAAGTAACTGCACAAGACAATGAAACTCCATTCTCATTAATGGCTCATGTAAACGGAGTTGGACAAGATAAAATTAAAGATGTAGCTGTCAGTTCAGACGGAAGCATTTATTTTATTATGGAATATGCAACAGATATTACCATTTTCAATCATAACTTTAAAAATGGTGGAAAAATTGATGCTACATTAGTAAAATTAAATTCAGACGGAACCTTTGCTTGGGAGCAAACAGTATCAAGTACAGGTAATGATTACGGTTACGCCGTTTCATTAAACACAGATCAAAACCTAATAGCAACTGCCTTTGCTTATTCAAACGGAGCAAACTTTACTGGTGAAACATTAGTATCTCAAGGCTACATAGATATTTTAACAGCCGTATTTGATGTAAACGGATCTTTAGTATGGCAAAAAACAGCAGGAAGCACCAATTTTGACTTCCCAGGTGATGTAACATTCGATTTAAAAGGAAATGTTATTGCAACAGGTTGGTTTAGTGCCATTGCAACATTTACTGATGTTGCCGTTGCAACAAGACAACACAACGACGTTTATTTAGTAAAATATGATGTTGAAGGAAATACAACTTGGGTAAAAACATTGGGCGGGAATGGCTCAGATGTCGCTAATTCAATTACAGTAAATGATCACAACGAATATGTTATTGTTGGTCAATTCGAACAAAATATTACAGACGGAAATTTATCAGAAGTTTCTGACGGTTCATTTGATTCATATATAGCTGTTTACTCTGAAGATGGAAATTTAGATCATTTAAAATCATTTGGAAGCACAGCCGCAGATGTTGCTTATGCTGTAAAAGCTGATGCATTTGGAAACTATTATGTAGTTGGTTATTTCGCAGCAAATCTATCTTATGACTCAAATATTTTAAACAATAATGGGTATGATGATGGTTTTATAGCAAAAATCGACGAGAGTTTAAATCTAACTTGGTTCCATACAGTTGGTGGAAACGCATGGGATTATGTACGTGATGTTGTAGTTGCCAATGATCAATCCGAAGTGTATATAACTGGTTATTTCTCCGATATTATGATATTAGGAAACAATACTTTAGTAGCTGCTGGTGGACAATATGATTATGACATGTTTGTAGCTCAAATTTCTGCAAGTGGTGAAATCGGTTACGCAACATCAATGGGTGGCGTTAGCAGTGATTTTGCATACAAAGCAGCTATTTATCCTGATGGTCAAGTCTTAATCGGTGGCGAATTTTACGCAAGCTTTGATAAACAAAACATCAATATAAATGCAGCCGGTGGAGCAGACGGTATTTTAGTTCGCTTCGGTGTGAAAAAAGTAACCTTAATGCAAATTGAAACTTCTGTTCAATCAGGATTAGATACAGTAACTGTATTTCTTACAGCAAACAATGCAAGTGATTTAGCTTACATGAGTTACGAAATGAATTACAATGCAGAATTATTCACATACATTGGAACTCAAGTTGCTGATTCAAAAAAATCTGGAACACTAGCTATTGAAGGTGAAATTATGCCAGGAACAATCGGATTTGCCATAGGAAAAACCAATGCCAATTTAGATTTAAGTGGTGAAGTTTTAGCGATTAGTTTCACAAGAACTACCTACTCTGAAATTAATGAAGAAATCACGTTCACAAATGTACTCTTCCAAAATAGTAACATGGAAGACATGAATGCAGAATTCAATACAAGTGTAACTGTTCTTATGCCTGCTGCACTTAATGTTTGGCCTGGCGATACAGATAACAGCGGTTCTGTTGATGAACAAGACGTTTTAGCATTAGCTTATTACTGGGGAGAAACTGGTAATTCACGTCAAAATGCATCTTTAACTTGGTCAGCTCAAGAATTGTATGCATGGGAAAATGAACCAGCAACTTATTCAGATACTGATGGCCAAGGTTTGGTTAATCAAAATGACTTAAGAGCAATTGTAGCTAATTATGGAAAAACAACGGAATCTGAATTTATCCAAAAAGTTGTAAGAAATAATGAAACCCAATCTGAAATTACACTGACAATGCCAGCAATGAATAAAGGTGATCACAGTTTTGTTGAACTATATGCAACCGAACGCATGGAAATTACAGCTTTAAGTTTTAAAGTAAATTCAAGTAGATCTTTAAATGAATATTTCAAAATAGTTGAAACAAACGCAGGAAACTGGGCATCAAATTGGGAAAAATCAAATCAGTTTATCAGCTTTACTCAACAAAATGATCAAGAAATCGGTGTAGCTTTAAGCGCACTAGGTTCTAAAGAAAGACAAACTATTGAAGCCGGCGAACTACTTGTAAGCATAAAAGTTGAAGCATTAGCAGCAATTACAGATGACTTTGAAATTAACCTTTCAAACCCAAGTGTTAGAACTGCAAATGGTCAATTAACAAGCATTAGTGAATCAGCAAGTGTTTTAGTAAACAGTACAACTACTACAGCTCTAAATGAAGATGCAGAAAACAATGTTCAATCATTTGAATTATTGGGAAACTATCCTAATCCATTTAATCCTTCCACATCTGTTCGTTTCCAATTGGCAGAACGTAGTGATGTAAGTGTTAGAGTTTATGACATTCAAGGAAAAGAAGTTGCCGTATTAGCAGAAGGTTCTTTCGGCGCCGGCGTAAATGAAGTTCCTTTCTTTGCAGCAAATCTTTCTAGCGGAACTTATTTATATACAGTTCATGCAGGAAATGAAGTCAAAACATCTAAAATGACTTTAGTAAAATAGAAGAGAAATGAAACAGGAGAAAAGGGTCATCAAAATTGTTGCTTGCTTCTCATAAAATATCCTAAATGTGCTCTCTCCTGTATTCCGGTGTTGATTTTTCAGCACCGGTTTTTTTATGGGTTTGTTTTTTTACAAGCAGAGGTTTTCTGATGGGGGCAGAGTATGGGGTTGGGTTGTCACGAACGTCCGTTCGTGCCAGGATAGATGTGAATTTAGGTTCGATTTGGAGCAAAATGCCCCTTCACTTTTCGTGTTGTTTTGTAACCCATTAAATGATTGGCACGAGTTTGAAAACTCGCGCCAAAGTAAAGTGCTAAAGTTGGGGAAATTGCATTGTCACGAACGGACGTTCGCGCCAGAATGTAACCTTTTAACTATTTGGCACGAGTTTGAAAACTCGCGCCAAAGATGACCAATTTAAAATCAGTAAAAAATTACATCTCTACTAAATTGTGTTGATGTGCATAATGCATTAATTCGGCGTTATTTTTTAATTGCATTTTTTCTAGAATTCGCGCTCTATTTGTACTAATTGTTTTAACGCTTAAATGAAGTTCTTCGCCAATAATGGAAACACTTTTCCCTTCTGCAATCATAATGAATACCTGGTATTCTCGGTCACTGAGTCGTTCGTGTGGTTTTTTCTCATAATCATGCTGAACTTCAAAAACGAGTCGCTCTGCAATTTCAGCACTTATGTATTTCCCGCCTGAAGCAATGCGTTTTATTGCAGTAATTAGTAATTCTGGAGCACTTTCTTTTGATAAATATCCACTTGCACCGCTCATAATGGCACGATATCCATATTGATCTTCAGGATGCATGCTCAAAATTAAAATGGGTAATTTCGGAAGACTTGTTTTAAGTTGTTTTAGTAAATCAATTCCATTTATACCGGGCATATTGATATCTAATACAGCCACATCGGGTTCTGTTTTCAAAGCTAAACTGTATGCTTCATGTCCATCTTTTGCCTCGGCAATTACTTGCATGCCGGCTTGAGCATTAAGCATGTGTTTAATTCCTTCTCGTACAAGAGAATGGTCGTCTGCAATTAAAATCTTAATCATACTCCTAATTGATTATGAGTTGCAATGGGTAAAAGAAGGGTAAGACAAGTTCCTTTTTGAGGTTCAGAATCTATTTTTAGACTGCCTGTCCAGCGTGCTGCTCGTTCTTTCATTCCAATAATGCCCCAGCGGTTTTTGTGTGTCTCAGAGGTATACAAACCATTTCCATTATCTTCAACTTTTAATTCAAAATGTTTATTCTGTTTGAATGCGCAGGAAACGGTAATCAGTTCTGCATTGGCATGTTTTATAGCATTATTTACAGCTTCTTGCATAACTCTATATACATCAATTGACCAAGTATCGTCAAAATTGATTTCTTTGTAATCAAAATCGAAGATAATTGTAGGTAGCGTCTTTTCGTTAAGTGTTGTTAAGTACGATTCCATTGCAGATACTAAACCAAATTCATCTAATAAGGGTGGTCGTAAATCACTTACAATTCGTTTTACGATATAAACTAGGTCATTAACCATTTCAATAGAAGTTTCAATGGTTGTTGCGACTTCGGGATTAATTTCCGTTATTCTGTTTTTAACCGTAAATAAATCCATTTTGAGACGAACCAAATGTTGACCTAATTCATCATGAATCTCTCTGCCAATACGCTTCCGCTCTTCTTCAAGTCGTTGATTCGATTGATTGTGCATCTCTTTTATGGTTTCAAACGCTTTTTTTCGTTCACGACTGTAAAGAATGCTTTTATTTAAAATTGCAGGTGATAATTCATCTTTTATTAGATAATCACTCGCACCGAGTGTAAGCGATTTAACACTTTTGTTAATGTCGTTTAGTCCGGTTAGAATAATAATTGGGATGGTATCACCACTTAAATCAATAACAGAGGTTAATAAATCATCTGAACTTTTATCGGGTAAAATTAAATCGAGAAGAATTACATCTATGTGTTTAGCTTCTTCTGTTAAAAAATAAGCTGCTGTTTCGGCAAAGGTGCTGCACCATTGCACGCGGGTTGTAGGGAGTACTTCAGATAAATATTCTGTAATTAGAATATAGTCGCCCTCATTATCTTCAATAACAAGCAAATGACTAGGTTTTGCTTTTTCAAAATTAGAATTAGTTTCCATGATAATTCAATTTAGAATGAACTTGAGTGAAAAAATAAACGGCATCATGAATGAATTTCATAAACTCATCGAGAATGATGGGTTTAGTAATAAATGCATTTGCATGAAGCTTCATTGCGGTTTCTATGTCATTATTATTAGATGAACTCGTTAATAATATTACCGGAATACTAGCTAAAACAGGATGTGTTTTTACATATTGAAGTATTTCAAATCCGGTACAACGTGGCAAATTAATATCGAGAGTAATTAAATCAATCGGTTGTTCTGTGATATTTTTTTCTTTTGAAATTAAATAATCAATGGCCTTTCGCCCATCATTAATAACCGTTAGAGATAAATTATCGATCATATCTGCCAATGCTTCTTCAATAAGAAATACATCACCTTCGTTGTCTTCAATAATTAAAATATTCTTTTTTTTCATTCTGTTTTTCTGGATCAGTAGATTATAGAATCACTCAATCTACTGAGTTTTTTTAATTTTTTATCGTTTTTGCAAGTGTGAAAAAGAAGGTAGTTCCTATATTCTGTTCAGATTCAAGCCAGATTTTTCCACCAAACTGTTCAACAATTTTTTTACAGATTGCGAGCCCAACTCCTGTTCCTTCATATTTGTCACGTGTGTGAAGTCGTTGGAATAAAATAAATATTTTGTCATAAAATTCTTTTTCTATCCCAATACCATTGTCCTGAACACTAAATTGCCATTCTTTGTCTAATTCAATGGCATTAATGTGAATAATAGGTGTAGTTTCATGATTTCTGTATTTAATAGCATTTGAAATCAAATTTTGGAACAATTGTAACATAGGTGATTTCGGAATATGAAGAGTAGGTAAGTTTCCGACATGAATTTCTGCTTTTGTTTCGAAGAGTAGACTTTGGTTTAATTGGTTAATCTCATAAATAAGTTCATTTAAATTTAATTCAACAACTTCTGATTGAATTCTTCCAACACGAGAAAAACTTAACAAGTCGAGAATAATTTGGCGCATTCGTTTTGCTCCATCTGTTGCAAAATGAATATATCGTTTACCTTGTTCATCTATTTTGTCGTCATATTTCTTTTCTAACAAACTCAAAAAGCTACTTACCATTCTAAGAGGCTCTTGTAAATCATGTGAAGCTATATATGCAAACTGCTCTAATTCTTGATTCGAAAGAGTTAGCTCTCTAGTTTGTTCTTTGAGTTTAGTATTCGTTTCTTGAAGCTCAGATTCAGCTTGTTTTAATTCTGTTATATCTCGAATCGCTCCAATCATTCTAATAGCTTTTCCATGCAAATTGCGAATAATATACCCGGTCTCCATTACTTCTGCATAAGTAGTATCATATACTAAAAAACGATATTCCTTAGTCCAAATTGACAGATCCTTATTGGCTAAAACTTCATGTAATTTCTTATTTACTTTTTGAATATCGTCGGGATGAATGCGATCTAACCAATCTGAGAGTTTATTTTTTGTATGATCAAAACCAAAAAGTCGAGAATAACCCTCGCCTCTGAAAATGAATCCACTTTCAATATCCCAATCGAAAATAGCATCATTTGTTGCTTTGTTTATATAGGTAAAGCGTTCGTTGCTTTTTCTAACCGACTCATAGGCATTAAAAGTTTCAGTAATATCTGTAATAGCGGTTATTACTAAATCTTGATTTATAAGGGGGAAACTTTTTGCGTTAATAATACGCTTTTCACCAATCTCAGTTTGAATCTCAATCTCGTTCCATTGCATGTTTTCATGTATGCCAGAACTTATGTCGTTTAATACTCTAGTTTTAATTTCATTTTTTATAGTATCATTTGGGAATGCAACATCAAATATATCGTCTATAACATTGAATGTTTTATTTGACCAACCTAAAATGTTATATAAAGTTGGATTTAAAAGAGTAACAAGACCAGTACTTAATTGAAAAACACAAATTCCAATAGGTATATTGATTATGGTCGATTCAATGAATTGATTACGTTCAAACAATTCTAATTCATTCTCTTTCTGTTTTGTAATATCAAATCGAATAGCCATTAATTGATGCACCTTTCCATTATCCTTTTTAAAAGGGATAATTGTTGTGTCTGCCCACCAAAAATCACCATTTTTTGTTTGGTTTTTAACATGCCCCATCCAAACATTGCCTTGAAGAACAGTAACCCAAAGTTCTTTGTAGAATTCAGAAGAATGATAACCTGATTGAATAATTCTGTGATTATTACCAATAAGTTCTTCTTGTGTGTACCCAACAAGTGAACAAAAGCGCTCATTAGCAAAGATAATTTTGCCTTTAACATCTGTCATACTAACAAGGGCAGCTTGGTCTAAAGCAAACTTGTAAGAAGAAACCTCCTTAAGACTAGTTGTTAACGTCTCTTGTACTCGCTTTCTCAAGGTTACATCGATAATAATGGAGTGTAAGTACGGTAGATTGTCTGTAAAAATTACACTCGAATAAACCTCAACATCTCGTATTTCACCATTAGCCAACCGATGTTTGAACTCAAATTTTCGTTTCCCATCACGAATAAGATGTTGTATTTCAAAAACAATTTCTTCCTTAGACGTAATATTAATATCCGTGAGACATAATTTAAAAAACTCCTCACGAGTGTAGCCATAGAACTCTAATGCAGTATTATTAACATCTTCAAATTGTTGCGTTCTCGGGTCAATAATATACATTGTTGCTAAAGAGTTGTGAAAAGCAAAACGAAATCGTTCTTCAGATTGAGTAAGTTTTTGTATTGCTTGTTCTCTAATTGTTACGTCTAAATGTATACCAAACATGGTTTTTGGATTGCCAAACTCATCTCGATTTAATAATTGACCAATAGCATTAATCCAAACCCAAGAACCATTTTTATGTTTAAGTCGATAAATTACATCAAAAATAGGGTTCCGACCTGCAAAGTAATTGCTTAATGCAGCGTTAACATTAGCAAGATCGTCTGGATGGACAAGTTTTTCCCAAGATGAAATAGAAGTTTCTCCCAAGTCTGCCCATTTATACCCAATTATATTAGCCCAATTTTCATTCAAAATTGTTTTCCCAGTTTGAATATTGCACTCCCAAGTTCCTGCGTTTATGGCATTTATAATGTTCTCCAATTTTTGTTTTTGATGCTCAATTTCGGTGATGTATTGTTGTTTCTGAATTTCTTCGTGTTCAAGTCGTTTAAGATAATCTTGTTTTGCTATGGCATTCGTTACAATTTCAGCAGCAATTTGCAATAATTCAATTTCAAAATCGGAAAAGGATTCGACTTTTTGTGTTCTATCAAATCCAATGGTACCAATTGGTATGTCGTTTTTAAGAAGGGGGATCTTGATAAATGCCCTGATATCTTGTTCAATTAAATGCTCATAAAGTTCAGGGTGAGAACTTTTTAAAAGCTCAGTATCAGTGCAGATATAGGGTTTTCCCTCTTTATGTGTGTCAAGAATCGGTTGGTATAATTGAAATGGAACTTCTTGTAGATTTTGAATTTCTGCAGATGTACTACTATTTGTCCATTCATAGGAGTTGCAAGTGAATTCAGCTTCTCTATTATGAATGAAGATATGAGAACGGTCTGCATTAATCGTTTTGCCGAGCTCTTCAAGTAAAGATTGAAACGCTTGATGATAATCGTTTTTGTCAATATTGATAAATCGTTGCGCCAAAGAGAGTAACGTTTTTTGGAAATGAACATAGGAGTTAAGTTCGGTTTCATTGGCAATAGAATCGTTAACGCGGTGCAAGATTCCAATAAATCCTGTTGGATTTCCATTTTTGTCGATTGTAGCATTGACCCAGGTTTTTGCCCAAATGAAACTCCCATTTTTATGTCTCATTTGAATGGCTTTTTCCAAACCTTTAGCCACAGCTTGTTTTTTCTCTTTTAAAAAAACTTCATGATAGTTTTTAATGGCATCAACAGTAAACTCTTCAAATTGTTGACTTAGGCTAAGTTGATAAAATTCTTCTTTTGAATAGCCCAATACGTTTTCAATAGATTTGCTAATGAATTGTACTTTGTAATCTAAATCGCTAAGCAAAATAGCTATTGGCATTGTTGGGCTCAGATTATCAATAATATTTAATGATATAGCCTGAGTTGAAGAAGTATTCTGAGATTCAATCGATGGAATGGTTACTTGGCTCTTAGATAAATCACCCCGTTTTTTATACGTAAAAGCATTAAAATAGGCTTCATTTATATTCTTAATGCCAAAGCTGTTGCTAAATCCATACATAATATTTTACCAGTCTTATCTGTACGTAACAATTTGAAATTGCAACATTTATTATTAGAGTCTTTGTAAGTAACAAAGAAATTTGCACAATAAAAAGACTAGAGTGGCTTTTTATTGTGTAGGAGTTTGTCTTACATCAAAAAGAGAGAATAATCGATAAATGAGTCGAAAATATTGACGAATGATTTTATTTAATGTTCGAGTTTAAATAAATTTGTTTAAAGTTTCGGATAACGAATCTGCAAGATTTAAAAGTTTGTAGGATAAGACGATACATGATGTTAGAAAATATTATTTCTCTAATTTGTTAAAATATCCTAAAGTCATGAGAAATAGTGATGTAACTAATAAATAATTAGATTATTTCTCATAAATTAACATCCCAAAATCGTTTGGCTGTATTTTTTTAAATGTGTTCATCTAGATTTAAAAATGCTTAAATACCTTAGTTTAGTATTCGTTTTATTTACATCCCTAACCGCTTCTGCACAAACAGGTTATTATAGAAGTGTGGTTGCGGGTTCTGGTGTTTGGTCTGATATTGCATCATGGGAATACTCAGTTGATAATGTTGCACCATACGGAGCAATTGGAGCACAAGGCTATCCGGGAGAATTAGGAATTCCAACATCTGTATTAGTGCGCGATGCAGATGCAATAACATTAGATATAACTCCTGCTAATGCAATTGGCGCTTTAACCATTGGTGAAGGTGGATCAGGAAGTTTAGTTTATGGAAATGATTTAACTATTCGTTCTTTAACCATTTCAAACACAGTGACCATTGCTGTTGGTGGAAATCTTTCTGCAAATACGAATGCATTGCATACGCTTTCAATTGGAGATGATTTAACCGTAAATGGTACATTTGATGGACAAACTAGTGGCACACAAGCCGTAAATACAACGTTCACTGGAAATACATCGGTAATTTCTGGTTCGGGTTCTATAGAATTTAACACAGTAACGTTTAATCATACCGGTACAACTACAGTAAATGCAGGATTTACAATTCAAAATAGCTTTGTCGTAGGTAATACAAGTACGGTTAATCTTGGAACTCAAGTAATTTCTGGAGCTGGTGCAGCAGATACGTTTACCATGACTTCTGGCACCATTCAAATTGATGGCACAAATACGTTTCCATCTGGTTTTGAAACGATTACTTTGAGTGGCGGAACCGTAGAATATGTCGGAACTAATCAAACAGTGGCTCATCAAGAGTCTGATGGTGGTGTGTTAATCTATAATAATCTTGTTTTTATCGAAAATCCATCAGGAAACTATACAAAAACCTTTGGTGGCAATACAGATATAAACGGAACTGTAACAGTTGAAGCAAATAATCAAATTGATTTAGGCGCTTTTTCACATACGCTTGGTGGAAGTTGGGTTCAAAATGGAAGTATAGCTTATGTAGCTGGAAACTCAACAGTTACATTCGATGGAAATGGTTTTCAACAAATAAACAATCCAATTAATACCGATCCGATTGAGTTTAATAATGTGATTTTTAACGGCGGTGGAGTAGTTAGCTTTAACACATCTAATAATTTATATGTTTATGGTAATTTTGAGGTTGATAACAATACCACGTTATCAACTGCAGCGAATGTGTATGTTCAAGGGGATTATTTGGTTAATTCTGGAAGTAATTACAATCAAACCGCAGGCCTTTTAAGTTTTAATGGTACAGGTGCACAGGCTGTAAATTTATCTAATGCTCTGCTACCAAATGTGTATTTCGATAATGGTTCTCCTGCACTAAAAACTCTTTCAGGTGATGCTGTCAGTTCAAACTTGTTTTATGTTTATACAGATGCTTCAGTAACCGATGCGGCACCTGGTCAAAATCACTCGTTTGCAAATTTAAGAGTCGATGGTTCAGTTGATTTTCAGGGTTCTGTAACAACAACAGGATATATTTCAGATAATGATAATCAGGCCTTTGATTTAGGTTCTGCAGATTTAACAGTGAATGGTGGCTACATAAACACAAATGTCGCTATGACAATGAGTGGTAATTTTACTGTTAATTCAGGCACGTTCAGTATATATAGTGGTGCATCAATAACGGGTGCAGGAAATGCTTTAAACGTTCTTGATGCAGCAACGCTGAATATTGGAGATACAGATGGATTTCCAACTGGATTTGCATCAAACACCTTAGGTGCAACCTCAAGAGTTCGATATTATTTAAATGGTCCCCAAGTAGTTAGAGGTAATTTAGACTACGGCGAACTTGAATTAGCAGGTGGTGGAGTAAAAACAATTGATGGTGATATCACCGTTGCACTAGTGTTAGACTTAAATAATGGAGTTATTGTAAACGCTGGAACATTTAATCACGTTTTTAGAGATCGAATTTATAATAATACGGGGTCTTCTTTTTCAAGTACAGGAACAGGTTCTGTAACTATTTATGCTTCAGACGGAGCAAATTATTCAATTATTGAAGCAGGGACTTACACATTTAACAATTTGACGATTGATACAGATACACAAACTGGTAATTATGTGTATGATATCAATTCCAATTTAATAATAAATGGTAATTTTACTTTATTAAATAATGGTGGAGATGCTACAAATCAAGCGCGATTCGATTTGAATACATTTACTGTTCAAAATGATTTTGGAGATGTTTTCTCCGTAGGGCCAAATATGATTTTAGGAAATGCGGGAACGAATAACTTGCAAACATCCTTAAATACATTTGCTTCCAATTCATTCGATTTAACAAGTACGGTCTATTATAATGGAACTGGCGTTAATCAAACAATTACGAACTTGATTAATCCTTATGGAAATATTTCATTTTGGGGAAATGCAAGTACAAAAACACCCGCTGCCGCGTTAAATGTTGATGGTGATTGGACTGATGGTGGTGGCAACTATTTTGTTAATTATTCATCGTTCACACACACTGTAGCTGGAGATTTCGTGTTTGATAATGCAAATACTACAATAGGCACATCGACTGTTGTGTTTGATGGAGGTGATCAAACAATTCGTGAAATTGGTGGAGCAGGAACGCTTCTATTCAATAATGTTACATTTGGAGGAACAGGTACTAAAACCTTAGATGACAATTTCGATATAAATGGAAATGTCATTATTAATGTAGGCGTTTTTGTTGATGCATCGTCTAATGATGTTGATTTTTATGTCGCTAGAAACTGGACAAACAACGGTACGTTTAATCAAACATCTGGTGAGTTCTACTTTGATGGAACTGCAGGGAACCAAAACATTTTTATGACAAATGGTTATTTCGGAGCCGTTGATGTTACAAAAACTGCTGGGGTTCGAAGAGTTACTATGACCTCGCCTATCACAATTTCTAGATCGTTAACTGTAAGGGCTCTGAATGATTTTAGAACGGGCAATTTTGACATTTACATTGGCGATGATTTTTTAGTTGAAGCAACTTCTATTTGGACTCAAAATGTTGCATCTACAGTGTATTTCAATGGAACTGATTTGCAACAACTTAGACTTGTTGAGCCTATTTCGTTTAGAAATATTGTATTCCAAAATAGTGGTACTAAAAGAAATGAAAATAATCCTATTGATATAAACGGAAATGTGACTATAGAACTTGGAAGTACATTTAATTCACAAGGTTTTACCATAACAGTCTCTGGTGACTGGACAAATAATGGTTCTTTTTTACAGACTGGTGCTGTTAATTTTGATGGAACGAATCAAACGATAAATGCTTCCTCATTTAACAGAATTCTTGCTACTAATTCAGGTACAAAAACATTAGGCGGTGGTGTTACCATTACGGATGATTTAATCATTGACCCGGGTGTTACATTCGATGTTTCAGCATCAAATTACCCATTAACAATTGGTGATGATTTCACAGTAAATGGAACATTCACAGCAAGAAACGGAACGATCACATTTAATGGAAATTTTGGTGTATTCACAACAGGAGGAACTACATTTTATAATTTAAACTTCAATAAAAATGCAGGTCAGCGAATAGATATTGTTGGTGATTTAAATGTTAGCTCTGATATGACTATCACCACTGGTGAGTTAAGAACCTCAACTTATGACTTAAACCTAAGTGGTTCTCTATCTGTTCTTTCTGGATCTTTATTGAACGTAAATAATGCAGCATCAGATATTAATTTCTTAGCAACAAGTGGAACACATCAAATTGAAACAAATGGTTCAATTCTTAGAAATGTTGTTGTAAATGCTCCTGGTGCTACCTATGAACTAACAGATAATCTTGCTCTAAACACAAATCACAGTTTTACTCTAACAGCTGGAACATTTTCATTAAATCAAAAATTGATGACGCTTTTGGGTACAGGCGTTGTAACAGTGAATGGAGGAACGTTCGATATCGATGATAATGCCATTTTACGACTTCCAAATAATTCATCTTTAACCAATAATGGTGGTGTAGTTAGAGTTGTAGGTTTAGCAGGAAATCCAGCTAGAATTGAACGAAATGGAGCAACTGGGGGGTACACAATTACACAAACTTCCGGAACATTTCATGCTCAGTATTATGAATTTTATAATACGATAACAAACGGTGTTACGCTTTCTGGTGGTAATATAGATGCTACAAATAATTTCAGTAATGGATCATTTAATTCAGGAACTGGTACTCAATATTTAAACTTAACAGGATTAACAATTGTTGGAATAACAGCTGATAATGTTACTTTTGGCGTTGGCCCTACATACAATGTCACTAGAACAGCAGGTTCAGGAACCATAACATTTGAAGATGCTTCTGGAAACTTAGCTGGT
>Ga0100380_10000858_pt1 | contig 33345 bp, 18 predicted proteins | sample CryGeymeta201504_FD_80417 | JGI IMG/M metagenome (GOLD analysis project Ga0100380, IMG submission 80417) | Groundwater microbial communities from Crystal Geyser aquifers in Utah, USA - Crystal Geyser metaG 2015-04 | ecosystem: Environmental > Aquatic > Deep subsurface > Groundwater | place... | reverse complement strand
GCCGCATTCGGCGGAAGAACTGGGGCGAGTTCCTTTACAAGTCGGTGCTCTTCGCGGTGCCCATCCTGGCGGTCGGCGCGTTCTTGATGTGGATGAACTCGGCGCGCTTCGAGAACCCAGGGGAATTCGGCCACACCTATCTGGCCCAAGGCGGCCTGCGCCGCATCCAACTCTATGGGCTCTTCAACTACCACTTCCTCTCCAAGAACCTCATCGCGGCCTTCGCCCTACTGCCGCGCATACAGCCGCACGCTCCCTACGTCATCTTCTCGAAGCACGGCATGAGCCTCTTCCTGACTACGCCGCCGTTGCTCTATCTGCTGGCGTACCGGACGGGCTCTCGGCAGCTCGACCGGAAATGGTTCTGGGCGCTGGTGGCGACCACGGCGGCCATCGCCATTCCGGGCCTCTTCTACCAGAACACCGGCTGGTCCCAGTTCGGCTTCCGCTTCAGCGTCGACTACACGCCGTATTTAGTGCTCCTGCTGGCGCTCAATCGGCGGCGCATCGGCGTCTTCTTCGTGGCGCTGATGCTCGTCGGGATCTTGGTCAACAGCGCTGGCGCGATCAGTTTTGGGAGGATGCCCGAATATTATCAGGATTGGATCATCGATCCGGACCGTTGAAGTCAGGTCACAACCTGGCGTTGTTGCGCGCTTCCTGCGCGCGACTCATCGGATTTGCACGACTCTCCGCCATCCCTGGCTACGAGTTCAACTCGGATCAATGGTGCAACATGTCAAAGGGCCACTCGAAACCGAAACTCGACTGTGTGAGTCCCCACGTTTCGTTCTCGGTGTTGGTCATCGACGAACAGCCAGAAACCCTCGCCGCCGTCACCCAGATGTTGGAGCACCCAGAGCTCACTCTGCATGGGACGACCGAGCTCAACGCTGGCGTCGCCTGGGCCCAGACCTCTGAGCCCGATGCCATCTTCTACGCGTCGGCTAGCCCCATGGTGCTCGAACCCGCGTCGGCCGCGGTGAAAAGGCTGAGGCGCGCCGCTTTGCACGCTCCACTCATCGTTCTCACCGATGGCAACGAAGCCGAGGTGGAGCTCGAGCTGCTGCGCGCCGGAGCGGACGACACCTTGCCACGTGGGCAGCTCACTCCGGCGCTGATGACGCGCACGATCTGTTTTCTCCTCGAGCGCAAACAGAGCTTGCGGGCGCTCGAGGCGAACCGCAGCAATCTCCTCGAGATCGCCAAGGGCAGCCTCGACGGCGTCGTCGTGCTCTCGAACGAGGGCACGGTCCTCTTCGTCAACCCGTCCGCCGAGTCCCTACTCGGCCAGTCTCGCGAGGAGCTTCTGGACAGACGCTTTCGCTACCCCTTCGATCACACCGAACCGCGGGAAGTCTCGATTGTCGGCAAGGATGGGGAGCTGGGAATCGCCGAGCTCCGCGCCACTCCGATCGCCTGGGAGGGCCAAGAGGCCGTGCTGATCGCCCTGCGCGAGACGACCGAGCTGCGCAAGATGCAGGCTCGCCTCATCCAAGCCGACAGACTGGCGAGCGCTGGCGCCCTGGCCGCGGGGGTGGCGCACGAGATCAGCAATCCCCTCTCCTACGTCATCATGAACCTCGAGACCCTAGACTCGACCCTCAGCAGCCTCGAGACCCTCGATGGAGGCAGTCATCTCCTGACTCCTCGAGCCCAGCGCGACATCTCCGGGATGCTCGAAGACGCCCGCGAGGGAGCCCTGAGGGTGCAAAAGATCGTCCGTGCCCTCAAGTTGTACTCGGTCTCTGATGGGGAGCGCGGGTGGCACCCTCTCGTCCTCGACGAGCTCGTGAAAGGTGCGCTTGAGCTGGCCTTCCACGACCTCAAATACGTCACCTCGGTGGACAGTAACCTCGACACTGAAGGTGCGCTGGTGCTGGGCGACGGAGCCGACCTCACTCAGGCCTTGGTCAACCTGCTCATCAACGCCTCCCAAGCCTTCGAGAGACCCACGCCAGACAACCTCGTCACATTGAGCACCACGCTGGCAGAGAATGCGGTCGTGATCACGGTTCGCGACACTGGAGTGGGGATCCCCGAGGATCTCCTCCCCATGGTCTTCGTGCCCTTCTACACCACCAAAGTGGAAGCCTCCGGACTTGGCCTCTCCATCGCCAAGACCATCGTCGATTCCCACGGCGGAAATATCGCCATCGACAGCAAAGAGGGTCAAGGCACCACAGTCACCATTACGCTGCCTCGCCACTCGAGCTGATCGGGCTTACCCCACCGCGTCCTCCTTTCGGCGACATGCGCAACGGACCTTGCCATCGGCGCTGCAGGAGCTGCCGCTGACCGATCTGCTGAGCCAGCTCAACGGCTTCCCTCCGGCGCCGCTCAGCGCCGAAGTGCTGAGCCGGCGGCCCCGTCGTCATTGTTCGACGACCTCGGGCGAGAGTCGCGAGCTGAGTTTCAAACTCTGGATCCTCGGACGCTTCGACCGGCCCTGGGGGATTGGGCCCGCGCCTCGCTGGAACGACACGCCGCGGACCGCCGCGAGACCTGAGTCTTGGCCACCTTCGGGCGGCCAAGACTCGACGAAATCGGTGAGGGTTCAAAGGTCACGGAGGGGGCAGGAAATCTTCGCAGGTCGTCACGCCGTTGGCCCCCGGCGCGCAGTAGCCGTTCCCCATGCTGCCGCCTAGGCAGTCTGAGTCTTGTTTGCAGAGAGAGTCGGCGTAGGTGCAGTTCAGCCCGATGAAGCGGTGATTGCACGGGTTGAAGAAGGGCAGGCAGGCGCCGCCCGCACGGGCGCTGCAGTCGCTGTCGAGGACGCAGTCGCCGTAGGTGCAGCGGGCGACGTGCTCGTTGAACGCTCCGGCCGGAACGCACGCGCCAAAGGGCTCGGCGCTGCAGTCGGCGTTAGTCGCGCACTCGTCGGCCGCGCAGAGGTTGGCCATGGGGGGGAAAGCCCCTCCGCAGTAGAAGCGTGGGCCGGTAAAGCAGGCGCCCTCGGTGCAGTCGGCGCTGGTACAGCAGGCGTCCATGCCTTGCTCCTGGCAGCCCACCGCCTCCGCAACGGGGCTCGCACACGTGTGCCAGCCGTTCTCCCCACCAAGCCCCAAACAGGCCTCACCGCCGCAGTCGGCTTCGCTCACGCAGGTCCCGCGTGCTGGAGGAATCACCATGTCCACGAGCAGCTCGGTGGCGTCTGACACTTGGTCCTGGACGGCGTCGTCGATGAGGTCCGGCGTCGTCGCATCGGTTTGGTCGTGGGCGAGGTCCGCCGGGACATCAGCGGCGGTCTGGTCCGCAGGGACATCGGCGGCGGTCTGGTCCGCAGGGACATCGGTGGCGGTTTGGTCCGTGGTCGCGTCGGCGGACTGGGTGTCGACAGTCGTGGTCTCGACGTCGTCACATCCCGAGGAGAAGGCGAGCACCACTGCACACATCAACACAAGAGCCAGATTCAATCGCATAGCGCACCTCGTTCGTCCTTGTTTCCTTGGTCACCGTCATTTGGGTTCTTTTTCGAGACGGTGAGTGGATGATGATTTGTGTAAGTGGCCGCAAACTGCCGCGCCAACTCGGCCTGTTGCGCCGCGCAGGAGCACGGGTTGGCACACCAACCCGGCCTAGGTCGTCGCGGGTGAGGCCATCTTGGACCTCCAAAGTGCCCGAGGTCGTCGCGGGTGAGGCCATCTTGGACCTCCAAAGTGCCTTAGGGCGTCGCGGGTGAGGCCAAACCGAACAGTAAAGCGACGTGAGTCGTCGCGGGTGAGGCCAATTCGAACAGCAAAGCGACGTGAGTCGTCGCGGGTGAGGCCATCTTGGACCTCCAAAGTGCCCTAGGGCGTCGCGGGTGAGGCCAATTCGAACAGCAAAGCGACGTGAGTCGTCGCGGGTGAGCACGAGTTGGCACGCCTACCCGGCCTGTTGCACCGCGGAGGAGCATGGGCGTGCATGAGCTCACGCCGATGCAGCTCAATGGTTCAGCTCTCTGCGCCTCGGCCGCCCTCTGCGTCTCTGCGATAAGATCGAAGCAATATTCGCGACATACCGCTGGAGTCCGACGACGACGAGGCCCAGAGCCCGAGAACGCAGGCCATCAGGTCTGTGGAATCTCTCACCCAGGACTGCTAAACCAGAGCCCTTCCAACCCCCTATTTGCACAGCGCCGCGCGAATTTCGATGCGCGGCCAGTCGACGAGGCGAAGCATGACGGAGGGCGAGTCCCCGAAGGGTGCCAGCGAATCCATCGATTTGGGCAACTACGAGATCATCCGCGCGCGTTTGATGGCGCAGGGCAGAGACCTGGCGACGCGCGCTGACACGCTCAACAAGCGACGCCAGGAGTCGTTTGGCGGCGTCGAGATGACCGTCGTCGGCAACGAGCGCGTGCGGACGGACAACAACTGTGTCCCCCGTGACATCGTCAGCGTCGGCAACCGGTTGCTGTTCGGCTTCACCGTCTTCATGGGCCTGAAGCAGACCACCACCCTCAGGGATGTGCTCAGCCTGCACCGCTTCGAGAAGACCGAACAGGGCTTCGATCTCTCGTCGCTCGACTTCACCGAAGGCGGCCCGCGCTTCCTGGTCGACGAGCGCTTTCAAAGGGAGTTCTCCCAGCTCTGCGAGTTCTACAAAGACGCTCGCCTGATGCAGCTCGTGGTCGACGAGACGAAGCTGCTCGCCGTTTTCAAGACCGGGCAAACCCTCAAGGACATCCGGGTTTTCAAGTGGGCCCTCACGCCCCAGGGCGAGGCGCTCTACGTCGACGATCGCGGCGAGCGAGACTTCGTCTTCCCCAGGTCCCACGACTTCGACTGGATCGCGACCACCGGAGACCAGCATGTTCGCGGGCACCATCCCCACATCAACATCCTCGATGAGATCTTCGTCGAGACCGTGGGTGGCGACCTGACCATCAAGGTCGAGGACAACACCGAGTCCGGGCAGGGGATCTACGCCGAGCCCGTCGACGACGCGACTCAATCCCTGGACGACTCGCAGTTCTATTACGCCCAGCTCGGCTCGCTGATCGTCCTCAAGGTCCGCCCCTATCGCGAGGAGAAGACCCGGCACTTCGTTTACAACGCTCGCCAGAAGTCGGCCGTTCGGCTCGACGCCATCGGGCAGTCGTGCGTACAGCTGCCCGAGGACCATGGCCTCATCTTCCCCGGCGGCTACTACCTGCAGACCGGCGACTACAAGGTCTTCGACGAGGTCACCGACGGGCTCGAGCTGCACAAGTCCATCCGCTCGCCCAACGGCGAAGACGTCCTCTACGTGTTCTATCGCCGCGAGGTCGGCAGCTACGTCCTCTACCCCTACAACCTCGTGCGCAAAGAGGTCAGCACCCCCATCCACTGCAACGGATACTCCCTCTTCCAGGACGGCAAGATCGCGGTCTTCCGAGGCAACGGTGAGGAGCCGGTGCGGGTCCACCCGATCCAGATTTGGCAGTCTCCATTTGTCTCCGCCGAGTTCGCCGCCGACGCGCCGAAAGACGACTCAATCCTCGGCCGCATCGGCAACGCCGACTTGGTTCGAGGCATCTCGGACTGCTTCACGCTGCGGCGGTTGATCGATTCGGCGGCGCCCTCTCGGCGCCTCTATGAGGATCTGATCTCAAGGGCGAGCAAGCTCCTCGACAGCTACTATTGGCTAGGCGGAAGCGAGGTTGGCGACTTCGCCACGGTGCTGCGCAGCATTCGTGACAGCGCCGAGCTGATCATCGACGAGTTCGAGAAAGTTCAGCTCTTGATAGAGGCCTCGCGCAAAGCCCTCGAAGAGGCCGAAGAACGCGGCCGCGAGCTCAACCGCGGGCTGCGGCCAGAGAGCTGGGATCGGATCGAGAGCTTCTTGGAGGCCATGGCGGGCTTGCGGGCGCATCGCGGACAGCTCGTGACCCTCAAGGAGATGCGCTACATCGAGCTGCCCGCCATCGAGGCCATGGAGGCGACCAACATCGAGCGCTTCGACCGCGTCGCCGCGGCCTGCATCCAGTTTCTGTTGGGCGGGAAAGCGTTCGAGCCCGTCAAGAAGGACCTGGCGGTCCTGTTGGAAAAGGTGCCGGCGGTGGAGAAGGTCACCGCCATCAAGCCGCTCAACGACGAGCTCGAGACCCTGACAGTGGGACTCAACCTGCTGGCCGAGGTGGTGAGCGGGTTGGAGGTCGATGACGCCACCCAACGCACCGAGATCCTCGAACAGATCTCCGAGGTCTTCGCGCAGCTCAATCGGGTGCGCGCCACGCTGCAGAGTCATCGCAAGTCGCTGATGACCCGCGAAGGCAAGGCCGAGTTCGTCGCCCAATTCAAGCTCTATGGCCAGAGCGTGGCGAGCGCCATGTCGCTGTGCGACACACCAGAACGCTGCGACGAGGAACTCTCCCGGTTGATGTTGCAGCTCGAAGAGCTCGAGGGCCGCTTCAGCGAGTTCGACGAGTTCCTCGAGGACCTGGCTCGCAAGCGCGAAGAGGTCTACGACGCCATCGGGACACGCAAGCAGACCCTGCTCGACGAGCGGCAACGCCGCGTGCAGAACCTGCTCAACGCCGCCGACCGGATTCTGCAGGGCGTGCAGCGGCGCGGCAAGAGCTTCAAGGACGAGAACGAGCTGAACGCTTACTTCGCGTCGGATCCCATGGTGCAGAAGCTGCGGCAGCTCTCCGAGAGCCTGATGGAGCTGCACGACAGCGTAAAGGCCGACGAGGTCTTGGCCAAGCTCAAATCGTCGAGACAGGACGCCCTGCGTGGCCTACGAGATAGGCAGGACCTGTTCGAGGGCGGCGACACCCTCATCAAGCTCGGCCGGCACCAGTTCAGCGTCAACCAACAACCCCTCGAGCTTACCCTCGTGCCCCGCACCGTCGACGGTAAGACGGAGATGGCGGTGCACCTCACCGGCACCGACTTCTACGAGCTCGTGGACGACGAGGGGTTCAACGCGGCCACGCGCGAGTACTGGAACCAGACCGTGCTCTCGGAGAACGCCGACGTGTATCGGGCGGAATACCTGGCCGCGCTGATCCTCGACGACGCGGAGGCCGGCCGCAACGGCATGAGCTTGCTGCACCTGCACGAGGTCGTTCGGGAGAAGGGTCTGCTGACCTTGGTTCGAGCCTACGCCGCCGACCGCTATGAAGAGGGCTACGAGCGCGGTGTGCACGACTCAGACGCCACCGAGCTGCTGTCCAAGCTCCTGGCGATGCGGACGACCGCAGGGTTACTCCGCTTTGCGTCGCGCCCCCGCGCGCTGGCTATGCTGTTCTGGAGCTCACTTCCCCAGGGGCCAGTCAAGGCGATCTGGGCGCGCCGCTGTGCCAGCTTGCGTCGCCTGCGCGACGCGTTCCAACACAGCCACGCGGTCGAAGAGCTCGCGGCCGAGCTGGGGCAAGCGATCGCCGCGTTCAACGACGCGCGCGGCTTAGGCTTCGACCTCGACTCGGCGCGGTTGGCAGGTCGCTACCTCCTGGAAGAGATCGCCGTCGAGCGCCCGCGCTTCACCGTGAGCTCGGACGCCGCTCGCTTGCGCGACGCGCTCTTCGCCCACCTGGACAAGACCCACACCCGCACCGCCTTCGACGACGACCTCAAGGCGGTCGAAGACCTTCGAGCGTCCTACCACCTCGTCACGGCCTGGCTCGAAGCGTTGCTCACCTCGAGCGCCGAGCTGCCGGCGGTGGCCATCGAAGAGTGCGCGGCCCTGATTCTCACGGAGCGCGGCGTCGATCATCAGGTCAGCCAGGTCATGACCGCCACGAAAGTGGGCGGCCTGCTCGGCAATCACCCGCGCATCTCAGAAGGCGCTCTGGACCTGCGTCTGGACGAGTTCACCTCGCGCCTGCATACCTTCGTGGTCAATCACGTGCCCGGCTATCGCGCCTATCGGCAGGCTCGACGCGACCGCATCGAGGCGGAGCGCGCCCGCATCCGGCTCGACGAGTTCATGCCTCGAGTCATGACCTCCTTCGTCCGCAACCGCCTCATCAACGAGGTCTACCTGCCCCTCATCGGCGACAACCTCGCCAAGCAGCTCGGCGCCTCGGGAGAGAGCAAACGCACGGATCTCATGGGGCTTCTTCTGCTCATCTCGCCGCCTGGTTACGGCAAGACGACCCTCATGGAGTACGTCGCCAACCGGCTCGGGCTGGTCTTCATGAAGGTCAACGGGCCGGCACTGGGTCACAACGTCCTCTCACTGGATCCCGCCGAGGCCCCCAACGCCACCGCCCGACAGGAAGTCGAGAAGATCAACCTCGCCTTCGAGATGGGCAACAACGTCATGCTCTATCTCGACGACATCCAGCACACCAACCCAGAGCTGCTGCAGAAGTTCATCTCGCTCTGCGACGCCCAACGTCGAGTCGAGGGTGTGTGGAAAGGCAAGACCCACACCTATGACTTCCGTGGCAAGAAGTTCTGCGTCGTTATGGCGGGCAACCCGTACACCGAGTCTGGTGCGAAGTTCCAGATCCCCGACATGCTCGCCAACCGAGCGGACACCTACAACCTCGGCGACATTCTCGAAGGCAAGGACGACGTCTTCGCGCTCAGCTACGTCGAGAACGCCATGACTTCGAACTCGGTCTTGGCCCCCTTGTCGACCCGCGAGTACGGCGACATCTACAAGATCATCCGCATGGCCCAGGGCGAAGAGGTCCCGACTACCGAGCTGACCTACGCCTACTCCGCGGTCGAGCTGGGCGAGGTCATCTCCATTTTCAAGAAAGTCTTCGTCGCCCGAGATGTGCTGCTCAAGGTCAATCAGCTCTACATCCAGTCGGCCTCGATGGACGACGCGTTTCGCACTGAGCCCAAGTTCCAGCTGCAAGGCAGCTACCGCAACATGAGCAAGCTGGCGGAGAAGATCGTGCCCGCCATGAACGAAGCGGAGCTCGACGCCTTGATCCGCGATCACTACAACCAAGAGGCCCAGACGCTGACGACCGGCGCCGAGCACAACCTCCTCAAGCTCGCCGAGATGCGCGGCACCCTCGGTTCGGTGGAGAGGGATCGCTGGGAGCAGATTAAACGAGACTACCGTCGGGTCAAGATGATGGGCGGCGGCGACGACGACCCAGTGACTCGTGTGGCAGGCTCCATCGGCGGACTCGGCGAACAATTGCACGGAATCGGCGCCGCCATTGGTTCGGCGGTGGAGCGCTTCCACGTCGGCGCCGAGAAGAGCAGCCAAAAGGACAACGCGCTGCGCCCGTTGCTCGAGAAGATCGAGGCCGCCCTCGGGACGCTCACCAGCAGCCCCAATGAGCAGCTCTCTTCGGTCATGAAGAAGCTCGAAACCACCCTGCTCAAGCTCTCGACACCCAAAAAAGACGCGGAGGTCACGGCGAAACTCTTGGCCCTGGAAGCGGCGCTGCAGAAGGTCGCCAAGCCGCAGCTCGACGTCTTCGTCCACTCACCGCCACCCGCGGGAGTCGAAGAGTTGCTCGCGCAGCAAATCGCCATCGTGGAGCGCACCCTCGTCCCGCTGGTCCGCACCTCGACCAAGAACCTGATGGACAGTCAGGCCATTGGCAGCAAGCTCGACGAGCTCATCGCCCTGTTGAAGCAAACCGACCTGGACTTGCGGGCCGAGCACGGCGCTGGGCGCGGGGCGGCGTCGGACACCATTCCTATGGCTGCCGTCGGTCCCACGGCGGTTCGTCCAGAGAGACCACGCAAGACCCCGAAGATCCCCAAATCCTAGGAGTCCTTACCGAAGCCGATCAGCGGAATGGTGGGGTCTGCCGGGGCGAGTTCTTTCATCAGGCGCCGCAAGTCATCTAGGCTCTCGACCCCGAGCTTGGACTTGAGGCGCTCGATGTAGCTGTCGACCGTGCTCGGCTTCACCTTGAGCACGTCTGAGATCTCCGTCTTCTTCTGGTGGATAAGGAGGAGGACGGAGCGCTCTCGGAACGAGAGCTTGAGGGAGTGAACGGGGCGCACGAAGTCGTCGGAGAGGACAGTGCGGATCGTGTCGAGGAGCTGCTGGTTCGAGGCGGCTTTGCAGATGTACTGGTCGGCCCCGGCCATCAAGGCGAGGCGACGATACTCTCGCTCGCTGCGTCCTGAGCGCACGATGACGCGCGGCTGGGGGTCTTCCAGGTCGCGAATCTCTTCGATCAGGGAGATGCCATCTCCCTCGGCCAGCTTCAGGTCGACGAGGACGCAGTCGGGACGCTCCTTGATGATGGCCTCGAGGGCCTCGCTTTGTCCCGTCACAGTGCCACAAACGAGCCAAGAGCCATGAAGGCGGATCATACGCTCGAAGGTCTCGTGAACCTCCACGTAGTCATCGACCAACATGAGCCGCTTCTTCATTGCCTCTCCACACGTAACCAGGACTGCGTTCAGCCATACCCGATCCTGGCAGGAAACTCGATACCCACGGCTGCGACCAATTCGGTCAAGAATTGCGACGTCTGTGGTGCACTGCACCACAGACAACTCCATTTTCGCTCGTTACAATGGCTCATCTATCAAACACCGGAAGCTGTCAGAGGGCTTGAGCCGCCGGCATCATCTCAGGTCGTTCGACCGTGTGAGCGGAGAGGGCCCTCAAAGGGCGCTGAAATCGTGCTGCGTTGAGGCCAGAAAGTTGACGCCCCAGAACGAAATCAGCACGAAGATGATCGCGAAGACCACTAGCCAAGCGATTCTCTTGCCGCGCCAGTTGTGCACCACTCTCAGGTGGATGATCAGGCCATAGACAATCCAGCTCAGCAGCGACCAAGTCTCCACTGGATCCCAGCTCCAGTAGTTTCCCCACAACGCGTCGGCCCAGAAAGCGCCAGCGACGATCATCAAGGCCGAGGCAACGAAGCCGAGGAGCACGAAGCGAAACATTACGTCGTCTAGATCCTCCAGGTCAGGAAGGCGATTCAGCATGCCCAGGTCGAGCCCGCGTCGCAGTCGACGCTCTTTGAGCAGGTGGCAGACCCCAGCGCCGAACGCCAAAGAGTAGGCCCCGTAGCTGAGCTGCGCGAAGGTGACGTGCACCACCAGCCAAGTCGACTTGTAGGGCGGGGTCAGTGGGCTGCCCGGCTCGTGACAGACCAGGGCGAAGCCCAGCAGAAACAGGACCAGCGGCATGACCGCCAGGGGCAGGACCAGCAGCTTGCGGGAGCGCGCCGCGATCAGCACCGCGGGCAGCGAGATGAAGAGGGAGCCTGTCAGGGCGTTTTCGTAGTCGGATTTTACGGGGACGTGCCCGGTTACACCCACGCGGTAGACCAGCGCCGCCAGGTGGAAAGCGACGCCCGCGGCCGCGATCCAGAGGTTGAAGCGAGCCCACTTGTCCTTCTGAAAGATGACCAGGATCAGGGAGACCACTGTGCTCGAGGCATAGCAGACGATGGCACCCCATATGAATAAGGCCTCGCTCGAACTCACTTTGCGTGCTCCTTCTCGAGGACGTCGACGAGGGTTTTGAAGCGATCGGCAAACGGACGGCGAGTGTATTCAGAGCTCCCTGCGATGTGAAGCATGGCCTCATCACCTCGCCGCTCAACGGTCACATAGAGCCACGACCGCTGCCAAAGCAGTCGCCAACAGAGTCCCAGGAGCCCTAGCATGAGGCTCAAGTAGACGATGTTCTTGCCCGGGTCTCGGTCGATCTCCAACCGTGCCCAGTAGAGGATCTTGGGCATGGATATCCAGTAGGGACCGACCTGAACAGTCCCTCCCAAGGGGAGCATCACCTCTGGACCACGGGCTTGCTTCCCCTTGTGAGAAATGAACGCGACCGGGTTCTCGAGTGCACGGCTTCTGCTCGAGGGCCCCTTCTCCCCCGCAACGAAGTCGGGGAAGAGGCGAACCTCGAACTCCGACATCGTCATCGGAAACGCGAACTGGTCGGGTTGTCCAGGGGGAGTCAGGATCAGCTTGAATGCGCCGATGCGTGGCCTGGTATCGTCCGGCGCGCGCCGCAGCTCGAAGAGGGGGGCAAAGCCGTAGTCCGAGAAGCGCACAGCGCTGCCATCTGCCGCGTGATAGGGTTCATTGACCCGCAGCAGACGCCTGGAATGGCCGATCGGAGCGAGCTCCTCGATGAACAACCGAGCATCGGTGATGTGATCGTCGTCATCAACGTCCACTTCGACCGACCGCACCCTGAAAGCGACCTGGGGAAGGTCATCCTCCTCGGTGTTTTCGGGGGTGAAGCCCACAAATTGCTCTGCGCTCCCATTGAACTCTTCACTCTCGCCTAGGATTACGAACCCGTGAAAGCGGTACCGTGCGCTCATCACCCCCCCAATGATGAGCAGGATGAGGCTGGCGTGAAAGACGACTGAACCGACGACCGCGTAACGGCCGCGAACGCCACGGAGCGAGGCAGTGCCCACGTGCTCAGCAACTCGGTAGCCCGCGCGTTCCATGGACCTGTGGGCGCTGAGCAGTGCACGCTCGGCGTCGAGGCAAGTGAAGACTCGACGCTCGCGCTCATCGATGACGTGTTCGGGAGCAAGCGGAGGGCAGTAGACCTCGAGTTCCGTACGCAGCCCACGCAGCCGCCTGAGCAGATTGAAGAGTAGATTATAGAGAAGGGGAGCGATGACGGCGAGCAACAACCAAGAGCGGAAGACCTCGGTGAGCACCAGTCGGTTGGCGAGGGTGTAGAGCGTCGGATGCCGGTCGTAGAGCGTCTGGACCTCAACGGAGGTCAGGTCTGCGGTTTGTGGGAGCGTGAGCCCAGCCAGCAATACGAAAGAGAAGACCACCATGCTGAACAAGGTGGCCCTCGTGGAACAGAGCTTTCTGTGGAGCGTCCTCAGCATTCGAGGGGTGAGCCCTCTTCTCAAGAGTTAGGGGTAGTTCTGTCGAGTGTAGGTTCGCCCGGTGCCGTGGTTGCTACAACCAAGATTATAGGAGCTCGCGTTATTGGCTCCGCAGCTGTAACTGGACCCGCCGAGGCTGTGCCAGATGTTGATACCCGCCCCGTTGAAGAACTGAACCGCTGGGGGTGTACCCGGCGAGCCCAAGATCGTGTCGCTCTCTCCATGAATGCCCCCAAGCGTGCGATCGCCGGCCCCGCCGTGACAGTTGAAGCACCAGATGTTCGTCTGACTTCCGTAAGTACTCAGTGCGGTGGCTTGGTGGGCGCCCTTATCGTGCTCAGGATATCGCGAGCCGCCGGTAGCATCGTCAGTAGTGTACGCCGTTGCTTGATGGCACTTGAAACAGGTCGCCGTGGTCGCAGCGGCAATGGCCACGTCGGCGCCGCTAGAGTTGTCCAACAGGTAGGGGTTGGCTGTTGCCCCATGGGCATTGTTGGTGTAGGGCTGGGCCGCTCCTGTGGCTCCGGGGAGGTGGCAGTCGGCGCACTCAGTGGTGCTTGACGAAGTCCAGGCGTTGATCCACGTGGCCGCTTGGATAGTGTAGGCAGGGTTCTTCTGGCCTGACACGAAGCTCGCCCCGCTCTTGTAACAGCTCAGCGAGTGGGTCGAGGTGTGGGCTGGGTCGAAGAGGGAGGAGACATCGAGCGGGCTGTTGCTGTCGCCGAAGGGGTTGAACGCCGTGCGGGTTAGCTCGGGATCGTTGGTGCTCAGGGTCGCCACAAACGCTCCATTGGCGCCGTTGGCGTCGTGGCAGCCCAAGCAGAAGTAGGTCAGCGCGCGCCGGTAGGTGTTCGCAGGCGCGGCACCACAGGCTCCGGTGCTGGGCCCGTTGGCGGACGTGTCGGTGTCCACATAGCTGAACCCGAGCGACACGTTCCCATCCACATCTCTGAGGTTGACGATGCCGTCCTTGTGTACACTCGTCGTGCCCCCCAGGGCGTCCCCTTCCAAATGACAGAGGGCGCAGTCGTAGATGCTCAGCGCGACGGCGCGACCTACATGATCGACGTGGTGTGAGCCTGCCGCAGAGAAGTCTGCGACCACCGGGCGACGCGGGATTCCCCCGTCGTTTGCGACGCCGGTGTGGCATCCTATGCAGTCCCCGCTGGCCTTGAACTCGGCGTCGTGGGAGTGGCAGTCGGTGCAGCGGTTGTTGGGGGCGTTGGTGAGGTCGAAGTTCCACGTGCGGTTGTGGTCGGCGTAGGTGGTCTTGTTGTAGTTGGAAATGACGTCATCGTGGCAGACCTGGCAGAGCCCTTTGAAGTCGGCGAGCACGTAGTCGGTGAAGTCGAGGGAGCTGCCGCTGAGGCCGCCAGCGGCGTCGAAAGACGTGAGCTGGGCAGCCACGGTGATGGGGATACCATAGGTTCCGTCGTGATCCTCAACAGGATTTCGCTGTATCATGAACTCGTAGCCCGTACCGGCGCCCGTCGGATTGGTGTCGTCGCCGTGAGGATCGTGGCAGTCCCAGCACAGTTTGCCACCTTCGGCGTTGGTCCCACCATGCTTGCTGCCGTAGTGAGCGGTGCCGACCTTCTTCGTGGCGTTGATGGCCGAGGGGAAGTCGCTGCCAGCCCCGTCGGGATCGTAACCTGTTGACCCGGCGGCGTGGCACTTGAGGCAGGTTTGGTTCGAGCCAAAGTTGGCCAAGCGGTAGATGTTGGGGACGCCGTGATCGATGGAGCTGTCGTGACAAAGCGGGCAGCCGTTTTCGAACATGGCGTCGAAGCCCGCGCCGCCGCCACCATGTCCGAAACTTGTCCACTCGGTCGCATCGATAACGGCCTTCGTGCCGTTCGAGTAGGTCGAGTCCTGGACGTCGCTGGTTGACTTGTGGCAGTCGGTGCAGGCACCACCAGTGGCCAAGAAGCCTCCGACGTGGGTGTGGCAGCCCGTGCAGGCTACGGGACTCGGGACGAGCTGATGGTCGTTGCTGCCAGCCCCAGTACTCGAACCATCGTTGGTGTGGTTGTTGGTGTTGGTGTGACAAGTCTGACAGATCCCGTTGTAGGGCGTGTCACCCACCGCGAAGGCGTACACATCGCGGCTGCCGTCGTTGAAGAAGAGTGCCGGCTCGAGCGCAGAGGCTCTGTACTTGGCGGTGTCTTTGCGGATCAGTCTGAGGTTCGTGACTGGGTTGCTGAGGTGGTCAAGGCCAGAGAAATCCTGGTTGTTGTGAACCTCATGACAGGACCCGCAGTCGACGAGCGTCGCGCCGCCATCCACCGTGTGCAGGCCCACGTCCGCCATTGTCGAGGCCACTCCAGTGGGGTTGTGGCAGCTGGTGCAGACTGTCTCTTGGAAGACGTCGCGCGGAACCCGGAAGTCACCATGAATGGAGCCGGCTCCCGCAGACACGTACATGTGACAATCCGCACACTCGATGCCGTTTGACGCGTTGTGGCCAGAGGGCGGGTTGGTTGTGCTGGCGAAGCCCACGGCTGGGCTCGTCTGGAGGTAGTTGATCCCCCCGACGCCGCTGGTGTTGCCCATCAGCGCATACACCGCCACGTGGTACTGCGTGTTTGGGGTCAGCCCGGTCACCAGAGCAGTAGTGCCGGCGGCCACGTAAACCACGTAGTTGCCAGTGCCGAGCTGGGTCCCACTGCCAAAGTCCTGCGCGGGTGAGTAGATGACCCCATCCACAGGGTTGCTGTTCACGGCGGCCAGCGCTCTGACCAGCACAATGGCTCCCGAGCCAGTGCCTGGAGTCCAACCGATGGTCAGCGTTTGCCAATCTGGAGTCAGCGTTAGCCCCGAGACCTGCACGCCGGGTTCGGTGTAGAATGAGAGGCCAGGGCTGTAGGCGGTCCCAGCTCTGTTGGTCGCATACCCCCTGAAAAACACGAGGGCGGCTGCCGGCAGCGAGCTTCTTAGGTGGGTGAAGACGCCCGCTGTGGTCCCGCCTTGCGCAAGAATGTTCTGGACAACAGGCGCCCCTGTAGAGTTCCACACCGTCCCACGAGCGGTGAGAGGCGCGCCGCTGTCGACTGTCGCACCTAAAGTCGCCGAGGTGGAGCCGATCCCCGACATCGTCGGAGACGACAGCGTGGGCAGCGAGACGCTAACTAGCGTAGTGGCGTTCCCCGTCGCAGGAGTGTCCTGCTGGACGTTGGTGGCGGTGCCGCTGCCGGCGTAGGCATAGACGGCCACATGATAGGTTGTATTGCTGGTGAGCCCGGTGACGTCGACTTGAGCGCCGGCTGCGAGAAAGACCATGAAGTTGCCCGTTCCGAGCGGAGTCCCAGAGCCGAACACCGAGTTTGCGGTGTAGACGGTGTTGTCTAGGGGGGCCTGGTCGACGGCAGTGTTGGCCTTTACCAAGACCATCGCTGTGGTGTTGCTGCCGCTGGTCCACTGGATACGCATTCCTGAGGTGCTGACATTCGAGATGACGACTCCGCTGGCGGCGGTCGGTTCGGTGAAGAACGAGGAGGTCGGCGAGGTGCCCGTGCCGTTCCCGTTGATCGCGTAGCCGCGGTAGAAAACCTCGGTACCGACGGGCAACCCGGAGCGTGAGTGGGAGAAGACGCCGAGAGGAACGCCCCCGTTGATCTTCTTGCCGTTCTCCAAAACGGGCGCGCCCGTGGTGTTCCACAAGGTGCCCCGTTCGCTGAGCGCAGAGCCATTGTCGCTGTCGATGGTGGCGCCCAGGGTAGCTGAAGTGGTGTTGATGGAGGTCGAGGTGGGGCTCGAAAGGGTGGGCACGGGGGTCGGGGAGGCGGTCGCCTGCGAGCCGACGGCGGGCGTCGTCTGTTGGTAATTGATGACCGATGCGCCGCTGCCGGCGTAGCTGAAGACCGACACATGGTAGGTCGTAGCGCTGGTCAGACCCGTGATGTCGACGAAGCTGCCCGCCGCCTTGAAAACTACGAAGTTCTGGGAGCCCAAGTCGGTCCCGCTGCCGTAGATCGGGTTGGCGGAGTAGGTGTCGTTGTAGTCGGTGGGCAGCCCTGTGGTCGCGGTGTTCGCGTGGATCACAACGAGCGCCGTAAGGTTGCTGCCGTTGGTCCAGCTGACGCGCATCGAGGTCTCTGTGACCAGAGAGAACGAGACCCCCGTAGCCGCGGTCGGTTCGGTGTAGAAGGTCCCCTCGGGAGAGTAGCCCGTGCCCGCGACATTGGTGGCGTAGCCTCTGAAATAGACGAGCACGCCGGCGGGCAAACCGTTCCGAGTGTGGGCGAACGCGCCCAGCATGGTGCCGCCCTCTGCCAGAGCATTGGGTGACGGGATGGCGCCTGTGGGTGTCGAGCTAATGTCCCATACCGTGCCACGGACCGTGATGGCTGCACCACCATTGCCGTCGATGGTGGCGCCGAGGTCGGTCGTCGTGCTGTCAACGTTGGCGATGGACGGAGCCGAGAGGGTAGGCACTGTGGTCGCTGCAGAGGGGACCTCCAACTCTGCCCAACTCAGCCGAACAAACTCGCCGCCAGCCCACGAGCCCGAAGCAGTAATTTGAAATCGCAGATCACTGTAGTTCGTGATGGCGTCGGCCTGTGGAGCCGTGAGGGTGTACGTCGTCGCGCTCCAGGCCCCCACGCTTTCGAGAGCACCAGTCGTCGCGATCAAGGTGGTGCCCTGGTAAAGCCCCACTGCAACGCGTTCTTTTGCCCCGCCTACGGGGTTTGTGTAGAAGCTGACGCGGATAATGTGGCCAGTTGCGGAGTTGGGATCCGTCAGCGACCCCAGTGTCACTTCGCAAGAGCCGTCGGCTGTGGCGTTGATGTAGTCGGTGTTTCCGTTGGCTACGGTCTCGTCGATGGCGAGGTGGTGCGAGCCGGCTCCGACCACAGTGAAAGGCCCCGCAGAAGCCGTTGTGACAGGTCGCGCGAGCTGTTGAGCGGTCAATGGTGTGCTTATCGACAGCGCCATGAGCACAAGGGCCACCATCAACAGCCGCGGCGTCATCGGCGGCTTTATCGACGTGACGGGGCATCTCTGGACGCGGCTCATTGTCCCACCTCCACGAGCCTGAGCCTCTTGTTACCGGCGTCAGCGATGGCGGCCAGGCCCGAGGCGTTGATCGCGATGTCCAGCGGCAGGTTCAGATTATCGGGACCCTGACCATATTCCAGGTAGCTCCCTTGGAATGTCCCATCGAATCGGCTGAACACCTGGACGCTCGAGATCCGGGTGTCGAGCACATGCAATTGTCCAATGGGGTCCAGGTCCAGCCCTTGCACTTTGGCCAGTCGGCCTTCAACGCGGTAGCCCATGCTGCCCTGGCGAACCTTCTCGCTGTAGGTGGCCACTGGGTTGCCCTCGAGATCGAAGACCTTGATGCGGTTGTTGCCCTGATCGCCGACGTAAACTCGGTCGCCCCACACCGCTAGGGCCGACGGGAAGTTCAACTGCCCTTGACCAATAGACCGAACCGGTAGCCCTGGAGCGATTACCCAGATTCGGTTGGCCTGGCTGTCGGCAACGTAGAGTTTGTCATCGCTGTCGAAGTCCAGATCGTTGGGCATGAGAATATGCCCAAGCCCAAGCCAGGCGACATGCCGGCCATCGCGGCCAAAGACCTCGACGCCATCGGCGTCGGTGTCGCCTACATAGAGGTTCCCAAAGCTGTCGACTGCAACTCCCAGGGGTTGCCCCGGTAGCGTCAACTGACCCCATTGCCACAGTCCGCCGCCCGGCAAAGGCTCATAAATAAAGACCGAACGGACCCGGGCGTCGCTGACGTAGAGCCGACCGCTGGGACTCCAGCTCAGGCGCGTGGGGAAGTCGTTGTGGTTCCGGATGACGAAGGGGTCAATGGGCCCCGAACAGCCAAATAACGACTCGATGGTGTTTGCCCAGACCTCGACTCCCGAGTTGTCCTCGGTGCTCCACCGACACCAATCGACGCCCTCCCAAGACCTCCCAAGCTGCTCTTGGGAGAACTGGGCTAGGTCAGAGACGTCGACCACTCCGTCCTGCGTAAGATCACCAGGAATCTCCCAAACGGGCTGCTCCGGCAACGGATACTCCCGCACGGTGTCACCGTCCTCAACGCCCTGATCGAGCGTTGTGTCGACGCTGACCTCGAGGAGCTCGGCGCCCCAACCGTCCAACATCTCTGCCAATCGTAGCGTGTCCCCAACTTCGTTCGGCTCGAGCTTGTCACACCCCATGAGGAGTAAAACAAAAGCTCCCGCAAGGCCCGAAATCCAACCGACTCTGGTGACCTTCACAGAAACCTCCTATGTCAGCAGCCGTGTGCACGCCAACCGCCGATCGCGCCAACCGCCGCCCCGCACACCGCCAATCCTCTCTCGTCGCTCTCCTTCGCTGCGAACCTGAACTCCTCTTCATCGCAGCCAACACACCCCACGCCGTCTCATTAGGCCTTGAACATAGCAGCCCAGACCCACCGCCAACATGACCCAAGTCAAGCGAAGCCATTTGCCGTATTCCTGGCGTATTCCGCCCCTCCGCTTGCCGCTCTCGCAGCGCGGGAACGAAGAGGTGTTGTGTAATACCCGAATGGTTGCGTAGGATGCGACGCGACTGGCCAAACTCCCTCGCTGTGCAAAGCCGGCCACGTGGTAAGTGCCAGCAATAGAAATCGCTCCGCGCATCGAGAGCAGCCATGACCCTCGCCCTATTCGTGATGCTCAACAACTACTTCCATGACCTCGCGACCGCAGTGTTCGGGGTCAGCGCCTTTGCGGCTTATTGGGTCTTGCGGGAAGAAGGCGCGAAGCTCGCGCTCCGAGCCCTCTCTCAGAAGCTCGTCTGGCTCGGCCGCTGGTCACTTGTCTGGGTGCTCGTCGGTGGGGTCGTTCGAGCGTTGGCTTACAGAGACTATGAGTGGTCCGAAGCTGCTGGGAAAGCACAGGTGCCAGTCTTGGCCGTCAAACATCTCGTTTTGTTCACCCTGGTGGCCCTCGGCATCCTCTTTCTGCGCAAGGTCAAGCACTTCCTGAATCAAAGTCCACCGGAGACCCCATGAAAAAGAAGATCCTCTTCATCACGCCGCCCTATCACTGCGGGGTCGTTGAGGTCGCCGGCCGGTGGATGCCACTCGGTTTCGTCTATCTGGCAGCGGCAGCGCGGAGAGTGGGCTGGGAGCCCATCATCTACGACGCCATGACCAAGAATCATGACCACACCCAGATCAAGGCCCGCATCCGAGAGCTGGCCCCCGACTGTGTGGCCACAACCGCCATCACGGCCACCTTCCCTGACGCTCTGGAGGTCCTGCGCTCGGCCAAAGCGGTCAACCCTGGCGTCATCACCCTTATCGGCGGGGTCCACCCCACCTTCATGGACGAAGAGGTCCTGGAGTACGATGGGGATGTCGTCGACTATGTGGTGCGCGGCGAGGGGGAGAGGACCCTCGAGGCCCTGCTCCGAGGGCTCGATGCGGGCGCGGAGCTCAAGGGCGTATCGGGCCTTAGCTTCCAAGTCGACGAAAAGCTGGTCCGCACTCCCGACCGCACACTCATGGGCAGCCTCGAGGTCTCTCATGACGAGTGGGACCTTCTCGACTGGGAGGACTACACGTACTTTGTCATCCCCAAGTCCAGGCTCGCCGTCGTCTCTACGGCACGAGGGTGTACCTTCACTTGTGTCTTCTGTTCTCAGCAACGGTTTTGGAACAAGTCTTGGCGAGCCCGCAGCCCTGAAGCTGCCGCCGAAGAGATCCTCGACCTGCAAAAAAGTAAGGGAGCGAACGTCTTCCTCATCGCCGACGAGTACCCCACCCAAGACCAGGCCCGATGGAGGGCGTTCCTCGAGCGGCTCGCCCACGCAAAGTTTGATGGCTACTTGCTGATGGAGACCCGGGCCGCCGACATCGTTCGCGACGAGGCTTTCCTGCCGTTGTATCGCAAAGCCGGCGTGATTCATGTCTATGTGGGCCTCGAGGCCACCGACCAAAAGACTCTGGATTTTGTCAAGAAAGAGCTGGAGCTGGACGAGTCGAAGCGTTCGCTCGCTCTGCTCCGAGAGCACGGCATGATCAGCGAGACCTCGTTCGTGCTCGGTTTCCCATGGGAAACCGAGCAGAGCATCGAGGAGACCCTGAGGCTGTCCGAGGAATACGACCCAGACTTCGCCCACTACTTAGCGATAACACCCTGGCCTTATGCGGACTTCTATGACGAGATGGAGCCTCACATCGAGGTCTTCGACTACCGCAAGTACAACCTCATCGATCCCATAATAAAGCCCACCGGCATGACGCGCATGGAGGTCGATCGCGCGATCATCGAATGTTATCGGCGCTTCTATATGGGCAAGCTGCGGCGGCTCGCCAGCGACACTGACCCATTTCGGCGTGACTATCTGCTGCGGTCCATGCGGCTGATCATGAACAGCTCGTTCCTCAAGACCAAGATGGGCAGCCTCGGCGAGATGCCGGGTGAGGTCGAGAAACTCCTACGGAACATGAAGTGATAAGCATATTCCGCGCGAGGCCGCTTTTTTCAAAGCGGACAGGTTTTGCATACAGCACCTGGCTCTGCGGTCCGCTGAGCGGACTGCCGTTCTCGAAGAACTTCCTCGGAACACGGGCACTTCGCGAAATCTGACGCCGATCAGGTTGGACCTTGACGCGGGTCATGGTGTCCGATGCGGCCCTCTGATAGAGAGTGACAGTCCGCAGGCTGAGGAGGCCTCAAATAAACAAGGTTCGGGGTCGATTCCCGAACATTTGACTGCTGGGGAGCAGTGGGGAGAAGGTCATGAAGAAGTTAGTATTTCTGAGTGTTTTGGCCGTTGGTATTGCTTTCGCCTCGAGCGCGAGCGCGCAAATCGCGGGCACTAAACACGATTTTAGCGCCGCTGGCTATGGCACCACGGAAATCTGCCAACCCTGTCACACACCACACGATGCCGACATTTCGGTTGCGATCTCCCCTTTGTGGAATCACACCTTGGCATCCTCGGTGGGTTACACGCTCTACACCTCGACCACGTTGACCGCCACGATGGCTCAACCCTCTGGAATCTCGACGCTTTGCCTGAGCTGCCATGACGGCACGGTCGCGGTCGACTCGTTTGGTGGCGCGACTGGAACCAATTTCATCGTCCCCGGACCGGGATTTGTGGGCAAGGACTTGAGGTCAGAGCATCCGATTTCTTTCACGTATGACACGGCGTTGGCAACGGCGGATGGTGGACTGCACGATCCGGCGACCTACGCCTCTGGCCTTGGTGGTACCGTCAACGCAGATTTGCTCTTCGGTGGTTCGCTCGAGTGTGCGTCGTGCCACGACGTTCACGGCGGTGTTGCTTCAACGGCAATGTTGCGAAAGGCGAACGCGGCCTCCGCACTCTGCTTGACCTGCCATAACAAGTAGACGAAATTTGGGCGGTCTCATCATGCGAATGATGAGACCGTCGGTTTTGCTGGAGCAGAGTTTCGTATCAGCATCGTTGGGGGGGGGGCGATTGGCGAGCCCCCGAGCAGGCCTAGGACACATGCGCTGGGTTCCGAGGTCCCTAGAACCTGGGTTTGTCAGCCCAGAGTGGTGTTCATTCAATGACTACTTTCATCGGAACCTGGGCTCCACGGCACCTCGCGGGCCTGTTCTTCGGGATCCTAGTGCTGGCGTTCTTCTCAGCATTGGTTGGGTGTGGTTCGAACCCCTTGATGACCGATGGTCCGCCGGTCTTCTACCCTCCGCCTCCGCACCAGCCCCGAATTCAGTATCTCTTCGGTTTCACCGCAGAGGGAGATCTCGAGGGGACCAGCGACTTCGAAGAATTCATCGTCGGAGCGCCCGACCAACAACGAACATTGGTCAAGCCCTACGGCGTGACGATGGTGGGGCACAGCCTCTATGTGACAGACTTCTCCATCGGGGACGTTGCCATTATTGATCTCGACGAACGGGAGTTTCGTCTGCTCTGTGCCGACCAGACCCAAAAACTCTCGGGTCCGCTCAACCTCTTCCTCACGCCGGACGGACACAAGTTTGTCGCCGATGCGACCCTCATGCAAGTTGTGGAGTTTGATGAGAGAGATTGGTGGGTCAGGTCTTTGGGGGTCGAGGGCCAATTCAAGCCCACCGACGTTGCGGTCACCGAAGCTCTGGTTTATGTGGCAGACGTGCAGGACCACGAGATTGAGGTCCTAGACCGAGTCTCCGGGGAGGTCCTGTACAAGATCGGCAAGAAGGGACAGCTCGCCAGTGAGTTCCTCTACCCCACGAACTTGGCGCTTGATTCCGACGACAACCTCTATGTGACCGACACCTTCAACAACCGGGTGCAGAAGTTCGACCCGCAAGGGAACTTCCTGGGGATGTTCGGCAGCCTTGGCGACCGTCCCGGAAGCTTCACACGACCCAAGGGTATCGCCGTCGACCCTTCGGGCCTCATCTTTGTGGTCGATGCTGCGTTCGCGAATGTCCAGGTCTTCTCGAAGGACTTCGAGCTTTTGATGTTCTTTGGCGGCGGCGGCGTGGCTCCAGGCGCCTTGAACCTGCCCACGGACGTTGAGGTCTTTGTCCCGGACAACCTAGCGTTCTATCAGGAATTCGCAGACCCCAATCTCAACCTCCAAAGCATTCTGTTGGTCATCAGTCAGTACGGTCCTCGTCGAGTTAATGTCTATGGCTTCGGGGAGTGGACTGGACCGATGCCAGCCGCTCTACCGACCAGTGCGCCTGCTGTAGAGGGACAGCCCCCTGAATTGGCCCCAGAACCTATACTTCCGTTGCCAGTGGACGCTGTCGAGCCAGGCGTGGACTCGCCTAAAAGCGAGGACCCCGCGGACATTCCGCCCGCAGCCGAAGAGGGAGCCCCCTCCGACGGCGTCGCTCCAGGCGACGGCGCCGAATGAGTTCTGGCACTCAACGCAGTCTAACCGTCGTGATCCTTTGGGGGATGATGATGGGGCTGCTGAGTTGCGAAACGCCTCAGGAGCGCTACAGGACACTTTCCATCTTCTTCGATGGGGTACCGAACCCAGACGATGAGATCGCCGTAGTTCCAGACCCCGGGGTCCAAGAACTCGGAGCCAAGGATGGCGGAGAGTCGTGCAAACCCGAAGGGTTGCGCGCAGGATGCGCGCAACAACCCGACGTGAAAGCAGAAGACACAGCCGTCACGGCCACGTTCGTCGAGGGGTCTCGACACGAACCGTACGCCTTGAGGGCCTGCAACTCCTGTCACGATCAAAGCGGCTCGCGAAACCGACTTCCAAAAGGCACAGAGCCCATCTGCTTTCGGTGTCACGAGCAGCAGGAGGTGGTGCCGGAACATGCCCACGACCCAGTCGGCGAGTTTGCATGCATGGACTGTCACGTCCCTCATCAATCGGAGGTCGCATCGCTCTTGAAGTCCGCACAGGGTGAGCTCTGCTTTGAGTGCCACGACGCTGGCGACTCCTCGTACGCAAGTCGACACAACCTTCTGGTGGAACAAGACGGCTGCACGCGATGTCACATGGCTCATGGAGGGGACAGCAAGGCCTTCCTGAAAGAGCTCACCCCAGAGCGGTGTGGGTATTGTCACGTGGACCAGCTGGATCCCAAGCTCTTGACTCATGAGGCGGTCCTTAAGGGGTCCTGCAGCGATTGCCACTCGACACCGCATATCGGGGATGCTCCTTACCTTGAGATCGCGGTCCCCGAGCTTTGCTACCAGTGTCACGAAGAAGATGTGGCCGCCACTGAGGTTCCTCATATGCCAGTGGCCTTGGGCGAGTGCACGAGCTGCCACGATCCGCACGGACGAGGTGAGCCTTCACTGTTGGCCGTTCCGAAAGAACAACTCTGTTGGACCTGCCACCGAGCCACCGAGCGCTGGACGACTCAACACATGCTCGTCCCCGAAGGGATGGGGTGTTATGAGTGTCACGACGCACATGGTGGCGGTCAGCGCTTCTTGTTGCCCAAGAACGTCGCCCCAGTCTGCCTGAAGTGCCACGAACCGCAGCTGCGGCTAGAGGGCGCGGTTTCCGTCCATCCTCCTGTCGCCGAGGGAGACTGTGGGGACTGCCATGTCGAACATGGTTCCGGTAAGTCGAAGAATTTGACCGTCGAGGGCAGCGAACTCTGCGTCGAGTGCCACGACGTCACAGAACTTCCCGCAGAACACGAGGACCAAAGCGGAGAGGTGTACTGCCTGGAGTGCCATTCACCACACGCTTCCGCATACAAATCGCTGCTGTTGAGCCCCTGAGGCGAGCAACAGGACTCCTCTTCCTCTTTCGTCTTGTAGACTTTGGGTGGGACGGTGACACGTTCGCTTTTCGTCAAAAAAGCAGCGGCGCTGGTGGTGGTGGGAATGCTCCTGTGGAGCGCGCCTGCACAAGCCCGCAAAAACCGGTACTTCTCGGCTGTCGAGCTGTACAAGCTGGTTGCGGACTACGACACCTTCGTGGGCTACGCCTACGACCGGTTGGATTACTACAACGCCGAAGGCCGCTTCGACCGGGACGAGGACAACTTTGTCCTTGGGCAGCGGCTCGGGTTGGCGGCAGAAGGCTCCTTTGTTCATCCAGACTTCTGGTCGTGGAACGCCCTGCTCAACGCGTTGTTCATCGTCGACATTGCGAAAGGTGACCTCATTGACGAAGAGACCATTCCCCCACAAAGCGAGCTGGCTCAAGAGCGTTATGGCTTTGAGCCCGAGTTCGATGTGGGTTCGGTGTTCCTGCGAAAAAAGGCGGTCAGCCTCAGCGCGTTTGCCCATAGACACACGGACATCATTCATCGACCTTTCCAGTCCAACAACTGGTTGACAACCTTCATGACGGGCGCTGCGACTCACTGGAGCAACGAGGTCTTCCCCTCGACGGTGGACTACTCCTATCGGCGAACGGATGGCACACGTGATGAGATCGCCTCGGCCCAAGAGGTCCACCAGGTCAACGTCGAGGGGGAGAACCGCGTGGATTCCATGATCAACGCACTGCATTACTCCTTTGTCGACAACAGCAATCGCTTTGATTCGAACTACGACTTCGCCTTCCACAACGGCAGTTTCTACAACTTGCTCCCGTTGGACGCCGAGCGACATACCCAATTGAAGAGTTCCCTGCGGGCTTACTCCCGGTCGAGTGATCACGCAGACCTCTCGTTGTTTGAGTTCGCAGAGCGGGTGAGCTCGCAGCTCATTCCAGAGCTCGAGTCTATCTTCCTCTACACCTTGGGTTTTTGGGACACCAGCCAGGACGACGGCGTTCGCAACACTGCCAGCCTCGAGTTTACCCACCGCCTTTTCGAGAGCTTAGTGAGCCGTGTGTATGGGATGATCAGTCACAACTATCAGGAGACTCAACAGGCTCTAAACGGCGTCCTGTCAGGTGGCGTCGAGTACCGCAAAGACCTCGGTCCTGTGGTCATGACCCATGAGGTCCAGCTCATCGCGGGTTGGCGCGCCTTCAGCGCCGACGCCGAAACCTTCGCCGTCATTGACTACCCAGTCGAACTGGTGGGCGAGGCGCCCAGTATCTTGTCACGAGAAGATGTCGTCACTTCCAGCCTGCAGGTGGTCGATCGAAGCGGCACCCTGCGCTACCTAGAGGGCCAGGACTTCGAACTCCTGCGGAGTTCGGACGTCGTTTACCTCAGCCGATTGACGGGCGGCGACATCCCTGACGGCGCGACGGTGTTCGTCTCTTTTGTGTTCCGAGTCACCGCCGACGCAAGCGCGGACTCTTTGGACACTCTTTATGCCGTCCGCTTGGAGACGGACCTCTGGGATTTTCTTGAGTTTTTCACGGACTACCGGCTCCGCGACGTGCAATATGATGTGGGCCACGGCCAAGCCGACATCACCTACCACCACTTCGATGTGGGCGCGGAGAGCTCAGTGGAGAACGTCCAACTCGACGCGTCCTACGCCTTGGACATCAGCGAACACTACGAGCTGCAAACAGTCAGCTTGGGCAGCCATTTCGAAATCCCTATTCAGCCGCTGTTTAGGCCAACATTGGGCTTCCGCGACCTGATATTGGTTCAGGGCGATGGGGCTCCAACCCGAAATCTCTTCTCCGCTTCTACCAATGTTCGCTTCCCTATTGCTGAGCCGTTTTTCGGAAACTGGCGCTGGAGCTACCGATGGGAGCAGGGGGGCGGCAACGATGGGCACTCCCTGATCGGAATTGCGAAGGTCGACTGGCAGGTGCGCGATGTCTTGATGTGGCTGGAGTATGATCTCGACCTACGGCTCGCCGAGATGCAGAGCCACGATCAGCACAGGATTACCCTCAATGTTCGCAGGACGTTCTGACATGCCGTGCAAGTGGACTCAAAGGTCTGGTCTGGGTTTGTTCGTGTTCGTGGTGCTCGCACTGCTGTCCTCCGTCGAAGTCGGCGCCAACGAGCTTGGCTCCATCACGGGAAGTCCGCACGATCTCTCGCTGAAAGCCGGAGGGGAGGTCTGCAAGTTCTGCCATACGAGCCACAACGCTTCGACCGACGGCCCCCTCTGGGCCTGGGAACTCCAACCAAAGCCCTACGTACTCTATGAATCCGTTTCTCTTGAGGCTCGTGTCGATCAGCCCGATGGAAACTCGCTTCTTTGCTTGGGCTGCCACGACGGCTCGATCGTCGTCGAAAAACAGCGCACAACGCAACCCACTCGTGTCGATTGGCAAAACAACCTGGGCACCGATCTCTCTGACGACCACCCTATCTCGTTCGTATACGATTCTTCCCTCGCCGCAGAAGACCATGAACTGTTCATGCCCGAGTTCTCACGCTCTGCGGCGGGCGGCACGATTCAGACTGAGCTCCTCGACGCCAATGGAAAAGTGCAGTGCACCTCTTGCCACGACGCACACGACAACAGTCTCGGACAGTTCTTGCGAATCGACAACTCCAGTGGAGACCTCTGCCAGACCTGCCACGATCGTCGGGACTACGAACTCTCCGCTCACAACTCCACTCAATCCACGGATTTCAGCGCCGAATGTTCGACCTGCCACGACAGCCATTCGGCGCAATCTGTTCCGATTTTGGCCAAGCAGCAAACGGACCTCTGCGGAAAGTGCCATTCGGCGCAAGCCGAGGTCATGAGGAGCCAGCCGGCCTCGAGTCACAACATCGTGGCCGATTGGGCCGAGCCCAGCGAACCGTTGACCTGTAGCACGTGTCACGAGCCCCACATGGTTCGCAGCTCCAAGCCCCAAGAGAAGAGAATCCTGACCGATCCTGACGATCCGGTGACTCCGAGGGAGCTGACAACCCACGACGACAACCTGCACAACTACCGCGACGAGCCCCATTTGGCCTCACACGACTCCGAGACCTACTGCCTCGACTGCCATGACGGCAGCTGGGGCGCGGCCTCAAACGTTCAGGTCGAGCTCTTCTCGCTGCGGGCAATCCAAAGCGAGTTCTTCGTCGGGCGCACGAACCTGCACCTGAGTCATGCCAGAGGCATTGGTGCACAAACTGGCGTGGGCTGTACCTATTGTCACGACTCTCATGGAACCGAGGGGACCATGGGGATTCAACGCGGTGCGCTTCTCTACGAATGGCTCGAGGTGCGAGAGTTCCCCTACCAAAGCAAAAGGTCCTGTGGGACCAGGGATGCGTTGGGCCTGTGCCATGGAGACTGACGTCCAAGCTGTCTTCCGAGTAACGCGCGAAATCCGCAAGATTCGACAACAGCAAATGGGGCACAGAAATGAAGAGAGGATTGGCGCAGGCCCTACTCATCGCCTTGACTTGCATGAGCTGTGGACACCACGTCGCCGTCGCCGGGTCCGAGGCTGTGAAGACCCCCTTTGGGCTCGACCAGCTCTTTGTCCCCAGCGGCGAGTTCCTGATGGGTCTTGACGCGGCGCAAATCGAGAAATCCCGTGAAATTTGTGACATCGATCGCAAGACCTGCCCTTGGCGCCTGTTCGACAATGAGGCGCCACAACGAAAGGTGCTGCTCAGCGCGTTCTACATCGACAAGTACGAGGCGACCGTTTCGCAGTACCAATCGTGCGTCGAAGCAAAGATCTGCGAGGTTCCAGCCACCTCCACCTACTGCACCTGGAAGCTCGAAGCGGCCGACACACATCCCATCAACTGCGTCACGTGGGCCCAAGCCAAGACCTATTGCGAGTGGGCCGGGAAAAGGTTGCCCACTGAGGCCGAGTGGGAGAGGGCCGCACGGGGAGTCGATGGACGCCTTTTCCCATGGGGTGACCTCCATCCCTCGCAAATGAACGAAAAGGTGGGGAATTTCTCCGGGACGACTGGAAAAGCCACTAATCGTATGTGGAACCAGGTCAAGGATTACGACGATGGAATCGTCGCCACCTCGCCCGTGGGCTCCTTCAGAGAGGGGTTTAGCCCCGTTGGAGCCGCAGATATGGCGGGCAACGTCGCCGAGTGGGTCGAGGACCACTACGCAGGCTACGACGAGACCGACCTGCTCGACCCCACAGGCGACTTGGACGGAGTCGGACGTGTCGCGCGCGGCGGGAGCTTCTCTGACGACTCGGTCGAGATTCGCACCACCGCGCGTCGCGCGGGGGCTGCCCAGGCTCCATACAACGTTCTTGGGTTCCGTTGCGCCCAATCTGCTGACCAAACGACCTCGAACGCCGACTGAGGTCTTCTCCCAAGAGACGGCGACCGTGGTTGACAAGAAGAAAACAAAAGGGGGTTCGGGGACAACGTCCCCCCGGCAGGTCAGGGCAGCGCCCTGCCCCCCCTAAAAGAGCCACATTTATGGGGCCAGGCGGGGACGCTCGCCGCAATCAAAGGCAGAGCACCTCGGACTGCCTACTCGGGATGTTCAGGTCGCCACCCTATTCACTGCGATTCCCCCTCGTCGTCGGGCTTTGCACCTGCTCTGAAAGGCAACACCGGCGCCAACTCTCGCTCAATGGGCAAATCCGAGGAACGGCGCACGACCATCACCCAGCGCACCGCTTCGAGCGGCAACGTCATCCTATAGCCCAACGGCACGTGCCGTCCCACGACGAAACTCCCTTGTTCGGCCTGGAGCTGGGCGGTGGGGTCGTCGAGGTGTTCGACCAATCGCTCCGGCCGCAGACGAATCCGCTTCAGGCGCCCGTCGTCGAGGAGCTCGAGGTAGAGGTCGGCCTGGTCTGCGATCGCCTCACGAACCAAGGTCTGGACGATCTTCGTCGAGGCGGGCTCGGGCTCGGGCTCGCGCGCTGCCCCAGCCTCGCTGAGCACCGCCTCGAGCCAGATGAGAATGTGCAAGACCTCCTCTTCCACGTGGGCCATCTCGGATTTGCTGAATCGCCGCCGGATTTGCGACCGGATCACCTCGAGACTCGAGGCCGGCAGCGAGACTCCCCTTCGGGGCCCAATCGCAGCGAGCAGCTCCACCGCCACGCCCAGGGTCAAGAGGCTGTCCGCGCTCTGCACCAAGAGCGGGTGAGCGGCGCTGGGCCGGGCCAACTTCAGCTCCGTCAGGTCGTCGCGCCCACGTCCCCGTGAAAACAACGCGCGGATGATGCCCTCTAGGCCCGAGCCTCTCGTTTCGCTCACCCACACCTCCTGGAACACGGGCCCGACTCATCCCTTGAGCTGGTCGATCCCGAGCTTCTTCGCCTCTTCGATGAGCGCCATGATCTTGCTCTTGGCGCTGGGCTCCACCGTCGCCAAACGGGCGAGCAGCGCGGAGAGCGAGAGTCTCTGGATGGTCTCCGCGCCGATGGCGGGCTTGGTGAGCACCTCCTTGAGGTCGGCCGGCAAGCTGGACTCGCCGTCCAAGTACTCGCTGAGCACGGCCTGGACGGAGTCGCTGTTGCCCACGAAGCCGTCGATGGACTGGCTGACGGACACGGCCTTGATGAAGCGGTCGAAGAACTGTCCATCTCCGCCGACGATGTTGATCTTCGCCGACGAGAAGGCTTGCGAGAGGATGTCGGCCTGCGCCCGAGCGATGCCGATGCGGGTCTCGATCTGGGCGAGGTCGACCTGCTTCTCCTTGTCCAAACGCAGCCTGAACTCTTCGTGCTCACGCCCGACGCCGTCGAGCGCCTTCATGGCCTCGGCCTTCTGGGCCAGACCGGCGGCCTCGGAGACCAACTTCTCTCTGATCGAGACGGCATGCGCCAGGCCCTCTTTTTCGATGCCAATGGCCTTGGCGATCCCTTCCTTCTCGAGGGCGGCGGCGTCGGCCTCCTTGACCTTGGCGATGGCGAGTCCCTGCTTCTCGTTGGCGACGGCGTCGGCCTCCTTGACCTTGGCTCCTGCGAGCCCGCGACGCTCTTGGCCGTCGGCTTCGGCGTTGAGTTTCTCGCGGATGACGGCGGCTTCGGCCATCCCCAGCTTTTGCAGCGCCTCGGCGTCGGCTTCTTTGACGCGGGCCCTGGCCATGCCCTGCTTTTCCTCGCCCTGAGCGCCGGCTTCATACTTCTGGAGCGCGACGCGGGCTTCGGCGATGCCGAGCTTCTCGACCGCCACAGCGTCGGCCTCGCGCACTCTGACGGCGGCGAGCCCCTCGGCGGCAGCCTCGGCCTGGGTTCCTTCGGCCATGCGGATCTTGGCCTGGGCGTGCTTGTCGGAGGACTCGCGGTCGGCTTCGGCGAGGGTCAGACGCTCGCGGGCATGGTACTTGGCCACTTCCTCGGCGGCCTCGGCGCCCTTGATGTCCTTGACGAGCTTCTCTTGAGCCTCACCTTCGGCGGTGATGATCTTGGCGTTCTTGTTGCGAGTGGCGTCGGCGAGGAGCCGCAAATCTTTGATGGCTTCCTCTTGTTCGGCGACGTTCTTCTCGACGGCGATGCGCTCGGCGACGACGTCGGCGATGTTCTTCTTCTCGACCTCGACCTCTTTGTCTTTATTGATGCGTTTGAGCTCGACCTCGCGCTCGCGCTGAATCGCTTCGAGCTGGCGGTCCTTGGCGACGCGTTCGGTCTCGATGCCGACGATGCGCTCGCGGTTTTTCCCGGCCACCTCGACCTGACGGATCTTGTTCTCGCTCTCGATGGCGATCTCTTCCTCGGCTTTCAGGCGTCCCCGCTCGGATTTCGAGAGCTCCTCGGACTGGATCATCTTGGTCTGTGCGGTCTCGCGGGCCCGCACGGAGGCGATCTCTCGGTCGCGACGGGCTTCGGCGTCGGCGCGCTGCCGCTCGAGCTCGAACATGGCCTCGTCGGCGCTCACGTCCTCCTTCTTCATGGCCTTGCGCTCGGTCTGCCGGAGCTCGTTGGTCTGTACGTTCTGTTGGGTGGTGATCTCGGTGATCTTCCGGATGCCTTGCGAGTCGAGGATGTTGTCCTTGTCGAGGTGCTCGATGGGGGTCTGCTCGAGGTAGTCGATGGCCGCGTCTTCGAGCTTGAAGCCGTTGAGGTCCTCGCCGATGATCTCGATGATTTGGTCACGGAAGACGGCGCGCTTGGTGTAGAGTTCCTCGAAATCGAGGCGCTTACCGACGGTCTTGAGGGCCTCGGAAAACTTCGCCACAAAGAGCTCTTCGAGGGTGTCCTGGTCGGAAGCCCGGGCGCAGCCGATGCTCTGAGCGACCTTCAGGACGTCCTGAGGGGACTTGTTGACCCGCACGAAGAACGTCACCTTGATGTCGGCGCGGATGTTGTCCTGGCAGACCAACCCGTCCTTGCCGCGGCGGTCGATCTCGATGGTTTTCACCGAGATGTCCATGATTTCGGCCCGGTGGATAATCGGATAGACGACCCCGCCTGTGAACGTGACGTCTGGCTCATTGCCCATCTTGTTGATGATCAGCGCCTTTCCCTGGTCGACCTTGCGGTAAAACTTGGCGATGATGACCATCAACCCGGTCAAGACGAGAATGATCGTCCCAACGACGACTCCAACAAGAATATACGTTTCGCTCATGACGAACACTCCGAGGGATGAAGCTCTGGCCGAAAGGTTTCGTGTGTGGTGTCTTGGCCGTGAGTCGCGAACAGCGAAGTTCGCTTGTCCGGCAGAGTCAGGAGTTCACGGGGGGGTAGTCCCATCCCGAGGCGTCCAGCCGCTTTTGATTTTCGTTGTTCGTGTTTCTTAGTTCTACCCCGCCCGACATGCAAACCCCGCCGACTCGGGCGAGGGTCGAAGCTCAGACCAAGTTCTCGTCGTCGTCGTCGGAAGGTTGGGAGATTTCGGAGGGAAGCCTGAGCATGGGCTCGAGGGGTTCGACCCAGTAGAACTCTCGCTCTTCGTCGAAGTCGATGATGAGCGCCACTTTCCCGGCCGAGAGGCGATTCGCCTCGTCGCAGCGCACGTCAATGATCAGGCTGGAGCCTCCGTTTTCGAAGCGGGCTTGGCCGAATTTTGCGTCGACCCGTCCGGTTCGCACGATGCACGTCTTGCCGATGAGGTCGGTGGGTTTGGCGGCCGGGTGAGTTCTGAAGATCGGAGCCAGCGGGTGGATCACGATGGACGTGACCACCACGCCGACCAGCAACGCGACGAGCAAGATCAATAGACCGGAGAGCCACGTGGGGAGCGCAGGGGACCCCTGCAGCACGCGCGTCCCGACGTAGCTCGTCACCCAGCCGCAGAGCACAATGAGGCTGAAGACCACCGTGACAGGCGCAGAGCGCAGCTTCAACGCCGTCAAGAGACCGGTAAAGGCGCCGTGCCCCGCGGCGTGAGCCCCGCCTTCGGTGGCGCCATGGGCGACTCCCTCGCTCAGCCCGTCGCCGAGCCCGTCGCCGAGCCCGT
>Ga0100380_10000849_pt1 | contig 33567 bp, 32 predicted proteins | sample CryGeymeta201504_FD_80417 | JGI IMG/M metagenome (GOLD analysis project Ga0100380, IMG submission 80417) | Groundwater microbial communities from Crystal Geyser aquifers in Utah, USA - Crystal Geyser metaG 2015-04 | ecosystem: Environmental > Aquatic > Deep subsurface > Groundwater | place... | reverse complement strand
GTGGCGAGTGCCAGCGAGCGGCGGCGGGCTGGCTTCCTTAGTCTGGTTTCGCTCAGCAGTTTTTGATAAAATGAGTTCGAGCCAAACTGTAAAGACACACCAAAATCTGACTTTTTTCAATTTGACCGACTTTTTGGTTGGCGGCGCAAAGCGCCGTCCACTGATTTTGTGGGGGGAATGCAATGCTTTTCGGCGCGCTCTCGCGCGCCTCTCTGCCCGCCAAGACGAGGTTCGCCTCCCGTGCGATTTTAATTCTGTATCGGATTTGCTTTGCCCAATAATTTTATGAGCATGAACAATAACAAATATTTTTTCTACGCCCGCAAGTCCACCGATGTTGAGGACAAGCAGGTTTTGAGTATTGAAGCGCAGATCACAGAATTGCGCGCCTTTGCCAAGCAAGAGGGTTTGCATATCGCCGAGGAGTTGATTGAAAAGCGGTCTGCCAAAGTTACCGGTCGTCCGATTTTTAACAAGATGATAGAGCGTATAGAACACGGTGATGCAAACGCTATCCTTGCTTGGCACCCCGATAGATTGGTGCGCAATTCTGTTGATGGTGGAAAGATTATCTACCTGCTTGACGGCGGTGGACTTGCGGACCTGAAATTTCCACAATTTTAGTGTGAAAATACCTCGCAAGGAAAGTTCATGCTCAATATCGCATTTGGGCAAAGTAAATATTATGTGGATTCGCTTGCCGAGAATACTAAACGAGGATTGCGCCAAAAAGTGAGGCGCGGAGAATATCCAGGCCTTGCGCCTGTGGGATATATCAACGATGTGCGGACAAAAACTGTGGTCGTTGATAAAAAGCGAAGTGTGATTATCCGCAAGGCCTTTACGCTCTACGCAAAAAATAATTCGCGCCTCGAAGACATCTCAAACTTTTTGGCGCAATCCGGCATCCATTCTCGAAACGGCAAGCGACTCCACCGAGACAGAATTACTTTTATCCTTTCCAATCCGTTCTACTACGGACATTTTCGCTATGGTGGCGAAATCCACGAAGGCAAGCATCAGCCAGTCGTCTCAAAGAAAATTTTTGACAAGGCGCAGGAAGTGTTGAAGCAAAGAGGCAGGCCGCACCACAAGCAGAAAAATGGAAACCAGCACGAATATATTTACTACCACTGCACCAAAAAACGAAAGGATATGAAATGTCCCGAACCTTGTATTCGCCAAGAGGAACTGGATCGCCAGTTATCATCTCTCATTCAAAAATTTTCTTTGAGACAGGATTGGGCGGAACAATTACGAGAGATGTTAGAAAAAGAAAAATCAGAATCCGCCCAATCCTCAATCGCTTTTGTTCAGGAAAGCCAAGAGAGAATCCGCGCTATACAAACGAAACTCCAGCGACTTCTGGACGGCTATTTGGAGCAAGATATTGAGCGAGAAATCTACCGCATAGAAAAAGCAAAACTCCTTTCCGAAAAGAAGTCGCTGGAGGAACAAATGGCGCGGATCGAACAAAAGCGGACTGGCTGGCTCGAACCTATGACGGAATGGATAAAAGAGGCAGAGGATCTGCCTAAAATCGCGCGGGAGAGTAACCTTTTTGCGAAAAAGGTCTGCGCCAAAGAAATCTTTGGCTCGAACCTCCTCCTCGGCGAAAAATCAGTGCGCGCCAACGCGCCGGATTTGGATTCATTTTTGGCGAATTCTCCTTTGGATTCTGGGCGAAATTCAGGCGGAAACCATTGGGACGCGCTTCGCGCGTCCCGCATGTTGGCTTCAAAAAAGCCGATTAGTTCGTTGTTGGTGACCCTACCGGGAATCGAACCCGGATTTCCAGGATGAGAACCTGATGTCCTAACCGTTAGACGATAGGGCCGTGTTTTCTTTTGCGTCAAGAGAATATCGAAAATATAGGTAAATGTCAATGTATGGCTCTTGATTTGACCGACCAGCGCCAAACTTGCTGGGGAGAAGTTCGACCAGTTCCAGGTTAGTGACCACTAGAACGACATCAGCGTCTTGACCAGCCCGCATGATGTAGGCGTGAGCATCGTCGAGCTGAATACGGTGGCTGCCTTCGGCTACAGAGAACATCAAACATCTGAATTGAGTCCAATCCCAGTTGCTTTTTCAGGATGTCGGCGCTTTGGTTGGCGCGGGGGTGCAGGCGAAGAGAGTACTACGATGCTCTTGTCTTGGATGTACGGAGCGATCCGCCGAGCAGTCCTAGATATCTCTTCGCGACCTTCGTCAGTAAGGCTGGCACTATTGTGGTTTCCATGTCGAATCATGAGACAAAGATTCATTGCTATACTCCTCGCGTTGAAATGAAATGGGGCGGGTCTAGAAGGACTAGACCCGCCCCTGGGAGACGCGGACTGACCGCGGAGAAAAGGGGGCGCCCCAAGGTTTCCCTCGGTTCAGCTCCTTAAGAGAGCTTAGCGCCATAAGTGGTCGGGTGGGGCAGGATTTGAACCTACGACCACCAGCAGTGGACTGCTGGTGCTTTGCCACTGAGCTACCCCCCGAGACAAATAAAAGATTATATAATTTACAGTATATTGTCAAGAGAAAAAGGGTAATGGAAATAATATTTTCGATGTTACCCCTGTTACCCCTGTCACTCTTTTGTTATAATCAAAACATTATGGAGGATCTTTTATTCTTCGAAATTGCAGCAGTTATTATTACGGCTGGAGTAATCGCGCTTATTGCGCATTTTTTGCGTCAACCGCTAATCATCGCCTATATTATTACTGGTCTTTTGGTTGGCCCCGGACTTTTAGGAATAGCAGAGTCTCACGAAGTTTTTGACGCATTATCCGAAATTGGAATTGCGTTTTTGTTATTTTTAGTCGGGCTTCATCTTAATTGGCGTAATATTAAAGATGTTGGAAAAATTGCAGTAATGGCAGGACTTGGCCAGATTATTTTTACAGCCGCTGCCGGTTGGGGAATTGCCTACTGGTTAGGCTATGATCACATCACCTCGGCAATCATTGGAATGGCTTTTGCCTTTTCCAGTACCATCATTATTGTAAAAGTTTTATCAGACAAAGAAGATCTTGATAGATTCTACGGTCGAATAAGTGTGGGAATTTTGATTGTTCAAGATATCGTGTCCATGATTTTACTTTTGGGTTTGGCGGCAATGCGTTCAGACACAAACGGAGGTATTACAGCTATTATTGGTTTGTCACTTGTTAAAATGGCCGTAGTTTTGATTGTTCTTTGGTTTTTGGCTAGATTTGTATTACCACATGTTTTTCGCTACGCCGCTCATTCGCAAGAACTTTTGTTTTTAGTTGCTCTTAGTTGGTGCTTTGTTCTGGCCAGTGGTTTAACATTTTTTGGATTTGGAATTGAAGCCGGGGCTTTACTGGCCGGTATCTCGCTTGCTAGCTCCGGATTTCAAAGAGAAATTGAAACTAAAATTAGACCACTTCGCGATTTCTTTTTGGTGATTTTCTTTATCGTTTTAGGCACTCAGCTGACAGTAGAGGGTTTGCAGGAATCTTGGTTATCGAGTTTGATTCTTAGTTTGTTTGTTTTAATCGGAAATCCATTAATCATAATGATAGTTTTAAGGCTTTTTGGATATCACCCAAGAACAGGATTTTTAGTGGGAGTTTCTTTGGCTCAAGTCAGTGAGTTTTCTTTTATATTGCTTGCTAGCGCAATTGCGACCGGTTTAATAGCGCCATCTGTTTTGCCAATGGCAACGGCGGTTGCAATCATAACTATCGCGATTTCTTCGTATTTCTTAAAATATAACGAATGGATGTTTGATAGGTTTGAGTTTTTATTCCGCTTTTTTGAGGCAGTGCCAAATAGTGAGAAAAAGGGAATTAAAAATGAAATGACAGCACCATCGATTTTGTTATTTGGTTATCATGACTTAGGCGCATCAATTTTGCATGCAATCAGAAAAATGCAGGAAGATTATTTAGTGGTTGATTTTGACCCAACTGCTATTGATAGATTGGAAATTCATAGCCAACCGCATTTGTATGGTGATGTCGGAAATAGGGAATTTCTGGATTTTATAAAAGCCTCAAAAGCAAAATTAATTATTTGTACTATTCCAGACTTGGCTATTACTCGAGATGTGATTGAATACTTAATAATAAAACGGTCACGCGCTGCAATTGTAGTAACAGCAAAATCTGCTCATGACGCAAGAAAGATGTACGAAATGGGCGCAACCTTTGTGATTGTGCCAAGTATGCTGGGTGGTGAATTATTTTCTCAACTTCTTACTACTAAAAAATATAAAAAATCAGCTTGGAGCACGCTTGTAAAAAAGCAAAAGAAAATGCTTGCAGTTAAATAAGTTTTGTATTAAAGTTTTTATATATGAATGAGAAAAGACGCGAAGTGTCGCCACAAGAGCAAGAAAATAGACGGTGGCAGTATGCCATTAATCAATTAAAGGATGGTGGGTATATGAATGCTGACGGTAGTATCGCGGCTAGCAGTCGCGCAGTTTTAGAAAAAGCAGGCTGGGATAGCGATCAAGTCGCAGAAGCGCAACGCAGGGCTCAAGAAACCACGACTCGAAAGCAAAAAAATGTTGTACCAATGGTAAGCGCCGCAGAAGAGGATCGGCAGATCGGTCAACAAATTGCTGAGCTAGAGGCTAAAAATGCCAGAGAAGCCGATTTTAATAAGAGACAGGAGAGAATAGACTTAATCGCACGCTTAAAACAAAAACAAGCGCAAGCAAAAGCGGCTTAAGGTTCAATTCTTGACATTAAATAAGTTAGCAGTCTATACTATAGACTGCTAACTTTGTTTTATTGCTCGCGTTGAAAATTAGCGCCTGATATTATCAGTAATCTGTGTTCCTCCTCGTTGTACATATCAGTACAGCCCGTCAGTACTCGATTACTTCCTAGTCATGCATCCAATTTCTTAGCTCGCCAATAAATTATGATCAATTCTCGTCAGCTCCAAATTTTGTCAGTAATCGTAGAAACCTATGTTAAGACTGCGCAGCCTGTAGCTTCGAGTGTTATTGATCTTGGGGTTTCTTCTGCCACAGTTCGTAACGACATGGCAACGCTTGAGCAGGCGGGACTGCTTCGTCAGCCTCACACTTCGGCTGGCCGAGTACCAACAGAAGATGGTTATAGAATGTATTTGGAAAATTTTGTTAAAAGAAAAACTTTAGCCAGACCAAGCGCGCAAATGGCTGGCGTGATTCATGGTTCTCAAACTCCGCGCGAGCTAGTGCGCGAAATGGCCAAGTGTTTAACTCAGATGTCAGGCGAAACGGCACTGGCAACACTAGACGCCGGTTGGAATCATTACACCGGAATATCAAACTTATTTGAAAAACCGGAATTCAGTGATGTTCAGACTTTGCGATCAATTTCCGCAGTTGTGGATAAGTTTGACGACATATTGCGCGACATGTTTGGCGTAATTAACGAAGATGTAAATGTTTGGATTGGTGGTGAAAATCCTTTTGGTGAAAAAATGGCCACTCTGATGGTCAAATATCATTTACCAAATGGAATGGTGGGAACTTTAGGACTTATCGGACCACTCAGAATGGATTATGAAAAAAATATCCGCTTGCTTTCACAAGCGAAGAAATTATTAGACGAAGTTTAATATGGGAAAAAAGAGTAACATGGGTAAAAAGGGTGAAAATGATATCCAACATCCAACATCCAACATTCAACAAGATGAATATCTTCAAGGCTGGAAACGGGCGCTGGCTGACTACGAAAATCTGAAGAGAGATCTCGACAAGATCAAAGAAGAAAACAGAAATCATATTCGTATTGATCTTGCGCAACAGTTACTGCCGATAATGGATAACTTTGAACAGGCGGTGAATCATGTCCCAGATCTGTCAGCAGTTGATCGGTCGGTGCGTAAAAACATCGAAACTTGGTTACAGGGCGTTACATTTATCAAACAACAGTTTGAAACTACAATGTCAGAATTGGGAATTGAAAAAATAGAAGTAAAAGGTGAGTTTGATCCCAATTTACATGAAATAGCTGAAGAAGGAGAAGAATTAAAAGAGTTGTCTGCAGGCTGGAAAATCGGAGAGAGAGTTCTGAGACCGGCGAAAATTATAATTAATAAAGAAGGAATAGATAAGAGAGGGAATAGATAATAGTTTCATCTATCACCTCTATCACTTCTATCATCTATAATCTATAAAATATGTCAAAAATATTAGGAATCGATTTAGGAACGACAAACTCCGCTATGGCAGTAATGGAAGGTGGTCAGCCAAAAATTTTGGAAAATAAAGAAGGCTCACGCACAACTCCAAGCGTTGTAGCTATAGGAAAAACCGGTGAGCGTTATGTGGGAACTCCGGCTAAACGCCAAGCGGTAACAAACCCAAAAAATACTTTGTACTCAATCAAGCGTCTGATTGGTCGCAAGTTTGAAGACAACGAAGTTCAAACTGATATCAAATTAATGCCATACGAAATTATAAAACGCGGTGAAGGAGTAGCTGTAAAGATGAATGACAATGAACATACTCCGCAAGAAATCGGGGCAATGGTTTTAGGAAAACTAAAAGCAGATGCTGAGGAAAAACTTGGTGAAAAAATTACAGAAGCTGTTATTACGGTTCCAGCTTATTTCGATGACGCTCAACGCCAAGCCACAAAAGACGCTGGCGAAATCGCCGGACTAAAAGTTTTGCGAATTATTAACGAGCCAACAGCCGCTGCCCTTGCTTATGGCTTTGATAAAAAAGTTGGACAGCAAGTTTTGGTTTACGATTTAGGTGGTGGAACATTTGATGTTTCCGTACTTGATGTTTCAGACAACACAGTTGAAGTAATGTCTACTCATGGCGATACTCACCTTGGTGGAGATGACTTTGATAAAGTAATTATTGATTGGATTATCGCTGAGTTTAAAAATCAAGAAGGAATCGATCTTACTGGCGACGCCTTGGCTATGCAACGCGTAAAAGATGCAGCTGAGCGGGCTAAAATTGAGTTATCCACAGCACAGCAGACAGAGATTAATCAACCATTTATTACTAGTGGAGCCGAAGGGCCGAAGCATTTGGTGATGACATTTACAAGGGCAAAGCTGGAAGAATTGGTTGGATCACTTGTTGAGAGAACAATGGAGCCGGTTAAAAAAGCACTTGCTGACGCCAAGCTGGAAAAAGGCGCAATTGAGGAAATAGTTATGGTAGGCGGAATGACAAGAATGCCACTGGTGATTAAAAAAGTAGAAGAGTTTTTTGGAAAGAAACCAAACTCAAGTGTAAACCCCGACGAAGTTGTAGCCCTTGGCGCTGCTATTCAAGCTGGAGTTTTGCAAGGTGATGTTAAAGATGTGTTACTGCTAGATGTTACTCCGCTATCACTTGGAATTGAAACAATGGGCGGTGTGTTTACAAAATTGATTGAACGCAACACCACTATTCCAACCAGCAAAGCGCAAATTTTTTCAACTGCGGCCGAGAGTCAACCAAGTGTTGAAATCAAAGTTCACCAAGGTGAACGTCAAATGGCGGCCGACAATAAAGTGCTGGGACGATTTATGCTCGACGGTATTCCACCGGCACCACGAGGCGTTCCGCAAATCGAAGTTAAGTTTGATATTGACGCCAATGGAATCTTAAATGTTTCTGCAAAAGATAAGGGAACCGGAAAGGAACAGAAAATTACGATTACATCTTCTTCTGGACTTTCGAACGAGGAAATTGAAAAGATGAAACAAGATGCCGAAGCTCACGCTGATGAGGATAAAAAGAAAATGGAACAGATTGAAGTTAAGAACATGGCTGATACAATTGTATATACTGTAGAAAAGATGATTTCTGAAAATAAGGAAAAGATAGGAGAAGCTGAAGCTAAAAGTTTGCAAGAAAAAGCTCAGGCATTGAAAGATATCAAAGAAGGAGATGATATTGAGAATATAAAGAAGTTGTCTGAAGAATTATCAAAAGAAGCGCAAACAGTTGGGGCGAAGTTGTATAAAGAACAGGGACAGGAGACAGGGGACAAGGGACATGAAGAAAAGTCCGAGTCTGGTGTTAAAGATGCTGATTTTGAGGAAGTGAAGTCAGAAGATAACAAAGAATAATAATGGCGGGTCCTGGCACGGCAAACACCCCGTCAGTGCTCATAATGTTGCGCGCTGTCGGGGGCCCCATTGCCGTGCCACCCGCCCTAAAACGACCCCATGCTTATGTCAAAAGAAAAAAAACGTAATATAATACTCCGCGCCTTTGCTGGTGCCGGCTCGCTGATACTTTGGGTTCTGTCCTTCAAAATAGTTCGCAATGCGATTTATAAAAAGGTTGATAAAAAAGTTGATGAGAAAATCATCGATGTAAAAGCTAAACTTGATAAATAAAATACTGTGGGAAAAGATTATTACAAAATTTTAGAAGTTGAAAAAGGAGCTAATAAAGACGAAATCAAAAAAGCATTTCGCAAAAAGGCTCATGAATTTCATCCAGACAAAGCCGGCGGAAACGAAGAGAAGTTTAAGGAAGTAAACGAAGCCTATCAAGTTTTGTCCGATGAACAAAAACGCCAACAGTACGATCAGTTTGGGACCACTTTTGATAATGCCGGTGCCGGTGGTGGATTTGAAGGTTTTCAAGGTTTTGGAGGACAAGGGTTCAATGTCAATTTTGAAGATCTTGGCGATATGTTCGGTGATTTTTTTGGTGGCGGACGATCTCGTCGGGGCGAGATGCACGGCACTGATATTCAAGTTGATTTAGAACTTACTTTTAAAGAATCAGTTTTTGGAACAGAAAAAGAAATTAATTTAACAAAAAATAATAATTGCGAACGCTGTGGCGGAGTAGGCGCCGAACCGGGGTCGATAATGAAGACTTGTTCCACTTGTGACGGCACAGGAATGCAAACAAAAATTCAGCGAACAATTTTGGGTGCAATGCAAACTCGAGTGGCTTGCGCTGACTGCAGCGGGAACGGAGAGACGCCAGAAACGCTTTGCAAAGATTGTAGTGGCTCGGGGATTGTTTATGAAAAAAAATCAATTAAGATCGATGTGCCTGCTGGGGTTGAAAGCGGAATGAAAATTCGTGTTCGTGGCCAAGGGGAATCTATTGGCGCAAAGGGCCAGGCAGGAAACCTGTATGTTCACTTGTACATCACCCCGGACCCACGCTTTGAGCGCGATCAAAATACAATTTACTCAACTCACAAAATTGGCTTTACACAAGCGGCTTTGGGTTGTGAGGTGATGACAGACACAATCGATGGCAAAGTAAAGCTAAAGATTCCGGCTGGAACACAGGGTGGGGACAAACTAAGGCTAAAAGGTAAAGGTGTTGCAAACGGCCGAGCGCGTGGCGATCAAATTGTAATCATCCAGGTGGTAACACCAACTAAGTTGTCCAGGAAAGAAAAGGAGTTGTTACAGGAATTGGATTTAGAGGAGTAATTGACAAAACAGCCAAATAACGACAGTATATGGCAGGAGGTGAATATGCTTGGTCGTCTGATTTTGCCGTTTTCCGCCAGTGTTCTGGCCGTTGGTGTGCTTCTGTTTGTGGGGCGCAATCCCGATGCTTTCGACGCTGGCCACGGAGGTTTCGTAATTTTAATACCTCCTGTAGCGCTCGACCACGAGCAGTGGCTGCTGCCATGTCTTTACGGGCAGCGTTGCCCGGAGAAGGATGCTTCGGCTTCAAGCTCGAGTATCCCTGGTGGTTGTACCCGCTTTTGCTCCTTGCCTCGGCCGCTGTCGGCGGCTTGGTGGCAGGATGCTACTACGTAGAGCTGCTCAAGGAAAAGTCCCGCATCACCCAGGAAGGGGAGTGATGCGGGTTTGTTTTTATATATCCGTAACCGAGTTACGGATTTTGTCGTCCCTGTTACCCACGTTACCCTTTTGCTATAATTAAACCATGCCAGAGGAGGCGATGTCACAAATTAGCTCGCTTGTGGAAAACACTTCATATTTGACGTGGGACTTATTGGCAATATTGGCTTTTTTGGCCATTTTTTTGTTGTATGCTTATTCAATTGGGAAGGATAGTTTAATCCCCTCAATTATTGCTTTATATATTTCGGGTTTTACAATGATGTTTTTGCCATATATCAACAATTTAGAATCCTTAATAAAAACTGACAGCTCAATTTCCAGCATAATTATTTTTGCCATCGTTTATCTCATCGTTTTCTTTGTTTTAAAATGGAATGGATTTTTTGAGCCTTATGTTGTTCCAACCGGAATTGAGATTGCCTTGTTTGCTATTTCTTTTACCGGACTTTTGGCTGTGATTTTAGGGTCGTTAATGTCAGTCGAGATGATTGCTAGTTTTTCACCACTCTCGAGAATGATTTTTACTGGCAACATTGCTGTTACAATTTGGTCACTTGCGCCATTGGGACTTTTTATTCTTATTCGTGGTGATACCTAATTCCTCTGAGTGATAAGGATTAGAAATGTGTAATAGGTGAAAGATGTCAAAATGTGAAACCTGTAAAATTTCACTTTTTTCACTTATTTAACCTTTTTAATGGCGATATCATCTGGTATACTTATCCCACTATGAAAATAATGCTCACTAATACACTCGGAAGGAAAAAATCAATTTTTAAACCAATAAATAAGGGAAAAGTTGGCATGTATGTTTGCGGACCAACAGTTTATCAGCGCGCTAGTATTGGAAACTTTCGCGCTTTTGTTTTTGCCGATCTTTTACGCCGAATGTTTGAGTTCAACGGACTGGAAGTTAATGAAGTAATGAATATTACAGATGTCGGACATTTAACAGATGACGCTTCCGAAGGTGAAGATAAAATCGAAAAGCAAGCTAAAAAAGAAAACAAAGACGCCTGGGAGATTTCAAAAATGCATACTCATCAATTTTTGGATGATATGAAAGAGCTAGGTATTGAGCCTCCAAGCGAATTGCCAAAAGCCACTGATTATATTTTGGAACAAATCGCTTTAATCGCTGCCCTCGAGGAAAATGGTTTTACATATCAAATCAGCGACGGAATTTATTTTGATACTTCAAAATTATCAGACTATGGAAAACTTAGCGGCCAAAAATTAGATGAAAAAGAAGAAGGGGCTAGGGTGGAAAAAAATAAAGAAAAGAAGAACGCCAGCGACTTTGCTTTGTGGAAGTTTTCAAAAACAGAAGAAAAGCGGCAGATGGAATGGCAATCGCCTTGGGGAATCGGTTTCCCGGGTTGGCATATTGAATGCTCAGCTATGAGCGAAAAATATTTAGGAACCCCTTTTGATATTCACACCGGGGGAGAGGATCATATTACTGTTCATCATCCCAATGAAATGGCGCAAACACAGGCCGCTCGTGGACACGAACTGGCAAATTGGTGGCTTCATAATGCTTTTTTAATGGTTGATGGTGGAAAAATGAGCAAATCACTTGGAAACACATATTCTATTGATGATTTAAAAGAAAAAGGTTTTTCTCCGTTGGATTTCAGATATTTCTTGCTGGGGGCGCATTATCGAACAAAACAGAATTTTACTTGGGAAGCGCTGGAATCAGCTCATAATGCTTTGAATAATTTAAAAGATGAGCTTTGGAGTTTGGGATCGCCAGCGAAGATTGATAAAAAAATTCTGAAATCATTTAATGAAAGAATCAACGATGATTTAGATATTGCTGGGGCGTTGGCGATTTTGTGGGAAACTGTCAGAAATCAAGAGCTGGATTCCGGAATAAAGTTAGCAACAGTGTTTGAAATGGATAAAGTTTTCGGACTTGATTTGGCTGGCACGCTTTCCATTGTTATTCCTGATGAAGTTGAAAATCTTTTAGAACTTCGTCGCAAAGCGCGTGAGGAAAAAGATTATGCAGGTTCAGATGCTCTGCGCGATCAAATCGCTGAACTTGGATTTGTTGTTAAAGATACAGGCGACGGTCAAAAGCTGACGCCAAAAAGGTGAGGGTGTGATAAAATAATGTCATGGTAGACAATCAAGAGGTAAATTTATTAAACGCACAAAAGCTGACTCCGGAACAAGGGTCTGGTTTTGATGTTGTGGAAGGTAAAAAGGGTGAAAAAAGTGAAGAGAGTGAGGAGAATGAAGTTAATAAGGGTGAAGTGACCTCGACCGAACAAGAAACTGAAATTCCAAGCGCCGTGGCTGCGGTTGTGGCCGCATCAGTTCCGTCGGTCGCACCAGCGAAAGATCCTATTTTAGTTGATGTTGAAAATCTGCTCTCTGAGGATTTAACTGATATGTACTTGTCACTTCCTGATGACAAGAAAATTGCATTTAGAAAAAAAGGCGAAGAAGTAGCTATAAAAATTCAAGAAATGGTGCATACAGGAAAGATAAAAGCAATTAAAATTTTAGAAATGATACGGGAATGGTTACAGATGATTCCCGGGGTGAATAAATTTTTCCTAGAACAAGAAGTAAAAATAAAAGCAGACAAAATGGTTAAGTACGCAAACGAGCAAATAAAATCATCTGTAAATAAATTATGACAGCACAGTTTGGCGATCAAATTTTCCTATTAGCTTTGGGTACGCTTGCTGTGGCGATGATGATTGTATCAGCGCTTTATATTTTACGCCGATCATTTAGAAAAGGATCTGTAGCTCGCCAAGGTCAATTTGAGCATGTGACACTAATGGTTACTTTGCCAAAATTTAAAAATGTTGAGGAATCAAAAGGTGACGACAGGGCTGCTGATGTTAAAGAAGACATCGCCATTGCTGAAAGTTTTTTTGCGGCTATTGGCGGGCTAAAAGCTCAAAAAGGAATCGGTGCCTGGCTAAAAGGAAGAACAGACGAAATTGCTCTGGAAATTGTTTCGCACGAAAAGTTAATTACTTTTTATGTAACCGTACCGCTTTATATGCGCGAGTTTGTGGAGCAACAATTACACGCTCAATACAGCAACGCGAATATTGAACCAGTCAAAGATTTTAATATTTTTTCACCAACCGGCACAGTTGTTGGCGGTTACCTAAAGTTTAAACGCGAAAATAATTTACCAATCAAAACCTACAAAGATCAAGAATCAGATCCGCTAAACGCCGTTACAAACGCACTTTCAAAAGTTGAAAATGGAAATGGAGTTGCGATTCAGTTTGTGATTAGATCGGCTCATGGCTCATGGCGAGCGATGGGTAAAAAGATTGTTAAAAACATGAAAAAAGGCATCAGTTATAAAGATGCTCGTTCGGGTAACGCCGGCAATAATTGGAAAGAAGTAATTGTTGGTAAGAAAAAAGATGATAAGCCCGCTGAGGTAAAAACTTTGTCTCCGGCTGAGCAAAAGATGATGGAAGGAATTGAAAGTAAGTCCAGTAAAGCAGGAATGGATGTTAATATTAGAATTATTGCCAGTGCACCAAGTGCCGACGCCGCCATGTCCGACCTTAATCAGGTTATTCAGGCCTTTAGTCAATACAATATTTACGAATTTGGCAATGCTTTTGAAAAAGATATTCCAAGAAATAAACATTTAGTACATGAGTTTATTCACCGAACTTTTAATGAGCGGAAGCGAATGGTTTTAAACACAGAAGAGATGGCAAGTGTTTGGCACCTTCCTTTGCCAACAACCGAAACGCCAAACATTCGTTGGATGTTAGCGCGGGTTGCACCGGCGCCGGCTGATATTCCACAAACTGGATTTAAATTGGGTTTTAATGAATATCGTGGCCACAAGACTGACATATACATGCACAACGAGGATCGAACTAGACACATGTACATAATTGGCAAAACTGGTACTGGTAAATCTTATTATCTGCGCTACTTGGCTGTTCAAGATATAAAAAATGGAGAAGGAGTTTGTGTGATTGATCCGCACGGGGACCTGGTGGACGCTTTAATGGGCATGATTCCAAAAGAGCGACTCGACGACGTGATTTACTTTAATCCGTCTGATATGGACCGTCCGATGGGGCTTAACATGCTTGAAGCACCAAACGCTAACATGCGTGACTTTGCGGTTCAGGAAATGATCAGCATTTTTTATATGTTGTTCCCGCCTGAAATGATGGGACCGATGTTTGAGCACTACATGCGTAACTTTATGTTAACGCTAATGGCTGATTTGGAAAATCCAGGGACGCTCGCGGAAATTCCAAAAATGATTTCCGATGCTGCTTTTCAAAAAGAGTGGCTGGCAAAAGTTACAGACCCGGTTGTGCGATCATTTTGGGAAGATGAAATTGCCAATACTTCTGATTATCATAAATCAGAAATGATGGGCTATTTGGTTTCTAAAGTTGGACGCTTTGTGGAAAACGAAATGATGCGTAATATTATCGGTCAATCAAAATCAGCTTTTAATTTCCGGGAGATAATGGACACCGGAAAGATTTTGCTGGTTAACTTATCAAAAGGACTAACGGGTGATGTCAATGCGAACCTGCTTGGACTTATTCTAGTTTCCAAATTACAAATGGCCGCTTTTACTCGAGCTGAAATTCCAGAAGAAGAGCGAAGAAATTTCTTTCTCTATATGGACGAGTTTCAAAACTTTATTACACCTTCTATTGCCACGATTCTTTCCGAGGCTAGAAAGTACAAGCTAAATATGATCATGGCTCACCAGTACATGGGGCAGTTGGTAAAAGACGGTAAGTCTGAAATTCGTGACGCTGTGCTTGGAAACGTAGGATCAATGCTTTGTTCTCGAGTTGGACCAGAAGATACTGAAGTACTTGGAAAAGTGTATGAGCCGGTATTTTCACCATATGATTTGATGAATAACAAGGAGTTTACTTGGAACGCAAAAATTGTTGTTAATAACACCCAGACCAAGCCATTTACACTTGCTACAGAAATGGCGGCCAAGCCAAATCCAAAATTAGCAATGGCTCTTAAAGAAGTGTCGCGTTTAACTTACGGTCGGCCAAAAGAATTGGTAGCCCGGGAAATTGCTCAACGATCTGGCTATGGAGCACAGGCGAAGAAAGACCGAATTCCACCACCGGTTCCGGCAAGTAGGTAGCATAAATTAAATAAATAAGACCTATATAGTCAGTAGGTCTTTTTGTATATAGCAACGCCACCCGGGTGGGTGGCGTGAATGAGCACTACTAGCGTTCATTCTTGTTAAGCTCGAGCAGGTATATTTTGAATTTTTAAAAAGTAATTATTGTGCATAAAATCGACGATCGTCGATTTATCTCGTAAGACTATTAGTGGGATGATTAATTCAGATTAATTAAAAACAAGGCGTCGTCCACTCATGGACGGCGCACGCGATGCACTTGTTTATTTTAATCATCATCTCGTAAGCGCTTTACGAGTCTGCGCTCAGTGCGTTTGCGGTCAAAGTCTTCAATCGTCAGACCGACCGTGTTGAACACCCCGGCAATCAGCCAACCCGGTATCCAGATTGGGAGTGAGAGAATCTTTGTCACTACTCCGAACACTACTTCTCGGACATCTCGCTTTGTGATCATGTTGATCACGAACATAATCAGATAAGCGAATGTACCAATAATGGCGGCCAGTGTGATGAGTGGAAACCAGAAGAAGCTGATAATCACCGCTCGAAGAATGCTATATCGCCAATCGTCGAGTCTGTTCCCCCTGCGCTCATCGTGCAGAGTGATAGGGAACATAATCGTGATTGCGATTAGGGCATACACACCCAATTCGGCGTCGCCCAAATGGTTGGAGAATGCAATCCAGCCAGCTGACATCACTACGGCAAAAATGTAGCGGTAGAAGTCTGTCTTCATGATTCTTCCGAAGTAGACATTCAAATCTAACTGAAATATCGATTTTTGTCAACCGGTCTTTTAAGTGCTAAAATGCGCTCATCGAGCAATAAGTTCTGAGGTCGTTTTTTTTATCACCTCTATCACCTCTATTTCCTATTATCTACCTATGGCTCAAGCCCTCTATCGAAAATACCGCCCGCAGATATTTGCTGATGTTACCGGTCAGGATCATGTAAAGCGAACTATTCAGAATCAAATTATTACTGGAAAAATCGCTCATGCTTATTTGTTTTCAGGTCCGCGCGGAGTAGGAAAGACAACCATCGCCAGGCTATTAGCTAAAGCTGCTAATTGTGAGGATGCCAAAGCAGGTGAACCATGTAATAAATGTAAATCTTGTTTAGATTTTGGCGACGGTAAAGCAATGGATATAATCGAAGTTGATGCCGCGTCACACACCGGAGTAGATAATGTTCGCGAGAATATTATTGATGCGGTTAGATTTGCCCCAGGCCAAGGAAAGTTTAAAGTTTTTATAATAGACGAAGTTCACATGCTTTCAAGCAGCGCTTTTAATGCACTGCTCAAAACATTGGAAGAGCCACCAGCTCATGCGATTTTTGTTCTTGCCACAACCGAAATACATAAAATCCCAGCGACAATTATCTCTCGCTGTCAGCGGTTTGATTTTCACAAGGTTAATAAACAAGACCTTTTCGCTCGTTTAAAAATGATTACAGAAGCTGAAGGTATAAAGGTAGATGGTGAAGTTTTTGATTCAATAATTAGAGTTTCTGAAGGCTGTGTGCGCGACGCTGAAAGTTTACTTGGTCAGATTTTGGCGTTAGGTGAAAAAAATATCACCGTTGAAGAAGCATCACTTGTTTTGCCATCGACTTATATTGCAACTGTTAAAGAAGTAACTTCGTTAATTTTAAAATCAGATGCCAAAGACGCAGTTCAAAAAATAAATCAGTTTATAGAACAGGGCGGACAAATGAAACCATTTTTGGACGAAATGATTGAGCATGTGCGGGGGTTGATGATGTCTGAAATATCTGAAGGGGTAAGGGATAAGGGGTCAGGGGTCAGGTATGGAAAACTGTTAGATAATCTGCTTGATGTCAGACAAAAAAATGCACCAGAAGCATTTCCACAGTTACCGTTTGAAATAATGATTGTAGAAAGGTGTCAGGTGTCAGGAGTCGGGGATCAGGATGACGATAGTAATAATGACGATCGATTTCCCCCAGTTATGGGGGGAGGAAAGGGGGGCGAACAAGATGATTCGGCGGCGACAAAAGTGGCGCTAAATAATCCGCCACCAATTAAAGTAGAGATGCCGGTGGAGAAACCTTGCGAGGTCTCGCCTGTCTCTCCGGAGCTCCAACCTGTCCCTCGAAGTCTGGAGGACGAAGTGGAAAGGAGTGAAGGGAGATTTTCAGTTGAAGATTTAAAATCAAAATGGAAAAGATGCTGCGATGTAGTCTCCAGAACTAACATTGCCTTGCCAATGATTTTGCAAAAAGCCGAGCCGATTGGTATTTACGGATCAAAAGTTCACATTGGATTTCGCCAGTCGTTTCATTTTGAAATGATGAGCCAAAAAAAGAACCTTGATGTTTTAAACGCAGCCATTTGCGAAATAATGAATTGCAAAATAGATGTTATGCCAGTTTTTGAACAGGATGAAACCGAAAAAGTGGTAGGGGAATTGGCCGAGGCGTTTGGGGGAGTTATTGTTGAATAATATCCTTTATTAAAGTACCAGGGTTAAGATGTTTTTTAATAATTTACATGCAGTTTACATTTTAGCCGTACTCTTCGAGTCCCTACCAGAAATGAAAAACCATCAGCCAATAAACTGATAGTTTCTCATGGTTCCCGGGTAGGGACTCGAACCCCAATTCTCAGGACCAGAACCTGATGTCCTGCCATTAGACGACCCGGGAGTGTTGCGACGTGACAATAGCTTTACTATTGCAATTAGTCAACAACTATTATTGACAAAAGTTGATTTTTGTGGTATATTTCAATCAATAAATAAACTAATAAATAATATATGACAAATCCATTTTCAGTAGGAGTTGGCGCTGGTGCGGAGCGAAGACCTGGCGTGAATGATGTGAATTACGATCAGGAAGGTAACAAGATATCAGCTAATGAGGCAATAGAAATGCGCGCTAAAGCTCAAGAGGCTAGCGCTGATAATACTCAAGAAGCTGGAGATGACCAAATGGCAGCTTAGTAATAAAATAAACAAAATAGGGCACTTGCCCTTATTTTGTTATATTGGCACAATTGACTTATTTTAATTATTTCAAGTTTGTGGCATAATTGAATAAAATAACATTTATATATGGTACATATCGCTGGAGTTACATCTAAAAGTCCTGAAAGACGAGGGCCACAAAATGAGTTAAAAGGAAGAAAAGAAAATAAAGTCGAGGCTTTTGAAAGCGTTTCACTTAATGATGATGTAGATATTATCGCATCAGCAATTCAAAGCGGAGACCTAAAAGTAACTCGCAAATTATATTTAGATAATGGAAAGGTTGATGAAGTTAAGCTTGAAAAGGCGGTTTTAGCGCTAGCACATAGTGAATCAAATATTGCTGTTATTGATTCTGAAACCATTAAAGATATCGAAAAAATCGTTTATGATTTGCAGTCGGAGGCCGGTCCGGGGGGAGAATTTACGCAATATGCTGATGGGCTGGAGAGAATAATCAATCAAATAGAAGCAATTCGCACAGAAAAACTAGAAGAAGTAAATGAAATTCTAAATGCGAAGGGTGAAGCTGCCGAAATTTCAGAACCGTCACTTTCAGAAATTTTAAAGCAGGCTAATACACTTGGTTTTTCCGAATTGGCTAGCATGCGAGAGAAAGACATCCAGGGTGTGATGAATTCAAATGAACAATTAAAAGCAGAAATTGCCCAATTACAAACAAAAGCTAAAAGCTTTGGTCAAAGATTATTTGGTCTTTTTGGGGGTGGAGCTAAGGCGCAAATTAGAACCCTAGAACAACAAATGGCCTATAACAGTGAAATTATTTCAGCTGTCGATAGATTGAAGAACGCTTATGTTGAGGCAAACGCACCTGTAAGTACTGAGCGAGCTCGCTCAACTAAGTCAGATGAAATGCGAAATAGAAATACGCCAAGATCAACTGGTTCTGGAAAGATGGCTGTCTAAAAGATTATTAAAAGAGGAAGAGCGACCAGATGGTCGCTCTTTCGGTGTTCGCCATTTTAGGCGAACAGGTTGATCAGGTTTCCAACTTCGTCGACAACCTCAGGCTCGTTTTCGGCTGAGAGGACGACGGTGTTGATCTCCTGGTCCGTGCTGAATAGCCATCGAAGCAGTGACCTAAAGGTCTCGTCTTCGACGAAATTCGGGCACAGGTCGGCGCGGGTTTTGGTCCGCACTAGAAAGAGATAGTGGCCTTGCCATGCTCTTTCAAAAATTTGCCCCCAAGACGGTGGCCACTCCTCTGGGGGCAGGTTGAGGAGTTGACGAATATTTCTCTTTACCACGCTTCCTCCAGGGTTAGCTTGAAAGATTAGCGGTTTTCTGGCATGCTGTCAAGCTATGAAGGTAAATAAACCAAAAGTATTACTTGGGATGAGCGGTGGCGTTGATTCCAGCGTGGCTGCGGTTTTGCTTTTGAAGGCTGGTTACGAGGTGATTGGAGGGTTTATGAAGAATTGGTCTGAAGGTCATCAGGTGGTGGATGCTCAGGCGGTCAAGACAGAATGTTCTTGGCGCACAGAGCGTCGTGATGCTATGCGTGTTGCTGCTCAGCTCGGAATTGAGTTTTATACATTTGATTTTGAAGAAGAATACCGAGCTCAGGTATATGAATATATGATTGCTGAGTACAAGGCTGGGCGAACACCAAACCCTGATGTTCTTTGCAATAAATACATGAAGTTTGGCTTGTTCTTAGAAAAATCTCAGGAATTGGGTTGCGATTATGTGGCGACTGGACATTATGCACGAACAATGATTGACGAGGTTGGAACTCATCTATTATCAGGTTTAGATAAAAATAAAGATCAAAGTTACTTTTTGTGTCGCTTAGAACAAGACCAATTATCTAAAGTTCTGTTTCCAGTTGGTGAATTGCAAAAGGCTGATGTGCGAAAGATTGCTGAACAAAACAAGCTCCATGTTGCAGATAAGAAAGATAGTCAGGGAATTTGTTTTGTGGGAAAAGTTGCATTAAATGATTTTTTAAAAGACAGAATTAAACCGCAAGAGGGCAACATTATTGATACAAACGGTAAGATTCTTGGAAAGCATCAAGGCCATATGTATTACACTATTGGTCAGCGCCAAGGTTTGGGACTGGCAGGTGGTCCGTGGTTTATAGTTGAGCGTCGACCAGAAACAAATGAAGTGGTGGTAGCAAAAGATGAGGATAAAAGTTTATATAACTCAGAACTGATCGCAACAGGGATCACAGAAACAATTGAAGGGGGTCTGGAATCAAAGATCGGACAAAAGATTAAAGCTCGAATCAGGTATCGTCAACCTTTGCAAAGTTGTCAGGTGACCAGGTTGTCAAATGGCCAGGTTCAGGTGAAATTTGATAAACCACAGCGAGCAGTAGCACCGGGACAATTTATTGCTTTTTATCGGGGCGACGAACTACTTGGATCCGGAATCATCTCCTAGAATTGATACCGGTACCTATCTAACAGAAAAACGCCAATTTTGGGTGTTTTTTTGTTTCAGCATTGACAAAATCACTAAAATCTGCTAATATTCGCTGTTTACTATGATTAACCTGTTACCAAAAACAGAAGTTATCAATGTCACAGACAAGGTTTGTTATCCTGCGTGGGATACATACCGAAGGCGCTCAGTGTTTAGGTGCCTCGGCTTTTGTTTTAAAGGTTTTTTTATTTATTTTATTGGCAGCACTGTTTGATATAACCGGACTTTTGTTTGCAACCACAATGACAAAGACAGAGTTGCTTACAAACGAAGATAATTTTATAGCGATAGATGGTGATTTGATTTATACAGACGAAGGAGCCTACTCAATGCCAGCAGCTGGTGAATCAATTGTTTTAATTTCTGATGATTTTGCAGGTGGAACATTAACTGATACCGGAGAGAAAATGACCGCCTATCAGTTTTTAGGAGGCATTTCAAAAACCGGCGGAATTGTCGGGGAAGCTTATACATTTGATGGAGTGAATGATGCTGTTAATGTTCAATTCGCTAGTCAAGAACGAATTGGTGATATGACATTTTCGTTTTGGTTTAAAAAACCAGACTTGGATAACTCTTTGGATTATATTCTTGATGGCAGGCCAAATGGAAACTGGTGGATATTAAATAATTATGTTGGTGGTAGCGTTTGTGCTGATCTAAGCGGAAATATTTGTTTTTACGATGTTGTTGAAATCATCTCGGATAAATTAGCGGAAAATGAGTGGCAACATATCGCCTTTAATGTGACGGCAGATACTACTACCGCATACATCAACGGAGTGGCGGCAGGTACCGGGGGTGGATATTTAGATACTCGATATCCGGGAACGGCAATGTACCTGGGAGACACCTTACGCATTGGAAGCCGATTGAATAATAAAGATTATTATCAGGGTGACATAGATGAAATTTCAATTTATGGTCGGTCTTTGAGTTTGGAAGAAATCCAAACACTGTCACATGCCTATGAGCATGTTGGTACATATGAGACTGGAATTATTGATCTTGATGGCTCTGATTTGTTTGATGTTGAGCTAGCTGGAGAGAATACAGATCTTGCCACTGTTTATTACCGAATTTGTGAATCAGCTACGGTTTGTGGTGGTAACTATGTAGCATACGACGGTGTGCCAGTTCGTGAAGTTCATTTTGTTCAATTAAATATTCAGTTAAACGCTGGAGAAAATGATCAGGTTTCGCCAGTGATTAGTCAAATCGAGATAATAAAATCAAATTGTCCTGACAATATTGGTATAATCCCATTAGATGGTTTAGTTTTAGAACAAAATTAGACAATGGATTCATTGATAGTAAACTCTCAAACACCAGGCGAAAGTGATATTCGTTTTCAGGTTTCAGTTAACGCCGGGGACACATGGTTGTGGTTTGATGGTGACTCCTGGGACGAAGCTGTAACGGGCAGTGATGCAAATACAGACATTCAAATTTCAAATGCCATTGATGAATTGCCGGTTGATAATTCAGTTTTTGTTTGGAAGGCAATCTTGATGAGCGATGGACTAGACGCACCGCTTTTAGAAGATGTAACTCTTACTTATCAATCAAGCGAGGCAGCGCCGGAACAACCGGTTTCAACTGGTGGTGGAGGTGGATCAAATAAGCCGGATTATCCAATAAGTAAAAAGCCAACAGCCAGTGATGATAATGAAGTAGAAACTGACGAAGCTGAAGATGAGGCGACGATTGATGACAGCGAAGAGACTAGTATAGAAACAATCAGTGCATTAGGAGGCGGTCCGGGTTATGCTCCTCGTGGGCAGGCATATTCGCCTGTAACAGGTGAAGTTGAAGAAATTACACCGGTTATGGCCGGAGACTATATTCGCAGTCCATCGTTTTCAACGGTTTATTATGTGACTGATGATTACAGTCGAAGACCGTTTTGGAACTCACAAACATTTATGACTTGGGAGGACTCGTTTGATAATGTAAAGTGGGTAACAGACGCAACGCTAACAGTGCTTCCGCTTTACAAACCAATGATGCCAAAATCAGAAACAGTACTTGTAAAAATTCAATCAGATCCAAAAGTTTATTGGACAGAACAGAGCGATAAGGATCCATTGGAGTTTACGCTGCGCTGGATTACCAAAGAGCAGATTGCCAAAGAAGTGTTTGGGGAGAACTGGGCAGACTATGTGCTAGACATCGAACCAACGCTATTTAGTAATTTAAAGTTCGGAGAAGATATTAAACAACCGAAAGAGTTATCAGGAAAGACTTACGACTTAGTAAAAATAAGAAATAATAATAATTAAAAAAGAATCGCTAAGGCGATTCTTTTGTTTTCGATGCTCTCGACAAAAGCCAACTGTTTCGGTACTATTCTTGCGTTATGACAGAACTAGATCGAATTCGAAACTTTTGTATTATTGCTCACATTGACCACGGCAAATCAACTCTTGCCGACAGGTTGCTTGAGGTAACCGGAACTGTGGATGAGCGCCATATGCAAGAGCAGGTGCTTGATTCAATGGAGTTGGAGCGTGAACGAGGAATTACAATCAAGCTCGCCCCGGTTCGAATGAAACATGTCAAAGATGGAAAGGAATATGTTTTGAATTTGATTGATACTCCGGGCCATGTTGATTTTAACTATGAAGTTTCCAGGTCGCTAGCTGCTGTTGAAGGCGCAGTGCTTTTGGTGGACGCTACCCAGGGTGTGCAAGCACAAACCTTGGCAAACCTTTATTTAGCGCTCGACCAAGGTTTGCAAATAATTCCGGTTCTCAACAAAATCGATTTGCCGGCAGCCGATGTGCCAACCAGAACACGCGAAATAATGCAGCTTATTGGTTGCACGGAAAAAGACATTTTGGCAGTATCAGCTAAGACCGGTGAGAATGTAGAAAAGCTTTTAGATATTGTAGTTGATAGAATTGACCCGCCAGTTGGTAAAGATACCAAGCCAGCCCGCGCGCTTGTGTTTGATTCTTATTATGATGACTACAGAGGAGTTGTGGCATATATTCGTGTGATTGATGGAAAATTCAGAAAACGCGACCGATTAAAAATGATGAACACCAAGGCGAACGCCGAAATTTTGGAAGTTGGCGCGCTTGTACCAAAGTTTTTCAGCACGCCGGAGCTCGAGACCGGTCAAATCGGTTATGTAATTACTGGGCTGAAAGATATTGAAGCCTGCCGAGTTGGGGACACAATGACTTTGGAAAATGTAAATGATGTTGTGGCACTTCCTGGCTACAAAGAAGTAATGCCAATGGTGTTTGCGGGAATCTTTCCAGAAGAAGGTGACGATTATTCAGCCTTGCGTGACGCCATTGATCGTTTAAAGCTAAATGACGCTGCTTTAACTTTTGAACCGGAGCAGTCCCCGGCGCTTGGTTTTGGTTTTCGAGCCGGATTTTTAGGAATGCTTCATTTGGAAATTCTAAAGGAAAGACTAGAGCGCGAATACGGCATCGATTTAGTTGTTACTGTGCCGTCTGTGGCTTATCATATTTATAAAACAGGATCACAGGAATCAGAAATCATAAAAAGCCCGCTCGATTTACCGGATCCGTCTCACATCGATAGAATCGAGGAACCGTGGTCAAGACTTGATGTTATTACGCCAATAGAATATATCGGTGGAATAATGACTTTTGTTCAAGACAGACATGGTGTTTATAAAAATACAGAATTTTTGTCAGAAGGTCGGGCAATTTTAAAGTATGAAATTCCACTTTCGGCTCTGATTGTTGATTTTTACGATAAGCTGAAAAGTATCTCCAGCGGTTTTGCCTCAATGAACTACGAGGTGTTTGAATATCGACTAGCGGAAATAGTTCGAATGGATGTGCTTGTAGCCGAAGAAAAAGTAGAAGCGCTGACCATGTTTGTTTACAAAGAAGATGCGCACAGAATTGGAAAAAAAATTGTTCAATCACTTATGGAAACAATTCCACGTCAACAGTTTGTAATTAAAATTCAAACTGCGGTTGGAGGAAATATTGTTGCCGGTGAAAGACTGTCAGCTCTTCGAAAAGATGTGACAGCAAAACTTTATGGAGGTGATGTAACTCGAAAACGCAAACTTTTAGAAAAACAGAAAAAAGGAAAGAAACGAATGATGGCGCATGGTAAAGGAAAAGTCAGCATCCCGAGTGAAGCATATTTAAAAGTTCTTAAACGCTAGTTGTGTTAAAATAAACAATATGAACCATAAATCAAATAAAATTAGAAAAGTTTGGGCCGTTGTGGCGCTTATAGTAATGCTGACAATGGTATTTTCAAGTCTTGCTTTTAGTTTACAATGAATTATAAATGGAAACTTAAAGAACGAGTCTCTGGTGATATAATTACGCAATTACTAGCAAATCGGGGAATCGGCGAGAGGGAAAAACAGGCGTTTTTAAACCCGGATTGGGATCGGGATACAAACGATCCTTTTTTGTTTACAAATATGCAGTCGGCTGTGGATAAAGTTTTTATAGCTCTTGAAAATAAGCAAAAAATAGTTATTCATGGAGACTATGACGCTGATGGCGTTTCCGGCTCATCACTTTTGTATATAACAATATTAGAATTAGCAGACAAAATAGGAACACCTGTAAATCTTGATGTTTATTTGCCAGATCGTGAAAAAGATGGCTACGGTGTGGCACTTCACACCGTGGGAAGGATGATAAAAGAAGGGGTTAATTTAATAATCACAGTTGATTGCGGAATCGCAAACGCTGATGTTTTTGAAGTAGCTCAACAGGCTGGAGTAGATGTAATAATTTGCGACCATCACCAAATGGCGCCGGAAATTCCAAAGCACGCAATTATTATTCACCCGCTTGTTGCCGGCGAGGTTTATCCGAATAAAAATTTGTGCGGAACTGGTGTGGCCTTTAAATTAGCAAGTGCACTTATAATTGAAGCGCGAAAAAGAAATTTAGATTTTCCGATTGGTCATGAAAAATGGTTAACGGATTTTGTAGCAATCGCAACTGTTACTGATGTTATGCCACTACTTGGCGAAAACAGAGCCTTGGAAAAATTTGGATTGCAGGCGCTTAATAAAACTCGCAGGCTAGGACTTCAAAAAATAATTGAAATGTCTGGCACTGAGTTAGGAAGTATTGATACTCAAACCATTGGTTACAGAATTGGGCCACGAATTAATGCTGCCGGTAGAATCGGCTCAGCCAGAAGTGCGTTTAATGCGCTTGTTGCCAAAACCGAGCAAGAAGCCGAAGAACACGCAAACACGCTTGAGATGCTAAATCGCAAGCGCCAAGAAATTACAGAACTATCTTATAATGAAGCAAAGCGCTTGGTCACAGCAAGAAAAGACGCTCATGTTCATGTTGTTTGGAACGAGACTTGGGCGCCAGGAATAGTGGGGCTAATTGCTGGAAAGATTGTAACCGAGTTTGGCGTGCCGGCTTTTGCTTTAACACGCGTAGACGATAAATATGTAGGATCGGGACGTAGTATTAATGGTTTGCATTTGGTAGAAGCAATGCGATCGTGTGGGGACATTTTTATAAAAGCAGGTGGACATCCCGAGGCTTGTGGTTTAACTATCAGTGGCGAGGATAATATCAGACTTTTCCGTGAACGGATAAATATATATGCTAAAGATTTTTTTGCTGATACTAATGTTGATTTAAGTATTGATATCGATGCTGAACTTCCATTTGAGGAAATCACTTTTGATGCTTACTATCAGATTAGACAATTTGAGCCTTTTGGAAAAGGAAACCCGGAACCGGTATTTTCAGCAAGCGGAACTATTTTAAAAGCAGATGCCGTTGGAAAAACAGGAACGCATCTAAAAATAACTTTAATGAATCACAATGGAGTCAACCAGCTGATTGGTTTTGGTTTTGGAGAGTTAGCCGGTCAGCTAACAGTTGGAACAAAGATTGATGTTGCATACGAACTATCAGTCAATGAGTGGAATGGAAATATCAGTTTGCAAGGCAGAATTATTGACATTATTATAAAAAACAGCTAGCATTGGCGTGGATTTTAACCAAATGAGGAAGTGTAATGAGAAGTCTAAGAATCGTGACCATGCCGCACTTGCTCGCACAAGCGCCGGAAGAGCTTGAGGCGCTTGTGCGTTGGCTCGGTAGCGATGAAAGAGTAGTCGATCTGGCACGAGTGATCGTGCCATTCACGACACCAAATCATTCGACAGCAGGTCGACTGACTGCGATGCGACGAGATCGTAATGTTGAGCCAGAAGACTGGTCTGCAGTGCTTCGGATCATGATGAGCTCGGTTCAGATGCGTATGTACCCTTGTTACAAGCCCAGCGATGCTGGCGAGGGTGACCACGATATTCGAATAAAGATTGGTCGAATATTCCTGATGCTGGCTAATTCACGAGTGCCAGCGCATCGCCTTCTGCTGTTAGATATCTGGCTGGCGCTTGACACTCTGCGCGAACCCTAGCGTCATCATCGCGTGTGCCCCGACCTGCAAGCAGGTCGGGGATTATTGTTTGTTTTGAAAACGTGGCAACTCGGTTGCCACGTTTTCATGATACAATTAGCATATATGGAAAAGTTTGTGCGAATTTTTACTGATGGTGGAGCGCGCGGAAATCCGGGGCCGGCGGGATCGGGTGCGGTTTTGTACGAAATTAGTTCAGATGGTAATCAAAAAATAGTGGCAGAAATTTCTGAATATTTGGGGATCGCCACAAATAATCAGGCTGAATACCAAGCAATTGTTTTGGCGCTAAAAAAAGCTAAAGAGCTAGGCTACAAATCAGTTGAGATGTTTATGGATTCCGAGTTAGCTGTTAAACAAATAAACGGTGAATACAAAGTTAAAAATGAGGAACTGGCAAAAAAGTTTTTGGAAATATATAATTTAAGACAGTCATTTGATAATATTTCTTTTACACATGTCAGGCGTGATAAAAATAAAGAAGCTGATGCACAAGTTAACGAAGCAATTGATGCCAATGTGTGATATAATTTTTTTGAAAGATATTAGTCTGGTAGGTCGATAGAATCCTATTGTTCCCAAGCGAAGCCTGGTCCGGATCCGCCGGATAAATCTCTAATTTCTAATAATTTATGAGTCTATTTACGAGAAAAGAAAAAACTGTTGCTGGACTTATTGGTGTTGATATCGGCGCAGGAGGAATAAAAGTCGTAGAACTTGTTCCGGACAAGTCTCGTTTGCGTTTAGCTACCTATGGTTACTCCGACAAAAAATCCCCGGGCGCAGGAGGAACACCACTTATCGACGATCCTAAAAAAGCAGCCGCAATTTTAGTTGAGATAATAAAGCAGGCAAAAATAAAATCTGTAAACGCCAACGCCGCTTTGCCTAGTCAACATGTTTTCCATGCTGTTGTAACAATTCCGCAACCACGCGACGCAAAAACTGATTTAAAACCAATCATTGAGTCTCAGGTTAAAAAACTTTTACCAATGCCGATTGATAAAATGATTATTGATTCAATGGTAATCGACAAGCATTTGCTCCCGGTTGAGTTATCAAAGGAGTCAGGGGCCAGTGATCAAGGGTCAGGAAATAAAAAAGATCAAGAATTAAAAACAAAAGGCGATAAACACATTAGAGTTTTGATTTCTGGTGCGCCAAAAAAATTGGTCGCTAAATATGTAGAAATTTTCAAGCTGGCAAAACTAAATTTAACTTCACTTGAAACCGAAGCTTTTGCTTTAATCCGATCGTTGGTCGGAAAAGACAAAGCCAGAATAATGATTGTTGATATTGGCTATGAGCGTACGAATCTTTCCATTATTGATCAGGGAATCCCTTATTTACACAGATCAATAAAAGCCGGTGGTGCTGATGTTACAAAAATGATTGCCAAGCAAATGGGCGTTTCACTTGAGCAGGCCGAGCAAACAAAGTTGGATTTAGCGATTTCAACTAGTCAAGGAGAGATTCCACCGGTTTTGCAGGAGGCAATGATGCCAATTTTGCACGAAATAAAATATGCGCTCGAGCTTTATGCGCAACAATCATTCCATGATAATTCATCGGTTGAAAAAATAATTATTACCGGAGGCTCAGCTCATTTGCCCCAAATTGATCCGTTTTTAACAAAAGCTTTAAATATCAATGTTTATATTGGTGATCCTTGGGCTCGGATTGCTACACCTGAAGGAATCAAACCACTTATTAACGAAATTGGTCCTCGATTTTCAGTTGCCACCGGATTAGCAATGAAGTTGATGAAAGAGGATAAGAAATAATATGTCGTCCCATTCGATATTAATTATCGCATGTGACCCATATTTGGCGGGAATATACGGTAGAAAGTTTGAACGCGATAATTGGGATGTAGAAATTGCCGAAACTATTTTAGATGGAGAAAGAACGGCAATTAAATCACGACCAAGCATTATACTTTTAGATGATGAATGCGCGGCCGATATTTCTGGTGAAATTAGAAGGCTCAAATCATTACCAACTATTTTAAAAACTAAAATCGTTGTTCTAGCGAAAGAAGGTGATCAGAAAAAGATTAGCGAATCGTTTAGCGCCGGCGCCGATGATTATTTATTGCTTGGTCATTTTGTTCCGCAGGAAGCGGTTCAGAAAATGAGAAAAATGTTATAATAAAATCGCTATGAAAAATCAAAAGGGTTTTACAAAAATTGAAATCTTAGTAGTTACAGCCATAGTTGGGCTACTGGGAATAATGGCCGTTGTGTCAGTTATGACTGCCAGATCACGAACTCGTGATGCGGTGCGTTTGTCAGATGTAAGACAAATTCAAAGTGGTTTGGAGCTGTATTTTATTGATACAAATTCATATCCAATTATGGGCGATGTAACAGCTCTTGGAACTGCAGCCGCATCGTGTCTTGGTGTTGATGGTTTCGGCGCGCCTTGCGCAACCGGTGACAAAACTTATTTAGATGTTGTTCCATTTACGCCAACATTAGGACTAAGCGGTGCCTCGACTTGTAGCGGTTATTCAAATGCTTATTGCTACTACTCAAACAGCGATGAATATTATGTACAGTTTGAATTGGAACACGCAAACCCACAACTTGAATTACAAAAAGGCGTGAACTGTGCTACTCCATCAGGCCTTGATGCTGGAGCTTGCCAAACATTAACACCAGTTCAGTAATATGAATGTAATATTATGGACAATAGTAATTAGTCTTGTTGGAATAGCGGTTGGAAGTTTTTTAAATGTTGTAATTTTCAGATCTGAAAAAAAATTACCGCTTACTGGACGATCAAAATGTCTTACCTGTCAGGAGCCGGTAACCAAACTTGATCTGATTCCGATAATTAGTTTTTTCGCATTGAAAGGGCGTTGTCGTCGTTGCACAGCTGTAATTGAATGGCAATATCCGATTATTGAAATTGTAACTGGTGTTTTATTCGGATTATTATTTGTAAGAGCTTTTGCTGGAGTTGGATTCCCATATTTTGTTGATAATAGTCAGTGGTTACTTTTGTTTGTTCGTGACGTAGTAATGGTTTGCTTTTTGCTTATCATTTTTGTTTATGATTTTAAGTATTCCTATATTTTGGATAGGTTTACTATTCCGGCCATGATCCTGGCGCTACTTTTCAATATTGCCCTTGGAGCAGACGCAACATCGCTACTTTTTAGCGGACTGTTGCTTGGATCATTTTTTGCCTTTCAGTTTTTGATTTCAAATGGACGCTGGATTGGCGGAGGCGATATTCGAATGGGACTTTTAATGGGATTCTTTTTAGGAATCACAAATGGTCTTGTTGCTTTGTTTGTGGCTTATATAATTGGAGCAGCTGCTGGAATTATCTTAATTACCTTTAAGAAAAGAAAAGCAGACAGTCATGTTCCATTTGGAACTTTTTTAGCCCTTGGAACTTTAGTGGCGATGTTTTGGGGAACGCAGATTTTAGACTGGTATTTGGGATTATTGGGATAGACTATTATATATCGATTAGTTAAACCAGCTATATAATTGGCCTGGCGCATAAAAGTATTAGTTAATATTTATATTATAACCGTTAACTTACGATCGTCAGTTAACGGTTATTTGGTACAAAAACTTCTTTTATTAACTCTGCCATGTGGCCAGTTTTTTTGATATAATAAATTAAACTATGACAAAGAACGAGGCGCGTAAGCGTGCGCAAAAATTAAGAGAGGTGATTGAATATCACCGCTATTTATATCATGTTTTAGATACTCAGGAGATTTCCGACGGAGCGCTTGATTCTTTAAAGCATGAGCTTTATGAACTAGAACAAAGATTTCCAGAACTTGTTCGTAAAGATTCACCAACACAAAGAGTCGGTGGAAAACCTTTGGATAAATTTGATAAAATCAGACATCGTCACAAAATGTATTCAATGGAAGATGTTTTTTCAGCTGAAGAATTTGAGTCTTGGAAAAATCGAATTGAAAAAATTGCAAAAAAGAAAGATTTTGATTTCTATCTAATGACAAAAATCGATGGTCTGGCTGTAAGCCTGATTTATGATTCCGGAGTTTTAATGACAGCGGCTACGCGTGGTGACGGCATGATCGGTGAAGATGTCACGCAAAACATTAGAACAATCGAAGCGATTCCGCTTAAACTTCGTATTCCAAACGAGGCCGAAATAAAACAATTAAAAAAGGATTTTAAAATTTCAGAAAGTATTGCGAAGTTTTTAGCGACATTAAACGGCAGAATAGAGGTTAGGGGCGAGGTTTATATTCCAAAAAAAGATTTTGACAAACTTAATCGAGTGCTTAAAAAGAAAGGTGAAAAAACTTTTGTAAATCCACGCAATCTATCAGCCGGAAGTATTTGTCAACTAGACCCAAAGGTAACGGCTGCGCGTCCGCTTAACTTTAAAGCTTGGCACATCGATGATATCGGGCAGGGAACTCAGGAAATCGGAATGGAAATTTTGCGACTTATTGGATTTAAAGTTGCGCGTGGCGAAAGGGCTGAACAAATCAAAGATATAAAGTCTTATTTTGAGCATATTGCAAAGAAGCGTGAAAAATTAGATTACTGGATTGATGGATTGGTAATTAGAGTAAATGATCATGAATTGTATGAAAAACTTGGCGTAGTTGGAAAAACACCGCGCGGAATTATTGCCTGGAAGTTTCCGCCCGAGGAAGCAACAACAAAAGTAACAAGTGTTGATTGGTTTGTAGGAAGAACCGGAAAGCTTACGCCGGTAGCCACAGTTGAGCCAACATTTGTCGCCGGAACAACAGTAACCCACGCCACTCTTCATAATCCAGATGAAATTAAGCGCCTGGGTATAAAAATTGGCGATACAGTTATTTTAACCAAAGCTGGCGATATAATTCCAAAAATTACTGGCGTACTTGAAAAGCTTCGCACTGGGTCCGAAGTGAGCATTGGTGTTCCAAGAAAATGTCCGGTTTGTGATTCATATGTTGAGCGTAAAGGGAAAAACATTGATTTGTATTGTGCGAACCGCAAATGTTTTTCAATGGAAAAAGAAAGAATTCTGCACGCCGTGCGCGCTTTTGACATTATGGGTCTGGGCGGTCGATCAATTGAGCGTTTTATCAATGAAGGAATTTTAACTTCACCGGTTGATCTTTTTAAACTTCAGATTAGCGACATTAAAAATCTTGATGGTTTTGGCGAAGTATCAGCCAAAAAGATTGTTGAAGAAATTGCCGATAAAAAAGAAATCACTTTACCAAAGTTTATTGTTGCCTTAAGTATTCCAAATGTTGGCGAAGAAACTGCTTTTGCACTGGCTCGAGAGTTTGCGGCAATTAATAAATTAGCCAAGGCAAAACTAGAAGATTTAATAAAAGTTTCCGATGTTGGAGAGATAGTAGCGAAATCAGTTGTTGATTTTTTCGTTGATGAAAAAAATAAAAGAATGATTACTGATTTTGAATCTGTTGGGATAAAAATTAAAGCGCAAGCGCAAGTATCAAAAAAACTTCAAGGAAAGACTTTTGTGCTTACTGGTTCGCTTGATTCTTTAAGTCGCGATGACGCAAAGGAAAAAATTAGAGCGTTAGGTGGCGATGTTTCGTCTTCTGTCAGTAAAAAAACCGATTATGTAGTGGCAGGCACAGAGCCGGGGTCAAAATTAGACAAGGCTCAGAAGTTGGGCGTTAGAATTTTGTCAGAAAAAGAATTTTTACAAATTCTCTAATGTTTGATAGATTACAAGCTTAAAGATAATAGAGGATAGAGGAGATAGAAGTGATAATTCTCTATTATCTATTCTGCTATCATCTATAATCTATACATATGGCAAATATTGAATTTAACCTTGATCGAGTAGCAAAATTGGCAATGCTTGAGCTAACCGATCAGGAACGAGCTAAGTTTCAAGAACAGCTACCGTCGATTGTGGCTTATATTAGTAAACTTCAAGAAGTTGATACCTCAAATACTGACGCCAAAACCTACCTAAGTGATAGGGTTAATGTTTTCCGAGCCGATGAAGTTTGTGATTCAGACGAAGACACACACAGTCGTCTAATTGCTGCTTTTCCTAATTCAAAAGGTGACGCGCTGGAGGTACCAGGCATTTTTGAATAATATGAAATATAGAACAGCCATTGAAATAAGAAACGCAATTGAGGCCGGTGAAATAACCGCGCTCGAAGTTGTTGAATATTATTTAGCCAAAATTAAAGTTGAAGACAAGGCGATTAATGCGTTTTTGGAGACTTTTGATGAATCTGCGCTTGAGTCAGCCAGAAAGATCGACGCCATGAAAAAGGCGGGAGAGGCGTTACCTAGATTGGCTGGAGTTCCTGTTGCCATCAAAGACAACATGACAATCAAAGGTCAAATTTCAAGCTGTAGCTCAAAAATCCTAGAAAATCATCGTGCCAGCTATGACGCAACCGTAGTTAAACGCCTAAAGGTGGCAGGGGCCATAATTATTGGCCGAACAAATTGCGACGAGTTTGCCATGGGTTCCAGCAATGAAACTTCATTTTGGGGAGCTGTGCACAACCCGTGGAATTTGAAAAAGGTTCCGGGTGGATCTTCGGGTGGCTCGGCGGCCGCTGTTTCCGCCGGATTTGTTCCAATCGCTTTGGGTTCGGACACCGGTGGATCCATTCGCCAGCCAGCTGCGCTTTGTGGAATAACTGGAATGAAACCAACTTATGGTCGAGTGTCAAGATATGGGCTTATTGCGCTAGCATCAAGTTTAGATCAAATTGGACCAATCGCGCATACTGCGCAGGATTGTGCTTTAGTTTTAGAAGTTATTGAGGGCATTGATGAAAAAGACAGCACTTCACTC
>Ga0100380_10000846_pt1 | contig 33601 bp, 24 predicted proteins | sample CryGeymeta201504_FD_80417 | JGI IMG/M metagenome (GOLD analysis project Ga0100380, IMG submission 80417) | Groundwater microbial communities from Crystal Geyser aquifers in Utah, USA - Crystal Geyser metaG 2015-04 | ecosystem: Environmental > Aquatic > Deep subsurface > Groundwater | place... | reverse complement strand
TTGTGAAAAACAGTAACATTATAAATAGGATTTCCCGTTTTATTGATGACTTGAATTTTAGCTTTATGATTTGTTTGTGCGAATAGGCTTTGTGATCCTAAAACTAAAAAACATACAAATAGAGCATAGGTGGTTACTTTTCTCATAATCTTTTCTCTTTTATTTAATCTTAAATGAAGAAATCAATATAGTCTTGTGATTTTAAAAAGAAAAATAAATAATGAACATGTTTTTGATAGTTGTTAGGATTTAAATAGGTAAATAGTCGATATAAGAATAAATTAGGCGGAAAAGTGGAAAATAGATTTATTTAAAAAATGTGATAATTAAGTAAACTTGGTTAAAATTGGCATTAATTTAAAGTGATTCAAGTTTTAATTTCTAATTATAAAGTAGATGTTAAATTTTATTGCTCTCGCTTGAACTAAAAATGAATACACAACACAACATATTTTCCAATTTTAGCTCCATTATAATTTTAGAGTGACAAGCTTAGTATCGGTGTTATTGGTGTATAATTATATACACAAATAATTTTTCATGTCATTTTGTGAGCCACAATTAAATCGAATACATGGAGCAATCTAATAAAGTATAAATTTCTGCACTTCTAGTTTTTTCTAGTCTTGAACATAACATTCAACTAAAATATAAGAAACGAAATTCAATGGATATTTTTATGCGGTAAATGCCTGTTTAGCAATCGTTTTTCCTTTTGCTTGCCCTTCTCGAATAGCCAATTGGCCACAACCTGCATCAATATCATCACCTCGAGATCGTCTAACCGTAGCTCTAACTTTATTTTTCGATAAAACTTTTAGAAAAGAATCTAAGCGTTCTTCTGATGCACGATTAAGTTGAACATCAACCACTTTGTTGTACATGATAATATTGATCTTACACGGTACCCATTTCGATATTTCAGCTAATTCTAGTGCGTCTTCTTTTGAATCGTTAAACTGATCGAACAACAAATATTCATAAGTAAGCGAATTTTCACTTTTTCTGAAGTAAAATTTGAGTGCATCTTTTAATGATTCTAAATCCATAGATTCATTGATGGGCATAATTTTATCGCGTTTTGTGTCATTTGGCGCATGTAAAGAAATAGCCAAATTAAAGGGTTGTTCTTCTTCACCAAAACGTTTTATCATTTTGGTTAATCCAACAGACGAAATAGTGATTCGCTTTGGAGAAAGGCCAATACTCTTAGGTTCACAAACAATATGTGCCGATTCTACTACATTTTCATAATTATGAAAGGGTTCACCCATTCCCATGTAAACGATATTTGTTATTCGTTTCCCATATTTTTCAAGCGTATGAAGATTTATGTACGCCAACTGATCTACGATTTCCCCAACTTTTAAATTTCTAAATAAGCCCATTTTTCCTGTTGCACAAAAGGCACAGCCAAAAACACAACCAACTTGTGAAGAAACACAAACCGTTAGGCGATCTGCAACACCATCATCAAAAAATTCTGGAATTAATACAGATTCAATTCGTTTTCCATCTTCTAATTCAAAAAGAAATTTTGTTGTTCCGTCTTTTGAAAGTTGCTGTTGAACAGGTCGAATAGTATATATTTGAGCTTTTTCTTTAAGTTCTTCGCGTTGTTGTTTCGACAGATTTGTCATTTCATCAACAGAAGCCACATTTTTTTGATACATCCATTGAAAGACTTGGTCTGCTCTAAATTTTTGATAACCGAGCTCATTAAAAAAGGATTTTAATTCAGTTCTGTTTAAGGATTTAAGATCGGTTTGTGGCATGATATAAACGAGTTGATGTATTTTGTCGAATTGACTACAAAATACAGCTATTATTTAAAAGATTTAACTTTTGGTAGATTGCCTGATTGAATAAATTACTTGTTTAATGTTTAAATAAATGTAACATTAACTTGAGTAATGTTTCAAAAAATGAATTCATTTGAGCTTCATGAATCAAGAATAATTAGTTACAAAAAAGTCTAATTTATTAGAAAGTTACTCAACTTACGGACTTCGTTTGTATAAAAAAAGGCAGTGGTTTCCGCAAAAAAAGTTATCCTGTGCCCTGAAACGATTCGAAGAACTATGAAGTGCTATCATTGCCCAATATCTTTTTAGGCAACAATTGCTTTTTTTGAAAAGATTGGTTTTAGGCTGAGATGCTTGGTCAAAGCCCAGTATGAATTGATACAGGATAAAATCATGCTATAAGTCTTCCTTAGACGTTTAATTATGCGCCTGTATCAATCTGTAAACTGTGCGCTTTTTAAGTTCTTACTTTCTAGCAAAAACCTTTCCAAAACGCTTTATTAAACCTAAGGGACCAAATAACAAAGATGAACTAAACCTATATGATGCGAATAATCTCTTGTTTCCATTAATTATGCTAAATAAAACCATGAACAAAATAATTCACTTTAAAAATGTCAAAGTCTGAATTTAAGAAAGTTACATTCAGTTGGTGCTCATTTGCACGTAATTTTGCGTAAATCGTTTTTTTATAAAGTGAAAATCTAATTATTTCAAATAAGAAATACGTTTGTTTTTAAAAGCTATTGAAGACACTAATACTATTCTGTTTATATTTTAGAACAACCGAAAAATCAGTTAAAAAAAAATGAACTTTACGATTCGAAAAGTCGCAATAAGTGAGGTCAGAAGCCTACAACAGCTATCGAAAAAAACATTTCTGGAAGCTTATAGTGAAACGAATACTCCCTCTTCAATGAAGATTTATATAGAAGAGAAATTTAGCTTAGAAAATTTGAGTAAAGAACTCGGTAATCCAAATTCAGAATTCTATTTTATTGAGCATAATTATGAAAAAATGGGTTTCCTAAAAATTAATTTAGGCTCAGCGCAAACTGAAACCATGCCAACTACTACTCTTGAAATAGAACGAATTTATATTGTAGAAAAACATCAAGGAAAGAAATTAGGGCAGAGCTTGTTGAACTTTGCATTAAAATTGGGGAAGAAAAGAGCTGTTGATTTTATTTGGTTAGGTGTTTGGGATCAAAATCACAAAGCTATAGAATTTTATAAACGAAATCAGTTTGAAACGTTCTCGACACACACATTTGTTCTTGGCGAGGAACAACAGATTGATTTACTTATGAAACGGTATTTAGATTAAGTTAGTTTTTTTATTCATCGTCAATAAATAGAAATAGCAGTATTGTGCAATTTATTCGTCTACTTTAATTATATACTCATTTTCATTAAGAATACTCAAACTTTAAATTATGGTGAATGTCATTTTTCAGAAATCTAAACTAAACGTTCATTTTTTGTGTTTGACATTTCAGCAATCGATTTTTAAAAAAAAAATTCTGAGCCGACTCCAGAAAGTCGATTTTTTAGGATTTCATCCTTCCAAATCTTTCGAATTCACCGAATATTTTTCTGAAAACTACTTTTAAGAAAAAGCTCAATACTCGAATTCTTTAATCATTTCACCACTCCAAAATTCTGATCTATTAGTTTTACTCAATTAATTAAATCGAATTAAACCAATTATAATTCTGAAAACTACATTTCAGAATTTGCTCAATAATCAAATACCAATTTACAATAATACATTTATGAGACCCGTTGATTGGGAAAATATGAAGGATTTAAATTATTGTTATTTAATGAGAAAGCTTAATGTTACTACTTTTATACAGCTTTTTTTAAATTATTCTAAAACAACATTTATACGAAGTGAAATTGGGTCAAAATCAGAACGAGAATCACCTCTCGGACTATCTCTCATTCCTCTTCTTCCCATACCTCCAGCAGGTGGGCCATCGCCTCTCAATCCTCCCAAATCGCTATCAGGTTTCATTCCGTTCGTTGGTTTCTTCATTTCATTCGTTTCGAGGATTAATGTCATCTCTTTCGTTATTTTTTCACCTGAGCTTAATAGACGAGGAATTCTCAATTCATAAATCATTTCTTTAGTTTCATTTGAAAATCCAATAGCTACATTAATTTCACCGTTCCTTTCATCGAGGTACAAAATGCTAGTTTTATCAGCTTTTTTGTCAACTAATTCGGCTTCTCTTGGAAGACTGCGTAATAAAATCGAAATATCGGGATCTTGATCTGTTTCTCGTCTCAACGATTCACTTAAATGTAAAGGTAAAAAAGGATAGTGAATGCCCAGAGTCTTCTTTTTTGAGAAAAATGGATTAAACCAAACCGTAATTCCTTGAAGGAGTTTTCGTTGAGTCATTCTATCTGCTGTCTTTACAAATAAATAAACAAATGTTTCATCATTATAAACTCCATAAACTAAGCTCGATTTCTTATCAAATAGAGTTAATTCTGGCCAATCTTTATTTGAACCATCCATTTCAATTGTTTTTGATAGGGAAGGGCTAGCCATTTTCGAAGTACTACAGCTTGAAAAGGTGAATAAAAGTAAACTGAAAAAAAGTAAATGCTTCATTACAAGAGGAATTGGTGAAATTCAAAATAGCAATAAGTGGTGCAGTAATTCTGACAATCTATGATGCCAATGAAAATCATTTCATTCTAAGGAATTAAATATTTATAAATGCATTTTTATAATGCGACATTCAAAAAACAGTTACTTAAAATCGTATTGTCTAGAATTAAGTGATAATTTCAAACTTAAAATGATTCAAAATACAAAACCAATCATATCGAATAAATAGCACGAAATTGATTTCGCGGTAAAAATAGAATGTTGACATAAAAAAGCAATACTCACATTTAAGCGAAGTACTGCATTCTAATGAGTTGTAAAATTGAATCAGCTTATTTACCTATCGCTTTAGTAATTTCTACTAATTTAATGAAATCAGATCGATACGATTCTTTGTCTTCGCCTTTTGCATCTTTGGCAATGCTAAGCACTTGTTCAAAATTAGCTTCATATTTGAATGGTGAATCTCTTAAAAGTAATGCAAATTCTGCGACAGAAGCAGCAAAACGAAAATCATTAGATGTTTTCTCAAATTCAATCGACGAATCTAAAATGGCTTGTTCTATTAAGTTTGATGTGGAATCACTTGGATTTTTATATCTAAAACGAACAGCTCCCAATTCAGGAATAGAGTAAGCCTCATCAGAAATTTTGGTTGTGATGTATTTATACTTCATGTTCTTTTTTCCTGATTTATCAGGATTCGCTGGAATAATTTCATACAATGCTGTAACGGAATGTCCAGAACCTAATTCGCCAGCATCTTTTTTATCATCATTAAAATCTTTGTTTGCCAATGCTCTGTTCTCATAACCGATTAAACGATATTGAGAAACTTTAGCTGGATTAAACTCAATTTGAATTTTAACATCTTTAGCAATGGTCAATAAAGTTCCGCCCATTTCATTAACTAAAACTTTCTTTGCTTCAAACATAGAATCGATGTAATAGTAATTTCCATTGCCTTGGTCAGCCAGTTTTTCCATTTTTGAATCTTTATAGTTACCAGATCCAAAACCTAAAACAGACAAATAAACACCAGTTTTTCGTTTTTCTTCAACGAGTCTTTCTAATTCTGAATTAGATGAAGTTCCAACATTGAAATCGCCATCCGTTGCTAAAATGATTCGATTATTTCCCTCAGAAATAAAGTTTTCTTTAGCGATTTTATAAGCTAATTCAATTCCTGCTCCGCCTGCTGTTGAGCCACCTGATTCTAATTTATTTAAAGCCTCAAGAATTTCTTCTTTGTTACTGCAAGAAGTAGAAGGAAGAACAAGTCCTGCTGCACCAGCATAAACTACAATCGCAATTCTATCTTTTTTGGTTAAATTATCAAGTAATAATTTGAAAGAAGATTTCAGTAAAGGGAGTTTACTTGGGGAGTTCATAGAACCTGAAACATCTAAAAGAAAAACCAAATTGCTGTTTGGTAAGTTTTCTGTTGCGATGCGTTTTCCTTGCAAGCCAATGTGTAGCAATTTACTAGCTGGATTCCAAGGACAATTCGATACCTCAGTATGAATAGAAAATGGGTGTTCAGAACTTTGATTTTCGTAATCGTAAGTAAAATAATTAATGAATTCTTCAACTCGAACAGCATCAATAGGAGGCATTTCGCCATTCGATATAAAGCGTCTTGCATTGCTATATGAAGCGCCATCTACATCAATGGAAAAAGTAGATTGTGGATTTGACAAAACATCTAAAAACTCATTCTCATCTATTTTATCATATTCTTCAGTGTTCAACCGTTCTCTTGGTGCTTCATTCATTCCATAGGCTTTATATTCGTAGAAAGAGTCATACTCTTCCATAATTACTGGAGGTTGATATAAATGATTTTGTTTTGCTTTTTGACTTTCTTCCACTTTCGGAGGTGGTAGAGGAGCGTTCTTATCTTCTTTATTTTCAATTGTATCGCTTCCACCGCAAGCAGATAAGAAGAGAGTGGCTAAAAGGAGTGTTGTAAAGATTTTCATAAGATTTACTTTTAGATTTTGCAGCACTTCGTCACGCTAAATATGAGAGGAGTTTTATTAGACGTGATAATTTTACTCAAAATGTGCAAATAAGCACATTTTGTTAGGTTCGAACATGAATATAGCCCGATTATTCAATCATTTAATTGAATCGTTTTAAACACAATTCAACCTCATAATAACTTATTTACTTTTGAACGCTATTATTTAGTTTTTATTCTGATTTTAAGCAAATTACAATTTCTGTTGATATGATAGACAAATTCAAATTAGATCAGCTCAAAATGTGATTGTATTCAGAGTGAAAAAGGATGAATATTTTCAAATACTACTTGAAGCCTTCACAAATTTCAATTTCTTTGGCATTTTTAAATGTGTTTTATGTGACAAGTTACATTTCTTTATTCAAATCTACCTGTAAGCTTAAATTAGTTTAGTAAAGGGTAAATAAATCTGATTTAAGTTTAGTTAATCAGGGTGAAACTATAAATAATAGAGGGTGTATAGTTTATAGAATAGGTCTATATGTCATAAAAAAACGCTTTTTTTTACGTAAATATGTAAAATTTAACTTGAAAAGTATTGCAGACCTTTTTATCTTATTTGTGAACCTCAGAACAGAGCCGTAAGGCTATTTAAAAAGAAAGGTAGCTCCCATGAGAACCTCTAATAATACCTCAAAAATCAGATCCTTAGAAAAAGGCCGTTACACAATTAGAATTGAGTTCGGCTTTATATTCGCACTTCTTATTATGATTACTTTATTTAAAGTGAATATTAAATCAAGTGCAGATGATTTTAAAATTACAACAACTGAACAAGAAGTTGTAAAAATGGAAGAAATCGAAATTACCAAACAAATTACTCGTCCACCACCACCACCAAGACCAATAGTTCCAGTGGCGGTTTCAAACGATGCAGTTATTGAAGATGAGATAAATATAGACTCAGAATTAAACTTCGATGATTTAGAAGAATTTGAATTACCTGATGCTCCAGCTCCTGTAGTTGAAGAAGAAGAAGAACAAGTTTTTGTTGTCGTTGAAAAAATGCCCGAATTAAGAGGCGGATTACCTGCATTAATGAAACATATCAGATATCCTGAAATTGCAAGAAAAGCAGGCTTAGAAGGTAGAGTTTATTTACAGTTTATCATTGACGAACGCGGAAAAGTTCACAATCCTAAAGTTGTTCGTGGAATCGGCGGTGGTTGCGATGAAGCTGCAATTGAAGCAATCCAAAAAGTGACATTTACACCTGGCTTACAAAGAGGAAAACCTGTAAAGGTAAAATATAGCTTACCAATTATGTTCAAATTGGAAAAGTCAAAAAGCTTATAAGCCAAAATTAAATTGAATATCATAAACACAAATAAAATATTGACTAATAAAGGGTAAACGCAAATAATAAAACAGCACGAACACAATTTGAAAAGGTTGAATGACGGTTGTTTCTCTCAAAAGGTGGAAACTAAGTAGAGGGAAAATTATAATCGTGCTGAGGTAAAGGTCGGACTGAGAAGCCCGACCTTTTTTATTCCTAAATTAAAATTCTTGAGATCAAATTTGAACGTACTCTAGCAAAGTGTATTTCAACAAGATAAGCGTTGAAAGCATTCGAATAGAATTATTGTTAAATAGGAAAATCGACTTTTTGAATATGCTCAACAATGAAAAATATGAGTTTATCGAATCGTAATTTCTATTGGTAGAAGTGCATGGATGGCAGGTTTTCTATACTTATTTTGCCAAATTTCCATCATTTCCAAATAAGCAAGAGGTAATTTAGATGAATTTAGGCCAGTTATTTTTAATAAAGTTTGATTTGATCCGGCCATAATTTGCTCAATTAGCGACTTTGGTTTAGGATAATTCACCACTTCGTAAGAATCTAAGCCACCTTTTTTAGCCGCAAATGCAATGGCATCATCTAATCCGCCAATTACATCTACTAAACCATTTTCTTGTGCGTCTTTTCCTGACCAAACACGACCTTGTGCTAAAGCATGAATTTGTTCTCTATTAAGTAATCTACCTTCATCACAACGATCTAAAAAGGTCTCATAGAATTGGTTCACCATGTTTTGAAAAGCCCCGTCTTCTTCTTTAGTAAAGGACCTAAAAGGATTGATCCAATCAGCGTGTGTATGAGTTTTAACTTCGTCGAAAGTAATGCCAATTTTTTCTTCAGCAAGGTTTTCTAAATTGAATTTAGTACTAAAAACACCAATAGATCCGGTTATAGTTGTGTTTTCGGCAAAAATTGTATCAGCTGCGACCGCAATATAGTATCCTCCAGATGCGGCAACTGAACCCATTGATGCAATTACAGGAACTTTTTCTTTTGCAGTTTTTAATTTATTCCACATTAAATCTGCTGTAGTTCCTGAACCACCAGGACTGTTAATTCTAAGTACAATAGCTTTAATGTCTTTATTTTCTAGAGCTTTGTCAACGGCTTTATCGATATCCTTGTAGGTTAAATATCCAGTTTTATCAAATTGATTAGGGGATTGTGGAACAATAATTCCTTCGGCAAAGATTACAGCTACTTTTCCATCGTATGTGGGGGTTTCACTATTAACTACTGCAAGATTATACGATTTGAGTGATACTTTATTAAGCTTTGAACTAGATTTAATTTCTAATTTTTCCTTTAGAATGTGCTCAAATTGATTAGGATAGACCAAGCTATCAATCAATTTTCTTTCATAAGCTTTATGAACGTTTAGATCAGGAGCTGCATTTAAGAACGCATTTAGTTCATCAGTTGAGAGAGACCGACTTTTAGAAATTGTACCTAAAAACTCATCCATATTATTACTCAAAATGGCCCCGAGTTGCTCACGACTTTCATTCGAAAAATTAGTACGAATATAAGGTTCAATGGCTGATTTATATTTACCATATCGTGTAATTTCAGGTTTAACTCCTACTTTTTCGAAAAGATTTTTGTAGAACTCACCTTGAACATAAAATCCATCAAATTCAAAAAATGACTCTGGTGGACTCATGATTTTATCGGCGGCTGTTGCGATATAATAGGCTGCTTCATCCATACCCATATCATCGGTATAAGCGTAGATAAACTTTCCACTTTCTTTAAACTGAACTAAGTTCCGGTGAATTTCTTGAAGAGTTGCCCAAGAAGCAGAAACGGATTTTAGTTCAAGTACAATTCCTTTAATTCTGTCGTCATTCGCCGCTTTTTTCAAGTTTTCGCGAATCATTTGAGTTGAAATCTTTGGTGATTCCGGTTCTAAAATTTCTTGAAAAGGATCATCAGTAACACGTTCAGGCAAACTTCCAGAAAGTGTGATGTTTAGAACGGAATTTGATCGAACGTAGGTTGTAGGCTTTGATGATTGCGATGCAATTATTCCGATCATAATTAGAAATAAAATAAAGAAGGATATAAAAATCCCTAAAACGGTAGTAAATAGATTTCCTAAGAAACGTAGCATAGAGTTTAATTTAAATTCAAAAATAACAGCAGAAGATAACGCAAAATATTGGTCATTTTTCCTTGAGTTTTGAAAAATCAAGAAACAACAACAATAAACTCTGAATATTGTAAAACTGAAATGAACTTAAGTCTGAAAATCTACTTCAATATATATCGGAAAAAGAGCTTAGGTTCATATCTCTAATAGGAAAAATAAAATTCATTGTAATTATTCTAAGCTATTGTTTTCGAATAAATTATGAGTTCATTCTAAACAATCGAATTTGTCGTTTTTCACCCTTTGCAAAAGTGTTCAATCACCGATTATTTTGCAGAAATATTTTTATTAGTGTAAACTCAATTATAAATTTAGAAATACAATCAGAGTTTAAAATGAGAGCATTCTTATTTTTGAAATCGTAAAGTCGATTCTTAACATATTTCAATTTTAGTGTACTTGTTATGAGTAATCATAAGACTTGCTAAAACAATAACTAAGAGCTCTTTATAGTTACGAATTTACTAGAAAAATGCATGCACTTTGATTTGAATCGTTCAATTATTAATCATAAATTAAATCAGTATCTTACTTCGTCTATAAATAAATTAGGGGTAATGAAACCTCATGGAATTAGAAAGCAAGGATTATTAGAATGAAAAAATTTAACGTTGCAATTGTATTGTTGATGCTTAGTTCCAGTTTTGCTGTTTCTGTTGCTCAGCAAACGGAGGGGCAATATCTCAGAAAGTCTGTCAGTTCAATTCGTGATATTCTTGTAAAACCAAATCAAATTCCAAGAGGTACTGATATAGACGAAGCATTCATGAGTAGAATGATGCGTTTTTATATAGAAGTCCCACGTTTTGACTACAATAATTTACCAGAAAGTGTTGTATCCGATTTTTTAGTTGAGGTTAATCGTTTAGATAGTTTGTCAACAAGTGCAATAGGTGAAGTCGTTTTTAAAACCGTTGCTGTAAAAGTTCGAGAAATCCTTACAAATCCTGAAATAATGGAAGCTAGAGTTAAGGGATTTAAAACTGAAGCTGATTTGGCCACATTTGCAGCTACTAAAGCTAAAGAATTAACATTAAGTGAATCCGACTTAGCTTTATTGATGAATTCGGCCTATTTCTATTTACCATATATCACCAGAATTAAAAAAAGTGTGGATAAAGAAAGTAAAATGGTAACAGTTTCTATTAAAGGTGGTATGATTTGGTATCAAATAAAAGAAACGGCAAATGGAAAAGTAGAAGTTGTAGAAATTTCAAATAAATCCATTTCAGAGTCTTACGGGTTTTCACAAATTGGAGAATCTAGATACAATCGTTTTGTTTTTGGGAATCAATCATTTAGAACAGATGCTCATAATTATGCCTTATATGATGCGGTTCAAACATTTGCAAAAAATGCTGGTGTATTAACAAAAGAAATTAATGACTTCAAACTGACTTCACAATTGATTGAAGTTTCAGCTAATTCCGTTGGATTTAATCTTGGTAAAAAAGAAGGTGTTCATCTCGATGATGGATTTTATGTAAAAAGAGCATCTGAAAATTCAAAAGGAGATGTTGTTTATCGTGAAGTTGCTTATGTACGAGTAACTAAAACAGGTGATAACAAAGCTGATCCTTCAGCACTAACTAAAGCAACAAAAGTAATTGTTGGCGATAGTCCTCAAATTGGTGATGTTGTTTTTGAAAACCCAAGAATTGGAATTGATATTCGTGTAAAAGGCGGATCTTCATCTTTAAGTGTTCCATTTTCATCAATTATTTTAGAAAAACCTGATTTAGAAAGTGCTTTAAATTCTAATTATGATGGAGAATTCACAACTGCTTATATGCTTGAATTTGATTTAGCCTATAATATTTCTGCAATTACTGGGACCCCGCAAACCTATTTTGATTTATCAGTCTCCTTAGGTACCGCTTTAGCACCAGATTATGATTATAATGAAGATTATCAACCTGGTTTAGTTGCAGGTTATGCTGGTTTTACAAGAAAATTTGGTCTTAGAAGACTTAGCCTAACTTTAGGCTTTGCAGCCGGTGTAGATATGTTTAGTTTTTCTGAATTAGGTAGTTCTTCAAGTGACTCAAACTCTTCAGATTCTGAAGACAGTAATGACAATCTAAATTATCAGTTTATTACAGGTGGTGTTAGAGGAGTTGCAGGTTTGGAATTGTTACTTACTCCGAATTTTTCACTTTTTGCAAATGCTGGTTATAAATATGCATTCGCTGCAGAAGATGATCCTCAATTAGGTGGTTTAGCTATAACTGCTGGCTTTACTTATTCACTAAGACAATTGCCATTTAATCCATTTGGATTCTTGGATCCACTTAAAACGTACTAAACCTTTGTAGTTCATTTGTAAAATTTCTTTTCAATCCATGGATTAACTTTAGATTGACTTATTTATGTTTGAAATTTTACACGCAATTGCACAGAACAAAGCAATTCTTGAATCGTTAAGTTTTAGCAAAACAAAATCAATACATCTATGCTGACTTCTAAAAAATTACTACTTCTAAGCTTAATACTGTTTGTTTCAGGCTGTATGAGCTATGCACAGTCACCAGTTTCGAAAAATGCACAAATCATTGAATATTCAAGCACAGACGAAGTCTTGATTCAATCGGAAGGCGTTTTTACAGGTTCAAAAAGTGATGTTAAGAAAAATGGGATAAATTCGGCTATCGAAGACGCAAAAAAAGCCGCTATATATTTTCTTCTATTTAGTGGATCAGACCCTTTGGTTCCATCATCACAAAGAAATAAAGAAAAGCTTATTGAAGATCATTTCTTTACAAATGATTATTCAAAATTCATTTCATTTGAAGAAACTCAATTCAGAAAAAAGATTGAAATTGATGGCGGTAAAGGAATTAAAGTTGCCAAGCGTTTCAAAATCAACATAAAAATGATTAAAAACGAATTGGTTACGCTTCGCATAATTGAAGATCAAACCGATTTAATGGATAAAATTGGAAATCCAATGATTGCTGTTCTTCCTGAGACCGAAAAAGGTGAATCTCCGATTGAAAAATTACAAAGTGATCCTACTTTATTACACGCTTCAACCGTTATTGAAACCTTTTTAACACGCGGAAATTATGAAGTTGTCAATATTAAAAGTCAAGATCAATTAAATAATATGGCTACAGCTACAACAGCCGTAACTGGTGGCGCAAGTGATGATGTGTATAAAATTGCATTGTCAATTGGTAGCGATGTTTACATTCGTTATTCCGTTATTTTCGATCAAGGTGGTTACGGAACACAGAAAGCTATTGTCACTTTAAATGCTTACGAAACAACAACTTCACGAATTCTTGGAACTGAAACAGGTTATTCTCAATCAAGAAAAGGAAATGAATCGGTTTCTGTTGAAGAAGCGATGAATGATGCTGTTGGAAAAGTACTCACAAGAATAAATGAGTACTGGACTAGAGATTTAAAAAAGGGTATTCAGTATAAATTATTAATTTCAATCAATCCGAATTTAGCCGCAAAAACAGAAGCAATTCAAAATGCATTTTTTACAGCTGTTGAAGCAATGTCAAAATCAACAAAAGAAAATATCGTATCGAAATCTACAATTGATATGGCGATTTGGGTTGAGTATGATGAATTGAAAAATTCACGAGTTGTATTTAACGCATTAAAAAAAGCGTATGAAGACGAATTAGGACCAGGAGTTTTAACATCTATTTCATTAAATAGAAAATTTCTCCAAATAGAAATCGCCGAATAATTTTAAAACATTTAAAGAAAAAGAGCATGAAATTGCGTTCTATCTATATTTTTATGGTTTTCTTGTTTATACAAACAGTTGGTTGCGCTCAACCTAAATGGTTTGATGCAAGAAAAGTCGGAACAATAAGTAAAGATGAATTTTTTATGGGTTATGGAATGGGGAATAGCATGGACGATGCTGTAACTGCTGCCCAAAACCAATTGGCTTCACAATTAACCGTATCCGTAAAAAGTGAGACAAATTTTGCAAAAGACTCGTATTCGATTAATGATAAAGCCCTATTTGTAGAATCTTTTCAGCAAGAAATTCAAACTCGAGTAAATAAGACACTAACAAATACAGAGATAGAACGTTCTGAAAATGAAGATGGAACGTATTATGTTTTGGTAGTATTGAATAAAGAAGATTATTTTTCATCTTTAAAAAGAGAGTTGGATAAAGATTACACAACTTTAAGTAAACTAAATACAAATTTCGATCGCTTTATAGAAGCTGGAAGATGGCCACAGGCATTTGAACGTTTACGTGAATCTTATTTAAAAACAGGCGTTTTTGATGAAAAGAAAAGTTATTACCAAAGTATAGCACTTCGAGAATATACTCAATCGGTGACAACACCTTCAGAAATTAAAGATAAAGGAATCAGTGTTGTATCAGATTTGCAACTTACTTTAACTTCAGGCGGAAATCAAAAAGCAGTTGATGGTGAATTCTTAGAAAGCCCTATTCAACTCAGTTTGATGTATAAAAGCACTCCAGCCTCTGGTTTAACCGTAGATGTGTCTTATTCAGATGGAGAGCAAATTGGCCGATTTGAAGCCGATAAAAATGGAAGAATCATAATTGAAAATGTAGTTGCAAAAAAGCTTTCTGTTGGGAATTCTAATCTAGTTGCGATTTTATCTCCTGGTTCATTTCCTGAATTCGCAAGAGAAACCTTGAATGAAAAAATGGTCAAAATTCCATTTGAAGCTCTTGCAGGTTCCGACAATATAAAAGAAGTAAAGCCTGTTTATTTAAGTTTTACGACTTCAGATAAAAAACAAACTTCAGATGTCGTTTCTGGATTAAAAGATATTTTAAATCAAAAAAAATCAAGAGCCTACGACTTTAGTTCAAATTCATCACTCGCTGAAAAATTAACGATTGATTATTCAGTTTCGGATAAGACAATGGTTGAAGGCGTGGAGAAAAATTTAATGGTGGTTAATTTGTCTATCACTATTAAATCGAAGAATGAGAAAACAGGAAAAGAGTATACATCTACTGTTATGAAAGCTGCAGGACTTGCAAATAATGAACAAGCAGCCATAAAATCAGCAATTGAGAAATTGCAGATTTCTACTTCGGAATTAGCTAAAGCTTTACGAATTTTAAAGTGAAAATTTTATGATTGAGCTTAGATCATAGATGTTATTTGGTCATGCTGTCCCGAACGCTTGCGGGATCAGCATCTAAGCCTAAGAACCAATCTATTCAAATAAAAAGTGCTTGTTGCGTAAAAAGATATTGGACAGAGATAGCACTTCGAGGTACCGAACGCCTTTGGTATCGTATCAGTGCACTGGATGCCGTTTATTTTGCGAAAACTACTGCCTTTTTTTATAGAAACGAAGTCCAAATTTGAGTTACATATAATATCATAAGTTGTAAATCGAGAAAATCAATTTTTTGAACTGGGCTCAAGATTATTATGAATTAAAGTGATTCGTGAAACTGTAATTACTTTACGATTAAAAATCATTTGAAAAATGATTCCTAGATTGACTAGCGATCTCAGCGTTGTAAATCAATTAGAAAAAAAATACCAATTCTAGTTTGAACTGAAAATCTCTTTGGTTTTACTTCTCAAGCTCCTGAATCAACAGCTTTAACTCTTCATCTTTAGGGTCAATTATAAATGCAGCTTTTAAATAAATCAGAGCTTGTGTCAAAAGTTCATCCGACTGTTTTTTTAAACCTAATTGAATATATGTTTTACCTTGAAGTTCAAGCGCTGGTTTAAAATCACTGTTTAAATCAATAGTTTTTTGTATTTCTAAAGCTGCTTTTTCATAGTACTTTTCATCAAACCACCATTTCCCTTGAAAATAAGGTGCAATCCAAGTTAGTTTTGCTGGAAGTTTCAATGAGGTTTTATCAAAGTCTTTTTTAGGTTGCAATCGATTAACAGACTGTTGAACAGAAACAAAATAATCTAAAATATCAAGAGAGCTAATTTCTGAAAGATTAACTTGATCTAAATAAAATTGAGCATCATCTCGTTTTTCTTGATTCGAATAAACTCTTGCAAGTGTAATTCGATACCATTCATCATCTGTTAAATCTAGCATCTTCTTAAAGTGAAAAGCAGACTCAGTGAAATTTTTTTTACTCAAATAATATAAACCTGCTTTACTGTGAAAACGTAGTAAAACATCAAGAGAAGTGCTTTTTTCATTGTTTTTTAAAACGTGTTCTAATAACTCAGCCCATTCGTTTCCTTTTGGAAAATTTTGATTTGAGGTACAAAAATCAAGAACGATTTCACCAATTTCAGCACTAAATTCAAAATCGGAAAGATAGTATTCGGCTTCTTTCAAAAAGCGTTCAGTATTTTCAATTTCATATAAACTGAATAATTTTAATTCTCTACTAGCCTTATGATTCGGGATATAATCAAGTATAAAATCAAACCAAACGATTGCTATTTCAAAATTACCAGCATTGTAGGCATCGCTACCTTTGTTCAAAGACTGATTTATGAAATTAGCTTCCTCTTGAGAGAAAAAGTCTGTTAAAGCTTTGTTTTGAAGGGCAGTTTTTTTTGCTTCTTTATAAGAGCGTAGAGCCTGCGATAAAATTGGTTCAAGATTAGCACCCGATACTTGTTTGGATAAACCAATTTTTAAATAGATGCGATATCGTGTTAAATGAGCTTCAGAATCACCTTTATTTAGCTCAAAATAGTCATCAATTTCTTTTTTTGCTTCTTCATAAAGTCCTTTTTTTTCAAACTGTGAAGCTTTTTCCAAGTAATGAGCAGAGTTTTGAGCAAAAATTTGAGTGCTTAAACTGAAAAGAAAAACGCAAAAAAGAAGAAGTCTTTTTAAAACGTGATTTCTTAAAGATAAATCAGTTTTAAAAACCGTCGAACTCATCAAAATCGTCTTTGGGTGTTGATTTCCCTTTTTTCTTTGTATCAGAATCAGTGTCAGAATCGGTTTTAGAATCAGATTCGAAATTCACATCATTCTTCTCTTGTTCATCAGAATTATCTGAGTCGTCAGTGTCATCAGTGTTGTCAAAATCATAGTAATTATCAGCAAGATCACTGTTAGGATCGTCTTGGTCAAAGTCAGTTTCTTCGAGAGTAGTTTCGTTTTTGAAGCTATTTTTTTGTGAACCTTCTTGAGTTGAATCAGTTGATTTACTTTTTAAACCAACTATACTTTTAGCATTTTCAACTTGCTCCGAAGTCCAATTTTCAGCGATTTGTTTGTAATCGTTTAGTTGTTTTTTGAATGCCGCAATTTCATCATAAGAGAATGAAATTTGATTTGTTAACTCGTTAATAATACTTGAATAATGCTCAAATTGATCGATATCAGCTTGAAGTAACATATTAATCTCAGAAAGAGCGATATCAGAATCGGTTCCAAATCGAGTTGCATCACTAATTTTATGACGAATAGATGATAGTTTGTGTTGTTGATCTTCAACTGTACTTGAAAGAGTTCCTAAAATTTTAAAGACTTCAACGGTTTTGGTATTAATCAGATTAAAAACATTACTTACATCTTCAGTGACTTTTAAACCACCGAAAACAAGTTTTTTTGATTGATCTAGTATATCACTAGTTTCTCGTGCAGCCTCTGTTGTTTTCATAGCTAAACGTCTAACTTCGTCTGCTACAACAGCAAAACCTAATCCTGCTTGTCCAGCTCTTGCCGCTTCAACCGATGCATTTACCGCTAAAATATTCGTTTGAAATGCAATTTCGTCAATTGTTTTAATAATGACTGTAGTTTTTTCCATGGACTTTGAAATATTCTCCATGGACTCATTCAGTGTTTGAACAGTGATAGTGCCTGTTGAAGTCGAACTACTTATTTCATCTGAAATTCGATTCGCCTTCATTGTTTTTTCAGTATTATCTTTACTTAGTTCAGCAACGTCATCAATATCTTGATTTAAACTTCGTAAATGCTCTAAGTGATAATCATGTGATCTGTTTAGATTTTCTGTATGAATGTATAAGGTTGAAATGTCATTGTGTTGTTTTGAATAAAATGTAGAAAGTTGTAGATACAATACTTGAAGAGGTTTTCTTTGATTAACTACAAAAAAAGCAAACGCAAAACCTGTTAAAAGCGTTAGCCAAAAAGAAAGTACAAATCCATCCCAAAGTGAACCCCAAAAACTAACATTGATAAGTTCTTCATCAATTAAAAAAAGATATAAACGTCCTTGTTGATTACCTGAAACATAGACTTCATATTGATTGAAATTTGCAGGATTATGCCATCCACCATTTCGCCATTCAGCATTATATGTAATGCTTTTTACCGTATCTGAACTTGATTCGAGTAAATTGTTCTGATTATCAAAAACTAGAATTCCTTGTATTGCTCCAGAACGAAGCACATTTAAATTGTTGCGTTTTAATTCCGCTTTTTGCAATTGTTGCATAGTTCGAACTAAAACATGTGTTTCAAATAACTGCTTCTGTTGGCTATATTGATTGTAAGTAAATAAACTACCCAAAAGCAAAAAAGCGATGCTTAGAATCCATCCAAGGTAGGTGAGGGCAATTTTTTTAATCATTCATAACTCCGAATATTAGAAATCTTTGTCAATTTATAAATAAATGCTGAAAATCGTTGAATTAAATCGGTTAATCTCAATCATTTATCAATTAATACATCAAGTAAATCGGCATAATTCAAATTTGGGTCGTTAAATTGAATGCCTTCAATTTTCATTTCTGCTTTTCGTAACCAAAGTTCAAGTTTTGGTGACTTAAAGGTAAGCTCTCTTAACTGAAATGCTCTCAGAATCATTAGCTTAAATGAAGCTGTAACTATTCGAAAGCGTTCTAAAGCATCATGAGCCGCAAGTGCTGCATTGGCACTCATGCTTACTACATCTTGGTTATCTGCATTTGTTGGAATACTCGATAAACTGTAGCGTTGCGCTCTCGTTCGTAAATCAGCAGTTAACGATGTTAATAACAATTGTAAGCCTTGCAGTCCACTATTTAATCCTAGAGGTTCGTCAGCTAAAAAAGCTGGAAGACCATCATTTAAAGATTTATGCGTAATACGATTCACAATTCTTTCTAAAAGGATTGCAATTTGAGTCATACCAGCATTGAGTTCATCAGCTGCTAGTGCAATATAGGTTCCTTGAAAATTCGCTGCGTGCAAGATTAAGTCGTTTTCGTCAAAAAACAGTGGATTATCATCAACTGAATTCATTTCTGTTTCTATGAGTTTCTCGGCATGAAGAATTTGTTCCATTGCAGCTCCAAACCATAAGACTACTGAGCGTGAAGAATAAGGAGGTTGAGGAATGCCATGAGAGTGTTCAACTTGGATTGGACTTAACCATTCCCTAAATAATTTTGCAACAGATTGTGCCGATTCATGAGCTTTATGCTGATACACTTTTTCACTTAAATGTTGCAATGAGTCATTAAAAAGAAGCCAATGAAGAGAAATTAATGGAAATAGTTCTTCATAAATTAGTTTTGAAACTTTTTGTAAAACAAACGCGGTTATGCCACAAGAATATGTTGTTCCATTTACAAGCGCTAAACCCTCTTTTTCTTTCAAGACATAATTTCGAATGCCGAGATTCTCGAAAAGTTCACTTGTTTTTATGGGATTGCTTGAGTCAGCTATTAAACAGAAGTCTTTTCCAATTAAAATACGTCCTAACTGAGCTAGTGGCACTAAATCACCTGATGCCCCAACTGATCCAAATCGACGAAATTCGGGAAATATTCCAGCATTATAAACCTGAATCATATGTTGTAGTAAATCAGAAGAAACACCACTTCTAGCTTGGCTCAAAGCATGAATACGCAATAAAAAAATAGAACGACTAATCTCAATGGAAAGGGCAGGACCAGTGTTACAACTCAATTGTTGCAATAAATTATATTGTAATTGAATTTGATCTTCTTTTGAAATCGTTTCATTAACTAAAGGGCCAAAACCAGTAGAAATACCATAAATAGCAACATTCTCGGCTAATTTTTTTTCAATAAAAGTTCTGTTTGAATTTAACTTTTGAATTGTGGATTGGCTCAATTCAATTGGGTGTTGAAGGATTTCTTCAAGCTCAGAAAATTTCAAAAAATCGGGTTTTAACATAGTTTATAGTTACACTATTTTACGAAAAGAAAGCGTTCACAAGTACAATAAATCAAAAAAATGACTAACTTCATTTCCAACATATTCAAAGAAATATTATTGAACTAAATGAAACGCAGAGATCTACTTAAAACGGGACTTATTGCCGCACTTGGCGTTCCGTTTGCTACTCCAAATATAGCATCATCACTTTCAAAATCACCAAAAAAAACAGGAAAAGTAAAGAATATCATTTTCATGGTAAGTGATGGAATGAGTTCTGGTACTTTAACCTTGGGAAATTTATTATCAGAAAGAAAACGAGGGAAAAACTCGAATTGGATTCAGTTGTATGTTGATAATAGAGCTAAAAGAGGATTAATGGACACATCATCTGCAAATTCAATGGTTACAGATTCAGCTGCTGGAAGTTCTTCTTGGGGTGGTGGAATGAAAGTGAATAATGGCGCCTTGAATGTTGGGCCAAAAGGAGAATTACCCGTACCAATCTTACAGAAATTCAAAAATGCAGGAAAAGCAGTTGCTTGTGTCACTACCGTGCCGATTACGCATGCAACTCCAGCAGGGTTTTGTATCAATAATAAAAGTAGAAGAAATCAACCTGAAATTGCAAAACAATATATTCCCCTAAAATTTGATGTAATGATGGGCGGAGGTTTAGAATATTTTTTAGCAAAAACCCGTAGTGATGGAGAAGATGTATTTGCACAATATGAAAAAAATGGTTGGCAAATCGTTAAAACCAGAGATGAAATGCTTAATGTTGCTCCTGGAAAACCAACTTTAGGCGTTTTCAATGAGAGTGGATTACCGTATACAGTTGATCAAAATTCGGATGAATCTCTGCAAAAAAGAATTCCAACTTTAGCAGAAATGCTAAGTAAATCAATTAGTCTAATGGCTTCAAATGAAAACGGTTTTGTGATTCAGGTTGAAGGTGGAAAAGTTGATTGGGCAGCTCACTCAAATGATGCACCCGCATTAGTCTATGAACAATTAGCATTTGACGATGCCGTTGGTGTAGCTATTGAATTTGCTGAAAAAAGAGACGATACATTAGTTATTTTAACAACCGACCATGGAAATGCAAATCCAGGCTTGTTTTATGGCGTAAATGCAGATAAAAATTTTGACAAAATGTTGACTATAAAACATTCAAATGAATGGGTATTTCAGCAAATATCTGATAATGCAAGTGCAGATGAAATCAACAAATTGTTTAAAGAATATCAAGATATTGAACTTACAAAAGAGCAAGCTAGTTTAATTGCAGAGCGATTTAAAGTGATTCCAAATGCTGATAAAAGCAATGGAAGAATGTTACCTCATAAAGAACTGGCTGAATTTCAAAGAGCGCATTTTTCTATTCACTTTGGTGATATGAATCACTCAGGAGATTATGTTGAACTTGCCATGTTTGGAGCAGGAAGTGAAGCATTACAACCGTTTACTATTAATACTGATTTGCATAATTATATGTTAAAAGTTTGCGGTATAATGGCTTAGAAGTGAAAATCTTAAAACGTATTTACATAAAAAAAGCCCAAATTTGGGCTTTTTTTATGTAAGAAAGTAAAAGTGCAAAATAAACTTAAGTAGTAACTTGACCTTTAATTCGTTTAGCTTCTGCAGAATGTGTTCCTGTTGGGTATTCATCTAAAACAGTTGTAACTATTCGTTGAGCTTGTTGTTTATTACCTGCTTTTAGATATGCTTTAGCTGCTTCAATTAAAAATAACGGTGTAGTTTGTTCTGTTTTAACCATTGTTCCAGCTTTTTCATAAGTAGCACCTGCTTCAGCATATTTTGAACTAGCTACAAGAACGCTTCCTTTAAATGCTAGTGGGCCAACACCTAAAACTCCATCTGGAATCTCAAATTTATTGATGTATCCTAGAGCGGCATCTGTGTTTCCTAAGTTAAATTCTGACATTGCAGCATAATAAGTTGCTAAATTTGCTGCATCAGTTCCAGAATAATTAGCAATAATTTGCTCAAAGCCTGGTGTGAAATCAACATCGTCACCTTTTAAAGCTTTTGAATAATCAGCAGCTGTGAAAAATGCTTGAGCTTGAGATAATAAAACCTGAGCTTTTTGCTCCTGAGTTTGACTATAATAACCGTAACCGAATAATGCAGCAATAATTACAAGAACTGCAATTAAACAACCATAAATGGTACTTTTGTTTTCGTCTACATAAGTTTGTGTTTTTTGAATGAGACCATCAACAGGATCAATAACTTCTTCGTGTTCTGTAAAATTAGGTTTAATATTCGACATGAAAATTCTGTTCTATTGTTTTCGTTTTAAGCTTCTAAAATTAAAGGGAATAAGGGAATAGTTCAAAAATTATTTTATGATTATGCGTATTTACTGAATCATTTCATTCATTAATGTTCATTTAACAAAAAACGCCATTCTAATAGTAATAGAATGGCGTTTATTTTAAGTAATTAAAAAAATACTTAGATCTTACATTTTATAGTTTAAAAAGGCAAAGAATGAAACTCCAAACAAAACTACACAGAATCCAACAAGTGAAAGCAAATCACTAAGTGTTTCATGTATTAATTCAGAACTAGTTTTTGCAGGATGATCAAACAAAGGTCTGTCGCTAAAATCAATTCTAGCATCTCCACGACCAAAATCAATTTTAAAACCTTCTTCGTCATCAATTGTAATACTTAATCCACCTGAATTTCCCGAAGCTTTTTGTTTTTCATCAACATAAGATGTGTAGGTGGCTTTGTATTCGTTTAATTTGGTTTGATAACGATTTTTTAGGGCAACATCAGTTTGAGCTAGGTTATTTCCGATAAATTGAAAAATAGCAACTGGTGAAATTTTTGCAAAACGATACGCTAATTGTTCTTTCTGAATTTTTTTATTTTGAAATTCTTCATAGAGTTTATCTCCGTAAGCATTAATATCATTTTGCATTTCTTGTCTTCTCTTGTCATCTTCTTCCATCCATTCCCATTCTTTTTCATCACGGTAAGCTTTAGCTTGTTCTTTTGTCATTCCCTCCGTTTCGGCGTTACGTTTATCGAATACTGAAACAAGTTTTTTGCTGTGTTCACGCATTTTTTCTTCAGCATAAAAACCTTTCATACTTGCCAATTCAGAATCACTTGGTGTTTTAATAATGGTATCTGCAACTAAAACTCCAGCTTTTGGGATCAATAAAACCGTTAAAATCCAAATACTTAACAGAATTAGAAATGAAGTACTAGATTGTTGGCTCATGGCAGAAACACTTAAGCCAAGTAGTAAAAAAACGAATAAGAGTAGAATTCCAGAAGAAATGGTAAGTAAAATAGTTATCCAATCTCCTTCAGATAAAGAAATTGAATTAAACTGAATAATCAACAATGACAATAAAATGGGAATCAATAAAGGAGCAATTAAACCAATTCCATTTCCAATTATTTTTGCAGCTAAATACGTACTTCTAGGAACAGAATTTGAAAAAACAAGACGTAAGGTGCCAGATTCTCGTTCTCCACTTATAGAATCATACGTGAAAAGAAGAGCAAATAAAGTAAGAATAACTTGGAAAATAAAACCAAAATCTAACATTCTAAATAAAGCAAAAACAGGAGTTTCTGAATACATAGAACGAATGAGATTGGGATCAGACCATTTAGAAACGGATGTAATTCTTCCTAAATCAAAATGAATTCCAGAGAATAGAATTTGAAGTGGATTGGGTTTACGATGCACTAATGCAGACGCAGAATTTGCCGATTTAGCTTCTTGAAAGTTTAAGGCTTCTATTTGTTGAGCTGCTTCATATTGAGACATCGTTTGTTTGTACTCAACAATACCAGTGTAAACACTCAATAAAAGGAGCATGGAGCAAACGGCAAGCGTTAATGAAAACTTTGGGCTTAACAATAAAGCATTAATTTCTTTGATGATTAAAGTACGTAACATAGTTTTTCACTTAATTTATTTAATGTCAGATTGGATAAATCCATAAAAAGCCCAAAAGAATGATGTGGCGATATACATCAATAGTAGAATTATTTGGTGCTGAAGATTTTTTACAGTTTCAGAAATACTTGGCATTTTAAATGTAAATTCTGGTATTTCTGAGATATCAAGCTTTGGACGTTCTTCATCAGTTTCAAAAATCATTATCATTCCTGTTGCTTTCGTACCTGTTTTCTCTTGTATGAAATTCTCAAAAGTCGTTTTGTAATCTTTTGCTTGTTCATAAAACGATTCACTTAAGTTTATTCCCGTTTGTGAAGTCTTGTTTAGTATCAATTGAAAAACAGCAGTAGGAGAAATCTGAGAAAATGAGAGAGCTAAATTATCACGGTAAATTCGTTTATTTTGATATTCTTCATCCAATTTCGAGGCGAGTTCATTTACTTTTTTTGCACGTTCTTCACTCATCGTTGACATCATTTTCTGAAATTCTGCCATTGTTGCTTGTGCATCTTTAGAATTAGTTGGCTTAAACTGACTTAATTTTGGGCGATCTTCATCAAATAATTGCATGCGATATCTGTTTTTTTGAGCAATTATGGCGTCGCGATTTGGAACTTCTACAGAACGACCGGCAATTAGAACACTTGCTCTTGGCAAAATAAATACACTCAAAATCCAAATAACTAAAACAATCATAAAGCTCGAAGAACTCGACCGAACAACTGCACTTACTCCGAGTCCAATAAATGTATAAATCAACAAATGGCCAATACCAGCTACAAAAAGCAAGACAATTCTTATGTAATCAGCTTGTTGAAATGGAATTCCTATGAACGGAAGAAGTAAAAGGCAAAGTAGAAAAGCAATAAGAACTGGAGTAATTAGGGCAATAGAAGTTCCGCTAACTTTTGAAAGAATAAATGTACTTCTAGAAACTGAATTTGAAAATAGTAGACTAAGTGTTCCATTCTCTCTTTCACCGTTTATAGCTGAATAAGTAAAAACCAATGCAAAAAGTGGCAATAAAACAGTTAGCATAAATTCTAAATCCAAGGTTCTGAAAATGGCTAAAATCGGATTGTCACTATATCTTGAATCTTGTGCAAATAATTCATTTGTTCTAGTAACGGCAATTTTGCGACCCGCATCATTACTCAATCCATTTATAAAAACCGATAGCGTTTGTGGTGGCAAAAAGACTTCTTGTTCAATTGACATCCAATAATTGGCTTGCTCTAATTTTTGCTTGTGTTGTTGAATTCCAGACTCATATTGTGCTTGAGCGTTTTTGTAATTTTGAACACCCGCTGAAAAAGACATGAGCATAAGAAGAAGAAGAATTAGACTTACCCAAACAAATTGTTTCGACTGAAAAAAAAGTCGTATTTCTTTTATTAATAATTGCTTAAACATAATGTACTCGTTCTGAATTTATTTGGGATTTTAATTCATTTCCATATATCCGGCCATGAATTCCAGATATAAGTTTTCTAGGTTAATTCCTTCAAGCTCTTCTGCTTTTTTCTCTAAAACAAGATTTCCTTGATTCATAATCCCAATAACATCCGCAATTTCTTTTGCCCGAAAAATGTCGTGAGTTGACATTAAAATGGCTTTACCTTCTGCTTTTAGTTCCCTAAGTAAGCGTGAAAATTCCATTCCTGCTTTTGGGTCAAGCCCTGAAGTTGGTTCGTCTAATAAAATGGCAGGCGTATCTTTTAAAATGGCAATGGCAATGCCACATTTTTGACGCATTCCTTTAGAAAATTCATTCAATTTGCGATTATGAGCCTCTTTTTGAAGTCCAACTCGAAGTAAAACATCTTCATAATCTTTAGATGAATAGGTAGTTTTACCTCCAATTTTTGCAAAGAAATCTAAATTCTGAATAGCAGTGAATTGCCCGTAAAGCTGTACGTTTTCAGAAACATAGGCTACAAATTTTTTAGCATTTAAAGGCTCTTTGTGTGATTCAATGCCATTAATCATTGCGGATCCACTTGTAGGTTCAACGAAATTCAAAAATAGATTCATTGTGGTGGTTTTTCCGGCACCATTTCCACCTAAAAGGGCGTAAATCTCACCGGAATTCACAGTAAGATTCAAATTGTTTACAGCGATAACAGTATCGTTATAGTGTTTGCTTAAGTTGAGAGTTTGAAGTATTGGAGACATAGTTTTTAGCTTATGTTGTTAATTCTGTTAATTTAAAATCAATTATTAGATCTGTAAAAAAGAAGCTTTTGGAATCATCTCTGATTTGCAAATAAGTACAAATCAGAGATTATCAGGGTTTATTTTTTTGAGATTTTGATTCCGCCATAAATCAGACCGCCAATTAAGGCTATGAGCAGCGACATTAAAACAACTGTTCCGGTTGCAGAAGCCTCAGACTGAATATCAATGGTGAAAATTTTATCTTCGACAGTCACAGGTGTGTTATCAGAAATTGAACTTGTTTTTAGACGGGTTTCATATCGCCCAACACTTGCTTCAATTTTTGGAGTTATAGTTAAAGTAACATCTAATTCTTCTCTAACTGCAAGTCGTTCAATGAGTTTAGGATTTACTTCGAATGTCCAACCGAATGGAACATCAGGGTCAAACTCTATGTTCTGAAGATCTCGTGTACCATCATTTTTAACTTTGAACTGAATAGAAGAAGGTTCGCCTGGTTTTCCACTAATAAAAAGCTGTTGTGCTTTTACAATTAATCGACCAATTCCTCTTGGGATAATTTCTAAGCGTGAAAAACCAATATTTAAAGCTTCTAATTCCTCTGCAGTCCAGGTTTTGCGATTCATATTAGCTAGCTCTGCAATTCTATCTGCAGGAATAGCGACTGCAAAAAATGGTAAGGATTTATCAATTATGAACGAATCGTCGACTCTGTCTGGTAGAAAAACGCGTAAATCAGTTTGTCGCGTTCTTGAGCTTTCATTAAATCGGATTTGACTCAAACGCGTACTTGTTCCTCGTTCAACAAAATAGCGGTTCATTGAAAGTGGAAGATTTACGACTTCAAGTTTGAATGTGTTTTCAGAGCCACTAAATAACTCAAGATCTAAACCGAAATTCGCAGAACCATTTAACTCAACTTCTTGAGAAAATTGCTGAGATTGAAATAGAACTCTATTAACACTCGCATCTTTTTCAAGAAAAACTTTTGGGTTTCTCGATGAGCCGTTTCCATATATAATGTTAACTGTTAGCGCATCTAAATCCTGTAGAAGGTCGAATTCAAGTGTTTTGGGTTTCCCATTTTCCAAAACTTCTACTTTTTGTTCATAAGGTTGAGAAACGATGGCGTTATCATCATTCGAAAGAGATACATAAACATTATGAATCATTTCAGGGCGTAATGAACTGAACAGCGAATCGTCGGCTGGAATTAATTGCTGATATTCAGCGCTAACGCCAGATGTGTTTTCAATGGTGATTTTAACTTTTTTGCGCCCGTTTGAATCTTGATATTTAACCGCTTTATTAACACTTACAAACTGTTTTTCAAACAAAAGAACCAAAAGCGATTGCTGATAATTCACTTCTGCATCGAAATAACTTGTTTTCAATTGATCGAATTGAGATTCCGAAATCAAGCCTTTATGCATGAGCTGTTTGTTGCGTTCGTAATCGTTCTTAGCTTTTTCGTAAGCTGAATAAGCGCGTTTTAAGCCTAAAAGTGGGTATGAATCATCTCTTTGATTGGGGAACATTCCTTGGGCAAAAACCTGTGAAAAAGTGCCAAAAACCAAGATCAAAAAAAAGAAAAATGAAATACGTTTTATCATCGTTGAAATAAATTTTTTAGTGAATTACCTTATTAATATTGATGACTTTATGGTTTACTTTGAGTCTCAATACTTAATGACTTTTCATCGTTTTCATCATAAATTCACCAGAAATCTTTTTAAGCTGAATCGTATTTTCTGTCTTGCCATGTCTGATTTTCATGGAGAACTCTTCGTCAGTTTTTAGCGCTTTAATTATAGTATCGATGTCTTCAGCAGTCCTCGCTTTTTTTTCATTAATTTCAAGAATTAAATCATCGGCAACTATTCCGTCTTTTACCGCTTTCTGAGCATTCGGTAATAATTGTTTAACAATAATGTCATTTTCTTGAACCTGAGCTAAAATGCCAAAAGCAATTAATGAAGAAATAGGAGGTGGACCATCATTCATTTCGCGTTCAATACGCATCCCTTTAGGAGCTTCTTTCCTCGTAAATCGGACGATGAATTTTTGATCGTCTCTCTTTATCCCCAATTTAATCTCTGAGTTAATTTCAGTTTTCTCATAAATAGAGCGAATGAGATTTACATCAGAACTTGATTTTCCATTTATTCCAAAAAGAATATCTCCTTTTTGAAGACTCGTTTTTTGTTTATCTGGAATAGGAAGTTCATCTTCTAAAACTAAACCTTTTTCAGTAAGTTGAAATAAGACTCCAATTTCAGGAATGAGTAAGCTCGAATCAGAACTAGCCTGAATCATTTTAAAGTTTTGCGAAATGCCAAGTTGTGCAAAAAACAAGCTGACGATAAAAAGTAATGCCGATTCTTTCATATTTAGTTCAATTATTGATTGATTATTGATTTGAACTAAGTTTCGTGATAAAAAAAGAGCTTGTTGTTAAGAGGGAGCAAAATGCTTGTTAAGAATGTTAAATCGATGTCAAGTTTCTTCAAAATTCCCCAAAATGACCGTAGATTAGCTTTGTAATAAATTAAAATGAATTGAATGAACAGATTTCCTGATAAAGTAAAATTCAAGAAATGTCAGATTCTAAAGAAGTATGAAAAATAAATCAGTAATAATCTCAATAAGTAGTGCACTATTGCTCATTCTACTTTTAGTTTGGTTGGCAGTTTTGCAATTCAACTGGCTGAGTGAAGTAAGTATTTCGCAAAAAAAGCAGTTAGAAACTTCAGTAAAAGCTGCAACTGTGAATATTGCTGCGGAATTCGATCGCGAAATAAGTGATATTTATAATTTGTTTAATTTAATAGTAGGGGACTCGATAAAAGATGTTGGTGCTGATTTACAAAAAAGAATTAAACAGGCAGATGAATCTCAAATTGTTAATAAATGGGTTAAATCTATTTGGTTCACTAACCCCAAAGATTCAGTTATTTGGAAAATTGATCCAGATGGAAAACTAATTCTTGCTAATTCAGAATCAGATATAAATTATTGGAAAGAAAGAATTAAATCGGGTGTTGTAACTCAAATGGGTTCATTTAAGAGAGTACTTTTAGGAGATGATTTATTGAATTTAGCTGAAGAAAAGCCATATTTATTTTTTAGTACTAAATCGCTTTCAAGTGAAATTGAGAATAAGTTATCATCAAGTTTTTCAACGAATTCTGGTTTTAAAATCAATTCGAAAAACAAGGATAAATCGCTCACTGATAAGAATAAGGCTATTATTTCGCAATTTGAATACAGTTTTGATACTGACGATAGCTTAATTGAACAAACACCAATTAACATTTTTGTTGAGTTAAAAAAAGACACATTAGAATCAAATTTAATTCATAATTGGCCGTCGTTGTACTTGGGAGAAAACTATGAGGATTTATATCAAATAGCGATTTTAAGTAATAAAAATGAACTTTTTTTACAATCTGATTCAAGCTATCCAAAAGAAAAATGGTTTTCAGATTCAGTTGATGTTAAACAACCACTAGGTTCTATACGATTTGACTCATTCGTTTTTGTACAGTCTGATTCAAAAGCAAGTTTAATGACTCATAGCATCTCTGGTTTAAGTGTAAATAGAAGCACATCGACCTTTGATTTTTCCTCTGATGATTCATTTATAAGCAAAACAAAACCTTCAAAACTAAAAAGTGATAGTCTTTTTGAATTAACCATAATAAAATCACCAGATGCTACAAATGAAAAAAATCGTAGTTATCAAATTTGGGTAAAATCAAAAGCTGGATCATTGGCTGAATATGTGAATCAAACAAAGCTTAAAAACTTGACATTAAGTTTTAGCATTTTGGGAATCTTAGGAATTGGGTTGGTTTTAATGATTTGGAATGCCAATCGTTTACAAGAAATTGCTCATCAAAAAATGGAATTTGTAGCTGGAGTTTCTCATGAATTAAAAACGCCTTTAGCAGTAATTCGTTCAGCTGCCGAAAATGTGGCTGATGGGATTATTAAAAATGAAGATCAATTAAAAAAATACGGTCGTTTAATTCAGCAAGAGGGTTTGCGTTTAAGTAATTTAATTGAGCAAATTTTAGAGTTTTCAGGAATTCAATCTGGAAATTTACCACTTAAGCTAAAGGAAACTAATATTGATGAGCTCTCTAAACAACTAGAACAAGATTTTTCGAGAGAATTGCAAGACAAAGAATATAAACTAGAGTGGTTTAAAACGCCAAATCTTCCAATTTTAACTATTGATGTTACTTATCTAAAAGCTGCTATTTCAAACTTGATTACAAATGCTGTTAAATACAGCGATAAAGAACAACGCATACAAGTAAGATGGTTTAAAACAGAGTGGAAAAATAAATCAGCCTTAGGAATTTCCGTTCAAGACTTTGGTAGAGGAATAAGTTCGAAAGACAAAAAGCAATTATTTAAACCGTTTTTCCGTGCAGATTCGGTCAGAGATGATCAAATAAGAGGAAATGGCTTAGGACTATATTTAGTGAAACGTTGGATAAAAGCACATAAAGGAATAGTTGATGTGGATAGCCGTTTAGGATTTGGTTCAACATTTACTATAATTATTCCATTGGAAGCATAATTTGTAAAGTATGAACAAGAAGTTATTATTAGTTGAAGATGAGCCAGGCTTGATTCTAACCTTAACAGATAGATTAGAAAATGAAGGTTTTGAAGTAGATGTAGCCACTGATGGAGAAATAGGATTTCAAAAAGCTCAAAAAAATCCTTATCAAATTATTATTCTCGATATCATGCTTCCCAAAAAATCAGGACTTGATGTGTGTCGAGATTTAAGAGCAAAACAAATACAAACCCCAATCCTAATGTTGACGGCAAAAGGACAAGTAATTGACAAAGTGCTTGGTCTAAAAATGGGAGCAGATGATTATTTGTCTAAACCATTTGATTTTATGGAGTTAACAGCACGAATCGAAGCTCTATTACGACGTTCAGAATTCCATGGCACGAAGCAGATTCCAAAAGGAGTCGTTCAATTTGATGATGTTTTAGTAAATGAAACGTCGGGAGATGTTTCAAAATCAGGCCAACAAATTACCTTATCTGCAAAAGAGTTTCATTTATTGATTTTTATGATTCAACATAGTGCTGAAATAATAAGCAGAGAGCGTTTATTAGACGAAGTTTGGGGCTACGATGCAATGCCAACAACAAGAACGGTTGATGTTCACATGGCTTGGTTACGTCAAAAATTAGAGACTGATCCCAAACATCCCAAACATTTTTTAACGGTTCATGGAATGGGGTACAAGTTTTTAACATAAAAGTTAAGAAAAAGAGCATCGTCACTCTTCGAGATGATTTGACTAAAACTTGATGAAGATGCAATTGTTTGTTTTAAAGCAGAAAAAAAACAACGATTTGATTGGGTAAAGATTTAAAAAAGTGAGGAATGTTTTTTAGACAAATTAGCCAATTCTGAGTAATAGCATTATAAGCAACCGTAAGAATTTTGTATTATGCTTAGAAATAAGTAATCGACTATAACAGGAAGAATTCCCCCAAAAGACTCAAAATTCTTAGGAAATTTAAGGCAATTTGTACCAATAAATTTAAAAATGATTAAATATTTGTTTAAGGATATTGGTAATTCTCACTTAGTTCCAAATCTAGTTTCATTTGAAAAAATCTGAACTAGATTAAAAACTAAATCAGTAAAAAATAATTTTTCTGTGAAAATGCTTTTATAAATTTTGAATTAGGTTTCATTAATCATTGACTTAATTAAACTTAGAATTTATTACTCTAGTTGAAATTCTCGGACCATGCAGCATAAAATCTCGGAAAATTCATTAGAAACCAATTTATTTAGAAACAGCTTAATCGTTTGTATTGTAGCTGCATCCTTACTTTTTATACACGATATATTGTTAGATTTCACTATTTCCGATATGATACTAGAACTGATAGGAATAGTAATTGCTAGTATATTTTTGAAGTTAAGTAAGAATTCTGAACAAGTAGAACATCAAATTCCTGTTTTTTTAACTGTTTTAAATCTTCTGCTAGTAATTGCTTGGTACAATAATAAGGGATTAGGAGTTGGCCTTGTATTAGACTTTTTGGTTGTACATATCATTTCAATTGTATTATTGTCATTGCGTTACAGAACTAAATATTTAGTTTTATTTGCAATTATGATTGCAATTTTATTCACAGTTGAATTTGTAAATAAAGATTTTTACTACATATCAATGCAGTATAGAATGGCGCCTGTTTTAAGTAAAACAGTAATGATTTCCATAACTTATATAATCACAACTTGGGTTGTATTGTATTTAAAAAACCAATACAGCCAAACCATTCAAGTAATAATGGCGCAAAATTTTGAAATCAATCAGAAAAATGAGACCATTTCAAATAATAATATGAATCTTGAGGAAATTGTAAAAAAAAGAACGCAAGATATAAGTGAGCAAAAAGAAAAACTGTTGCAATATGCATTTTTCAATTCTCATAAAGTAAGAGCGCCTTTAGCAAATATTTTAGGAGCAGTTTCAATTTTAATGGAAAGTTTTCAAGACTTAGAAATAGATGAACGAGAATTAATGCTTAACACAATTAAAAAAGAAGCCGAAAGACTTGACTCAGAAGTTCGATATGTTCAGGAAATTATTCATCAAACTTCGGATTCATTTATATCTGAATTTTCCAATTCAAGTAGACAATACAAATAGACTATATGAAAATTACAGCTGTCGATGACGATTCAACATTTCTCAGTATTCTAGAAATGATGTTCAAAAAATTCAAGGATGTGAATTTGGATACTAGATTTTTTTCAGATTCCCAACATGCATTGGAGGAAGTTTGTAATGAGCAGCCAGATATTTTGTTTTTAGATATTTTTATGCCAAATATGAATGGATGGGAATTTCTTCAGCAATTAGAAGAAAAAAAAGTTGCAGTTAAAGTATACATGTTAAGCTCATCTGTTGACAAGAATGATCAAAATAGAGCAAAAAAATATTCAATCGTTCAGGATTTTATTAGCAAACCTTTGAGTTATAAAACACTTAAAGCTGTGTTAAATGTGAATTAAAGTTAACTGATTTACTCAAATATCATAAAGAGGATATTCTTAAATATATTCTTCTAATGTATTGATAATAGATGATTTAGCTTAATTTAATATGTATTAATTATTGCAATTCAAGTTCTTATAAAACAAAAAAGGCAACCATAGGTTGCCTTTTTTGTGATAAAATCAATATTTAGATTTAATTGCTGTTTGCACGTTGCATTGGGTTTTGCCCACCGCCAAAACCACCCATTCGTTGTTTATAAACTTCAAAACGGTTTGGGTTTAAGCGTTGTGGCCAATAGTTATCATTTCTATCAACATCCGCTACTTCGAAATAAGGATCTAAAACTACACCAGAAACTTCTTTTTCAAAGAAGAATACTTTAGTGATTTCTTTATCATTTTTTCTCCAAATTTCAACGGGAATACGTTCTTCAACTTTAGAT